>Ga0209310_1000290_pt1 | contig 63664 bp, 50 predicted proteins | sample AD_UKC030_MetaG_FD_184415 | JGI IMG/M metagenome (GOLD analysis project Ga0209310, IMG submission 184415) | Active sludge microbial communities of municipal wastewater-treating anaerobic digesters from USA - AD_UKC030_MetaG (SPAdes) (version 2) | ecosystem: Engineered > Bioreactor > Anaerobic >...
GGCACCGGGACGGCCCGGACCTGATGCTGGCGGGGTACACGGGTACGTTGCTGGCGGATTGTTATTCGGGATACCAGGGGATCAGTCTGCGCAGCGATGGGCGGATCCGCCGGGCGGCCTGTAGTGCTCATGCCCGACGCAAGGTCTTCGATGCCCGGGAGGTCTATCCGCTCGAGTCGAGCGTGGTGCTGGCCAGGTTCCAGCAGCTCTACGACATTGAGGATCGCGCCCGGTCGGTATCGGCCGAGGAGCGGCTAGCGTTGCGTCAGAGCGAGTCCGCCCCTGTCTGGCGGTTGCTGGGCGAGTGGATGGAGAGCAAGTCGGCCACGGATGTATTGCCCAAAAGCAAGCTGGGCGAGGCCCTGGGCTACCTGCGCAACCATTGGGAGCCGCTGCAGACCTACCTGAGCGACGGCCGGGTTCCGATGGACAATAACGAAGTCGAACAGTTGATGAAGCAGGTGGCCCTCGGAAGGAAGAACTGGCTATTCATCGGCAGCGTGCCGGCGGGTGATCGTGCCGCGGACTTCCTGACGCTGGTCAGCAGCGCGGTCCGCAACGACCTGGACGTCTGGGTCTATCTGAAAGACGTGCTCGATCGTCTGCTGGCCGGCGACAAAGACTACGCCGCGCTACGGCCGGATGTCTGGCGACACGCCCATCCGGAGGCCATCCGCGAATACCGAGTGGCTGAACGTCGCGACCGCGCCGACCGCAAGCAATATCGCCGTGTCGTACGCCGGCGACTCCGTGCGAAGTCCCGACGCTGAATCCATCGCCGCACGATCCCTGCCCTCATCCAAGCCGATTATGGTACTGGTGGGCGCTCACTGAGTTGGAGCGGCTGCAGCGGCGGCGCTGCGGCGAGGACGTTCCGCCCCCGGTGGCGGGGGACGTGACCCTGCACGGCCCGGGCGAGCCGCTGGCGATGGTGACGACGGCAGCGGTGGCGGCGACGGAGGTGGCGACGGCGGCGACGGGGACGACGACGGCGGCGACGGGGACGACGACGGCGGGGACGGAGGCAGTTACGGGAGCGGCAGCCAGCGAGCCGGCGCGGGAAAGTGGATGTGATACTGATTTGTAGCGGAAGCTCGCTTCCGGTTGCCAGCGATCGGTTGTTTGCCGTCAGGGCTCGTAGCGTTGTGCTTTGAGGCCAGCAATGGCGCCGCGGAGACGCTGAGCGATTACTTTGCAGAGAAAGATCGGGCTGTCCAGATTTCGTCGCCACATGCGGCGGGGGTTTAGGGCCAGTCGCCAGGCCCATTCGATTCCCAACTTCCGAATCCAACGGGGAGCCCATCTGACGTTGCCGGAGTGGAAGTCGAAGGCGGCGCCGATGCCGATCATGGCTGTGGCGGCGATCCGACCGTGATGGGCGAGCATCCACTTCTCCTGCTTGGGAGCACCAAGGCCGACCCAAACGATGTCCGGAAGCGTGGCGTTGATGCGGTGTACGATCTCCTTGTCTTCCTCCTCGGTGATGGGGCGAAAGGGAGGGCAGAACGTGCCACCGACCTGAAGGCCGGGAAAACGCTCGGAGAGACGTTCGGCCAGCTGGTCGGCGACGCCTTCATTGCCGCCGTAGAAGTAATGACGGAAGCCGAGCTCCCGGCCCTTGTCGCACAGGTAGAGCATCAGGGCCGGGCCGGTGACGCGACCGTTGTGCTGATAACCGAGGATTCGGGCTGCCAAGATGATGCCGGTGCCGTCCGGAAGAACCAGGCCAGCGTTCCGGGTGGCCGCACCCATAGTGGGATCGCGAGCGCAGAGCAGGACGCTATGCGGATTCGTAATCGCCACGATCTCGCGCCGACCTGCATTGCGCCAGGCGGCAATCTCTTCGGTAACGGCACGGTAGTCGACGAGATTGAACTCAACTCCAAGAACGTCGGTCCGACGCTCACTGACGCAGCACTCGTGCTCGACCTGCGCACCCATGCCGTGCTCTTTTATCGATAGTCCCTACGACGAGCAATCAATCTAATAGCATGACCAGTCGCCCGAACTCGGTCGGCGAAACGCGAATACACGTAAAATGGCGCGAGCAGGGCCGCCGTGCCCACGAGCTTCGGCAAGCTAAACAACAAGTGAGAGTTAAGCCGGTAACGGCCACTATGCTTCATTGTGGTTTTCAACTCGTCAAACAACCCCGTACTACCAAGTGTATACAAAAAGGGAGTTTTACCGGTAAGTCTGACACTAAGGACCTCAAAGCCAGCACGGTCACACAGCTCTCCTAAGCCCATCGGCGTAAATTCGTGCAAGTGGTAGGGCGCCTCGGAATGCGGCCACGGGAAATGCACCTGCTTGGCCAATACTAAGGTCGCCTTAGCAAACGAGCAGGCCGCGTTTGGTGTCCGCGCGACCAGGACCCCGCCCCCTCGCAATAGCTTATGAGCCGATCTCAGCGTCCGAAGGGGAACACGCACATGCTCAATAACATCCCCCATGTACACAACATCGAACGCACCATCGTGGCCTATGTAGTCCTCCAACTCACATAACGATGCATCGAGGCCGTTCTCTTGAGCAGTGCGCACTGCCTCACGATTAACATCAATCCCCTCGACAGACCATCCCAGCGCCCTCAGGTGATAAATGAGTTGCCCGGTGCTACATCCGACGTCCAGAAACCGTCCGGGAGATATCCCGACTGCCCGCAGCTCCGCGTCAACCAGCCAAGCACTAGACGACGAGGTCAAGGCCAAATCCTTAGAGGCCGTAGCAAAGTAGCCCGCACTGCACGAATAAATCGATGCCAATTGCTCGGGCGTAGGCTGTGGCCAAACACATACTGTGCCACATCGCTCGCATTGCCACAAAGCCCAACCTCGCTTACTGCCTACTGGGCGTTGCTGGTTGTACCCACACCCACTGCACGCTGCATCCGCCACGTTCAGCTCCTAACTGTCTCACAGGAGTCATAGCAGCCCAGAATGCGTTCATGTTCCTGGATCTGGTCGCTTCCGAATCGCTGTCCGATGACTCGTGCTGGCACGCCGCAAACGATCGAATACCGAGGCACGTCCCTGGAAACCACGGAACCCGCTCCGATAACAGAGCCCCGGCCTATTCGCACTCCGGACAGAATAATGCTCCCGTGCCCAATCCAGACATCGTCCTCAATAAACACCTTCAGGGTATCTCCCCGGGGAGAATCCCAAATGGTCTTGCCGACGAGGTCGATCCGGTGATCGTTTCGGCCGATGATTGCGACGTTCCGCGCGAGAAGAACGCTGTTGCCGATGGCTGTATCGCAGTGAACAATACATCCTCGGCCAAACTGTACCCGATCGCCGAGGCTGATATCTCGGTGAGGTGACCACAAATCAACGGACCATGGAATGCGAACCATGCCCCTGCGCCGGACCCAGGAGCACCGCAGGCTGAAATACAACCCGGAGCGAATACGATTCGCGACCGACCGGATCCTAAGCCGCAAGCGCGAGCGACCAGGTCTAATATTACTCGGACTTCTCATGTTTGCGCATGCTGCTTGTGCTGTCGTCGGGCCAGGTGCGGCTACAACCGGAGTGCAGTATGCGCCGGTAAATCTCAACCATCTGGCGAGCCTTGTTGTCCCAAGACAATGCCTCAGCGCGACCCACGGCTGCCCGAGACATCTGCGTCATTAATGACGGGCTTCCGGCAAGCATCGCGATGGCAGCTGTGAAGCCCTTTATGCTGCTTGCCGGCGATACGACCGGAATCTTGATGCCACAACCCTCATCAATGCTATCTCCATGCCCACAGCAGTCGTGACATATTACGGGAAGGCCCATACCAAGAGCCTCAAGCACCGCATGGGAGGTTCCTTCCTGTAAGCTAGTGAACAAGAGGCAGTCGCACTCAGCCATTGCATCTAAGGCGTCCTTGTGGTCTAATCGCCCAAGCCAGCGACACCGCGCATCAATCCCAAGATCCCTGGCCAACGCCCGCCACCGTGCTTCTTCCGGCCCGTAGCCGATTATGTGAAGTTCCACGGGTCTCTCTGCCGGGACAGAGGCGATCGCTCTCAGGGCTAACGGCATTCCTTTGCGGCCTACGAAGAAGCCGCACCAAGCCAAACGGAAAGGGCGGTCGGCGTTGTAGGTGCTTCTCCCCGTCCTAGCCTCGAGCGGACGAGTGCCAGTCTCATTGATCAAGACTGCTCTTCGACGATGAACACTCCAGATCGCCTTCTGATCCGCCTCTGTTGCGGCGATGAGTGCTGCTGCTCGTGTGGTTGCAACTCTAACCCTAGCATGCGTCCTCATTTGCACGGCATTCAGGAGATTTCGGGCAGTGTACTTCAAAGCGGCACGCAAGCCGAGGATACGCATGAATCTCCATGGCATCTGTGCGTGCCCACCAATGGGCCCCCATACAAAAGGCAGCGGGAGCTTCCACAAGTAGCCTGGTTCCCGATATCCAATCATGTTCAATTGGTGAGCAACATCGAAGCCCATCTTCTTTGTGAGCTCGCCTGCAACCACGAAGGCTCTCTGTTGCCATTTTCGGTAGTGCCAGTAAAACCGCCAGTCACCTTGCTTCCAGAATTGCCTTCGTCCCTTATCTTCAACGTCGATATAGTAAAACCTCGGCTCCGCAGCGCCACAAAAAACAGACGCTGCCGCAGCAATATCGTCCTGAAACCCTCGCTCGGTAAGCACGGTCACTTCGCAGTAGCGCGCAAGGTGAGATATCCAATTCCACCCCATGCCGATCTCAGAGCCCCATTTAGGGCCGCAGGCGTAGACGGATGCTAATACCCTTAACCGTGCCACTTCACCAACTCCATCACGCTAAATGGCTCCCCACAATAGGGAAAGTGGTCAGGCGGCAGGCCGGGGGACGTAGACATCGCGTTCTACCTCGAAGGGTCGGCGGTCCGCCAGCCAGTCGAAGACCATGTCCAGCAGTTCCTGCATGGTCTGACAGCGATGGTTCCGCGTGACGGCCTCGTGCAGCTTCCACCAGATCCGCTCGATCGGGTTCGCATCCGGCGAGTACTTCGGCAGAAAGTGCAGTTCGATCCGATGCCCCCACTGGGCCAGGTACTCCCGGATCCGGCCGCACCGCTCCGGATCGTGAAAGATCGCGTTGTCGCAGATCACGTGGATCTTCCGATACCGCCGGAGCCGATGTCGAAGCTCCTCCAGGTGCCGCACAAACAACGCACTCGATCGCCCCTCTCGCGGACGCCCCTCCGTCAAGATCAACTCCCCCGTCCGCCAGTTGAGGGATCCGGCGAGGTATCGCTTCTCGTTGGTTCCCGGTGTCTGGACCTCCGCCTGTTCGCCCCGAACCATCCACATGCTTCCGATCTTCGGGTTCGTGTTGACGTCCACCTCGTCCTGGAACACCGCAATCTCGTCCTCGGCCAGATTCGCCAGCAAATACCGCAGTCCGCGGAGCTTCGCCCGCCGCTGCGGGTCCTTCGGCCCCAGCACCGGCCGCGGCCGACGCCACACCAGGTCTTCCCCGTGCAGCCATCACCGCACCGTCTCCCGGCTGACCCGGACGTGGTACATCTCCGCCATCAGGGTCACCAGGGTCCCGCAGCACCATCGGCTCCGCACGAAACCGAAATCGCGAGGAACGTGGGCCTTCACCCAGTGCACCACAACCTCGATCAGCCCGCCCCCGAAGACCGGCCGTCGTCCTCGGCCATCCCCCAGGAGCGCCCCCACACCGCCCCCCTCGAACCGCTTCTTCCAGCGGTCGATCGTCCGCGTGCTGCAGAACAACGTCGCCGTAATCAACGCCCACGGGTATCCCATCGCCAGCAACAGAATGATGTGGGCTCGCAGCCGAACCGCCGGTTCCGGACTCCGCCGGTACACCTCCAGCAGCCGCTTGCGTCCGGCTCGGCCCAATGAGACACTGCCTTCCATGGCTTGGTCTCCAAGGGTATCTGTTTCTTGTTTCCATCACCGATATCCTTGGAGCCAGCCAGTTTCCTTTTCAAGAGCAGCTATTTAGTCGGCATTTACGCGCTGCAGAACGCTCTGCCACAAGCGCTCCTCACTGTAGTTTTCTTCAACTAGGCGACAGGAGTACCGCGCTACGTTTGATAGGGCCGTGGCATCAATCATCTTCGCTGCAAAGATATCCGGGTCGCGCTGGTGCACTATAAAGCCGTTGACGCCATCACAAATGATGTCCCTAGCCCCACTAACGTCAGTGCTGACGATGGGTCGGCCGCATGCTGCATGCTCTAGCATTGCAAGCGAAAAACCCTCGGTATGGGATCCAACAACACAGGCGTTTGCTGCAGCAATGACGACAGCAAGTTGTTCCGGCGGAATATTGCCCAGCAATACAACCGAGTTCCCAAGATCCATCGCTTCAATGGTCCTCCTGACCCACTCTTCCTCCTCTCCATGGCCGGCCATGAGGAACACTGAGTCGGAATAACGCTTCCGAACAGTGCGAAAGCTCTCAAGGAGCAGGTCGATGCCCTTGACCCTGGCTAAACGACCCGAATACACGAACACTTTTGCACTAGGCGCGATTCCCAGCCTACCTCGCGCAATGTGCCTTGGCCTGGGCTTAAAGAGATCCGTGTTAACAGCTGTCGGCAGCCTTTCATATTTTCGCGTCAAGCCCACCGAAGTCAAATAGCGGTTGTGCTTCGCGATCTCATCCTCGGAGGCGGCGGCAAAGGCAACCGTGGTTCGCGCGAGCGCCCGTCCTTGCAGATAGTTATAGACGCCCGAAAACACACGTCCCAATGCAGGCCTTCTCCCGATCAGCAGCGGGTTGCCTAATCCAGGGGCGTAGTAGTATGCCCGCCAATTTGTGCTAAATGCACACCACCAAAGAGCAGAATACGTCCTCGTAAACAGCCGCGTTATGCCCAGGTCAGCTATCCCCCGCCGATACCTCTGCAGCAGTATGCCGAAACGCATGGCCTCCGGCACCCAACGCCTACCTGATGGGGCTCTACCAATGGGCATGAAATTGAAGTCAACACCATACAGGCGTTTCCTTGTCACATAGCCCAACCTATCATCGTCAGACGTATATCCCACAAATACGAAGCTGCTCGCAGCGTGTCTGATCGCAGATCCACAGACTGTGGCCCCACCGCTACCGTATAGCGGCCTAGAAAAGTCCGCAGAGTCTACGTAAAGGATGGGTCCGAATGAATGGCTCATAGCTCACCTGGCGCTGAGTGCAGAACCCCAAGCCCAGCCTCCCGTGCCGTCGCTTACCGCTTCGCCAGAAGCCTCTTACTACGGGGAGCACTATATGTTGAACATTCTCACGCCGCTGCGTAGACCACGTGCTTCTCGCGAAAGTAGTTGCTGACGATATCGGGTCGTCGTTGCGTGCTCCACAGGTACGTTCGAACCAGATGCATCATCGCCCGTTGGTGCGTCGGTCGCTGGCGACCAAGGGCGTTGGTCTTGACGTCCTGGTTCAAGAGCTCGTCGGGATTCAGCTCCGGGCTGTAGCCCGGAAGGAAAAACACACAAATCTGATCGTCATGCTCCTCAAGCCACCTGGCCACACGTGACGACCGGTGCACCGGATGACCATCCAGGATGAGGAACACCTTCCGGGAGTTCAGCCGGATCAATCGCCGCAGGAAAGCGATCATGATCGGCGTCGTGAACCGCTCCTTGAAGATCATGAAGGACAGTTCGCCACGGTTGGTGATCGCCGAGATCATGTTGCAGCCGAACCGCTTGCCGGTGCCGGGAATGACCGGCGTCTCGCCTCGACGCCCGTAGCTGCGCCCAGCCTGATGGTCGGATCGCAAGCCCATCTCGTCGCCCCAGTAAATCACGCCGTTCTCACGCTTAGCCCGCCGCACGATCGCCGGGTACTCCACGTCCAGCCAACGCTGAACCGCTTCCGGGTTCTGCTCGTACGCGCGCCGCAGCGGCTTCTGCGGCGTGAGGTTCCACCGCTTCAAGTAGCGCCCCACCGTCCATACCGAAACCGCCACGTCGAAGCGTTCGGCCAGAAGCTGCTGGACCGCCCCCCGGGTCCACAACGCGAACGGCATCTTGAGCTGATCCGGGCAACGGTCGGTTATCATTCGAACCACCGTCGCCGCCTCGTGACCCTTGAGCCGGGACTCCTTGGGTCGGCCCCGCGGCTTGGAACGCAACGAGCGGATGTCGCCCGCCTCCACTGCCTTGAGCCACGTGTCGATGGATGTCCGCGATACGCCGAATGCCCGAGACGCCGCACTCTTGCCCATCCCGCCCCGAATCGCCTGAACCACCCGAACCCGCAGGGCCTCCTGAGCACTCGGCGACAACCTTCGTGTGTCTTGTTGGCTCATGCATCAAGTATACACCACGAACCGACAAATGTCCAACATTATATGCTCCGATTAGTAGCTGTAGAGCTGGCGAAACTCCTCACTGTAGGCGCTCCACGTGAGGTGCTTCTCGACAAAGAGTCTGCACCGGCGGGACACTTCTTCGTAGGCACCACAATTGAGGAACTCCAGCGCCCGCAAGCACGCACTAGGGCTGTCCTCTATGACTAGGCCCACGCCGTGCTTTGCGATGAGATCACTCATGTCGCCGATTCCGCGGCTAAGGAGAACCGGCAGCCCGGCACTAAGGTACTCACCTATCTTCACCGGGCAGGCGACATTGTTCACGAGGGTATCATCGCGCATCAAAATACCCGCATCTCCGGCCTGCAAATAGTCATGTACCCCAGTGTGAGGACAGGAGGTCACATGGCACCGCGAAGCATCAAGGCCGATCCTTGCAATAACACCCTGAATAGCAGCAACATCGAGGGTAAGAAAGAGGAATCGGCAGTTGGTATTTGCCAGTGCCATTCCGCGACACAGGCCGACAATGCTGCTGATCTTCTGCCACGCGAGTGCACTTCCGACGTAACATAGTATCTTGGAATGATCAGGGAACCCGAGCTGCTGGCGCACGCGTCTCCTCTCGATGTCACTGACCATTGGCCTGCTAGCTTGGACGCAGCATGGTATAACGGTGTAATCTGTGCGTCCACTCTCGTCCTTGATCCAGCTCCCGAGTCTGTGTGATACACAGACTAGCCGGTCAGCGCGAACAAGAACGTGGCGTTCAATTCGCCGTAGTGCTTGCGGATACACCGTTCGTCGGAGCCAGCTTGGGTTCATTGCTGCCTCCGCTGCCTCAACACCTCGTACATCGTGTACGTGCCGCGCGCCAAGGGTACGGGCAAGTTGCATTGCACTGCGAAACGCAAGGTTGGAGCGGGTGTAAATGTGTGTAGGCGCAAATGCTCGCAGGCTCTTAGCAAGGTGTGACTTCGCCCTGCGACATGATAGGAGCTTTGAGACAAGCGGCACGCCTTCGGAGCAGCACACCAGGGCCGAGCGGAGGCCATACGTGTCCTCGATCGATAGCTGAGCAGCTTCGGCCATTCTCGCATCTACTTCACGGGCAACAATCAAGCATTGGGCCCCCAGGCTAGACACGTGCCTCGCCTGCCCGAGGAGCTGAGAGCTCAGAACGCTACTTCGGCGGATTATGCTGTCGGGCAAGTAGAACAGGATACGCGCATTCGTCATCTGGATTTTCCTTTGTAGCCGACGCAAGCGAGTGCGCCTCCGGACTATGGGCCTTCAGGAGGTACTCGTGGTCAAACATTGTCAGCCGGCCTACCAAGTCAGAACCTCCCGCCTCTCACCACAGCTGCCTACCTATCCTACCGCCGCCGCGCTGCCTCTATCCCATTGGTAATCGGCAGCAGTTGGCCCTTGGCGATTCAGACCTACTCGCGACTGTCCTGCGCTGGTCTACTGAGACCAAGGCTACAAGGATGGCAAAGACGGCAGACGACGTAACCAAATCGGAGCTGATCATGCTTCTCAGGAGGAGGCAGAGAAACAAAGGGGCGACCACATTGCCGGCTTTGGAGCTACAGGGGAGCCTCAGAGCCGCGAACCGGGCACGCAGGGATCCCACAGCCAGGAGCGGTAGCAAGAAAAGTGCGGTCCCCACAACTCCCGTCTCCGAGAGGAGTTCAAGGACAAGGTTGTGGGCATACGACCCCTCGCCGTGTTTCTCCGGCGTGTAGAGGTGGCCCTTGTAGCCGCCCAGACCTTCACCCAACATGGGCTTTTCCACAATGGCGTCAATCGCTGCATCGTAGGTTAATCCGCGGTTGAGTCTATCGCTGAAACGTGCGTCGGGGGAAAGGACCTCATTTATAAAGTCAAATTGCTGCCACAGGTTCACGTAAAGCACGACAGCGAGCATCGCGATGCAGACGCCCGCATAGACACGGTAACGCCTCGCTATATTAGGGCACAACAGCGTGACTGGCCCAACCAACGCGAGCATGACCATGTACTGGCGGGCACCACTCCAGGCCACAAGCACCATCGCCATGCAGGCATAGGCAAGCACGGCCAGTTCATCTCGCTTGGACAGCTCGGCGTTGGCTCGGAACCCCAGCATCAAGGCTAATCCAAAGACGCCATACATCCCCAGAACGTGGTAGTCAAAGACCGCGTCCCTATTGACACTCAGAAAGTCGCGGATTACCCCAATCGAAACGGGGCTCGCCGGGCGCAGATCCGGATAATGCACAGTGCTTACGGCCAGATACAAAAGACCAGTAAGGATACCAAGCTGACCCAGACGCAACCAATCGGTTTCCCGGCTTCTGCAGAGGTACAGGTACGCGACGAAGTTGTATCCACACACGACCACCCAGTTCGCCAGCTTTGCCGTCGCATATGAATCCATGCTGCCGTAAAGATAAAAGAGCACGAGCACTAGTGTTTGCCAGCACAGCAGCCCTAGACCATCTTCACATGTTCGGAGCATGTGGCCAAGCCGCGCGCGTGAAGTAATGAGGGCAAGCCCGGCGAGACCTGCTACCTTTCCGCCAACACCAGGGATGCCCGCAAGCTCCAACGTCGCTCCCGCGACGAATGAACCAAAGACAAGGAGGTACACGCCGATTGTCACGCGATTGCAGAAGGCGACAAATAAGAGCACGCCCATTAGTGGCGGCAGGATGCCCCAATAGCCGAGAGGGCGCAAAGCGATGTACACAGCTGCTGCCACAAAGACTAACACCCCTGCAATAGGACGCAATGCCTCAATCATTATCGCGCCCACGCTCTGAAGTCACCAGACTAATAACGTCCTTCAGGAGAACGCTGCGGTACTGCGCGCACTCGCCTAGGCTCATGATCCCGGTCTCCTTCAAGAGATACTTGGGGTGGTTAAGGACAACAGCCAATCCGCCCGTTCCTGTGCGAAGATACCTGCCAAGCAGGCCCCTGCTGCTTCCGTCCGTGGAAAGTATAGCGTCATATGGCCGGAGCTTCGAAAACAAGCTGGAGTGTAATTGAATGCCCCCGTCCGCGCCCGTACCATCGCCGTAGCGCTCTTCGCGCCTGGTCTTCATATAGTACAGCGTCCGTACACGGTCCCGCCAGGTCCTCCGGTAAACGGAAATCGGTACCTCCCAGAACGAACCTTGTAGATCTATCACGCAGGGATCGTCGCTAAATCTCCAAAGTGGCGCAGACGGGGCGTGGGAAAAATCGAATACCTGAACACCACCCCGATCGCGAAGACCTGGTGCAACAGAGGAGTCTATCACAAGCCCCGCCTTCCTGAATCCTTCCTTTAAAGGGCCAAAGGGTTGTATGCACCAGCCTCCTGCTCGAAATGCGACAACCTTGTAGTCGGCTGATACCGCACGCCCAACCACCTCAAGCAATTCAGTACCTCGTACCAGCAAGTCCGTCACGGTGGTCGTGGGAAGGCTCTGTAGCCTGTAGTGCCCGTGATGGGGGAACACCCAGCATCCATTGTCGTACTTGGCGTCAAGCCAGGAGGAATGCAGGTGAAGCTCGATACGATGCCCCCTACTGATCATCCGGCATAGTTGCTCCAGGACGCGCTGGTAAGTGTTTGCCTCCTGTCGCACACTGGAGAGGCGCTCCAGCAGTAACGCATCGACAAAGAACGTTGCAGCATGGCCGGTTTGTGACAGGAGGGCAAGGATGTGCTCCGTCGGTTCCAACAGGCACCGGCCCACAGTGCCGGACTGTCCGAAAAAGAGCTCGTAATCAAAAGTCAAGCACACACATTGTGAATGCGCTCTTCCTCCGGTGCATCTCCTGGATTCGCCAAGACGGCACCTCACGTGCGGCCCTCTAGTATCATAGCCGGCATTCTGTGGATCCTAAAAAGTCCGCACATGCATCCCAAAACGTAATACGCCAGGTGCCCCGACGCGCCGTTCCTGTAGAAGGAGACCCCCACGCGCGGAGCACGTATGATCTGGCGCAGGAAGACGTACAATCCTCTGAGACAACCAAAATGCTTGTATGCCAAGTATATTCTGTTGCGCCTCATCAGAAACTCAGTATATCCTCCGCGCCAGGTCGCGTTCTTGCGTAAGATGTGTTGATGCCACGCCACTGCATTCCTCGTAACCACAGCCTTGAGGCCAGCTCTAGCCATTCGTATCCCCATGTCCACCTCATCCGAGTACATGAACAGCCTTTCGTCCTGCAGCCCCACTTGCTGATAGTATTCGCACTTCGCCAGGCTAATTCCGCCGGGAACGGCCGCCACCTCCTTGCTTAAGGGCAACGAAGCTGTAACTACCTCACCAACATTCTCCTTGTCCATCCTTAAGTCCTTGGTAATGCCGGCTCCGTAGAGTTCAATCTCGCACGAGTCGCGTCTAAGGAGTATCGGTGCGACTATGCCATATCGCCCGTCAGAAAAGAGCAACTCATGCAATGTGCCTATGTCCTTAGCAGTGATCTTCACGTCGCTCGAAATTAACATGATAGAGTCGGCCAGCCCACTAGTCAGTGCATGCCGAATTCCGTCATTGTAGGCCGCAGTCGTACCTCTATTCTCGGTACGTTTTATAATGACGGACGTCGGAAACAACTGCTCAAGGCGCCCCACAAATGCCCGGTCTGAGCCGTTATCCACAATAATGTGCATGCTGAGTGCGGACTTGTATTGCTCATAAAAGCTGACGCACTGGTTAACATTGTGGTCGTCATTGCACGTCACTGTCACGGCCGCTATCTTCATGTCGGTACCTCAGTAGACCTGCCAACGTAGGGTATGCACGCCCACCTACTCTCTGCTAACGAGACAGCGCAACCAAACACCGCCGCGGCGGAAGCACGTGTCGCGTATAGCGGGAATGCTCATGCCAGCGAGCACTCCAGAAGCACTCCAGACGGCCCCAATAAAGGCCATTGTGGCAATGCGACCAGTTGGTGTTGGCAGCAGCAGCCGGGCTACGAGAACTGGTAGTACAGCGAAGAGGAGCGGGCGACCCACATCCTCTAAACACCACGTTAAACACTCGCCGGGCATGAAGCGTCGATGGACTGCGTACATATACAAGGGAAGTATAAAGAGGTTCACTACCAACCAAGACAGCCCCCCACCAATCATGCCAGCGTGTCGTATGGAGAATAGTAGTAGAGGGGCCAATAGCGCCAAGCTGCCAAGCTGAACGCACACGTGTATCCTCGTGTGGCCATGTGCAAGGGCAAGGTAGCAGGGGATAGCCGTAAGTGCCTGTAGGGCCTGGCCGCCGATCAAAAGGGAGGCAACCAAGCCTGTATGCTGCGCGGTCATTCTTGATCCTGTCCAGGCAAGGACGAAGCTGTACGCGTAGACCCCAAGCGTTAGAGCGCTGGGAACTGCGACAATGCTCACCATACTGCAAGCGAGGTGATAAAGAGATCTGACGGCTCGGAGGTCGCCTTTGGCAACTAACCCAGTGAGGCGCGGGAAGACAGCAGTGCCAATTGGGGCAGAAAGCAACAGAGGTGCTTGTGCCAGGGAGCACGCTACCGTGTAGTATCCCAAGGCGTCGAGTGGCAGCAGTTTACTCACGAATAGCTTGTCTCCCTGTGTGAGGCAGGTGCCGAGAAGCGTCATGCTCGCCATTCCAATGGCGTATCGCCACGTCTCGCGGATGATTCTCCAGGCGAATCGCGATCCGGAGCCTGCGGAAGGCATGGTTCTCCACAGGCTAACTCTGGCTGCGCAGCAGTAGACCAGGCCCGACGAAAGCTGCCAGGACGCGAATGCGAGGATCGTGGGCGAAACAAGCCACAGAACGCATAGCGCTCCAACTCCTCTGAAAACGCTCCACCCAACCTGGAGACAGTTCGTAAGGACCTGTCGCTGCAATCCAACGAGGCCGCCTACAAACAAGCTCGATGGCAGCTGAAGCGCAACTGTTATTCCCATCAGGCGAATTGCTGCTGTGACCTCCCTTGTCGACAGAGCGTGCAGCTGCAGCCATTTTCCTGCGATTGCCGGAGCTAGTAACCAAAGTGTCGTGGCGATCACAAAGGAGATGCAAACGTAAATGGACTCATAGGTCCGGAGAACGCTAGCCATTTCGTCGCCCGCGTCCTTGTTCACGGAAAGTCGCGCCAATTCACGATTGAGGGTCGCCGTAAGACCAAGATCTGCAAACGCGAGGAGCCCTAGCAGGGTGGAGTAGAACCCGACGAGCCCATACGCCTCAACCCCGAGAAACTCCAGGTACAGGGGCAGGAAGAAGTAAAGGGATATAATACCCCATGCCCGTCCTAAAAGATTTGCGATGAGGTTTTTGCGAAGCATCAAACAACGGTCCGGCTATGAAACGGCGGCGCCCCGTCTCGCCCAAAGCGTAATCAGCCCCGTTTGCTTCAATGCCGCCAGTACATATGCAGCTGGATAAAGGGCCAGACGCCCTAGAGGCCTTCCAACCACTTGTCTTGGAAACTCGCATACGCATTTTGGCGCCCCGCCATCCTCGAGAACATAACTGATGCTGTAGGCGCAATTGAAGAGCGATCGGTGGTGGAACACCCGTTCCACATGCCAGCCCGCCTTCCTAAGAAGAGCAGTAATGGATTCCTCTGTAAAGTGATAAAGGTGTGTAGGCACCTGCAGAGCAAACCACCTATCTTTAAACAGGCGTAGATGCAACCTGCCAGCGTCTGGCACCGATATGACAAGCCATCCCTCTGGACGTACCCAGCCAGCCAGTTTGCGTAGGGCCATAAGGGGTTGATGAAGATGCTCAACTACCATCCATCCCACAGCCAGATCAAACGGGCGTCTGGGATCCGGGGCGGACTCCAGCGTACCGCAAAATACGTTGAGGCCGGCGGCCTGAGCTCGCACCGCTGCACTCTTAGAAGGCTCAATTCCTTCGACGGCCCAGCTCTTTGCCTTCATCTCCGCGAGGAATGAGCCCGTTGCACATCCCACCTCTAACATACGCCCCGGCGGAATGTCGGGCAAGACGTAGTTGTTAACACGGAAAGCACGGCAGTATAGCGATCGTAGACAGCGTCGCAGCAGGGAAGCTGGGCCAGGATGTCCGGGGCTTAGCACATATGCGCAGTATGTGTTATCTGGATAGTAGAAACGGATAGTCTCTGGTGTTGGGCGCGGCTCAGTCCGGATCAACCCACAGGTGCAGCAGCGCACCACAGGAAACCGGCCCGGCAAGCCGAACAGGCGATCTTGAGCTGTGAAAAGCAAGTCGTCCCCAGAAGCGCATCCGTTTGGACAGGGTGCTGCCTCAAGTGTAACCTCGGCGGGGATGTGTGAAACGCACACAGGCCGGGCGCCTCCACCTATGTGAATAAATCCGCTGGGCAAGTACCGTAGCAAGGGCGGCGAGCACAAACTGCTCCGACAGGGATCTCACAATCACACACGCCACATTCCTTGCTGTTGTGCGGGCAGGTGGCGCGGTGGGTATGGCGTCTGATCCTGAGCAAGCTCAGCAATCAGCGAGGTCCACGGAGGGGGTGTGTAGGCCATTGCTTGTCGAAACCGTGCGCTTGCGAGGCTCCGGTCAATGGATGGCGTATCGGCGGCGACCACGCTCGTAGGTATACCGAACGCCTCACGGATCAGCAGGAGTAAGTCGTACTTGTTGATCGGGTCTGACGATACGTGATAAACGCCCGTGAGCTCTTTTCGGACGTGCATTACCGATTCAATCACACGAGCCAGTTCGATGGTGGTCAGGCCACTGTAGATCGCCCTGCGGAAACCACGCACTTCCTTGTGATTCGGCTGCAAAAACCACTCGAGGAGCCCATTGCGCGTGCTCAGCTCCCGACCGATGATTGAGGTTCTCAAAGTGAGGCAATTGGCTCCGGTGACCTCTCCCAGCAGCTTTGTACGGCCATAGAGATCAACTGGGTCTGGAGTATCGGACTCCTTGTACATCCCCGTGCTGCCGGAGAAAACACAATCCGTGCTGATGTGAATCAGCCGTATCCCACGTGTGGAACAGAGCTTCGCAAGCCTGTGTGGGAGCAGCGAGTTGATGCTGATTGTCGTGAGCGGATCACGCGCGGCGTCCAGCTGCTTGATCACGCCTATGCAGTTCACGATCCAGGTCGGCCCAAAGCCGTCCGCCGCCCTCTCAATCGATGCGAAGTCGTCTGCGTCGACGCGGCCAATCAGCGTGCCTTGGGGGAAAACTCTATACCGATCGTAGGCGGCTGCGTCCTGGCGTACCGTGCCCAGCACATCGTACTTGGCAGAATATAACTGCATTAGTTTGTGGCCTAGCATGCCGCCGGCGCCGAGAATCAGGATTTTCATGTATCAACGCCCCTTGTTTGACCGCGACTTCTGGCGCCGATGGCGCCGTAGCTGAATTCTCGGGAGGTGCTTTCACTTTACGACCGTGACATCCCGGTCCCCAGCGCCTTGGGTCCAGGACCCACACCGTTGGCGCTGACCCAGCCATCCGTCTGGAGCATCTTCAGAATCTCTTCAACAGACATCTGGCGGGTGCGATCCGAGGAGTACTCCTGAATATCGCCGTGCTGTGGGCCGTGCTTATCCTCGGGAACGGCCCACCCCGGGATCAAGAAGTAATCGCCCATCTCTCTAGCGCGCCACATCTCCTCCTCGGATACGAGGATTTCGTGGATCTTCTCACCCGGACGAGCACCAACCGTTGCGATAGGATAGTCCTCCCGCCCTGTGATCCCATAGGAAAGCGCCTTGGCGAGATCGACGATGTTGGCGGCTGGCATCTTTCTGACCCACAGATCGCCACATTCGCCTTTTACCGTTGCCCAAAGCACCAGCTGCACGGATTCGGCGAGCATCAGCTGAAATCTCGTCATGGCGGGATTCGTGATGGGGAGCGGCAGTCCCCGCTGAACAAGGTCGCAGAAGAGTGGAACGACGCTTCCGCGACTGCCCAATACGTTCCCGTAGCGAACGCACACGAACTTGGTTCGCGTGCCGCGGTAAGACGGGTCCAGCATGATCCGCTCTTGGACCGCTTTGGTCATACCCATGACGTTGACAGGTTTGACTGCCTTGTCGGTGCTGATGGAGACCACCGTCTGCACGCCCGCATCAATCGCCGCTCGGCGCACGTTCTGGGCACCAATGATATTGGTCAGGACCGCCTCAAAGGGAGCATATTCGCAATTCGGAACCTGCTTGAGTGCAGCGGCATTAAAAACGACGTCGATGCCGCGCATAGCCTCCTGGACTCGCTCCAGATCTCGAATATCGCCGATGTTGAACGTCAAGTTAGCTTGATTCGGATACAACAGCGCCATGTCATACTGCTTTTTTTCATCACGGCTGAATACGTGTATAGATGCCGGTTGGTACTTGAAGAGCTCGCGCACAATCTGATGGCCGAAACTGCCTGTGCCGCCCGTGATGAGAATGTTCTTATTCCGCAGTGTTTCTGAGAGTATCTGACCGGTCATTTGGTCACTCCTCTGAGTCTAGCGAGGTGGAGGCTGTGTTTCGATCGTGGACCGGCCAGGCCCCAACATGTCGATAAGGGGTGTTTGGTGCACATGGTCTAACCGCGGCCCTCAAAGCCGAAATACGTAAGTTCATGTGGCCAGCCAGCTTATGCTGTCCTGCGCGGGAGAATGCCTGGGAAAACGCAGCTTACGGAACCCGGTTTTTCGCCCGTTTTGCGATGTCGGCAGGGATTACACACCGTTGATCTGTAAACCTGCCCAGGCCTGGTCGCCGCAAAGCCCGGAAAGTGCGGTACGAACAACAGGAACTCTGAAGCAAGGGCGAAGCACACCTGATGAAGCGCCACACCGGCGTCCACCAGAGCACAGGGTGAGCACGAAACGCGAACGAGTCCTTCGCCTTCGAGGGTTCATTCCTTGCTTCGTCCTCCCTGCTTCGCGGGCATTGGCCGTCCGATAGCGGACCAATCCTCGATTCGCGCATCGGGGACGCGCGAGAACTCGCCGGTATTGGTGTCATCCAGCAGGTACTTCACGGGAAGACCGTCTCGCGTTTCTGCGGTTCCGGCTGGTCACGATCCACCATGCAATCGTCAGAGGCCTCGTTGGCGCAGACTCCGTCTCCGTCAACCGTCGTGATTCTCCGGTCATCGACGGATGTGCACGAACGCAGGAGGAGAGAACACGCAAAGAGCCCGACTCGAGACGCCGAATCGGCTTCGCAGCTTCTGTCGCTCGTCCTTCATCCTTCGCGCTGCCTGCTTGGCGTTTGGCACGCCTGATGGCTGTCAGCGTTCACCTGTCAGCAGCCAGAGAGCATCCGTGCTCCCTGCGTCGCGTTCAGCGAACCTGTGAGCTATCAGCTCTCAGCATTCAGCCGGAGCGCATTCGCCCGCCCACTGCACGCCGAGAACGGCTACCCCCTTCCCCACCCCTCGAGCCCCCCCTGAGAAGGGAGGGAAGGGAGAAGAACGGGCTCAGGCACGTCGCTGACGCGATGGCTATCAGCACTCAGCTCTGAGCTGTCAGCCCGATTTCCTCCATGCTCTCTACTTGGCGCTCGGCGCCTTGCGACGCAGGAGGAAGGGGGTCAGGCACGTTTTGCCTGACGGCCCCTTCCGGCTGCTTCGCAGAAAACGAGCCAGGCCCCAGCGTCACCGCCCAGCGTCACCGCCGGCAACGCTGCTGGCGCGGTGGCCGGCGCAGCTGCCGGCGCGGTCGCGGGAACGCCAAACGGCTTGCCCGGCGGGGCGATACTCAGATCGCCGGCCAACTTCTTGGCCGGCGGCCAATCGGGTCGGAGACGAAGGCAGATCTTGGCCTGCTTGAGTGCCTCCTCCGTATCTCCCACGCGACCCAGAGCCTGGGCCAGCGCAAATCGCCAGTATACCTGGCCGTAATCCAGTTGTAAAGCTTTGAAGTAATAATCGATCCCCTGCTTATCGGACTTTCGCTTGATGCAGAGGTTGGCAAAGGCGGCCAGGGTGTAGGCAGCGGCGTCCGGGGCTTCGCATTTGGCTTTGAGCAAGTCGAATACGCGGGCCCTCGCCTGCTCGGCCAGGGCGAGGCTCTCAGCGGTCAGGGGTCGGCGGTCAGCGCCAGACGAAGAAGGCTGGCTGCTCACTGCTGACGGCTGAGTGCCGGGTTCGGTTGGCTGACTACTGATCGCTGCCGGCTGATCGCTAGCCGCCGCGTAGTCCTCGAGCACGTCGGCGACGGTGGTCAGGCGAGCCACGTCGTCGCCGGCGAGAGTGACGGCGAGGTCCGGCCGGCCGAGCTTGGCGACGCACACGTCGGCGATATCGGTCATCAGCGAGCCGTCGAGCTCAATCGCCCTCGTGAAGGCCTTGCCCGCCGCGTCCGTCGCTTCGGGGCGGTCTGACTCGGCCTCGAGCAGGCCGGCGGAGTACCAGGCGGTGGCGTCATTCGGAGCGAGCTTGACCCCAAGCCGGACCCGGTCGGCGCCCGCGGGTCGGTTGAGGATGAAGCACTCCAGCTGACCGAGCAAGGCATAGACCGGCCCATACGACGGGCAGACCAGCCGGGCCTGGTGGAGCTCGTCGACGATCCGCTCGGTGTGGCGGATGGACTGGTCGTTGAGCACCAGCTCGCCGGTGTCGGGGTTGACCACCCGGCTGACGCCCCGCCACCGGAAGACATTCAGGTTGTAGCGGTACTTGACGTTGGCCGGCTCGAGCGTGGCAGCCTGGGCGGCCTGGTTGATAAGGATGGCGAACTGATCGTTGGTGCCGAGCCAGTCGTCGTCCCGGAGCTTGTTCTCCATGCGTGCCGCGATCCGCCAGCAGGACTCGGCATCGTTGGCCCGCAGGGCGGCGGGGATCGACCAGATGGCGCCCACCGCGACCAGCACCAGGGCTGCGATCGGCACGATCCGGCCGTCGAGCAAACGCTGCAGCAGGCCCGGCGAACGCGGGGGATCCTCGGCATGGCGCAGGCGGGCGAGCACCACGAGCAGGCCGCAGGTCACCGCGGACAGGCAAATGACTGCGGGAATGTGCTGGCCGAAGTCGCTCAGGCTGTGGAGCATAACCGCCAGCAGGCCGAAGCCCAGCCCGAACGCGACCCAGCGAATCGAGGGACGAAGTCGGCGGATGCTGCGCACGTAGCTCGACCAGACGAGCGCCAGAAAAACCACCGCGCAAATGAGGCCGAGAATGCCGGTCTCCTCGGCAAGTTGGGCATACTCGTTCTCGGCGTGACCGGCCAGATGGGTAATGCTCGAGTGCTCAAACATGGGGTAAACGAACTCGTGGGTGCCGAGGCCGGTGCCGAACAGCGGGAACTGGGTCCAGGCGAGGGCGATGTCCTTGAGGATCTGCAGCCGGCCGCCTTGGGCCTGATCCACCTCGCGGAGGGTGGCGAGCCGGTCATAGACGGCGTCGAAACCGACGTAGAGCACGACGCAGAAGGCGACCAGGGAGATGACCGCGATCAGCCAGCGGACACCGCGGAGCCCGCGCTTGCTGGAGAGGACCAGCACGGTGAAGGAGGCCGCGATCAGCATCGTGATCATGCCGCCGCGGGTCAGCGAGGTGAAGACGCCGGCGACGCCGAGGACGATCATCGCCACCAGTGCCCAGAAGGGGCGAAGCTTGGGCTCGCCGAGTCGGTCCATGACCGCTGCCGGGGTGTAGGGTATGCCGCGGAAGCTCTCGTAGATCAGCAGCAGGGCCAGGCCGAACGCCGCGCCGATGGCCAGGTTAGTGAACTGACCGAAATGGCTGTGGTTGATGAACGGGCCGGCGTCAGCGTACAAGTGCCCCGTGGGTACAGACCAGTAGATGGAGTCGGTTCCGGTGATGGTCTGGGCGAGGGCGATGAGCGTGACGGCCCCGCCGATGGCCGCGACTGCGGCGAGCAGGCGTTTGATCTGCTCGGGGCGGCGAATGACGTTGACCACGGTGAGATAGACCACGCAGACCACCAGGATCAGGCGAAGGTTGTGGGCCGTGGCCAACGGATAGAAGCTCAAGGTCATGGTGTCGAGCACCCGTGACGCATCGGGCAGATCGGCGAGAAGCTGAGTGCGGGTGGCCGCGGTGTGAGGAGCGATGGCCTGGACGACGCGGGCGGGCAACGGGACGAGCTGCAGGGCGACGAGGAGAACGAACAAGGCCATGGGCACGTAGGTCCAGCTCCAGACCGGCCGCACCTCGCGGGTGATGATGAACCGCAGAGCCACACACCCGGCCAGGACGACCGCGGCGACCAGGATGACCAGCTCGCTCCAGGCCTCGACCGCCCCGAAGGCCAGGGGCATGAACGCCAGCAGGCCGATCAGAATCAACTCGATCAGGCCGTCGAGGGGACTCGCGACCGGCTCGGCGGGTATCGTCGACCGGTGGTGGGCGGCGGCGCGCTCTGACCTGTGGTGCGTGGTGAGTGTGGTCATCTGGAGGCCTCTCGCCTAGCAGGGGTCTCGAAAACGGGGCGCAGGGCCTGTCCGGCCAGAACGTCGGCCGGGTGGTCGATGCACACCCGCCGGGCGACGCGTTCACCCATCCGCAGCGCGACGGCCCGGAACGCCTCGGACAGCCGTGGCCGGCGGCGATCGGCATCGTGGGCGTCAGAAGCGATCAACACGGCACCCACCTCGGCGACCATCCGCCACGCACAGCGATAGGCTTCTTCCTCCAGACGGTCCAGCAGGCTGGTGGCGGTGACCTGAATGCAGGCCCCGGCCTCAATCCAGCCGCGGATCACGTGCGGGTGAGTCTGCACGCAGACATGCCGCTCCGGATGGGCGATGATGGAGCGGATACCCGCATCCTTGAGCTGCCGTATCAGCGGCAGCGGCTCGATGTAGCTGAGGCGAGGCAGCTCGATCAAAACCCAGCGGCCGCGATCGGCCAGGGTGAGCACCTCATCCTCATGGATCAGCCCGGGGAGTCCTTCATGGATCCGCACCTCTGCCCCAGGGAGAACTTCCAGGGGAATATTCGCGAGCTGAAGCCGAGTCCGCAGGTAGGTCACCGCCTGACGGATATCGAGGGCGCTGTATCGCTGCTCCATCTTCCCCAGTTGGTGAGGCGTGGCCACGACGGTGTGGACACCATCCGCCACCAGGGCCCGACACAGGGCCAGCGACTCGGCCTCGGTGGCAGGGCCGTCGTCAAGGCCAGGCAGCACGTGGCAGTGCAAATCCACCCCTGTGAACTGCTGGGAGGGGTGGCCTCTGCCCGTGAGTGCGGTCAGTGCCTGGAGGAGACTGATCATGCCTGTGTCGTACCCTCGGTCGGCGCGGCGGTCCGAGACGCCCTGCGCCGTTCCTTCGGGTTGTCCTCTCCGTTCTTTCCGTAGTGGCCGTAGTAACCGTAGCCTCCGTAGTAACCATAGCCTCCGTAATAGCCGTAGCGGTCCCGCCCGCGAGGCACATCATTGACGACGACGCCCAGGAGTCGGGCTCCCACGCTGAGCAGCCCGTCACGAGCTTGTTCGCTGGCTTTGCGGGTGGATCGCTCCGCGCGAAGGACCAGGACGGTGACGTCGCAGAGAGCGCCCAGAATGCGAGCATCGGTCACCGGCATGACCGGCGGTGAATCGATGACCACGCGGTCGTAGTCGGCGGCGAGCTTGCGGAGCAGCTGGGCGAAGGCCTCGCTGTTGAGCAGCTCAGACGGGTTGGGCGGCACCGGCCCGCACGGCAGCAGGTCGAGACCGGGTATCTGGCTGGCCTGGATAGCCAGTCCGTTGGTCGACTGGCCTGCGAGGGCGGACGACAGGCCGTGCTTGTCGTCAATCTCGAAGATCTGGTGAATCATCGGCTTGCGGAAGTCGGCATCGACCAACAGGGTCCGCTGGCCGGCCTGGGCCATGGTGATGGCCAGGTTGCTGGCCGCGGTGGACTTCCCGTCACCCGGCGCGGGCGAGGTCACCAGAATGGTCTTGGCACCCCCCTCGGGCACGCCGAAGTAAATCGCCGTGCGGATGGTCCGGTAGGACTCGGCAATCGAGGAGCTCGACTCGCGGTGGGCCTTCTGGCCGCGCTCGGTTCGGGATTCCCTGGACGACATGGTCGGCACCACACCCAGGACCGGGGCACCCAGCACGGCCGAAATCTCGTCGGCCGAGCGAAGCCGATGATCCATCCAATCGAGGAGCATGGCCAGCCCGAACCCGAGCATCAGCCCGAGGACCAGGGCCATGGCCATGATCCGGGCCTTCTGCGGCTTGCTGGGCTTCTCTTCCGGGCGAGCGACCTCGAGCACACTGATGTTCAGAGCCCCGGCGTCCTCGGTGACGTTCAGCTCCTTGATCCGGCTGTCGAGGATGTCGAGGAGCTTCTCGGTTCGCTCCTTGTCGGCGGTGAGGATGGCGAGCTCCGCTGCCTTGGTATTGACCAGCTGGGCCTGGGTGAGCTGCTGCTGGAAAGCGCCGTCCATCTCGCTCTCGGCCTGCTGGGCGGTCAGCCACTGCTGCTTGGCAACTTCGAGGAAATCCTTAGCGGTCTTCGTGCCCTGCTCCTCGATCTGGGCGCGAAGCTGGCCGATCTTGGTCTGAAGCGTCTGAACCGCGGGGTGATCGGCGGTCACCTTCTGTTGCCAGTCGGCCAACTGCAGCTCGAGCTGGTGGAGTTCGCCGGTCAGCTGGGTCTTTTCCTGCTCCATGGAGATACGCACCCCGCGTTCGAGCTGGGCCTCGGCGAATCGCTGGAGCTGCTCCGGGTCGGAGGACAGGAGTTTGGCGGCCTCGTAGGAGGCTTTGGCATTAATGGTGGCGATTCGGGCTTCGGCCAGGGCGGCCGACAGGCGGGAGAGGGCCTGGATCATGATGTTGCCGCCGCGCTCGTCCTCGATGGTCAGCGCCGGGTTGGCGATCTTGAAATCAAGGATCTTCTTGTTGGTGACGGTCAGTTCGCTGTCGCGTTTCTCCTTCTCCTTCTGGAGGATCTTGAGCACCTCGGAGGAAGTACTCTTCCTGCGATTGGTCTGGTAGTTCACATAGGCTTCGACCACACTGTTGACTACGCCGGCCGCCTCTTCGGGGTAGGGCGAGTCCAGGGCCACGCTGATGATGTCGTCCTTGGCACCCACCTTGACGTTCAGGGCCTTCTTCAAGAAGACCATGAGATTGTCCACTTCGGTGAAGGTCTTCATCCGCCGAACCGCGGACTGATCGGCCACTTCGGTGAGGATCGGAGTGGAGGCGAGAATCTCGGCCTGGGTGTAGAGGTAGTTCTTGGACTGGGTCACAATGCCTTCGCGCTCGTTCATGATCTGCGGGCCGGCCTGTTCCACATACAAGCGCGAAGTACTGGTAAAGATCGGGGTGGCCTTCATGACATAGAGAAACGCGGCGGCCAGGGCGGCCACAGTGATCGCGGCAATAGCCCAGCGCCGGCGCCAGGCGATCTCCAACAGGCTCGAAGACATGACCGCGACCGTACCCTGCCCGGCGGGTGGACCCGTGGGCTTTCGCGGCTCGATCGGCGGCAAGTTATCCAGTCGACTCATGACACACCCCTTACATGCTCATACTACTGCCCCAGGTTGAGGAGCGTGGGCCGGTTGTTAATCACATCCTGGAGAAGGCTCTGACGAAGACTGGTTCTACCTGTATCGTAGTCATACGGATTCCAGTAGTAATACGTTGCCTGCAGGTTCACACCGGCGTTGATCTTGAACACCTCGGCCAGAACCAAGTTGAATCGCGTGGCCGGCGTGTGCTCCACGGCGATGACGTCGCCCGGCTTGATCATCACATTGGAGGCGCTGGTCAGGGCGCTGCCCTTCACCTTGAAGGAAGCTTCGACAATGCTCCCATCGGCGTCCTGGCGGTAGATCTTGGCGTACTGGGGGTCGGCGATGTCGTTCAGGCCCGCGGCGAACGAAAGGGCCTGGAGCAGGCTGAACTGCGTACCCGGCGGGTAGGGGAACGCCCCGGCCTTGTTGACCAAGCCGATCACGGTGAAGACCTCAGGCTTGAGGCCTTCGATCTCGACCATGTCACCCTCCACCAGGGGCACATCCGCAAACGGAATGTTGAGCCCGCGGACGGGCAGGACCACGGTCATCACGCCGGCTTGCCCCGGGGGAGACCCGGCTTGTCCCGGGGGAGACCCCGCCTGTCCGGAGGGAGACGGGGAATCCGGAGCACGAACCGAGGAGCCCGCCGGCTGGGTCTGAGGTATGGCGGACACGGCCAGGACCGGGTCGCCCATCCGCTTGATCCGCACCACGCTGGCTCCGCCCATTGCGGCGCCGGTCGAACCCTTCAGATCGATCCCCCCGGCCTTCATCAGCAGGGCGACCAGCGACATCTCCTGGCTCTGCAGCTCGTAGACCCCGGGCAGGTTGATCGCCCCGACAATGGAAACGCGGGCCGTACGGTACGTCTGAACCTTGGCCACGATGCTCGGCCGCTCCTTGACGTACTTCGGGTAGTAGGCCTTGGTGGCCAGGGCCTCGATCTCCGGCAGGCTCCGACCCCTGACGTCCAGTTCGCCGATGATGGGCAAGGTGATCCTGCCGTCGTCGCCCACCCGGCAGAGATGGGATTCCGGACGGGTCAGCTCGATGGTCGGCTGGTAGCTGGATCGGGCTTCCTGCAGCACCGCGGGCATGACCATTTCCAGAACGTCGCCCGCGACCGGCCGGTAGGGCCCGGACGGCAGCTTGGCGTCGACCACCCGGTCCTCGTCGACCGGGGGCTGCACCGGGCCGGCCTGTTGAAAACGAGTGACTTCCTCGGGCGTGGATGCCTCACCACAACCCACGGCCAGGGCGGTGCAGAGCAGCCCCAGGATGAACCCTACTCGCATCTGAGTTGTCTTCCTTCTCATCACCGTCATCTCGTCACAGTGTCACTCTCAGGGCCCAATCGAGCCCGAACCATGGAGGCCGTCGAAGCCCTCACGAACCCGAGGCCACCCGGAAACCGATGAGGTAACTGGGATGGGTGGCCGTGCCCCGGTCGCGTGAAGGCGAGCTGCAATCCACGGCCTCGTGACCCCACGAACCACCGCGGGCGACCCGCAGGGTCGTGTCATCACCGCTGAGCCAAGCGCTGCCATCGGTCGGAGCACCGGCGTAGGTCTCATGCCAGACGTCCTGGCACCACTCCCAGACGTTGCCGTACATGTCGAACAGGCCGTAGGGATTGGCCAGCCGGCCGCCGACGGCGTGAGTCTGCGAATCTCCATTATCCCAAAACCAGGCATGATTTGCCAGCTGATCGGAGGAATTACCGAAGGAGTAGAAGGTATTGGTGCCCGCCCGGCAGGCGTACTCCCACTGGGCCTCGGTGGGCAGCTCGATGGTGCGGCCTACCCTCGCAGAAAGGCTCTGGCAGAAGGTCTGGCAGTCCTCCCAGGAGACGTGCTCGACGGGGAGATCCCCGCTGGTGGCGAACCAGGAGGGGTTATCGCCCATGACCGCCTCCCACTGCCGCTGGGTCAGCTCATACTTGCCGAGGTAGAACGCCTTGGAGATGGTAACACCGTGGGCAGGCCGGGCGACCTGGGCAAGCCAGGGATCCGTGGTAGTGTCGTCGCCCATGACAAATGTCCCGGCTGGGATCTTGACCAGCTCCAGCGTCACTCCCCCGCCCAGATCCAGGGTCAGCGTGTCAGGGGTCGAAGTGCCGCACCCGGGTGTGTCGACAACGCCACACCCGCAACTGCCAGGGGCGGTCTTGTTGGGATCGCTGGGACAGCTGTCGTGGCAGTCGGGAGTGCCATCGCCATCGGTGTCGGTCTCGGCCACGCTGCAGCCGCAGGTGCCGGGCGCGATCTTGGCCGGATCGCTGGGGCACCCGTCCGTGCAATCGAAGGTGCCGTCGTGGTCGGTGTCGCCCTCCGAAACGCCGCATCCGCACACCCCCGGCTCGGTTTTGGCCCCGTCGTTGGGGCAGAGGTCGGTGCTGTCGGGCTCACCGTCACCATCGGCATCCGGAGGAACCAGATCGGCTCGATTGACGGTAACCTGCACGGTGGCCGTGTCGCTCAGCCCCCCCCCATCGGTCACGGTCAGGGCGAAGATGAGGGTAACAGGATCGCTGGTTGGGGGTGCCGTGAAGCTGGGGTTCGCGGTAAGGGGCCCTGTCAGCGTGACGGAGGGACCGCTGGTCTGTTGCCAGGCATAGCTCAGCGTGTCGCCGTCCGGATCGGATGAACTACTCCCGTTCAAGATCACCGGTGCTTCTGCAGCCACGGTTCGCGATGAGCCGGCGTCGGCCGCGGGGCTGTGGTTAGTCGTCGGCGGGACGGCGGGAACGCAGCCCTGGCCCATGAGCCAAGGCAGCGTGCACACAATCAGCAGCAAGAGGCCCGGCCCGTGGCTGGGCAGGGACCTCGCTCGAAGGTTGGTGTTGATCCGGAGGAACCTGCTGGTCATGCCCGGCTAGCCGCCTTTCTGCCGGGCCCCGTCATACTCGTCGGGTGCAAGGAAGGTACGGGTGCGGTGCGGACCGATCGCCTGCTCTCCTCAGGCAGCGAGGCCAGGCCGTGAGCATCCAGCAGTTGGCTGAACAGCATGATTCTCCGCCCGGTAACCTCCAGGGACTCCTCAACCTCGGTCACGACCTGAAGCTTGAGCGGCGGACCTGTGCGCCGATCGCGAACCGGGATGGTGGCCGTCAGGGTGTGGCCGCCGCAGCTCGGGTCCCACTCCGGATGCCGCCAGACGAGCGTGCTGGCCGTGCCGTCGCGGCTGGCGATGTCCAGGGCGATCCACGCGCAATGCAGGGACCGGGCGACTTCGGCCAGGGCCTGCCACCATTGATCGAACGTCCGGACGGCACAGACGTGCAATTGAGCATCCTCGAAGTCGCGGCGATCCTCCTTGAACTGCCGGGCGATGGCCATGTTGTTGTTCAGTACGGCCATGCTCTCGCGGAGGCGGATCGAGCCGACCGCACGGAAGAAAACGCCGAGCAACAGCAGCACGCCGAGGGCCACGAACAGCACCTCGGCTTCGTGGCTGAGCAGCAGGAACATCCCCAGCCCGCCCGCGATGACGGTGACCGAGTGCAGGACGATCACCACTTTTTGCTGGGACAGGCCGAGATCCACAAGCCGATGGTGAATGTGATTTCGATCCGGGGCGAAGAGTGACCGCCGACTGAGGATTCGCCTCAACATGCTGCACAGCGTGTCCAGGATGGGAACACCCAAGGCCAGGGCGGTGGGAAGGAACGCCGCCAGGGTGGCCCCCTCGTGGGCGGAAGCGATGATCACCGCCGAGCCGGCAAGCATAAACCCTAAAAAGAGGCTCCCGCCGTCGCCCATGAAGATCCTCGCCGGGTGGGCGTTGTACACCAGGAAGCCGCCGACTCCACCCAGCAGGCTCAGCAGGAGCAGCACCGTGATCCACTGGCCGACATGCACCGCCACCACGGCGGTGACCACGCAGGCGACCGCGGCGATGCCCCCGGCCAACCCGTCCAGCCCATCGATCAGGTTGAGGGCGTTGGTGACCCCGACGATCCAGAGGAGGCTCAGCGGCCAGGACAGCCAGCCGAGCTCGATGGTCAGGGCTGGACTGAGGGAGATCTGCTCCAGCCGCACGCCGAATCCGCAAAGAAACAGGCCCGCGACCAGTTGGGCGGCCAGCTTGGTCCGGGCCCGCAGGCCGCAGACATCATCAACCAGACCCACTAAGAAGATGAAAATACTGGCAGAAAACAGGGCAACAAGAGGGCGACCCACAGTGGCGAAAGAATCGGCGATGGCTGTTCCGTAGGCGAGGATGGCCGGCAGAGCGCCGTGCCCGGCAAGGAACGGAACCGCACCCGCGGTGCACGCCACGGCAATGGCCACGCCCCCGAGTCGAGGTGTGGCCCCGCGATGCAGCTTGCGGATCCCGGGCAGGTCGAACAGGTCGAAGGCTTTGGCGGTACGAATGACCACAGCCGTCGTGAGGACGCTCACGACGGCTGCGACCAGAAAAACTGCCACAAAGATTGCCATTCTCCGCCTCGCCAGTCCAAGCGCCATCAGCACCTGGCCGCTTGGTAGGAGACCAGGTCATCCGTGCGCCAGTCTCTCCAAGTCCTGTTGAACCTCCCTAGCTTCTCCCCCAGGGCCTTCATTCCAATGTCAAGGAGCCGACTTCGGTCACCGGGGCCCCGCCCCAAACGGGACCCCGCACGACTCCCGCCTCCGCTCGATCCGAGGCTACTCAGCCTTCATGGCAGACAGAGTAACCCTTCCCATTGTCGATCCGAGAGGCGTGTCATGCTTGACCGCACGCCACCCGGCGCTAGACCAATGGCGGTCGCCACGGGCTGCGCAGCGGCGGCCGATAGGGCACTCGGATCGGCGGACGGTATCGTGCGCCCGGCCCCGCGGCGAGCATGTCACGCCCCGCCTTGGCGCCCGCAGCACCGGTGTCGGCCACCGGCTGATCTGAAGACAGACCAGCCAAGGAAGGCTGGATGCCTGCAGCGGTGTTCAGACTCGCCCCCGAGGTGTAGGTCCCGGCAGGAGCGAAGGGGTCGAAACTGAGAGCACTATCGGCGGCCGCAGTCCCCAGGGCCACGCCCCGGGCACGTTTGGAAACCGCCGCCTCAGCCCAAGCCGTCCAAGACAACAGGCAAACCGCCGCCAGCAGTGCCCCAAAGTGGGTCACCATGCGTGGCCGGTCGCTCCATCTAATCATCGTGGTCATTTGTGTTCCCTCTTTCCTTGGTTCCTTTCTCTCGCGTATTCATTGCACCGCCAGATCAGCATCCACCCGGTGGGACAAGCAGGCCGATGTTGTTTCGGACCGCGGTCATGTCCAGGGTGTTGATGCGTCCGTCAGTGTTGGCATCGCAACGATGGTGAACGAGCGGCACCTCGCCCGTATTGTTCCGAACCGGCGTCATGTCCAGCACGTTGACCTTGCCGTCGCCGTTGACATCGCCGAGGAAAGCAACCAGACAGATGGATCCGGTGCAGACGCTGCCCGAAATGCCGGTGATACCCGGGAACATGATCTTGACCCGCGAGGCGTTGGCCGCGCCGCTCATGTCGATGGTCAGCTTATCGTTGAGGACGGACACGGCACTCACGGTGATGATGCTGCCCGCGGAATCGACGACCGCGACGTCGACGGGCACGGCGACTCCACCCGGCCCGCTGCCGACGATCACTTCGTCGAAGGTCACCAGCACCTGGGTGGGACCATTCTTGCGGCACTCGACGGCCACATCGAAGCCGCCCATCGGGGCCATCAGGTCGATATCGAAGGTACCCATGGTTCCGTGGGTCTTCCGCGACACCGCGGAGACGAACTGGACTGCCGGCTCGATGTTCAGGACGATCAGCACTTCGCCGGCAAACGCGTCATTGACGAAGGAGTTGTTCCAGACGTGCTCGCGGGTCACGCCATTCGCCAGGACGCCAAAGTCCGGGGTGACGGCTCCATACCGGTCGCCATTCGCCAGAACGCGGCGAGCAGCCTGGATCTGGGTCGTGTAGTCCCAGCTTCCGGTCCCTGTCGCGGCCATCATGCCGAGCGTTCCGTAGACCGTGTCTTCGGTGTACCCGGCTTCCGGGCTCTGGCTGTGGTCGAACCAGGCGAAGAAGCTCGAACCGTACAGCGCCGTGGCAGCCACCTGGTGACCGGCAAGGATGGCTGGCAGCTGATCGAGCCTGTACCCCGCATACGTCCCGCGCTCCGGAATGGGCGGGGTCGGTATCACGGTGGCATCAAGGCCGCTGCCCGTTTGGGCCAGGGCCCACACCGCAGTCCCCAAGCTCATCACCGGATAGGTGTCGAGGTCGTTGACATAGGCGAAGGTGTCAATGACCGCCTGTCGCCACACGGCTTTGTCGGCGGCGCCGACGTACTCCGAAGCCACTGCGTGGTGAGCGAGGTAGAAGACCGGCACTGAGTCTTCCGCGTAGCCGGCCTTGAGGTCGGCAATGTACGCGGCCGTCCCACCGGGAGCGGTGGCGGCCCGGGCGTAGAAATCGGTCACCGCGGTCCGCCAGGCGTTGCTGGCCGGATTGGCCTCCATCTGGCTCAGAACTGTCAAGCCCCAAGCCTCGTCGCCGTAGAAGCCGGCCTCCGCGGCGGATGCCAGGATGTAGTCGCCACCCCGCTTGGCCGCATCATAGTAACTGACGGTCCCAGTGAGCAGGTAGGCGTTGACCAAGCCCGCCACCATGGGCCCGGTGTAGCCTTCCGCACCGGCCCATGACCCTCCAGTGTCCTGAACCACCACCAGCCTGTCCGCGGCAGCCGTCACCGCCTGGGGCAGGTTGGACGCGGCCATGGCTGGAGCAGCCAGAGCTGCGATCGCCAGGCCCACCACCACTCTCCGAAAAAGTCCCGCTGACATGTGCGTCCTCCTTACAGCCTCCGTATTCCATCTCGCTCACGCAGTTTCAATCGGCCGAGAAAACTCCACGCTTCCCACGCCGCCAGACTCGGCAGGCCAGCTTCGACACGGCCGCCAAGTCCTGTCTCGTCAGAATCACGCCCACAATCGAGCAGGCCAAATGCCTCTTCGTCGTACCCTCCCACCAGCTGGTATTCAGGTGGGGCCAAGAAGAACGCGAGTCGAAGGGGAACCCCGTTTCCGAGTTGTCTCCTTATCCCTCGCATTGGAGCAGAGACCCGCGGCTTCCCACTGCAGTCAGGCGCGCCGTGAAGACCCGCTCATGAGGGTAAGCTACCCCAACGCGGAAGCCGTGTCAATGGCCTACTGCTCTTTATTTTTTTCGGACTTCACTTTGGCCAGCGGCAAGGAACCCGGTTTCCCGGTCGCCGGGCAGCCTGTTCGGCAGCTTCACAACTTCTTATAGAGCATTCCTTTACGGCGATTGGCGCGCCCGACGCAGAGGCGCCCGCCGTCGATCGAAAACAACCACCCCGATACCCTCGATTAGACGGAGAACAAGATAAGAACGTTGCCGGCCAGATGCCCCCGCGAATAGCCCGTTGACGACGATCCGCCAGCCGACGTGTACACCTGACGAGCCATCGTCTCGGAGCTCAGACAAGGATAACACGCCTGATCGATCTGCGTGCATAAGCTCACCACGAGTCGCGCGGTGGGAGGGCTGCCTGCCGTCTCCCCGTCTGCGGCGCGACGATCATCCGGCTGTGCGGCGACCTCCTGGCCGGGCACACCCGCGGGCCACGCAGTCCATTGCCGCTGCCACGGCGCCGATGTGCCCTTCGCGGGCTGACCTGCCGCCGTCCAGAGAACCGCATGCCCCCGCTCCACATCAGTTCTTCTATCGTTGCGCGTGCGCTCATGCGGGGCACTCTCCTGCGTATCGCGTACTTCCCGGTCACAGACGTACTCAGCCGTCTCCCTCTTGACGCTCGATGCAACGATCATGGCGCGATTGGCGTCGCAACGAGTACCTTGAGCTCGATGTTGCTCAGCGTCGTCGTGTGCTCGCGACTCTGATTTGAGGGCCGGCTCTCATCTCCGCCGACGAAGAGGAAACCGTAGTTGGGGCGAACTCCCTTGAGCCAGTCTCTCACCACGGAGGTGACGTTGAGAGAGTGGTGTGTGTCGACGCAACTGGGCGACGGAGTTGGGTCGGTGAGGAACTCGGCGTCCAGATCGAACTTGTCGGACCAGGGTTCATTGATGATCCAGATCGAGTTGAGAATGCTGCTGGGACAGTTCGTGGCTGTGCCCGCAACGGAATAGGTCGTATCCAGATCGTACTCCAGCGTGGCATCGGTGATCTGGTCGCCAGTCGCTCCGAGCAACGCAAGATCAAAGCGGACGAGTCCGCGATCGACCGACGATACCCACCACCAGCAGGGAAGAGGCTCGGTACCGGGGTCATGGTGGCGATCATACCCGACACGGGCGGCTCCGAACTCAAGCCCTTCAAAGGCACCGTAGGGAATCAGATCCGTACAGTAAACCGCGTCGTAGTTGTTGTCGTCGTCGAGCGCATTGACCGTCGCCACTTCCAGCGCGGAGAGCTTGACGGTCCCCAGCGTCGAGCCGCATTGGGCCCCGCCGAGACACCACACGCTCAAGGACGTCGGGACCAGGACGATCCATATGTTCGAGGGTACAGACGTCCCATGTCTTCGGCGACACATCGCAGGAGCGGATATCACCAACTTGCTCATACCTCACCTCATGGAATGCGCGACCGACCTCCATCGTCGTGGTCGATCTGTTCTCCAAGCCGATTGACCGTGTCTCCTGCCTGGCCAGTCTACGCAGCCGGCCGGGCGATCCCGTCCGTCTGAGCCCATCCTAGCCGGCGCGGAACGGTGAGCGACGCGACTCCAGTGTCAATCCGAGATAGTCACAGGGCATCCGAGATATCCTGCGCTGAAGGAGCCCTGAATCCGCCATCCGCGGCGGGGGATGCACGGCCCTGGCTGGAAGCCGACTTGAACGAGCCCCATCGAGTCATCACCAGGGTGGGGCGCGGGGCGGAGAGCTGCTCGGGAGACGGACGCAGCTCCTGCCGCCGGGGCTAACGACCCGATGTGCCTGAGTCCTGAGCATGCGCTGCCGAGCGGTACTGACCGGGGGTCAGGCCGGTGTGCACGGCAAAGACGTGACAGAACCAGTTGGGGTTGGCGTAACCAGTTTCGAGCGCGATGCGCTTGACCTGCCAGTCGGTGGTGGCCAGGAGTCTCTTGGCCAAGTCGACGCGCCGGCCGGCGATGAAACGACTCATGCGCTGCCCCATATGCTCAACGAACAACTCACTGAGATAGGTCGGATACAGGTCCAGCTCGGATGCAACCCCGGCAACAGACAGGCGAGGGTCGGATAGATGCGCAGCGATGTAATCCAGGGCGCGAACAACCTGTGGGTGGGTCGGTGACGGCGCGGCGTCATCGCTGCGGTCAGACCCAGCCAGTGATTCCAGAGCCTCTTCAGTGGTGATGCCCCCGGGCACACGTCTGAGGAAACCAGAATGTGAGACGGCGAAGTCCCGGACCAGCAGTTCCATGATTTCCACGATTCGCTTGAATTCGGATTTGTCGAGCGAGGCGGGGCCGGCGAGCTTGATCACCGCCAGGCATCGGCTCTCGCAGGTGATTGGGATTATCGCGCAGAGCCGCTGGTGGTGACATGTGCCCCAATGCGTTTCGGGCCGGCGTTTGAGTTTGGCCAGGTGCAGCTGCCAGGACTCCCGGCAGTAATCGCCGGAGGCGAACTCCAGACAGGCCGGGTGTGAAGGGTTCGGAGCGGGATCTTCGTCGTTGGGTTCGGAGACGGCGAGAGCGACGGCTTGCACCTCGGTCATGCTCATGTGAACGAAGCGGTCGATGACCTGGTCTCTAAGCGCCTCCAACAGCCTTGAGACGGTTGGCTCGCCGAGCGTGTTACGCTTGGCCCCTGCGTCGGGTTTCCGGTGCAGGAAATGGCGTTTGGCCATAGCCGCTCCTTGATACTCGTCAACCACCCTGCGGGCGCCGCTCTTGCCCTCGGCCTCGAAGATGGCCCCGACTTCCGCCGGCGCGGTACGAGCGGCAGGTTGCCCTGGCCGTGGAAGAGCAGTCCACCAGTCATTGAGGTCTTCCGTGGCCGAACGACCCCTCTTCGAACAGATGCACCGCCGCGGGTAGATGGCCGCACGCCGAACCATGACGGGCGGTCCCGACCACCGAACGAGGGCGGCGGCAAGCCTCAACCCGGGCATCGATGCTGGCCAGAATCCCACCCGCGGTGCACTTGGAGGGACCAGCTTCTCGAGCTGCGTGTCCCGACAAAAGGCCTGCCGGACGGCCACAGACAAGGGATGATAGGCGGCCGTCGGCCTTTGAGTAGTGTGCTTGCACGACTTGAGCCGACGCACTGATCTACTTAATTAACTGTCATTAAAGAAGTTACACACGTTCTTCGGCGACAGGAGTCCAGCTTGCCCCGAAGCTCCCATGCCACCGCACATCTCCCCAGACCGCTCTGGCCACCCCGAAACGCGGTTCTGAGATTCCTGCCAGATCGATGAATCGGCCTGAGCAGTCCCGGATCAATCCGCTCGCCAACGCAGAGCCGCAACCGCACGTCAATCCCGAGCCACCCCGCGTGCAAGCACTCGGGCGGGGTGATCCCCAGGATGGTACCGCAGCCGAAAACGGATTCTAGAAATCAGGGAAACGCCATTCCCCGTCGAGAAACCGGTACTCGACGTGATCGTCGCGAATGGGATCTTCACCGCCCAGTCCATTCCAGTACCTGTTGTTCCGATAGACCTGCTTGGGCCCAAGCCGCTCGGCGTGGCCGTCGGCAAACACCAAGTTCGATTTGCCCAGATGCCGCGTGGAGATGTAGGTCCGATACTTCATCCAGGCGTAACTCTCGTCCTTGGTTTGGAGGCTGAACTTGGGGATGTATGTCGGGTCAAGGATATACCCGTGGTTCCCGAGCATATCCACGTCATTGGCGTTGCCGATGTTGCGATGGTGCGTCCTCCAACCGGTGCCGTCGCTGTCGCCAAAGGCGATCGTGCGAGACGGGGCACGCAGGGACTTGACCGGGTGGCGCTCGTACGGCGCCGTGGGCCCGACCGGGTTCTCGCGGCCGCTGCCGATGTACTTGTAGTTGTAGCCGTAGGCGTTGTTTCGCCCGAGCTCCCACTCCGGTACAGCCGGGCAGGAGGAGACAGTGTAACCCTTCAGTTCGAGGGCCATGGCCTGCCACCAGCGAATGCGCAGGCTGCCGAGGATGAACTGGTGGGCCGGGAAGGTGCCGTACTGCTGCAGGTAGGTGTGCATCCCGACGCCGAGTTGCCGGATGCTCGCCGCACAGGTGGTCGAATGGGCCAGGCGGCGGGCATTGGCATAGGACGGCAGCAGAACAGACACCAGCAAGGCGATGATGGCGACGACGACCAGGATCTCGATGAGCGTAAACCCCGCTGGGTAAGCCACTCTGCGGATCCGACCCATGGTTCCTCCTTGGCGCGTCTGGCAGATACTCACCGACCTCTCAGCTGATAACAAGCCTGGCTTTCGCACCGCTGCGGCAGGTCAACTACAGGTATTGGCGCCCCAGCACGTCATTCTGACACGAATCGCACGGCTTGGACGATGTGGCCAGGAGTTGGGGCCCCATCCGCAGCCGCAAGGCCAACGAACCACGCCTCATGCCCCTGCTCACGATAGTTCTACGACGATTGCTTCGCCTTCTTGAGCGGCAGAGTGCGCTTTCGCCGCCGAGATCAGCAGCTCGTCCAGCGGGGCTGGCGGTTGTATGACGCCGTTGCGTGAGACCGGCAAGTACTCATCGACGGCCTCATAGGTGTCTGCTCATCCACGCGCTGCGACGGCTGGGGCTCACCAGCACGCCCCTGGAACAGGCTCAGGCTCCGACCCTCCGCCAGAAGTGGCTCAAGATCGGCATGCAGGTCCGGGTGACCACCCGGCGGGTGTGGCTGTCGTGGTCACAGGCCTATCCGTACCACGAGCCGTTCCGCCGGGTGTATGAGAACCTGATCCGTCTGGCTCCGCTTGGACGACCGACCCTGATCCCACAACGGGTGTCCCTGCCTCTGCGGTGCTGACCGCGGGCGCGCACAGCAAGCCGCTGGCTCGGTACCGCTCGGTACTACTCGCTTGACAGAATCGGCCCGGTCGGCTAGGCTTGAAGGGCCATCATCGAGGAGCGAGGATGCGGTGCCGTGGGCGTCCTGGATGGCACAGGAGGCGTGCGTATTCCCGAGGCGGGGAAAGCGGATGGACCGCTGTCGGCACTTCCACCACGGTCGCTTGCTGAAATTCAGATTGCAGGTTGCGTGACGCGTTCGTGTGGGCGCGTTGCCGCGCAGCGGATGATGTGCGGGCCATCCTGCATGACATGCCCATTCTCGGGAAAGGTAGACCCATGAACGTGACAACAAGGACTCACTGGGCGGCATGGGCGTGCCTGGCTGCGCTCGTGTGCCTGGCACCGGCGTCGCTGCAGGCTCAAGTGACGGTCCGGCTGGAGGATGATTTCAGCGACACGCAGATCGACCCGACCAAATGGGTGATCAACGAATCGGGGTTCGAGGCGACGGGCGCGGCCAACGTCACGATCCAGGAAGCCGCCGGGGTGGCCGTCATGGATGCGACGGCAACGGCGTCGTACTGGGGTGGTGCGTCGCTCAAGACGGTGGCGTCGTTCCCCGTGCCGGCAGGCGAGGTACTCAGTTTCACGGTCGACCGCGTTGCGCTCACGAGGACTGGTACGGCGGGGCGTTCGTCGATGTGGATCACCGACGCGACACGCGAACGATACGTCATGTTCGCCCAGAACATGGGTGAGAACGGCTGGCAGTACAACAGGCGGATTGGCGAGACGGGTGACAATGCGACGGGCGGCGGCACGAACATCGCGGCGTTCGATTCCCTGGACGGCGACGGCGGGAATCATCAGATGAAGATGGTGGCCGACGGCAAGGTCGTGAAGCTCTTCCTGGATGGCGTACCGGGGGCGGAGGTCGCCTTCCCCGTTTCAGACGGCATCATCTTCGAACTCGGCATCTACGCGCGGGCGTCGGGCGATGTCGTGCACGTCGAGTTCGACAATGCCCGCGTCGACACGCAGCCCGGCGCGGGTTTCACCGTGACGGACCTGGAGCAGTACACGTTTGATCCGCAGACGTCGGTGAACGTGTTCATACCGCAGGGTCTCAACGCGAGCAAGGCCGTAAACGTGATCGTCACGAGCTCAAACCCGACCGTGGCTGAGCCGGCGGGTGCGACGGGCGGCAGCCTGACGCTGACCTTCCCTGCCGGCGGTGCGAACACGCAGAGCTTCGCCGTGGCGGCGCTGAGCCCGGGGGCGGCGACTTTCACGCTGTCGGGCGAGGATCTGACCGGTGTGGTGCTCGGGCAGCCGCTCAAGGTCTGGGTGCCGCCCGTGGGCGCGCTCCATGTGGACGATGATTTCGAGGACGGGACGGTCGGGGGGATCTGGGAGGAGAACCCGGCCGGTTTCGAGGCCGGTACCGCGGCGATCACTGTCACGGAAGCCGGCGGGACGATCACGCTGGGCGGAACGGGCAGCGTGAGCTACTGGGGTGGCAAGTCGATGCGGACGACACAGCGGTTCACTGCCTCGCCGACGTCGCCGCTCGTGTTCGAGATCGACCGCGTCTCTCATGCCGGCGCCGGAACGGCCACGCGGGCGGGCGTGTACATCACAACGCCGGACCGCTCGCAGTACGTGTTCTTCGGCGAGAACCGCGGTGAGAACGGATGGCAGTACAATCCGGGCAATACGGGTGGGGGTACGGCCATCGCCGCGTTCAACGTGGCCCAGTTCAACGACGGCGGGAACCATCGGATGCGGATTGTGGCCGACGGTCAGAATGTCGCCCTGTATCTTGACGACGTGCTCGGCGCGACGACGCCGTTCCCGGTGTCCAGCGGGCTCGTATTCGAGTTCGGCGTGTACACGCGTGCCGCGGACGACACGGTGGCGGGTGTGTTCGACAATGCCCGGATCGAGAACCTCTGGGGATGCGTCGGCACCTCGGTCGGCGCGGTGGTGGGACTTGCCGACAATCCGAATCCGTCCGTGACCGTGCGGATCCCCAAGGGTCTCAACGAGACGCAGGCCGTCGCGGTGACGGTGACGACGAGTGATCCGGCGATCGCCGTGCCGGTGGGCCACACGGGCGGCAGCCTGACGCTGACTTTCCCCGCCGATCCGGCGGTCAGCGAGCAGACGTTCGAGGTCGATTTCGTGGCTCCTGGCGCCGCGACGCTCACGTTGACGAACGATGCGGGCGTCTGCAACGGCGGGCCGGTCCAAGTCGTGGTCGGAGCAGCGGTCGTGCTCCGCGACGATTTCGAGAACGGCACGATCGACTCGGGCAAGTGGCGATTGGACGATGCCGCCTACGAGACGGGCGAGGGCACGTTCACGAGCGTCGAGGCTGACGGCGTGCTGACGATCTCTGGCGAGGCCACCGTCTCGTACTGGGCGGGCCAGGCCCAGGCGACGCTGCCGACCTTCCAGGCATCGGCCGCAGAACCGCTCGTCTTCCAGGTGGACCGCGTCTCGCGCGACCAGAACCTGCTGGCGACGTCGACCCGAACAAGCGTCTTCATCACCGACGTGAATCGCGAAAACTTCGTGTTCTTCGCGGACAACGTGATGGAAGGCGGCTGGACGTACAACAAGCGGGTCGGCGATGCGGACGACAATCCGACCGGCTCAGGGATCAACATCACCGCTTTCGATGCGCCCGAATTCAATGACGGAGGCGATCACCAGATGATGGTGATTGCCGATGGCACAACCGCTCGGCTCTATCTGGATGGGGTGCTCGGCGCGGAGGTTCACTTCCCGCTCAGCAGCCCGATCATATTCGAGGTCGGGGCCTATGCCCGGGCGGTTGGCGACACGGTCGTCGGGCAGTTCGACAACGTCCGGATCCTCGGCAGCAGCGCCTCCTGTGTTCTGATGACGCCGAACTCGATCGCGGCGAAGAAGGGCGATGCGCCGATCCCTGTGCTCGTGCAGATCCCGGCGGGCGCGAACGCGGTCACCGATGCGGTGGTGACGCTGACGTCGAGTGCCCCGGCCGTCGCGGCCCCGGCCGGTGCCACGGGTGGAGTGCTGAATGTCACGTTTGCCGCCGGCGGGAGCACCGCACAGCTCGTCGACATCGAGATCTTCGACTCCGGCAACGCCCGGATCATCGCCACGAACAACTTCGGGGCCTGCAACGGCGATCCGATCGAGGTCTACGTTCCCTCGGTTCTGATCCAGGACGACTTCGAGGACGGCGTGTTGAACGAGGCCATGTGGCGGGTCGACCTGACGCCCTTCGAAGAGACCGGCGCGGCCACGTTCACGTACCTGGAGCAGGGCGGCGTCATGACGCTGGGTGGCGTGGTGGATACGGCCTACTGGCCCGGCATTGCGCTGATGACCGTGCCGAAGTTCAACCCGACGGCCGAGAAGCCGGTCATCTTCGAGATCGACCGGGTCAGCGCCAGCGGCGTCCCCACCGACACGTATGAAGTGCGGACTGGCGTCTGGGTCGCGACGCAGGATCGAGCCAACTACGTCCTGTTCGGCGACGTGTACCGGGAGGGCGGGTGGGGCATCAACAGCACGACCGGGACGGGCAACCCGACCGGCACGCCGGCCAACATCGCCGCGTTTGACTGCTGCGGATTCCCGGATCAGGGCAACAACCGGATCCGGGTCGTCGTGGACGGCAGCAAGGTCTCGGTGTTCCTGGACGGCGTGAAGGGCTTGGACGTGCCCTTCCCGTTCGCAGACAAGCTGATCTTCGGCTTCGCGACCTACGGTTGGGCGGCGAATGACAACGTCACCGGCGTGTTCGACAACGTACTGGTGCTCGGGGATCCGTCCAGCACCAGCGGGCTCTGCAATCTGAACGTCTTTGCTGATCTGGACGGCGATCTGGACGTGGATCAGATGGACTTCGGCCTGATGCAGGTCTGTCTGGCCGGCTCGGACGTCGCTGCCTCGCCCAACTGCCTGTGCCTGGACCGTGACGTCGACGGCGACGTCGACGAGCTGGACCTGTTCGCGTTCGCGAGGTGTACCACGGGCCCCGCGATTCCGTTCGATCGGAACAACGCCCCCGAGGGCTGTGAACCCTGACAACTGACGACGATCACAACACGACGAGCGCCGGGCGCGGTGCACCGCCCGGCGCTCGTCGGTTTCATACTCATCCGGAACAGCACAAGCGAGAACTCGACCAGGACTCGTCTGGAGGCCTGGATGGGGCTGGGGGATGAGTCCAATTCATGCGCGATCTGTTTGCCCTCGGCTCAGCCGACAGGGCCGGACATAGGGCAGGACGATCCGCGCTGCCAGGATCCCAAGCTTGAACCAGATGATGATGTCGATCAGTCTGGTTTTGGCTTCTTTCAGCGCTGCTAAAGCGGCAAGGGTATGCTCGTCCATTCAAATTGCGTGGACTGAGTATATTCCGACGCTTGTGCCTCCCTGAAACTCCGCGAGCGCAAATTCGAGATTTCCCAGACGGCCGTCGCCGGCAGACCAACCAGGTCGGGCGGGCCGGTGGCCGAGCCCGATTATGACGAGCAGACTCCTGTGCTCTGAAGTTCTCAGCAGGGATGCGATTCGGGGCTATCCGGCGGCTGGTTGCACGCCCATAGGAGGGCCCCATATGTTGGGACATTGGACGAAGCGGCTTTGTCCAATCCATGCCTTACAAGAGCTTCCGAAGAAAGCGGGCGATGGGATTCGAACCCACGACGTCCAGCTTGGGAAGAGACCAAAACGCAAGCGTAAACCTCGTAAGGACAATGGTTAAGATCTTATTGGTGAGACAGTTGCGTCACTGATTCCCGTGTGAGCCCGGAGTGATACCCGCCTGTTTCCAGCCTGATTCTGACGCAACTTTGACGCAACTCCGCGACTCGATCCCTGACCGGCCCCCTTCGCACCGGAGTCGTCCTCGACATAGAGGATAACGACATCCGCGCGCCAAGATCTCGGCGCGCGAACCGAGCGAGGGCAGGGAGATTTGCATGGACCAGGAACTCTGCGTGTTTCCGGTTTGCCGGGCAGAAACACCGACACAGGCAGGCCTGTCCGCCGCGTTCGGCGTGGGCCGATGATCCTGGTTATAGACCCAAGTGCCAGATCCGGATCTAGCTGATTATTCCACAAAGGCTTAGGAGCGATTGGGCCCCCTTTTCAGCTTTGTGAGGGGGCGTTTTTCACCTCTGGGCGTATCGTGCGTGTAGCGGCTTTCGCGGGGAGCCCAACCATGTGTGCCGTGCGCGGGCCGCGTTTCGTTCCGGAATGCGCGTAACCTTGACAGGCTTCGTGTACATTAACTGACGAGATGGCACCAGACCCGAGCGAATCCGGATCCATGGAAGCCTTGCGGGCCAAGGAGCCCCAGGCTGTGGAACGATGGTTTCACGAATACGCGGACGCCGTCTACACCTTCGCCCTTTACCGGGTGGGAAGAGACCCGGATCTGGCGGAGGAGGTCGTACAGGACACCTTTGTCGCCGCCTTGAGCCAGATCGAGGAATACGACCCACGGCGAGGGATGATGCTGCCGTGGCTGACGTACCGCTGTCGGAACTCGATCCGCAATGCCCTCCGTCAGCGCAAGGGGGGCGATGCACTTGCGGACTTCTGGGAAGAAACCGATCGGAGGCTGCTCGCGGCGTATCGGCAATTGGCCACAGCCCCCCTGCCCGAAGATATCCTGCACCAGCAGGAGACGAAGGAACTGGTGCAGCTTACCCTTGCGAGCATACCGGGGAACTACCAGCAGGTCCTGACGCAGCACTACTTGGAGCAACGACCGTTGAAGGAAATCGCGGCATCGCACGGCCTGAGTGAAGGGGCGATCAAAAGCCTGCTTCACCGTGCAAGGCTCGCCTTCAAGACCGCGTTCGTTGCGTTTTCCGACGCGATGGCGGCCGAGCCTTCATTGGAAGGAGGTGCGAAATGAATACTCCGATCACACCCGGTGACGAATATCTCGAAGGGAACATCGGCAAGCTGATGTCCTCAGGGGAGCCGAGGCTGTCCATGCCCGAATCCAGCAAGGCGAGAGTGCTTTCGATCTTGCTGCGGGGTGCGGCCGCCGCCCAGCCTGTCGCTGAGACTCAGGCGACTCCCGATTTGACGACGAACACGCAGGCCCGCAGACAAGCCCCCGTTCGGCTCGTTCCGGATGTGCCGACCGACTTGGCTGATGGTGCCCAGCGTGGGGACCATCCGATTGCACAAGCCCCGGGTCGGCGGCACGTGCGAAGGAGGTTCGTCGCCATGTTTGAGCGAAAGACGGTTCGTTGGCTGGTCGAGCGACCGGTGAAGGCATTCACCGGCCTCGCCGCGTGCTTGACCCTGATCGTGACCCTCTGGGTCGTCGCGGGGGGAGGCAACGCCGAAGAAGCCTTCGCGGCCGCGATTGCAGGCGCGCAGAAGGCGAGGACGTTCTCGTGCAAGGAAGTCCTGCAATCTCGCCGAAATGGTCAGGTCTATGAAAGATCGATTATCTTCAAGGAGCCGTACCGCGAGCGGAGCGAGTGGCTCTCGGGCGTGGCCTCGGTCGGCGACGTGACGATCACCGACTACGGCCAGCGTCGGCGTCTCCGTTTCTTCCCGGCGAATAGGCTCGCGGAACTGGATGACATCAGCTCGGAGTACGAGGTGAAGACCGGTTCGGGAGAGCTGAAGCTGACGGAACTCGACACCAGCATTCGCGATCACATGCTTACCTTGCGTGCCGAGGCGGTTGAAGACCTCGGAAGCGTCGAACTGGCTGGGCAATCCGTTCGGCTGCTTCAATCGCGGCAGGGCGATCGCGTGACGAAGGTCTGGGTTCACCCGCAGACCGGCCTGCCGGTTCAGATCGCCGTGGACAGGCCTGAGTGGCTCCGGATGTACACGTCCATTCAGATCGATGCCGAGGTGGACGACGCCCTGCTCAGCTTGGAGCCACCGGCTGGCTACACGTTGATCGGCGACGGACCACGCAAGCGGGTGTCGGATGATAAGGCGAAGATCATCGCCAAGATGAGGCATCTGCTTGTGGCGTGCTGCAGCTACGCGAACAGCCACAATAATCAGTACCCCAAGGAATTGTCAGACCTTCAGTCGGAAGGCATCACGCCTGAAACGCTCAAGAGCATCCTGGCTGCTCCCGATCAGCCGGACGGACCACCTGTGCTCCGGTATCGACAGCCTCCGGTGGGTGCGACTCCGCCGAAGACGGTCCTGCTGTATCAGGCGTTCGACCAGTGGCCGCAGGGGGGCATCTGGGTGGGCTTCGGGGACGCCCATTGCGAGCTGATCACCAAGCAGGAGAAGTTCGAGGCACTGACGCGATAGCCTGAGATGCCGGGAGGCCCGAAGCTATTCGAGTGACGTGACGGCGTGCGATCCTGGTGTCGAACATCCCAGCATCATTCGCCTGCCTGAGTGTCATATGAGAAGTGTAACCATGAGGTTCCCGAGTTTGGTATGTGTCGTGGTTTTCGGCTTGTCCGCTGGATCCTTTGCCCAAAGCCGCTCGGCAAGCACGGACCGCAGCAGCGAGGTGGGCATGACCTTCGTGCGGCACCTCTCTCAAGGCCGGTACGCCGAGGCCGCTGGTATGGTTGACGACAGCGTCAAGGCACAGATGAACACCAACGTCCTGAAGGGAGTCTGGACCAACATTTCCGAGGGGAAGGGCGAGTTCCGCAACGTGGGCACGCCTACCGTAACCAACCTGGTCATGTACAAGTGGGTCTTGGTGCCCTGCGAATGGGTGAACGGCCGCATCCGCCTGAGGGTCGTGGTCAATTCGCAACGGAAGGTGGTTGGCTTGTTTGTGGTGCCGCCCGCTTTGAAATCGGCCGGGGTTCGCCCTCCTTACCTCCACACGGAGGTGACGATACGGGACATCACAGTGGGCAAAGCACCCTGGTCGTTGCCAGGCACGCTCACCCTGCCGAAGTCGGGCAAGCCCAAGGGCGGCGTCGTTCTGGTACACGGGTCGGGGCCGAACGACCGCGACGAGACGCTGGGGCCGAACAAGCCGTTCCGCGATCTGGCCCTGGGCCTGGCCGAGAAAGGCATCGCCACGCTGCGATACGACAAACGCACCTATGCACACAAACTGGTGCTGGCATCGAAGCTGGCCCTCAAAGGCGGCATCACGGTGGACGAGGAGGTTGTGGATGACGCACTGGCTGGGCTGAACGTGCTTCGCGCACAGCCGGAGTTGGCGAACGTGCCCGTGTACGTGCTCGGACACAGCGTTGGGGCGATTCTAGCGCCGGAGATAGCGGCCAAGGACGGCAAGGTCGCGGGGGCGGTGCTGCTCGCGGGCCCGGCTCGGCCCATGGAGGACGTGATGGTGGACCAGCTGACGTACCTGGACTCGCCCGATGTCGGCCAGGTCCGGCAACAGATGGAGGGCATTCGCAAGCACACGCTGAAACCGGATGACAAGGTGATGTCAGCGCCCGCCGCGTACTGGTACGATCTGTGCGGGCGCGATGCCGAGGTGGCGGTGAAGACGGCGGCGGGATTGAACTGCCGCATCCTGGTCGTCCAAGGCGGGCGGGATTACCAGTCAACGACCGACGATTTCAAGCTGTGGCAAGCGGCGCTCGGCAAGCGTCCCAAGGCGACGTTGAAGCTGTTCGAGGATTTGAACCACCTCTTCGCGGCCGGTGAGGGAAAGGCCACCCCGGACGAGTACAACGACGAGACGCACGTTGATGCGCGGGTGATTGACTTGATCGCGGCCTGGTGCGTCGAGCCGGGCGGTGTCACGACGCGAACCAGCACAGGCAGCCGTTGAGTATGCAAATAGTCCTACGGTTATGTCCGCAGCAGGTGCTACAACGTGCTTGCCAAGAGGTGTTGTCTGCCCTTTGGCGGAGAGAGTAAGGGCTCGCCGTTCCGCATATGGCTGCCACGCGCAAGAACCGGCAGGAAACGACTACGACGAGAGACTCGATCAGCGATCCGTTCGTTGGCCACTTGGATCAACGGACCAGGCGGCGTTAGATCCACTTCAGGCGGAAGGACAAACGGGCGACGATTGAGTCGATACCGTTCGAGTTCTGAGGCGCTGTACAATAGCCGAACACCGCCCGGCGGTATAGCCGGGTGAGGTTGTCTGGGAAATGTCGGCTTGGAGGTGCTGCTGGAGAGCGCGGCTGCCGAGAACTCGCCCGCCAAACCGCCTGGCTCGCACAGCCGATGAATCGCATGCTACGGTAGGGCGTGTGCGAGGCCAGCGGCCGCATCCAACTCGCGGTACTCCGCGCAGCCAATCAGCCCGGCGGCGATAAGGAACATCCGGGTAATCGATGGCTCGATGACAAGTCACGTGCTCCGTAGCTCCGCACCGTGCCTTTCGGTATGCGGATCTAGCGCAGCCGCCGTCCGGGCGAGATCGGCTGAGTGGTCTGCGTCTGCATCCGACGTTCGACAAACTCGATCGATCGCAGGATTGACAGCGGGTTTTCGATGTCGTCCCAGTAGCCGCTCGGCAGACGGACCCGCAATTCGTCCACCAGTCGCCGGGCGCCGGCCAAGTCCGGTGGTGTCGCCTCCAGGAGGAGGTCCAGCCGATGGTGGTAGGCGGCAACGAGATAGGACGGCAGGAAGTCGGCGTCCGGGTGAGCCTGCATCATGTTTGCGACCGTCTCCGCCATCTGCCTCAGCGTCTTGTCGGCCTCGTCCCGATGGCCGCGTTTCTGATCGATCTTCGCGATGTACTCATAGGCCAGGATGGACGGGACCACCTCCTGCCAATCGCTGAACGACGCAGGCGCCGGCCTGGCCATCAGGCGGCGCAGGCGGGCCTCGGCGGCATCAAGTCGGCCGGCCTTGGTATCGACGTCGGCCAGGTCGATCTCGATGATGCCTGCGAAAGGCTCGTCCCTGGCGAGGGTCAGGGCGATCTGCAGTATCCTTCGCGCCTCCTCGGGGCGTCCCGTGCTGGCGTACACACTCCCGAGAAGATTCATCATCCGGATTCCGTCGGGCGTCAGCGGAAAACGCTGCACGTACTGCTCGTAGATCGGGATTCCCGCCTCGGACGAAACCGCGCTTGCCGCTCTCCTCGTTGCCTCATGGTATCCATCACCTGAGCCGGGCACCGATTCGATCTGCAGGTCTTTCAGGCTTGCCAGCCACTCCAACTGGTCGAGCATTTCGCGGGTCGTCATCACTGAGGCGGGCTGGGTCGAAGGTGTTTGTCGGGATGCGACGACCAGCAATCTCGGCCGGCAGGCTGACCACTCGCCGATCCCCTCTCGGCTGACGGAATTGTAGCCCGACCAATTGTCACTCCCGCCCGCGGGGGAAGTCGCCCGGCTAGCCGGTGCCTTGGAGGTGCGATTCTCGTCGGCGAATCGAAGCTCGATGCCGAAGAGTTCCTTCTTTCGGGTGTACTGCGAGCGGATCAGGGATGTCAGGTCGAACAGCTTCCATCCGTTTCCCGGGGCGAAGTCCACGCTCGCCACTGGTTTGTCGTCGAGGCGCGGCTGGCGCTTCCACGAGGTGCACTCCTTCCACGGCTCCAGGATCTCGCTCACCAGGATCTTGCCGGCTGTCCCTTGGGAGATCGTCTCGCGCGAGTAGACCGCCAGAACGAATCGCAGATCCGGGTCCGAGGCTTCCGCCGGCGAGACAGCCAGCCAGTTCCATGCCGCCAGCATTCGGACTCCACCGTCGTTGTCGGCCACCGCGATGCTGTCCAGGGTGCCGAGGTCCGCGTCGGGGAAGTAAGAAATGATCATGCAGTCCTTGGTGACCGGGATTGTGCGGACGATTCGGCCGTCCACCACCTCGCGTAGCTTCTCCTCTCCGGGGCCGGCCATCAGGGGGGAAAGCCGCGTGACCGAGAGATCGTCGAACCACGCTTCGCCCTTGCCGGTCAATGCGGCTCGCACGGCGATCACGGCCGTCTGCGACGGCACTGCGACGGGATCGCTTTGCAGGAAGAGCCACCCCTGATCGCCACGAACCACGGGTGTCGTGGCGAATGCCAGCAGATTCTCGCCCTGTTGGTCCCAGCACTGGAGGCAGACGTTGACGGCTTCGGCTCCTCGGGTCTTGATCCATGCGCCGACACGCAGTCGCGCACCCTGCGGCACCCGCTGGAGGTCCTGGACCCAGTTGTTCGATCTTTCGCGTTCATAATCATGTGCGTTGGCAATGGCCAGGCTGGCCGACCCGCTGTGGAAAGTGTCCGTGGCCCGCCACATGCGCAGGCCCTCGGCCGGAACCTGCGCCGCGGACCAGATCGAGGGCTGATCGTTCATTCCCTGCTCCGCGCCGGGATTCAGCAGGAGGTTCCCACCGTCCTCGGCATGGCAGATTCCGGCGATCAACGCGATGTCGAGCAGGACGACCGCTAAGACTTTGGAAGGGTGGGCAGGATATTCCATGGGTTGGTCTCCTGTGGGTTCTGTGACGTCTTCTGGGCCAGCACGTACTCGGGGGACGTCGCTCGCATATCGACTCTTGGCGCGCGCCGGGAGAAGACCGGGGACTCCCTCAACAGGATCGCAATCGCGACGGTTGCGGCAACGGCCGCCGCGGCCGGAACGATCCGCTTCCAGAGCAACGCGCGGCTGGGTATCGGGCCACTGGCGCTCTCGGGTATGGCGTCGAGCAGCTTGCCCTCAAGCCCCGGCGGCACCGTCGGCCGGGGCAGGTCGCGCAGCCGCGCCTCCAGTTCCAACAGCTCGCTCAACTCCTCGTGCTCGCTCATGATTCACCTCAGTCCGGAACGACTCCCGTAGCTGCTCCAGGGCCCGCCGGGTTCGAGCCTTGAGGGTTCCGGTCGGCTCGGCCAGCACAGCGGCCATTTCCTCGTAGCTGAGCCCCTGGAGGTAGTGAAGCACGACCACCAGCCGCTAACTCTCGGGGAGCCCTTGCACGGCCCCATACAGCCGTTTCGTCTCTTCCTCGACGATCAGTCCCCGCAGCGGAGCAAAGGGTTCAGGGATTGGCCTGGATCCCTCGTCGGCCCATCGACCCAGTGCAGCTTGCCCCAGTGCCGCCCGACGCCGGCTGTCTAGCCATAGGCAACAGACAATCCGATGGAGCCATGCTGCAAAGGAGGACTCGCCGCGGAAGCTACCCAGGTTGACCCACGCCCTGGTAAACGTGTCCTGCGTGAGGTCCTCGGCCTCTTCCGGATCCCTGCTCAGGTGGGCGCAGAACTGGTAAACGGCCACGTAGTGCGCGCGGGCCAACTCTGCGCACGCACCCCGCTGGCCGGCGCGGATCTCTCTCAGCAAGCGCTGCTCCTGCTGCGACTCCATAACGGTCTCCCGAACCTTCCTCAGAGATGTTCCATGGGACCGGCTGCAAAGCTCACATATTAGACGATCGGCAACGGCAGGGTGTTGCCTGATTTGTTCAGAATCCGCAAAAGTGAGGAAACCGTGACGATGAGGTGAGGAATTGGTGAGGTTTGTGGGGTATGTTTGGAGAGCGGGTAGCGAGACCGTTCCTCGGGGCAATGGACGGAGAAGCCGCTATGACGAGAAGACACGGGTTGGCCTGGCTGGTGTTGGCGACGATGGCCGTCGGCGCGGCAGGGGCGCAGGCACAAGGCCCAATCGAGTTCGTTGCTCAGTATGGCGGACCGAGTTATGCGATTGCGGTCCAGGGTGAGCGGGCGTATCTGGGCATCGGGCCACGATTGGCGGTGCTCGATATCTCTCATCCATCCAGCCCAACCTTGCTCGGCAAGAGCGACCCTCTGCTCGGCGTGGTAGAGAACGTGGCTGTTTCCGGCAACTACGTCTACGTGGCGGCTGGCGGTGCCGGGCTCCTGGTGATCGATGTGTCGAGCCCCGTCGCCCCCGTGCAGGTCGGCGCGTATCAGACGTACTATGCCGCTGACGTGGCTGTATCCGGGAGCTACGTCTGCCTCGTGGGCGGAGAACTCCCGGGCTTCCAAGTGCTTGACGTCTCCGACCCCGCATCGCCAACATGTGTCGGGACCATCAAGAAAACCGGTGTCCCCCAGGGTGTGGCCGTTTCGGGCAATTACGCCTATGTGGCGGCCGGTCCGTCGGGTCTTATCGTGGTCAACATCTCGAACGCAAGCTCACCCTCGACCGTGGCTCAGTATATCACGGGTGTCTGGGTGTACAAAGTGGCGGTGGTTGCCGGCTATGCCTACCTTGCGGGTAACAGCGGCCTGCACGTAATCGATATCATGAATCCTGCTTCCCCCATTCTGATCGGTAGCTGCAGGGATGTTGGATACGCCGCGGGCATGGCTGTCAGTGGCAACTACGCGCTTGTGACGGCTTTTTCTCTCGGGCTGCAAGTGGTCGATGTCTCGATTCCCGCTTCCCCCGTCTTGGTTGGCGGATACGACACACCCGGGATTTCCTACGGGGTTACAGTTGGGGGCGATTACGCGTACGTCGCAGACGCCGCCGCTGGCCTTCAGATCGTCGACATGTCGAACCCCGTGTTGCCCACGTGGGCGGGAGGCTACAACTATGGGGTGAGTGGGCCTGTTCGCGATATCGCAGTATCCGGAAACTACGTCTACATGGCCGAAGAGGGGGAAAGCCTTCGAGTGATTGATGTTTCCAATCCAGCCTCTCCCGTACTTGCGGGAAGCCCCGGCCTGGGCGGGGACGGTGAGGGCATCCTGACTTCCGGCAGTTACACGTACGTTGCCTGCTACGACGCGGGCTTGAAGGTGTTTGATATGTCCAACCCAGCGTCACCGACGCTCGTCGGCGTCTGCCACGAATGCGGGCAGGGCAACGATCTGGCCGTGTCGGGCGCACATGCTTACCTGGCCGGGGGAAACACTTTCCAGGTGGTTGACATCCTGGATCCCAGTGCCCCCACACTTGTCAGCCAGTGCGACCTGAGCCCGGATTTCTATGCTGCATCCGGTCTATCGGTCTCCGGCAACCAGGCTTACGTCGCGGACAATGACACCGGACTCACCGTGATCGACATCTCAGATCCGCTGAGCCCGCTGCATGTCAGCACTTATAACACGAACGGGCTCGCCTTCGATGTCAGCGTTGTCGGTGACTACGCTTACGTGGCGGACGGTTCTGACGGCCTGCAGGTGCTCGACATCTCAGCCCCGCTCTCGCCGTCGCTTGTGGGTGGATATGTCATGAGTTGGAGCGAGGGTGTCAGCGTTGTAGGGTTAGGGGTGCCGGCGCTCCTGATGTTCCTGTTGATCGGCATGTTGGCCGGTTCGGAAGGGCCGGGAGGATTCCACTTTGATGATGCCCGCACCGCCAAGCTCCTGGGCACCCTGGCGTTGGCGTTCATCCTGTTCTCGGGCGGGTTGGACACCGATTGGCAAAGCGTCCGGCCGGTCTTGCGGACCGGCATGGTCCTTGCCACCGCCGGCGTCTTCCTGACCGCCGTCCTGGTGGCGGCGTTGGCCGTCGTGCTGCTGGGCTTCTCCTGGTTGGAAGGTCTGTTGTTGGGCTCGGTCATCTCCTCAACGGACGCCGCAGCCGTTTTCGCGGTCCTCCGGTCACGAAGCGTCAGCCTGAAAGGCCAGCTCAGGCCGCTGTTGGAGCTCGAATCGGGCAGCAACGATCCGATGGCGGTCTTCCTGACCGTAGCAACGATAGCCCTTCTGAAGAATCCCGCGGGCTCGTGGTGGAGCGCGGTCCCCGCATTCGTTCAACAGATGCTCACAGGGGCAGCCGTCGGCCTGCCGCCTCGCCGAGCCCACGATAGAGCTCCCACTTGAAGATACCGAATCCGCCGACCAGCATGACCCCTGCGATCAGGAACATGCGGATCGCGACGTCCGCGGTGATGATCGACCGGTTCGGGTCGCGCGGCGGGCGTGCCATGATACCGGGTTCTTTGGGCTCGAAGGCCAGCATCAAGGGCGTCACGACGCTGTTGGACGCAGGTGTGCCACGCGGACATCATGATCAAAAGGGGCGTGGGCGCCGGCCGGCGTGCGGCTGCCGCCCCAGACCCCAGCGTTGGCTGTAAACATGAGCTGCGAGGCCTGGCTGCCGCTCCATGCTCTCGAGAGACGCCAGCACCGTTGATGCCACCGAAGCCTGATGCCCCCGCCAAGGCTCTCCTGGGTGATGGCTTACTCTGCGGGGCATTCTCTGTATCGTGGTCGCCGCCGCACGGCGAGTCAATGAAGCCACCGGACATGCAGCGATGGCGCCGGCATGCCCACCGCATGGCCGTCAAGCGGCCAGAAACCGCAGTTCTGCATGCAGGAGGTCGCTTTCTGGTTGCAGGGTTACTCCTCACGCCGACTAAGCACCTGGCCACTACAACCTAAGTTCCAACTGGGCCAGGACTAATGGTTGTAGGGAAAGGGAGGGGGGTTCGAACCTACAACTCGGGTGTGCGCATTGACAGGATTCAGGCCAGGGATTGACCCTGCCTGGGCGAGTCGATAGCTTCAGGCCACAGCACGGACAACCCTCTCGAAACGTGAAGCATGCCCGTGACGCGGGAGTAAACGATTATGCGTCTTCTGCTGGTTCTCCTCGTCGGGACAGGGCTGCTCGCAGGATGCGGAGATAAGCCGCGAGCATTGGCTGTTGGTCCCGACCGCACGACCCATTCAGGCGGTATCGGCGCGGAGCCGGTCCGGCCCGAAGCCATTCGAGCGCATCTGGAATTCCTGGCGGACGATCTTCTGGAGGGCCGGAACACGGGTTCACGCGGGCACAATCTGGCGGTGAAATACCTCCGCGCCCAGTGCGAAGCCTCGGGTTTGCGCGGCGCGGGAGCAGGCAGTGGTTTCTTTCAGAGGGTGCCACTCGTTCGGACCACAGTCGAGGAGAGGGAAACAACGCTCGAAGTCAAGGCCGCCGACGGCACAAGGAGTCTGGTCTACGGCAGGGACTTCGTGGTGATGGATACGCACTGCAATACGGAAGGCGGCGCGTCTGCCGGCGTCGTCTTTGCGGGATTTGGGGTGACCGCCCCGGAACACGGGTATGACGACTACGCTGACCTTGACGTGAAAGGGAAGATCGTCGCGATACTGGCATGGGAGGCACCGTCCTCATTTCCCCCGACCGTGCAAGCCTATTACTCAGACGGCGACGTGAAGCGAGCCAATGCAATCGCACATGGAGCCATCGGCGTACTCAACATCGCATCGCCAGCTACCGAGAAACGCCTGCCCTGGACGCTTCTTCTCCGGGGAGTGCGGTCCAACTCGCTGCGCTGGCTCAATGCCAACGGTCAACCGGGCGGTCTTGATGACTCTCTGAAGGTCTGCGCGGCTCTAAGCCGATCCGGTGCTGAGGCGCTTTTCGCCAATGAGACGCATGGGCTGGCCGAGGTATTCGAGGCCGCGGAGAAAGGCACGCCGCCGCGGTTCGCCCTCTCGAAGAGTGTTGCGATCAGGTTCCGCAGCCGACACGAAAAGGTCGAAAGCGACAACCTCGCAGCCGTGCTGGAAGGTTCCGACCCAGTTCTCAAACGTGAATACGTCCTGTACTCCGCCCATGTGGATCACCTGGGGATCGGGGACGCCGTGGATGGAGATTCGATCTACAACGGCGCGATAGACAATGCGTGGGGCTGTGCGGTGCTCTTGGAGGTGGCGCGGGCGTTTGCCGCTTTGCCTGAGCGGCCCAGACGGAGCATCATCTTCCTGTTTGTGACCGGCGAAGAGGCTGGGTTCCTTGGCTCCGACTACTTTGCCTGTCATCCCACCATCCCGCAGGGACAGATCGTGGCCGACATCAACTTCGACGGAGGACCAACGCTCGCATCGGCCGGCGATGTGGTCGCGTTCGGGGCAGAGCACTCTTCACTTCGCGCAGAGGTCCAACATGCTGCCAGCCAGACCGGATTTGCTGTGAGTTCCGACCCCTTTCCAGAGCAAGGCGTGTTCCTTCGGAGCGATCAGTTCTCATTTGTGAAGAAGGGTATCCCCTCGATAATGATCAGCCTTGGTGTCAACAGTATGCAGCCCGGCGTCGATGGGCTGGCGCTCTGGAAACGATGGCTGGCCACCGTCTACCACTCGCCAAAAGATGACCTTAGTCAGCCAATCTCATATGAGAGCAGCGCGCGGTTTGCCAGGTTCGCGTTTCAGCTTGGTTATGGGATTGCGATGGAGACCAAGCGCCCTCGCTGGAACGATAACGACTTTTTTGGCAAGAAGTTCGAGGTACGCTGATCATCATGGTCAGGGGAGCAATCTACGCTCGCTGCCTTCGCCTGAGGAATGCCAAATGGCCACCATCAATGAATGGTTGGATGAGATTGAGGCATCGCGATCTGTTTCAGTGGTTGCATAGTGGTTGCTCGGGGGGTGGGAGTCACGCACTGCTCTTCCGAAGTGTGATTCCTTGGCTCCCATCCTTTGGTCGTGGGGAGTTACTTCGTCAGGTCCATCTGAATCGGAGTACGACGAGGCAGACGCCTGCTGCTGGTTAAGGCATCGGGTGTTCTGCGAGATTCTGCCAGGATGGCCACCAGAAGCAACCCGCCAGCTCACGAACGGCAACGACACCGTCTGCGTCCCCAGGAAGCGGAGACTGCATGCATGGCAATCGTGCCATCACTTGTTCTTCAGCAGTTCCCCGAACTCGGGCAACAGCGCATATTTCCGCTGCCAGGGCGTGTACATGAAGCCACGCACGTTGCTCATGGGTTTGGTCGCCGCCAGCCAATCCTTCACCTGGTTCAGATTGTCGGCGTCGTAATAGCAGGCCACCAGCGTCTGAAAGCCCTGGTCAGCGAAAAACTTCAGGCTCTTGCTCCGCACCTCGCCGCCCCAGACCGCGATGATCAAATCCTTGGGCACGTGGTTCCAGGAGCCGGTGAAATCTCCCTTCACCAAGTAGTAGTTGCCGTGGGCGTTGTGGTTCGGATCGAGCATGTCCGACCAGATGTAGACCTGCACGCCCGCCACGTGCTTCCGCAGAATCTGCACTTGCTTGGTGATGCACGCGCCCAATAACTCGCCCATGTTCCGTCCGCGGCAGGCGGCGCAGGTGCCGCCCTCACGGATTTCATCCATGCTCAGCAGCACGCGTTTGGGATGCAGGTGCTCGGCCAGCAGCTTGGCCTCGTGGTCGAAGATGTCGTACAGCGCTAGCTCGGCCATGCAGCAGGTGATCTGCCCATCGTGAACGACCATGGGGTGATACCAGCTCACCTTCAGCTTCTGCCCATCCACAATCCGGCTGCCAGGCAGCAGCTTCAGCGGGGGTGCCTCACGGTCCTCCCGATGGGGGTTGTAGGCGGGATCGAGCAGGGGGGCGTAGTCCTTCCCTTCGGCGTAGGTGATCGAGCCGTCGTCGCTCTTGACCATCACCGGTGTGCCGGGGCGGCGCAGCACGTTCAGGGGGCCGACTTCCTCAATGGTCCAGTCGTCAAGCCAGAACTTGCCCGCCTTGCCGCCCCAGACCCCGGCGTAAAAGGACACCTGGTCATAGTCCAGGCTGTTCACCAGCATGGTGATCTTCCGCCAGTCACCACTGGCAGGGACATGAAAACTGCGCGGAGCGAACTCCCGGCCGCCCCCCTCATTCGCCAGGGCCAGCATCTGAAATGCTCCCGCGGGCTGCAACGCCTCCGTCTTGACCCAGAGGCTGATCCGGTAAACGCGATGCGGCTGGAGGGTGACCCGCTGCGCCACCCGGCCGTGTCCCCATTGATTGGCGGTGAAATTCTCCATCCGCAGGGATGCGTTGCCGCCATGCTTCACGTCGGTATCCACAAAGCTGATCGTGCTCGGTTGCTCGACCAGGTTGTAGTTGGCCACCTTGTGGCCGGTGAAGTCCTCAAAGCCACCGTTAGCCAGCTTCGGTGCCGGATCAGAAACCAATCGCGCCTCCGTTCCCTTCACCACGAACGGGGCATCTTCCACCGGTAAGCCCTCGGCCAGATTCTTATCGTGGGCCAGCACCGCCCCGGCATAGCCGACGGAGAAAATCGCAGGGATCAACTCCAGCTGGTTGCGTTCACAAGCCTGCTGAACCTGGCCCAGGCGATGGAAGAAGGCCGGAGGTTTTTTGCAGAGCGTGTCCAGCCCGAACGACACCACCGCGCCGTTGAGACCGGCCTGTCCTGCCGTGTCCAGCACCTTGGTGACTTCCGCAACTTCATCGTCTGACCCGAGATTCCAGCCGAAGACCCAGACGAAGCGGTCTGGGTAAGAGGCGGCGGTGGCGATATTTGTTAGGCTCAGAACGAACAGCAGAAAAGGAAAGCACCTGTCCATGTCGGTTCTCCTCAAAAGAATCGGACCGAAGTCCTCGGCAGGCTCGCAAGTGCTACCGCCTGCGACCGTTGCCGGGCCGAAAGGGCGCTCAGGCAGATATGATGCGACAGCCCGGTCGCCCCATCAAGGGGCTCCATCCGCGGCGGGTGGATATAGCTCCGATCTGAAGTCGCCGCCGGTTGCTCGCCTGTTGTCCAAACTCGCCAAAGCCCTGGAGGCGGGAGGTAGTTTCCTACTGGAGAGCCTTCGACCTTCTCCACCACCCGGTGTCTGGTGGGAGCGTCTGACGAACGATCCTGAATCGTTGACTGCGGCATGGGCGCGGAAGCGTTGGCGGAGAGTCCTTCGCTGAGGGCCATCCAACCGCGGGGGACCATAAGGCGGCAGGCCGGGCAGAATCTCGTCGCCGGGTTCTTCCTTGCGCATCGCACCCACCTTGCGGGTAGTCTATTGGCGATCAGTCGTTTCGCACAGAGGAGCCGCGCATGGGCCACTCCACGGTCTTCGAGCACCGCGTCACGGTTCCGCCCCTGGTGGGCAGCCTGATGGTTCTCGCTGGGCTCTCCTGCACTTCCGCGAGCTTTCCGGATCGTCTGCCCTCCCTGATGATTGAAGGTTGCACGGTGTTCGACCCGGAAGCAGCCCAGATGCTGGGAGAGCGCACGATTGTCGTGCAGGGCGAACGGATCACTGCCGTGATGTCACCGGAAAAGAAGGCACAAATTCCGGCCGACGCGACGCGGCTCGATGGTCGTGGGCGATTTGCTGTGCCAGGTTTGATCGACGCCCACGTCCATCTCCAGCACGTTCTCACTCAGGCCCATGTGTCCGGTGACGAGGTGTTGTCGCTGTATCTTGCGGCGGGCGTCACTTCGGTTCGAAGCACCGGAGATGAGATCGTCGCCGCGACCTTGGTGGCGCGGTTCGCACGGGCACGTCCAGAATCGTCACCGCGGGTCTTCACCTGTACACCGCTTCTTGATGCTGATCCGCCTATCCACCCCGATGCCGGGCGGGCACTCGCCAGTCCCGCACAGGTTCCCGCATTATTCGACGACCTCCCTGCCGTGGCATATAACGACAGTGAAGATTTACGCGGGTACGCGTCGCGAAGTCGGCCGGGTGATTATCGAGGAAGCCCATCGGCGCGGTCTGTCGGTCACCGCTCACCTGGGCGCCTACGCGGCAGGCGACGCGGTGGCGGATGTACACGGCCAAGGCTCACCGAGACGAGGTGGGCTACCCACGTAGCGAGACAGGGATACGTGCAATAAGGAGAGCAGTCATGAAGTCGTTGACAACCGGATTGGGTGTGCTGTGGGCATCGCCGTGCGACCACGCCTCACGACGAAGGGAGACGAACACCCTGTCCATGTTGGCCTTGGCGTTCCTGGCCGTTGTGCGTTCGGCGGCAGATTCGCAGGAGCGGCCGCGGTTAGAAAGCGCGACGACTTGATCCCGCTCACGAAGCCAGAAGTCCGACGACTCCTGATTCGAATCGTCTGGCCACGACTCAACGAGAACGAGCGAACCCTGATGTGGTCGGCTTGGCGCCGTAGGCACCAAGCCATCGCACGGAAATGTCACTACAGGACCCGGAAACGCGATGCACAACTTTAGTACTAAAAGGAAGAAGATGTGAATCTCAAGAGCATCCAACCTGCCGATGCGCGGGTCATCCTCCGCACATCTGCATCGCTGGACCTCGCGAGTTCATCCCGCAGTCCCCGTCGGACCTGTCAGCGTCGCGAGGTCGTTGTTGATCTCGATGAGCCTGTCGAGCCGGGTAATGGCCATCGTGTCCCGCACCAGAGGCTGAAGTCCGCTCAACGCAAAGCGTTGCCCCCGGGCCTTGAACTCCCGTGAGAGCTGGACCAGCCCGCCGAGCGACAGGCTGGGCAGGAAGCTCACTTTGGTCATATCTAGCACAACGGCCAGTTGCGGCGATTCCGCGCCTGCGGCCGAGGTTTCAGCCCGGACAGCGGCGAGATTCTTCTCGTCGAGACTCTCGTGCTGAATCCGAACGACGACGAGGTTCGGAAGCCGTTCGACAATGGTGGAAGGTGAGTCTGGCATAGGTTGCTCCTGCAAGGCCCGTCAATGTCAGGCGATGCCTCCAATACGCTTGACGCCGCGCATCGCGATGGACAGGGCTTCCGGGTTGGTTGCCCAACGAAGCGCCTCCGTTCCGCTGATCTGTTCCGCTTGGTACATGGACAGCAGGTGCTGATCGAAGCTCTGCATTCCGGCTTCGCCTCCCTGCACATATGTCGCCAGATCGTTCAGCCGGCCTTCCATGATGAACTTGGTAGTTACCGGGCCCCCGCGAAGGATCTCGACGGCCGGGCGGCGTTTCTCGTCGTGTCCGGTGATCAGCCGCTGCGAGATGATCGCCTCGATGGAGTTGGCCAACTGGGAGAGGAGCACCTTGTGCTCCGCCGGCGGGAACATCGCGATGATCCGCTCGATGGTCTGCGGCGCGTTGGCGCTGTGAACCGTGGAGAACACCTGATGGCCGGTGTCCGCGGCGCGCAAGGCGATCCGCAAAGTCTCGACGTCGCGCAATTCACCGACAAGGATAACATCAGGGTCCTGTCGCAGGGCTTGTCGCAGCGCCTGGTCAAACGAGGTCGTATCCGAGCCCACCTCGATTTGGGTCACCAGGGCCTTCTTGTTGCCGTGTAGATACTCGACCGGATCCTCCACGGTGATGATTTTGGTGCGGTAGTTGGTATTGATCAGATCGATCATCGACGCAAGGGTGGTACTCTTTCCGCTCCCAGTCGTGCCTGTCACCAGGGTCAGTCCACGACGCGCGAGGGCGATATCGTGAATCACTTGTGGCAGTTTGAGGGCAGCAATGGATGGGATCTCCGTGCGGATCACCCGCATGGTCATCCCGAACCGCCCCAGCGTGCGGAAGGCGCTACAGCGAAAGCGGGTACCCGACGAGAGCGCGTGGGAGAAGTCCAGCCCGCTTGCCGCCGCGCCAACGATGTCCTCCGAAAACCGCGGCGGAGCGATCTCTCTCAAGAACGACAGCATGTCATCGTCGGTGACCGAAGGGCCCTCGACCACACGGATTTGGTTGCCCAGGCGCAGCATGGGAGGCGAGGTGGCTTGCAGGTGGATGTCGGAGGCGCCGTTTTCGACGGCGAACTTCAGAAGGCGTTCGAAATCCATGGCCACACTCCCGCTGTTGGAGCCAGACTGCTGAGCAGTATACCACGTGTCACCGCCGAAGACACGCGGTCCCGTCACTTGGAGAACGGCAGGCTCTGGTCCAGTCTGCCGTTGGCATAGAGTCATAGATGGCCAAGACTCCCCAGCCCAACCTACCAGCCTGCACACAAGCGGGCAAAACGCGCACTGCAAGACGACGCAACCGCCTTCGCACCGGTGACTGGGCAGACCGCCAGATCGCCTTCGAGCAGAACACCGAGGAAAGCAGCGTCCTCGCCGAACTCGACGACGGCCTCTTCAGGCTCGTAGGAAACGACTCGCGATTCCCTGACCAGTCCATCGAGGCGATCATCGGAGAAGTTCTTGCAGAGCCCGACCGGCTGTTTGAGGAACTCGATGAGTTGCGCGTGTGTCATCATATTCCAGACCTCTTGCCGGCTACGGCCGGTCGATCAACGACAACGTCACCTGAATGACGTCCCCTGTTTGGGTCTGCTTCATCGGAAACCCGCTTCGGAGGAAGACGGCGAGCATCGGCCTGTTCTTCGAGAGCACCTCAGCCTCGAAGTGGCTGATACCGCTATCCCGGGCAATGCGAGTGAGATGGTCCAGAACGCGTCCGGCGATTCCCAACCCGTGGTAATCCTCCTCGACCACGAACGCGATCTCTGCGCTACGCGTGTCGGACCGATTGAGGCGCACGTAGCGGCCACCGCCGATGATGATCTCTCTCCCTTCGGATTTCAGAGTCACCACGAGCTGGACGACGTTGTCGAAATCGACCTCGGTGACTGCTTTCAGTTCTCTGTTTGAAAGTGACGCCTTAACCTGGAAGAACCGGGCGTAGATCGACTCGGGTTCGAGCTTGTGAAATGCCTCGACTACCGCGGCCTTGTCGTCGGGCCGGATCGCGCGGATCGTGACCACGAGACCGTTCTTCAACGTCTCGATCCCGGAGTAGGTTCTCACGTCAATCATTGCAGTCGATCCTGACGAACGCCAATGATCGGTTAATCAAGACCTATCGCCAGAATGGAGACGTCGTCTCTGAGATGATCATCTCCCCGCCAGCCCGCAACCGTCCGGATGAGGGATTCCACGACTTCGCTCAGGCCAAGGTGCCGACCAGCCTCGATGGCGCCGAGCAATCGCTCATCACCGAACAACTCGCCCTGAGCGTTGGCTTCTTCGGTCAGACCGTCCGAATGCAGGAAGAGACGATCGCCTGGCCGCAAGTCAATCACCGACTGCTCGTAATCGGCGTCCTCGACCATTCCGATCGGGAAACCGGACACGTCAAAACGCCTGGGGCAACCACACGCCGGAGCGAGGATCGGTCCCGGATGTGCCGCGACCGTGAAACGGAACTGCCGGGTGCGCACGTCCAGAAGCCCGTAAATCATCGTGAAGTAGTAGTCGCCGTTCGACTCCATCGGGTACAGCGAGTTCAACCGCGACGCCACCTGTACGGGATCCACGGCTTCCGGATTGGCGCCGGGCCCGGCCACGAGTGACGCAGTTCCTCCCGCGCGAGGGTTCAGACTCCTGGTGACGGTCACCGAGAGCAACGCCGCTGGCACGCCGTGTCCACTCACGTCCAGACAATAGACGGCAATGAGATCGTCATTGATCCGGACAATGTTGAGGGCGTCGCCAGCCAGTTCGTCACACGGCCGGTACGACCAGGCGAAGCTCAGTCCTTCGATGTTGGGCAGGTTCTCCGGCAACAGCGTCTGCTGTACACGGGCGGCAGCCTCCAGGTCCCGCTTCATGCGTTGATTCGCCCGCGACAGATCCTGATTCTGCCGGTCGATCTTGGCGAAAGCCGCCCGCAACTGCTGCGTCATGCTGTTGAAGGCAGTAGAGAAACCTCCCATGAAATCAACACGCTGGCTCAGGTCACCTCCTGCGATCTGCTGAGTCTTCCAAGTCAGGTGACGCAGGTTTGCATGGAGGTTCTTGAACGACTGCAGGACGTGCATCTTGCCTGCGGGGACGCCGAAGTCGAGTTCGCCTCGAGACAATGCCGACATCGCATCGGCAAGGGCCCGGTATTCCGCGATGAAACGGTTGGCATACTCAGCGACTTGGTTGACCTCGTTTCTTGGACAATCCTCCGGCAACGCGAGCGGCTGAGGGATCTCTCCCTTCAAGACACGGTAGAACAGCTCCGTGATTCTATCAATGTCTTCTTCCCGTGCTTCGATCATGGAACCAGCTCTACGACACAGACTTCACATCGAAACGGCATACACGATCGCCCGAACACCAGCAATCTACTTCCTTCACTCGGAACTTCTTGCCCGTGTGGGCCGAAAGCAAGCCGCTGATGAAACCTTCATCGTACGTGCAGATCCGCTCGTCACAGGCAGGCAGACCGGAACAGTCGAGATCCTCGGCAACGGTTAGAGTAAAAGTCAGGTTTTCGAGGTCCTCTTTTTCGATTCGCAGGATGCCGATGCCCATCTCCCGGAGGACATCCTGAAGCTCCGCCACGAACTCGCTGAAGGACTCCCGCTTCGTAATGACGTTCTCGTAGAAGAGCTTCCCAGCCAGCTCGCCGGCACCGTAGAAGACGCGATCGGCCGCCTCCACACCGTGCTGTCTGATAAGTACGTCGCGGAGGGTAAACTGCATCAGGCGGTAGACGGCCACGTGCGCCGTGAAGCCTAGGTTGGGCCGTCCGGTGTCCACCTTCCCAAGCATGGCCCATTCAAACAGCGGCTCAGTCCTCTCTTCCTTAAACATTCGCGGGTCCTCCCGATTGGCAGTTACTCAGTTGGCTCATGTCCTTCGCTCCGCCGTCTGCATCCCGTCGGGCCACGGAGCCCGGTGACGCACGCAATCAAGTCGCCGCACCCAGCCACAGGGGTGTGCGAAGCCGCAACCGGTCATGTCACCCTGTGCACCTTGAGGAAATTGGTGCCACGAGGCTGCATGGCCGGAATGCCTCCGAGGATCAGGATCGTATCGCCCGAGGCGACGAGCTGTCGCTCCCGCAACGTGGCCTCCGCCAGTGCGGTCAGACTTTCGAACGTATCAGCCTGCCGGTCAATGAGCAGCGGCCGAAGCCCCCACACCAGGTTCAGGGCGTGATACACACGAGGCTGAGTCGTCACGGCGAAGACCGGGGACCGCGGCCGTTCGCTGGCCACCCGCCCGGCCGCATATCCGCTCGCGGTCAAGACCACGATGCAGCGCGGCTGGAGGACCTGCTCGACGGTCCGAATGGCCTCCGTCAGGGCATGGGTCTGCGTGTGCTCCGTGGGCGGGTAGTTCTTGAACTCGATCTTCTCCTCCACCTCCACGGCAATCCGGGCCATCATCTCGACCGCCTGAACGGGGTGAGCGCCGACAGCCGTTTCGCCCGACAGCATCACGGCGTCTGTTCCGTCGATGATCGCATTGGCAACATCGCTGGCCTCGGCTCGAGTCGGCCGCGGCTCCTGGATCATGCTCTCCAGCATCTGGGTGGCGGTGATCACCGGCTTCCCTCGCCGGTTGCATTTCTCGATGATGTGCTTCTGGAGCAGCGGGACCTTCTCCGCACTCATCTCTACGCCCAAGTCGCCCCTGGCCACCATCACACAGTTGGTTTCCTCAACGATCTCGTCGAGATGCTCGATCGCTTGCGGCTTCTCGATCTTGGCGACCACAGGTTTGAACAGGCCCTTGTCGGCGATAAGCGACTTGAGTGCCCGGACATCCTCGGCACTCCGCACGAAGCTGAGGGAAACCACGTCCACGTTCAGAGAGAGCCCGAACTCCAGATCCTCCACGTCCTTGGGTGTCAACGAAGGCAGACGAAGGCGGAGGTCTGGGAAGTTGACGCCCTTGCGACTCTTCAGGGCACCGCCTTGTATCACTCGACATTGCACCCCGTCGCCCGCGACACGGACGATTCGAAGCTCAAACGCTCCGTCGGCCAACAGGACCTGCATGTCGGGCCTGGCCTCCTCGGCCAGGTGCGGGTAGTCGATCGGAATGGTGGCGGGCTCGCCCTTGAAATCACCGAGCGGCACCAGAGTGACGTCCGCTCCGGGATCCAGCTGGATCTGGCCCGGCGGCGGGAGCTGCCCAACCCTGATTTTCGGCCCCTGCAGGTCTTGCAGGATGGTGACCGGCCGATCCAGTTCGCCGGATGCTTCACGCAGGCATGCGAGCGTACGGGCATGGTCGTCATAGCTGCCGTGGGAGAAATTGAACCGTGCCACATCCATCCCGGCCTGGATCAATTGCCGAATGACGACAGCCGAGTTACTGGCGGGCCCCAACGTGGCCACGATCTTCGTGCGGCGAATAGTGGAACTCATGTTCGTGACCTCATGGTCCCCCATTGGGGAATATCTCTTCCGACCTGTGATTCATCGTGCTTCTCCGCTCTCCCGGCATCGTTCCACGTTCCGTTCCCCGAGAGTCATGACGACCCGACCCGCTCTGCCTCGCGCCCAGTCACCCCCTTGCAGGCGATGTAGTACTGCAGAATGTGAGTGACGCAGTCCACCGTTTCCCGCCCGATCTCCTTCGCGGCCACGATCTCCACGTTTTTGAAACACTTGTTGGGATCCAAGCCCATCGCCTTGGCTTTCTTTCGGAACCCGCTGATCCTTGCGGGGCCGGCCTTGTAGGCAGCGAAGGCAAACAACTGCTCA
>Ga0209310_1000295_pt1 | contig 63147 bp, 61 predicted proteins | sample AD_UKC030_MetaG_FD_184415 | JGI IMG/M metagenome (GOLD analysis project Ga0209310, IMG submission 184415) | Active sludge microbial communities of municipal wastewater-treating anaerobic digesters from USA - AD_UKC030_MetaG (SPAdes) (version 2) | ecosystem: Engineered > Bioreactor > Anaerobic >...
CATTCCGGCTTGAGCGTCTGCAGTACGAACAGAAACGCGACCGCAACCGTTACCGTTTGTGCAAAAATCAGCCACAACCTGCGCATGAAAGACCGTGTCGATGAAACGTGAAGAATTGGTGAGCTACCTGGATGGGCTGCTGCAACCCGCGAAGTTCAGGGATTATTGCCCAAACGGACTGCAAGTGGAAGGACGCGCCGAGGTGACGCGCATCGTGGCCGGCGTCACCGCCAGTCAGGCCTTGCTCGATGCGGCGGTGGCGCGTGGTGCCGATGCCGTGCTGGTGCATCACGGCTATTTCTGGAAAGGCGAGGACGGCCGGGTGACCGGCATTCGTCGTAACCGCCTGAAAACCCTGCTTGAGCACGACATCAATCTGTTCGCCTATCACCTGCCGCTGGATGCGCATCCGGAACTGGGCAACAACGCGCAACTGGCCAGTCGTCTGGGCTGGCAGGCCGACGGGCGTTTTGGCGAGCAGGACATTGCCTGGCTCGGGCGGGTCGCCGCAGCGACGACGGCAGGTGCGCTGGCCGAACAAGTCGCTGCCGGACTGGCGAGAACACCGATGTTGATCGGTGACCCGCAACGTCCGATCAGCCGGCTCGGCTGGTGCACCGGCGGCGCGCAAGGCTATTTCGAGCAGGCCATCGCCCTTGGAGTGGACGCCTTCATTTCAGGCGAAATCTCGGAGCAGACGGTGCATCTGGCGCGCGAGAGCGGCGTCGCCTACCTGGCGTGCGGCCATCATGCGACCGAGCGCTACGGCGTGGCAGCACTAGCCGACCACCTGAGCGCACGGTGCGGCCTGCACTGCGAGTTTGTCGATGTCGATAACCCGGTCTAGCCGGGCCTAGCGCTTGCGCTGGAGTCCGTACCCGGCTTCAAGCACGAGCAGCAACAGGACGATTTCCTCGACCACTTCGAGCGGGAAGCCGCTGCGCTGACCATCGCGGTTGTCGTGAACCAGTTCGTACAGATAGTCCATGCCTTCCTGGCTGCCCCAGGTGGCGGTGATCCTGGCGACGATGTGCTGGTAGTCTTCCAGCGATTTGAGGCCGGATACCGGAACACGAAGCTCTTCCCACGATGGTGGCTGCACGTTGAATTTGCTGCGCATGGCCGGCAACAGGCGCATGTAGTCGTCCTTCAGTCCGCTGCGCTGGTAGAGGTCGAGGAGCATCAACCAGGGACGCGGATTGTCGGAGGCCGTTTCGTCGATATGCCGGGCCAGGGTTTCGGTCGCCCCCTGCGGGCGGCCGAAGGAGAGCATGATCTCGGCCAGCGCGATGGCGCTTTCATCGTGGTTGAATTCGACATTGATCTGTTTCACGTCTTCCGGTGCCCGCGAAAACACCTCGGGCGCGATATCGACGGGTTCCGGCGCGGCACTGGAAGAAGCGATGCCTGCTGCGGCTGGCTTGACCTCGGCGAATTCACGCTTGACCACCGGCTCGCGGGGCATGGCCAGCGGCTGGCTGGGGGCCATGCGCTGTTCGCGGCGGCGGCTGAGCAGATGGGCGAACCCGCCCGCGACGAGACCGCCGGCCAGTGCGCTGAGCAGGATTTCCAGCCAGTTGTTGTCGTTGGGCGGCGGTGGGGGCGGCTCGACCGGCTTGGCGACCGGGGCCGGGAGCGTTCCCGTCGCGGCCTCGGCGACCTGCAGTTTCTGCCGCAGCGCCAGGGTTTCGGCGGTCAACGCCAAGGCCTTGTCGAGTGCTTCGATTTGCGTGTTGAGCAGCTTGATGGTTTCTTCCATCCGCGCCATGCGTGCGTCGAACTCTTCCTTGCTGGCCTTGGGCGGGACGGCCTTTTCACCTGGCTTGATGTCCTCCGGCGGGGCGCCGAGCAGGACGCGATCACTGCCTGTCGGCTTGGGTGTTGCTGCCGGCTTGGACACTTTCGGGGGCGGTGGAGGTGGTGGCGGGCTGGCGGACCTTTCCTGCTGCGTCGGCAAGCTGTCGCGTTCGGCGGATACCCGTTGCTTGACGTCGGGAATGGCCACCAGGGTGCCGTCGGGGAGCGCCGGACGGCCGCTGAGCTGGGGATTGGCGCGCTTGAGTGCGGCCAGCATCCGGCGCTGCCGGGCCAGATTGTCGGGAACCAGCGTTTCGGCGATGCTTTCCAGTGTGTCGCCTTCGCTGGCGCGCATTTCCTGGACAACGCCGCGCTGACTACGGGTTGGCGCCGTTACCGCAGGTGCGCCGTTGCCGGAAGACGACTGCGCGGCGAGCACCAGCGGTTCGGCCGGCATCAGCACGAAATCGCGCTGCAGATCGATGCCGCAACCGGCGCGCAGGCCGATCAGGAAAATCGGCTCGGAAACCGGCTTGCTGCCGGTAAGAAGCAGCCGGTAATTTTCGCCTTCGCGCACCAGCCTGGTTTTGGCGTTGGAAATGACCGGCAGGTCGGAGCCGTTCATCGGCGCCAAGGTGAAGCAGGTGGCTTCCAGGCGCTCGCTGGCGTCGGCGGTGATCGGCACTTCGGCCCGCAAGGGCTCGCCGATGCGCGAGTGAAGGATGATGTCGCCGAAGCCGATGGCCCATCCCTGGCTCGCCGACAGCAAGGCCACGCTGAGGGCGCTCAAGCGAATTGATCTGGTGCTCACGATGTCTATCCCCCCGCCCCGAAGTCGATATTCCATATTCAAATTTTAACAGTTGGCTGGTAACGGGGTCAGGAACTATTGCACACTAGCCAACAATTCACTTGTTCGGAGATGGCTTGTCATGGCATTCGTATTTTCCCCTCAACTTCCCGCAGCCTTGCCGATTGCCGGCAGCAACGCATCGTTTCCCGTGCGCCGGGTCTATTGCGTCGGGCGCAATTACGCCGATCATGCCCGGGAGATGGGCGCGCTGGCCCAGGCCGAAGGGCGCGAGCCACCTTTCTTCTTCATGAAGCCGGGCGATGCCGTGGTCGGTGGCGACGGCGAACTGGCGATCGCCTATCCGCCCCTGACCAATAACCTGCACCACGAAGTCGAGCTGGTGGTCGCGCTCGGTGCCGGCGGTGCGGCTGTTGCGGTCGACCGTGCAAAAGACCTCATTTTCGGTTACACCGTCGGCCTCGACCTGACGCGCCGCGATATTCAGGCGAAGGCCAAGGAAAAAGGCCACCCCTGGGACATGGGCAAGGGCTTCGACCAGTCGGCGGTGGCCGGCGTCATCCAGCCGGTGGCCACGGTCGGTCACCCGGCCGGTGGCCGCATCTGGCTGACAGTCAATGGCCAAACCCGCCAGGACGGCGATCTGGCGGCGATGAGCTGGAAGGTGGCGGACATTGTCGCCAACCTCTCCACCATGGTGCGGCTGGAGGCCGGCGATCTGATCTACACCGGCACGCCGGCCGGGGTCGGCCCACTGTTGCGCGGCGACGTGCTGGAAGCGGGCGTGGATGGCGTCGCTAAATTGCGCGCCCGCATCGTCTGAGGCCTATTTCGGGCGCTTGTCGATGACGCGTTTCGCTTTGCCGATCGAGCGTTCGATGCCGCCGATCTCGACGATGTCGATGCGCGCCGAAATGCCGATGTAGGACTTGATGTGGTGCTGCAGGTCGTGCGCTACGAACTCCTTCTCGGCGGCGCTGGCGAAGGCGAAGTCGGGCTTCAGTTCGACATCGACCTTCAGCGAGTCGAGATGGCCGTCGCGGCTGACTTCCAGCACGTAGTGCGGCGACAGCTTGGGCTGGCGGAGGATCAGTTCCTCGATCTGCGACGGGAAGACATTGACGCCGCGGATGATCAGCATGTCGTCGGAGCGGCCGGTAATCTTGCCGATGCGGCGCATTGACCGCGCTGTCGGTGGCAGAAGGCGGGTCAGGTCGCGGGTGCGGTAGCGGATCACCGGCATCGCTTCCTTGGTCAGCGAGGTGAACACCAGTTCGCCTTGGCTGCCCTCGGGCAGCACCTCGCCGGTGTTGGGGTCGATGATTTCCGGGTAGAAATGGTCTTCCCAGATCACCGGGCCGTCCTTGGTCTCGGCGCATTCGTTGGCGACACCGGGGCCGATGACTTCCGACAGGCCGTAGATGTCGATGGCGTCGATGCCGAAGGCGCTCTCGATTTCCTTGCGCATGGCATCGGTCCACGGCTCGGCGCCATGGATGCCGATGCGCAGCTTGGTGCTCTTCGGGTCGATGCCCTGGCGGCGGAATTCGTCGGCGATGTTGAGCATGTACGACGGCGTGACCATGATGATGTCCGGCTTGAAGTCGCAGATCAGTTGGACCTGCTTTTCGGTCTGCCCACCGGACATCGGGATCACCGTGCAGCCGAGTTTCTCGGCACCGTAGTGGGCGCCAAGTCCGCCGGTGAATAGCCCGTAGCCGTAAGCCACATGAACGATGTCGCCCTTGCGCCCGCCGGAGGCGTGGATCGAACGGGCGATCAGGTCGGCCCACGTGTCGATGTCCTTCTGGGTGTAGCCGACGACGGTTGGCTTGCCGGTCGTGCCGCTGGAAGCATGAATGCGAACGACCTGCTCGCGCGGCACGGCGAACATCCCGTAGGGGTAGTTGTCGCGCAGATCCTGCTTGGTGGTGAAGGGAAACTTCGCCAGGTCGGCGAGCGACTTGAAATCGTCCGGATGGACGCCGGCGGCGTCGAATTTCGCCTTGTAGTGTGGCACGTTGGCGTAGACATGGTGCAGCGTCCATTGCAGACGCCTGGTCTGCAGATCGACGATTTCGTCGCGGCTGGCGCTCTCGATGGCGTGTAGGCCTTTATTCATTATTGACTCCCTCCTGAATCCCGAATTCTGTGCCCATGGTGAACGAGGCTGGTTGAGCCAGATCAATTTGCCCTGTTTTTGGCGGTCGACCGCAACCGGCCCGGGTGCGTGCGACAATCCCGCCCCATGCTTTTCACAGCCGCCCGGGGCCTGCTGGCCCATGCCCTGCCGATCCTGATCGCCCAGTTGTCGTCCATCGGCATGATGGTGGTCGATACCGCCGTGCTCGGCCATGTCAGCGCCGCCGATCTGGCCGCCGTGGCGATTGGCGGCGGCATCCAGATTTCGGTGGTCTTCGCGCTGGTCGGCATCCTGCAGGCGGTTGCACCGGTCGTCGCCCAACTGCATGGGGCGAAGCGCGATGGCGAGGTCGCCGGCGTGCTGCAACAGGGCTTCTGGCTGGCGCTCGCGCTGGCGATACCTGGTGCGTTATTCCTGGCCTATCCGCAATGGCTGCTCGGCACGGTGACGATGGATGCCGGCGTCGAGTCCAGGGTCGTCGCCTATCTTGGGCTGCTCGCCTGGGGGCTGCCGGCGTCGCTGCTCTATCGGACCTTCTACGCGTTTTGCAATGCGTTGGGCAAGCCGCGCGTGCTGATGGGCATCGGGCTCGCCGCCCTCGCGCTCCACGCCATGCTGGCCTGGGGTCTGGCCTTGCAGGGTTGGGCCGGCGAACCGCTCGGGGTGATCGGCTGCGCCTGGTCCAACGTGATCATCGCCTGGCTGGCCTGCATCGCCGGTGCCGCCTACCTGGCCTTCGGGCCGCTTGGCCGACGTTATCGGCCGTTCGCCGATTGGGCAGCGCCCGATGCGAGGCGCTGGCGCGAGTTGTTGCATCTTGGGCTGCCGATGGGACTCTCGAACCTGGTCGAGATCACCTCCTTCACCCTGATCAGCCTGTTCATCGCCTCGCTGGGCGCCACGGTTGTTGCCGGGCACCGCATCGTTGCCAACATTTCGGCGCTGACCTACATGCTGCCGCTGTCGCTGGCCATCGCGACGATGGCCGCCGTCGGTCAGGCGGTCGGCGGGCGTGACTGGCCGCGCGCGCATGCCGCGATCAAGGCAGGACTGATTTTGTCCGCAGTGCTGTCGACCGTGGTCGGGGTGCTGCTCTGGCTGGCTGCGGAACCGTTGGTCGCCGCCTACACGAGCGATCCGGCGGTGCGTTCGGTGGCGGTGGGCTTGATCGTCTACGTCGCGCTCTACCAGTTCTTCGATGCGCTGCAGACGGTCGCCGGCCACGCCCTGCGCGCTTATCGCGTGACCTTCGTACCGATGCTGGTGCAGACCTTCTGCTTCTGGGGTGTCGGCCTGCTCGGTGGTAGCTGGCTCTGTTTTCGCTGGTCGCCGCCGCTCGGCGTCGCCGGCTTCTGGCTGGCTTCAGTGATCAGTCTGGTGCTGGCTGCCGCCTTGCTGTTGCCGCTGCTGCGCAAGGCCATGCAGACGACTGAATCGTAGCGGTAATTATGAATTTCCGACTGCAATAATTCGGTCGGTATGTGGTAACATTTTGGGCTATAAATCGGTATTACCGGGCGGGGTCGGGGGATTATTTGGCTGCTGCTCATTGCTCGCAACTCAACTAAACGCAAGGAAAGCGCATGAAAATTCACGAATATCAGGGCAAACAACTCCTGAAGAAATTCGGCGTTACGGTTCCGCGCGGGATTCACTGCACGACCGTCGAAGACGCGGTCAAGGCAGCCGAAACCCTGGGCGGCAAGGTCTGGGTCGTCAAAGCCCAGATTCACGCCGGTGGCCGTGGCAAGGGTGGTGGTGTCAAGGTCGCGACCTCGCTGGAAAAAGTGCGCGAGTACGCCGGCCAGATCCTCGGCATGCAGTTGATCACGCACCAGACCGGCCCGGAAGGCCAGAAGGTTCGTCACCTGCTGATCGAAGAAGGCGCCGACATCAAGCACGAATACTACGTTGCCGCGCTGACCGACCGCGCCACCCAGTCCGTCGCCATCATGGCGTCGTACGAAGGCGGCATGGATATTGAAGAAGTTGCCCACAAAACCCCGGAAAAGATCGTCAAGGTCTTCGTCAATCCGCTGGTCGGCCTGACCGACGAGCAAGCCCTGACCTTGGCCAAGGGCATGGGCATGAACGAAGCCTCCATCCCGCAGTGTGTCGATACGCTGAAGAAGTTGTACACCTGCTACATGGAAACCGATGCTTCGCTGGCTGAAATCAATCCGCTGATCCACGAAGGCGACGGCACCGTCAAGGCGCTCGACGCCAAGTTCAACTTCGATTCCAACGCCCTCTACCGTCAGGAAGAGATCGTCGCCATGCGCGACCTGGACGAAGAAGATGCCGACGAAGTCGAAGCTTCCAAGTTCGACCTGGCCTACATCTCCCTCGACGGCAACATCGGCTGTTTGGTGAACGGTGCCGGTCTGGCCATGGCGACCATGGACACCATCAAGCTGTTCGGCGCCGAGCCGGCCAACTTCCTCGACGTCGGCGGCGGCGCCACGACCGAGAAGGTCACCGAAGCCTTCAAGATCATGCTCAAGAACCCGAAGGTCAAGGGCATTCTGGTCAACATCTTCGGCGGCATCATGAAGTGCGACACCATCGCCACCGGCGTGGTTGCTGCAGCTCGTGAAACCCATCTGTCCGTGCCGCTCGTCGTGCGCATGAAGGGTACCAACGAAGATCTGGGCAAGAAGATCCTGAAGGATTCCGGCCTGCCGATCATCTCTGCCGATTCCATGGCCGAAGCCGCCACCCAGATCGTTGCTGCGGTCAAGTAAGGAGCTATTGAATGTCCATTTTCATCAATAAAAACACCCGCATCATCACCCAGGGCATCACCGGCAAGACCGGTCAGTTCCATACGGAAAAATGCCAGGAATACGCAAACGGCAAGGAATGCTTCGTTGCCGGCGTGAACCCGAAGAAGGCTGGCGAGTCCATCTTCAATATTCCTATCTACGCCTCGGTCAAGGAAGCCGCTGCCGAAACTGGCGCCACCGTTTCCGTCATCTACGTGCCGCCCCCGGGTGCTGCCGCTGCGATCTGGGAAGCCGTTGAAGCCGACCTCGATCTGGCCATCTGCATCACCGAAGGCATTCCTGTTCGTGACATGCTGATCCTGCGCAACAAGATGAAGGAAAAGGAAGCCAAGGGCGGCAAGAAGACCCTGCTGCTCGGCCCGAACTGCCCCGGCCTGATCACCCCGGATGAAGTGAAGATCGGCATCATGCCGGGTCACATTCACCGCAAGGGTCGTATCGGCGTCGTTTCCCGTTCCGGCACCCTGACCTATGAAGCCGTCGGCCAGCTGACCGAAATCGGTCTCGGCCAGTCGTCTGCCGTCGGTATCGGTGGTGACCCGATCAACGGTCTGAAGCACATCGACGTCATGAAGGCTTTCAACGACGATCCGGATACCGATGCCGTCATCATGATCGGCGAAATCGGCGGTCCGGACGAAGCCGAAGCCGCCATGTGGTGCAAGGCCAACATGAAGAAGCCGATCGTCGGCTTCATCGCCGGTGTGACGGCTCCGGCCGGCAAGCGCATGGGCCATGCCGGTGCCTTGATCTCCGGCGGTGCCGACACGGCCGATGCCAAGCTCGCCATCATGGAAGAGTGTGGTTTCAAGGTGACGCGCAATCCGTCCGAAATGGCCAAGCTGCTCAAGGCCTTGCTGTAAAATCCGAGCTTAGCTCAACAAAAAAGGCGGGCCGCGTGTCCGCCTTTTTTTCGCCTGGTATTCATGGAACTCGATCTCACTTCCAGCATCTTTTGGATCGCCGTCGGCCAGATCATCCTGATCGACATCGTGCTGTCCGGCGACAACGCCGTGGTCATCGCGCTCGCCTGTCGCAACCTGTCGCCGGAGCAGCGCAAGACCGGCATCTTCTGGGGCGTCGCGGGGGCCGTCAGCCTGCGCGTCGTGCTCACCGTCTTTGCTGCCCTGGTGATGAATCTGCCATGGCTCAAGGCCATCGGCGGTGTCCTGCTGGTCTGGATTGCCGTCAAGCTGATGCTGCCGGAGGACGAGGAAGGCCACGACATCGAACCGTCGGCGCATTTGTGGGGCGCGGTCAAGACCATCGTCGTCGCCGATTTCGTCATGAGCCTCGACAATGTCATCGCCGTTGCCGGTGCGGCGCACGGTAGCCTGGCGCTGTTGCTGTTCGGGCTGGCGGTCAGCATTCCGCTGATCGTCTGGTCGAGCCAGCTTATCCTGCGCTGGATGGAGCGCTGGCCTTGGATCGTGCTGCTCGGCGCCGGCCTGCTCGGCTACGTCGCCGGCCAGATGATCTTCACCGACCCCGGAGTCATCGGCCTGCTGCCGCCCTTGCCCGAGTGGTCGGCCAAGGCGGCGGGCGCCGTCGGGGCGCTGCTGGTCGTCGTCGTCGGGCGCTGGCTGGAGCAACGCATTTTGGCACGGCAGGATGTCACCATCGTTTAGGGAGCGAAAGCCATGGCGCTGTTTCTCACGGAAAACGACGTAAAAAAGGTGTTGACCGCAACCATGGCCCTGGAGGCGGTCGAGTCGGCGCATCGTGACCTGGCGCTCGGCCTTGCGCAGGATACGCCGCGCGCCCGTACCCGGCTGCCGCAGACGGTGCTGCACATTCTGCAGGGTGCGTTGCCGGCGCAGGGCGTGCTCGGCTACAAGGCCTACACCAGCAACCGCAGCGGCAACCGCTTTCTCGTGCATCTGTTCGACGCGGCGACTGGGGGTTTGTTGGCACTCATCGAGGCCGACTACATGGGCATGATTCGTACCGGTGCCGCGAGCGGTGTGGCGGCAAAATGGCTGGCGCGCCCCGGTGCGAAAGTGGCGGGAGTTTTCGGCGCCGGCTGGCAAGCCGAGGGGCATGTGCGAGCTATTTGCGCCGCCTTGCCGCTGGTGCGCGTCAAGGTCTGTAGCCGACGAGCCGACAAGCTTGCCGTATTTTGCGGGCGCATGAGCGAAGCGACCGGTGTTGCCGTGGTGCCGGCGAGCGCCGAGGAAACGGTGCGCGACAGCGATCTGATCGGTACCGTTACCACCGCCGCCCAGCCCTTGTTCGAGGCAGAGTGGCTGGCGCCCGGAACGCACATCAACGCGGCCGGGTCGAACGCGCTGATTCGTCAGGAGCTTTCCGAAGCGACCCTGAAGCAGGCCGCCCTGATCGCTGTCGATGCTGTGCCGACTGCGCTGGCCGAGGCCGGCGATTTGCTGCCGCTGCTCGAAAAGGGACGATTGCATGCTCGCCAGTTGGTCGAACTTGGCGACATCATCGTCGGCAAGCACAAAGGCCGGGCGTCCGCCGATCAGATCACTGTTTTTGAATCGCAAGGCATGGCCATCCAGGATCTTGCAGTCGCGCTGCGTGTGCTGAAGGCGGCCCGGGAGGCCGGCCTGGGTATCGAGTTGCCGCTGAAATGAGAGATTCGTCACGGATGCGTTCGGCAAGTGCTGGCATGATTGGCTTACTTTCCAGTTGATCGGGCACCGAACCTATGCCACTGAATGAATCCCTCGCCATGGCGGCTCGCACCGACCCCGGGAAGATGCGCGCCAACAACGAGGACGCGGTTTTCTGCGACGCCGGCCTCGGTCTCGCGATTCTCGCCGACGGCATGGGCGGCTACAACGCAGGCGAGGTGGCCAGCAGCATGGCGACTACGCTATTGGCGGCAAGTCTCTGTCGCGTAATGAGCGAGGTCGCGGCGCAGCCTCCTGGCGATACCGGGCTGCGCAGTATTCATTTGCAACTCTGGGAATTGATCGACGAGACCAACACCGAGATCTATTGTGCCGCCCAGAGCGACTTTCGGTGTTTTGGCATGGGCACCACGCTGGTCGTCGCCTGGTTCTACGACAATTGCCTGACCGTGGCGCACATCGGTGATTCCCGTCTTTATCGGTTGCGGGGAGATGGGCTGGAGCAGATCACCCGCGATCATTCGCTCTTACAAGAACAGCTCGACAGTGGCATGATTAGCCCTGCGCAAGCGCGGGCTTTCCATGCGCGGAATCTGGTTACCCGTGCCGTGGGGGTCGAGCCCGGCGTTGAGCCGGAAATTCAGGGTATCGAAGTACTGGTGGACGACGTATTCCTGCTCTGCTCGGATGGCCTGAGCGACATGGTGGACGACGGCGAAATTGCCCGGACGTTGCGCGAGTATCGAGACGACCCTGCGATTGCAGCCGATCGTCTGGTGGAGATGGCGAACGACAATGGTGGGCGAGACAACGTTTCGGTAGTTGTAGTCAAGGTACGGGGGGCGTTCCCGGCTGCAACCGGCAAATGGCAGAAGCTTCTCTCGCGTTTCGGGCAAGACAGGTAAGGCACGATGGCAAGACTGATACTTTCGATGGACGGGCTGGTACTCAAGGAAATCCTCCTGAACAAGGAAAGGATCGCTATCGGCCGCAAGGCGCATAACGATATCCAGATCGACAATCTGGCCATCTCCGGCGACCATGCCGCAGTCGTGACTATCCTGGACGATTCGTTTCTGGAGGACCTCAACAGCACGAACGGCACGCTGGTCAACGGACAGCCGATCAAGAAACACGTTCTGAAAAACAATGACATCATCGAACTGGGCAAGTACAAGCTCAAGTACATGACCGAAGCGACGGTCGCCGACAACGAAGCGGCCTTGCGTGCGACCGGGATTCCTGCGTACCAGGAACCGGAGCGTACGTTCTCCGATACTCAGATTCTGATTCCGCGCCCGCCGGCGCCCGAGCCAGAGCCGTTGGCAACGGTGACGATCCGCTTGCTGACCGGCCCCAATGCCGGCAAGTCGCTCGAACTGACCAAAGCGCTGACGACCCTGGGCAAACCGGGTGTTCATATCGCCGTCATTGCCCGGCGTCCGGCAGGTGTTTTCCTGACTCATGTCGAAGGCGCGGCTTTCCCCCACGTAAATGGAAAAGCGATTGATGGTGCGGCCTACGCGCTGCGCAACAAGGATGTGGTCGAAATTGCCGGAATCCGCATGGAGCTGACCATCAGGCCATGATGTGGGGGCTGTCCGGCATGCTATCCAAATCGGGCAGAGACGATCAACCAACGAAGAATACATGACGATCAAACTGAGGGTTCTCGGCTGCAGTGGTGGCATCGGCGGTTCGCATCTGCGCACCACTGCGCTGCTCGTTGATGACGACGTACTGATCGACGCCGGTACCGGGCTCGGCGATCTGAGTATCGATGAATTGGCGCGTATCGACCATGTATTCTTGACTCACACCCATCTTGACCATATTGCCTGCCTGCCGCTGATGATCGATTCGGTGGCTGACCGGCGCGATCGGCCGATAACCGTTTATGGTACCCGCGCCGTCCTCAACATTCTCAAGGCCCATATTCTCAACTGGCTGGTCTGGCCCGATTTTTCCGAAGTGCCGACGGCCGATAGCCCCTTCCTGCGTTACCGTGAAATCGAGATTCTGCAACCGCTAAGCATTGCCGGGCGCAGTTTCACGCCCCTCCCTGTCGATCACACCATTCCTGCCGTGGGTTATCAGATCGATTCCGGTGCGGGCAGCCTGGTCTTTTCCGGCGACACCGGCCCGTGCGATGCATTCTGGGTTGCAGTAAATGCCATCGGCAACCTGCGTCATCTGATCGTCGAATGTGCGTTTCCCGATCGCGAAGAGCGGCTCGCGGCACTCTCCAAGCATCTGTGTCCCAGTTTGCTGGCATCGGAATTGCATAAACTTGAACGACAATGTGAAATTCATATAACGCACCTGAAACCCGGACAGATGGAGCTGACCATGGCGGAAATCGAACGCTGCTTGAGTAGATTCAAGCCGCAAATGCTGCACAACCATCAGATTCTGGAGTTCTGAGCGGGCGGCGAGGTTTTGCCCCACCGATAATAGACAGGAAACAACTTGGGAACGCTTGACGATCTCTTCCGCCGTTTCGAATATCTCAACGACATCGGCGCGTCGCTTTCCAACGAACGCGATCTCAATCGCCTGCTGGAAAAGATCGTTCTCGCCGCCAAATCCATCACCCGGGCCGACGGCGGCACCCTCTATCTCTTGTCGGAAGACAAGCGCAGTCTGCATTTCGAGATTGTCAGCACCGATTCGCTGAAAATCGCTTTCGGCGGCACCAGCGGCAACCCGGTCTCCGGCAATTTTTCCGATTTGCCGCTCTACCGCGAGGACGGATCGCCGAACGACACGATGATTGCTGCCTACAGCGCGATTTCCGGCGAAACGGTCAACATTGCCGATGCCTATGTCGCCAAAGGCTTCGATTTTTCCGGCACACGCAAATTCGACGAGCGTACCGGGTACCGTTCGCAATCCTTCCTCGCCGTACCGATGCGCGACCACGAGGGCGAAATTATCGGCGTGCTGCAACTGATCAATGCCACGATGCCGGCCCACAATGTCGTCGTTCCCTTTTCGGAGGCCGACCAGCGCCTTGCTGAATCGCTCGCCTCGCAAGCCGCCATCGCCCTGACCAACCGGCAACTGGTGCGCCAACTCGAAGTCCTGTTCGAGTCGTTCATCCAGTTGATCAACTCCGCAATTGACGATAAATCGCCCTATACCGGCGAACATTGCCAGCGCGTGCCCGAACTTACCATGATGCTTGCCGAGGCGGCTCATCAAACCACCGAAGGGCCGCTCGCCGACTTTCAACTCACCGACCGCGACCGCTACGAACTGCGCATCGCCGCGCTGCTGCACGATTGCGGCAAGGTTACGACGCCGGTACACGTGGTCGACAAAGCAACCAAGCTGCAAACCATCTTCGACCGCATCGAATTGATCGATACGCGCTTCGAGGTCGTCCGCCGTGACGCCGAGATCCGCATGCTGCGGCAGATTGCCGATGGCGTGCCAAAAGAACTGGCGGAAGTTGAGTTCCGTGAAATTGAGGCAAAAATAGCGGTCGACCGCAACAGCCTGCATAAATCCAATATCGGCAGCGAGCGCATGAGCGATGCCGACGTAGAGCGCGTTCACGCCATCTCAGCCCGCTATCGCTGGCGAAATCTGGATGGTGTCGAGTGCGAATTCCTCTCCCCTGACGAACTTGCCAACCTTACCATCCGCGCCGGAACGCTGACCCAGAGCGAACGCGAGATCATCAACCACCACATCGACGCCACGATCAAGATGCTCGAACAGCTACCGTGGCCCAAACACCTCAAAAATGTGCCCGAATACGCCGGCGGCCACCACGAGCGGATGGATGGCAAAGGCTACCCGCGCGGCCTCACGCGCGAGCAAATGAGTTGGCAAGCCCGCATGGTGGCCATCGCCGATATTTTCGAGGCGCTAACCGCCGGCGACCGCCCCTACAAGCAAGCCATGACCCTGGCGCAGGCGCTGGAAATCCTGGTTAAATTTCGCCACAACGGCCACATCGACCCTGATTTGCATGATGTATTCATCAACAACGAGATCTATCGCAAATTCGCCACGGTTTTTCTAAATGCGACTCAAGTCGATTGCTGAATCTTTGAGGAATCGCTTAATGGCTGTTCTTGCCAAACATTGCGGATTGCCGAATAACGTCATATTTCTGTGACAATTTTTGACACATTCGATTGTTGGTAAATCAAGTCATCACTGGCAATGCTCCAAGAACCCAAGTTGCTTGTCGAATAAGGCATACGTCATGTTGCTGGCACGAAATATGTTAGTATTCCAGCAGCGGTTTTCCGCTCTTTTTGCAAAAAGGAGATTCAAATGAAACGTGTTCAACAAGGTTTTACCCTGATTGAACTGATGATTGTCGTGGCGATCATCGGTATTCTGGCTGCCATCGCGTTGCCGGCGTATCAGGACTATGTTCGCAAGGCAAAAGTATCTGAAGTCATTCTTGCCGCCAGTGGCGCCCGTACCTGCGTAGCTGAGGTGCTTGCCTCGTCCGGTTCCATCACCGGGGCATCCGCATGTGCAAGCTCTGTCGCGTCGAAGTTTGTGACGGGTGTTGGCGTTTCAACTGCTGGCCTTATCACTTCTGGTGGCAGTATAGATACTGCTGTCACTTCGGTTGCCGTGACGCTGTCCCCCGTTTTGAACACTGCGGCTCTTACGGTTGCAACTTGGACTTGTAGTGGTTCCCCGACGAGCCTGATGCCGGGTTCTTGCCGCGGCTAATTAGGTGTGCTGATTTAAAAGCCGCCTGCGGGCGGCTTTTTTTCTTCGTTTTTTGAGGGTGAATCTAGGATGTTGATTGATCGCCTGAGGCGACGCTTTCAAAGGAAGCTACCGGCCGCAGCGGCCATGCCAGCTTTCTCGCTTCCAGAAGATGTTGCGAAGCTGCTAGCTGAAAAGCATTGCAACAAGTTGACTGCTTTCATCGAGTGGGCTTGCAACCAGCAGGGGCGCGACGACATCCTGAGGGAACTGCGATCACAGGTTGAAGCTGCTGGTTGGGAAGCTGGAGAGATCACCAAGTTGGAGGCATATCAAGCCTATTACTGTGGTCATTATCAGCAGGCCTACGATCTAGCCGCGCCCTTTTTTGCGGAAAATCGCTTTGATCCGGATGGTTTCGGTATAGCGAGTATGGCTCTCTATAACGCAAATCAATTCGATCAGGCATATGCCCTACTGAGGGAGATCAAGCCACACGAACATCTGTTGCTGGAGAATCAGGACTACCAGTTAGCAGCAGCAATCATTTGTTGGTCTGTAGGGGATCGTTATCTTACCAACAAATACTTGGATATCGGTTTGCGTGCTGTTGAACATAGAAAAATGATGACTTCCAATGCCTTTGCCATCTACTGGGAACTTGGAGACATGGCTGGCTATGCGCTCTCCGAGAGCTTCCTGGACGAATCGCTGCGAGCCGTACCGAACGTTCAATTCTGCATGGGATTCATCGCGCTGATGCAGAATGACTATCAGGAGGGTTTGCGACTTTTCGAGGCTCGATATGGTATTGGTGATGCGCATCGTTACGTGCAGAAGGATTTGCTGGTCAGACCACGTTGGCAGTTAGGGGGCGATGTATCCGGCAAGGTCGTGTTGGTTCATGGTGAGCAGGGTTTAGGTGACATGATCCAAACCGCGCGCTTCTTCGGTCAGGTGTTGCGTTCGGCGAAGGCGGTCATTGTCGACTGCCCGAATGAGTCGATCGCGCTGCTGGCACACAATTTTCCGGAAATTACTTTCCTGCCGCTTAATCCGGGCAAAATGGTTGATCGGCCATTCGATCTTTGGGTTGGTACATTGAGTTTGCCCTACGTTCTCGGAATCAGCCGCGAAGACATTCCCGGACGCCAAGGCTACTTAAAGATCCCTGTCGATCATCAAGCCTATTGGCAAGACAGGGTCGATGAAGTGGCACGTCCAGGGCGTGTCCGGATCGGGATCGCCTGGTCAGGGTTTCCTGGCCATCGAGCGGACCGTAGGCGCTCGATCCCCTGGCCGATGGCGCGTACGATGATTGAGCAATTCCCAGAGGTGGACTTTTTTTCGGTACAGATCAAGGTGCCCGACGATGCTCCGGCTAATCTGCATAATTGCAGCGAAGAGATGGCGACGCTTTCCGATACGGCAGCACTTATTGAACAGATGGATTTAATCATTTCTGTCGACACCTCTGTCGTCCACATTGCCGGGGCGATTGGCAAGGAGACCTGGATGATGTTGCCCTATCGCTACGAGTGGCGCTGGGGTATGGAGGGGGAGGGGAACAATTGGTACGATTCAGTGAAAGTGATCCGCCAGCCAGCGCCGGGCTCTTGGGCGCCAGTCCTTTCTAAGGTGTTCGGCCGGCGCCTGAGGGACTTCATTGAATTGCGGACAAGGAAAACTCATGCTTGAAAGAATCTTTCCCCAAGCCGACCTCGACTTCGCACGGGAAATGGCAACCAAAATCGCTCGCCATTATCCTGTCTCGGTTGAAGCTAAACTAAAAACGGTGGGCGGCAAGAAGCGCCTCGGTGGTGTGGTCGAGGCAGTGTTCGATGATGTCGAGCGCTACCAGGCGCAATCGCGCATGGGCTGGATGCGTAAGGCGCGTTTTGGTAACGAACTGAAATGGAGGTTGAAGGAGGTCGGTTACTCTGATGAGTTTGTAAATGCATTGACCGAAGGCGTGGTTACCCATCTTGCCATGTCAGGTCGCCAGCAGGCGAAGTCGGAATGATCGACAGCCTCGTATCGGTTGTCATCCCGTGTTTTCGGCATGGTGGCACTCTTGAGCGTGCCGTTCGTAGTGTGTTGCGACAGGCATATCTGCACGAGATCATCATCATCGACGATTGCTCAGCGGATGACACCAGAGTAGTTGCCGAACTTTTGTGCGACCTAGATCCGCGTATTGCGGTGTTTTCCACCCCGGCCAATTTTGGCCCTGCCGGGGCCAGAAATTTCGGATCAATGTTCGCGACGGGGCATTACCTGGCCTTTCTGGATGCCGACGATGAGTATCTTGAAGGCTTTCTCAAAATGACCGTCGAGGCACTGGAAGGACGGGAGGAAATGCGGGCGATAAAGGCGGGAATAGAGTTTGTCGATGAAACAGGGGCTTCGCTTTTTGAAGCAGATGACCCGCGTCTGGTTGCCTTGAACTTCAGTTCTTCAAGCAATATCGTTATCGTCACGGAAGCTTTTCGCAAACTAGGTGGCTTCCCCGAATATCAAGAGTTCCGTGCCGAACATGGCGGGGAAGACGTTGCCTTCAACAAAGCAGCCGCCCGGTTTCTGGAGCCTCTTGGCCGTATCGATACTATTGGTTACCGGTGCTGGAACCGAGCTGGGTCACATTTAGATCGATTCATCCACAATACCGTGTTGGACGGAGAGGCGTTCGGCTTCGTTTCCCTGTCGGATGCGCAGCGCCCGGGTGGAGCACTTGAGCAGGCGATAGAACGCTTCCTTGCCGAAGTGGAGCCGCGCTTCGACGACGAAGCCAAGCGCAGGCAAGCGGTATCATTGGCCGGGGAGGCTGGTCGCGAATAGTTTTGTTCTTGACGGTGGGGTCTTGAGCGTGCTGTAAATGTGGTTATTGTCGGACAGGTTTGTACACAGAAGCCCATGCCGCCGGCCCAGGATCTTTAAAGCATCGCGGGTGTACAAGCTAATGTGTCCGTTCCGAGGGGCTGCATACCACCACTTGAGTCCACTGGTCGCCAGGTTTTCGCGGTCCGACACGCAAGTGGAAAAGAAGATAACCCCATCGGGTGCCAGCAGCGAAGCAAGTAGATTTAGCATCTGGTGCGGGTCTTGCGAGTGTTCGAAAACCTCGATAGCTGTTATCAGCTCAAATAACCCTGTTGGTTTGGCTGCAAGACGGCCATCCCCGCCAAAAGGGTCGTATACCTGACTATACCAGCCAACCTCACGAAGCTTCCGTGACAATCGACCTTCGCCTCCGCCGAAGTCAAGGTGACGTAGGCCTGAACCCATCCACGGAAAAGCCTTAGGTAATGTGACGGCATAGTCATCCGGACGTTTATCGATGTAATCGGGGTCCGCCTTGATGTAGTCATCGTTGTAAATTCGGGTTCGCAGGTTGTCTTTTGTCCATTGCATGATTTCAGGTGCAAAGCAGAATCCACAATTGGCGCAAAGGTAATAATCAATTGCTTGCCCGGAGCGCGGAAACACTGGCTGCGAGACGTCGGCGCAAGACTTGTTGAGATCCAGGCTGTCCAGGAACGGCGATGCGCTTGAGCATATTGGGCAGGATTTATATTGCCGTTGCCCACGAAAGAGATTGCGAAGCACGTTAATCAGCATATTTTTCTATTTTCCTGGAATTAAATGGGAGACCAATGCCTTCGTGATCTGCTTTACAGTGCTTGTCCAATTGTCCGGAGAGCGTTGATTGAAAATTCTCATCGTTGGGTACCAGGCGGTGTCTTCACGATCTATCGCCCAGCGCCATTCGCCTTCGTAGCGATTCAGTAGCCAGACTGGCTTGCCCAGAGCGCCCGCAAGGTGGGCGACTGCGGTGTCGACTGAAATGACCAGATCGAGGCACTGAATCAGCGCACCGGTGTCCAGCATGTCGTGGCAGTTTTCCATAAAGTCAAGCACGGGCAGTTCTGTTTCGGAAATTTGTGCTGCCGCAGTGCCTTTCTGGAGGCTGATGAAGGTTAGGCCAGAAAGGTCGAACAAGGGGGTGTAGTCGGCCAGCGGCAGGCTACGCTGCGCATCACGTAGGTTTTTTGGGTTGCCGGCCCAGACTATGCCGACCCTTGTGCCTTTGTATTCGGCCAGTTTGGCTCGCCATTGTGCGGTGAGATGCTGAGGGATCGAGAGATAAGGAACTTTAATGGGAATATCGCGTTGCCCGGCAGCGTGAAAAATATGCGGCAAGCTCATAATGGAGCAATGGGCGTCGTAGTCGAAACCCGGGCCATAGGATCGAATATCGACCACGTCTCCAAGGTTAGATGCCGTGAAAAGCCGGCATAGAGCCTCAGGTGCCAATAGCGTGATGCGACAGTCGCCAAATTGCTGACGGATGCCAGAAATATATCTTGCCATCATGAGGCAGTCGCCCAAGCCATGTTCACACCATATCAGGAGGTGCGTGTGGGTAAGGTCGGCTCCTTGCCAGGCCTTTTCGGTGCCCAGTTGCCTTCGTAGATGCCCTGTACCATGGGGGTTGATGAGGTCGTCTAGTCCTGGAAGCATTTCCGCAAAGTCGGGCCAGCCTTTGTCGTAGTCGCCCATGCGGAGCGCAAGAAAGGCGCGATTTCCCCTCAGTTCCACGTCGTCCTGGTTCAAGTCGACCGCTATGTCGAGATAATGTGACGCTTGCTTCCAGTCCTTGAGGTCAAGGTAGGCATAAGCGAGCGACTGCGCTGCCATTGGCGAACTGTTGGTTGATAGTGCAAAAGCCCGCTCATAGGCAGCCACGGCCTCTTCCTTTCGGTTGAGCATGTGGAGAATCTGCCCGAGTTGCCCAAAAGCTTCGGGAATGTTGGGATTGATCGCGAGCAACGCTTCCATGATTACCAGCGCCTCCTCGTACTGCTGCTGCGCCATCAGTATCTGAGCGAGAAGCCAATGCGCCTCCGGCCAAGGGTGGGTGTCGGTGTAAGGCGGAACGGCTGCCAGGACGCGGCGAAAGCGCATCGTTGCCGTATCGAAATCGCCACGTGCTTTGGCGATGGTTCCCAACTGTAACTGGAGCGCCCAGTTTACGTTTGTGTCCTGTTCCGCCTTGCTCTTTTCAAGCCTTTCCGACAGGACGTTGAGCCGGCGGATCAAATGTTCTCTGATCGACATTTCACGTTTCTTTCTTGCCCCGTTTGCGTATGAAAGATTTTCGGACAAATCTGCCCGTTGCCGCCACCAGGAAAATTATGGCGAGCAGAACGCTTGCAAATGTGATCCGGTCGGCTATCGTTTGACGTTCGCTCTTTGCGAAGTCAAATGGACGATAGGCAGCGAACTGCCCGGCTTCATGGTATTGCTCGGCTTTGAACCTGTCCCAGGGCTGGCACTGATTTTCGTCGGGGAAGAGCAGGCAGGCGGGGTTGATGAAATTGAGCGCGCCATCGGGGGCGGTCGCGTCGACTGGCCCGGGAAAGAGTTGACCGTTGCCAAGCTTTTCCAGCCTGTAACCGTATATCGGGTTGTAACAGCGCATCGGCGAGGTGCCTTCGGCAAGTTGCGCGTTGTCGGGCATCTGTTGCGCGCCGATACGAACGATGTGGTTGTCAGTGGCGCCAGTGCGCAAAGCCTTGTAGTAGGCAACTACGGCGCCGGGGTCGTGATCCTGCATCTCATAGAAGCTGCGCACCTCCAGAAAATTCAGCATCGGTATGCCGATGATCGCCAGTGCCGCCGCGAGGCTGCGTGCCCTGCCTGCGTTCGCGACAGAAATGCCGCAGACGGCTGCGATGCAGGGTATGTATATGATGAGCCACCGGAAGGGCGATGTCGTGGAGCCGATCAGCGGGAGCAATTTTAGAACGGCGTTCCATTCCGGCGAGTAATAGAGCATTGCCAATGGCCAGAAGAGAATCGAACCCAGGATTAAGCCCGGAACAATATAGCGGCGCCAGCGCGGGCGGTGTTCCGGCTGGTGCCTTATTCCGAGCGCCATGGTGCCAAGCGCGATGACCATGATCGCTAGAGGGATAGGCGTAACACCGTAGGCCAGTTCATGCGGCATGGCTGCCCATTGGATGTTTTTCCAGAGCGGTGTTGCCATGCGGTAAGCGTTCTCGCTCGAATAGAACAGTGCGCGGAGTACGAATTCCAGAAGATCGGCCGGGTTGGCGATGCCGGGTAGCGGATAAAAATCGCGGCTGAACCGGCTCATCAGGGTCAGGTTCGCGTTCAGTTTTGAGGCGGCAAGGCCGAAAACCGGCACCAAGGCGAGGATTCCCCTGCCGAAAAACGCTTTCAGCGTGCCTTCCGGCTTTTTGAATGTTGCAAGACACGCCAGGCAGGTTACGGCGAGAGCCGCCGGAATCATCAGGGTGGTCAGGCCGGAGTGAAACCAGTAGGCGATCAACAGGCCGGCGAGCAGCGAATAGGTAAGGCCACGGGCGGAAAACAGGCGCGTTTCCGGCTTGCGCATCAGGGGCAGCGCGATCATCGGCACCAGCATGAAGGCTTGGTAGCCGTAGTGGCCGACTATCATGCGGTGCGCGTAAAAACCGTTGAACATGAACACGGTGGCTGCGACGACAGCGGGCAGCCTTTCCAGGGTGAGGCAATGCCGCGCGAAAAGATACATTCCCCAGAAGCCTATGGCGGCGAACAGCAAGAAGGCCCAGTAGACAGCCTGAAGCGGGTCGACAACGAAGGTCAGGAACTGCGGTATCGAGTAGAAAGCGGACTGCGGATCGGCAAATAGCGCCTGGCCGCCACAAAACGATGGAGAAAACCACGGCGGTGTAATAAACCCGTTGTGCCTGTACCAGAGGAATCCATCCAGAAAACCGGCAAGCGTCAGCATGTAATCGTGACCCATGCGGCCGTTGGGCAATGGGAAAAAGTCCCGAAAAATAAGGTGAAAGGCGAGCAACAGGAGGCCAAAAATACCCGTGACATGAATGGAAGACAGGTGCAACTTGCTAAACATCTTTGGCCTTGCGGAAGGTGAAGTGCTGGTGAACGAAATAGCTGGCAACGACAATCAGTGCAGTGACAATTGCCTGCGCAATCAAAGGTGGGGTGTTGAATACCTCAACCATTAATGGGAGCAAAATCAGACCGATAGCAAGTGATCCCAAATGGGTAATGTTAAAGCGCAAATATTCGCCAAGCCAATGGCTGGAGGAGCGAAAAACGATCCAGCGTTGAGTCGCAAACGATTGCGTAACCGCTAGCAGATGGCTTATCACGGCGATAATCATGTAGCCAATGTGGGGTGTGAGCGCCAGGTAGAGCCCTGCGAAGATTGCATACCCCGCCAAAGTGTTCCAGGCACCGATAGCCAGGTAGCGCAGGTGCCTGCTTCGATGCCAGAGCAACCCGGTTTCCGGTGCATGTGACTTAAGTTCATCTGACATGGCAGACGTTTCATATCCCCAAAAGGTCGCATGGCGTTGTCAGCCTGACCCAATGGGCGGGCGTGTCTTTCGCAGGGAAGGTGCTGTACCCCCAATCGGCAGCATAGAAGGGCAATCCGTTGGCGTCTGCAGCAAGACCATCTTCCGGGCGGTCACCGACATAGGCTGCCGAGAGATGTGCAATGCCTTGATCCTGCATCAGGCCGGCAATCATCGCCGCCTTGCTGGCGAATGCCGGAGAGCGGGCATCAAGCGCATAGACGGAAGCGAATAAATCGCCCCAACCCAGGTGCTTGAGGATCAGATGTGTCGGCAAAAGGCGCTTGTTGGTGGCAATGTGCAGGGCTGCTCCGGCGGCATGCATTTGTTTGAGCATCTCGTCAACGCCCGAAAAAACGGTTGTCGCCTTGTAGCCTTCGGTGTCGTAGTAATTTTTGAACGAACTGGTCAGCGAATCGAGTAGCCCGGCGTCACTTGACCCAGTGAGGTTTGCCAGCGTTTCGCGCAAGGGCGGGCCGATGACTGTTGCGGTCAACGGCAATTTTGGGGCGATTTTCAAATCATCGAGCGCAGCGGCAAAGCCGGCAAGAATGCTCGCTGATGAGTCGATCAGGGTGCCGTCGAGATCGAAAATCAGGGAGTTGATTCTAGTTTTCATTTTTCTCGCACACCGGAGTTCATAATGGAATTGGAGTGCGAGAGGTCAAAATTCACCCGTTCTTTTTCCACTACTAGCGGACGCTTCATCACATGCGTGTGAATTGCCCCGATATATTCACCCAATAGACCGATGAAAAAAAGTTGCACCGAGCCGAAAAAGAATAAGCCAATAACGAGCGGAGCCATGCCAAGAGTGAAACTGTCCCAGAAAATAAACTTCGCAACACCGTAACCAAAAGCAATCAGTAGGCTGATAAAAGAGAGTAAGAAACCACTCATGGTTGCCAAGCGCAGCGGAATTTTCGAGTGGCTGGTAATACCCAGCATCGCTAAGTCATATAAGGTGTAGAAATTATTCTTGGTAACACCGCGAACGCGCCGAGGTTGTTCAAATGGTATCTCGGCTCGAGGATAGCCAAGTTCTGCTATCAGGCCCCTGAAGTAGGGATAAGGATCGTTAAGTGAACGGAGCATCTCAACGACTTCTCGGTCATACAATCCAAAGCCGGTAAAATTTTCGATAAGTGGGACTTCGGATATTCTTCCAATAGTCCGGTAATACAGGCGCCGAAATAGAAACATTAGTACTGTTTCCTCGCTTTTTGGTTTTACGCCAATAACGATTTTGAATCCTGCTTCCCATTTTTTTACGAACTTTTCGATGAGTTCAGGGGGGTCCTGAAGATCAGAAGCCAAGATGATGATTGCATCCCCTTGTGCTTGAAATAGCGCATGGGTCGGGGATCTTATGTGGCCGAAATTTCGGCAATTTACGATAAGGCGAATTCGAGCGTCATTCGTTGCGAGCCCTTTTATGCGCTCAACAGTGTCGTCTTGTGAATTATTGTCAATGAGCAGGTGTTCGTAGTCGTAGTCTGGCAGAGCTTCCATCACGGAACGTATCCGTATTGTCAGTTCTTCAATATTGCTTGCTTCGTTGAAGCATGGAGTAACTATGCTAATAGTCGTTTTCATCGTGGCTTTTCAGAAAATTCCGTTTGATTAAACTCGCTATGTTCGCTCGACAACGGCGCGGTGAGATTTTGTTTCTGAGCCCATTCAGCCGTTTTTTGAATGGCGACTTCGAGTGGCGTCCAGATTTCCAAACCAAGTTCTTGCCGTGCACGGTGAATATCAGGGAGATAAAGATCGGTGGGAAATTTTGGCGTATCGCTGGCTCCTATAATAATCTCCTTTCCTGGGCTAATCAGATCACGCACTAAGCGAGCCAGATCGCCAATAGCAATAGGAGTATCAGAGCCAACATTAAAGGCGCGGCCAGATGTGCCTCTGAGAAGCAATTCGAAAAGCCATGCTGCGAGATCAGCACCATAAAGGTATGAGCGGACCGGGGTGCCATCACCGCGCAACACGATCTCAGGCGAGTGCAGCGCATCTCGGATTATGTTGCCAATCGCGAAATGTCCATCCATCGGGAGTCCCGGGCCGACGAAGGCGAAGCATCGGGCGACAACATATTCGATACTGCATGTGCGCGATGTCACCATGCCTAAGTGTTCGGCGAAGTGTTTGCTCATGCCATAGCTGGCGTGAGGATCCATGCTGTCTGGAGCGTTTGGATCGTCTTCAGAGTGTGCATGACTTTGAGTTCCGCGACCATATACTGCGCCCGAACTCACGTAAAGGAAGCGTCGCGCTCCCCGTTGAGTAGCGAGCCTTAGTACTCTTTGGGTTCCGCCAACAATGATGTCAATCAAGGCCGTACTGTTGGCCTGATCGTTTGGACTTGTGTCTGTGGCGGCGTGAATCACATGAGAGAAGTATCTGTCTGGAATGTCAAAGTCGCGAACATCACCCTCCAGCCAGTGGAGTCCTCTGATGTTCGACCAGTGAGGATATTTCGCCATCACTTGTTCGGGGGTCCGGCTTAGGAGAGTGATTTCCAGATCCAGTCCGAAACGGTCGCGAGCATGAAATGCGCTTTCTACCAGCCAGCGTCCAAAGAAGCCGGTACCTCCGGTAATAAACAGCCGGGCACCATCCAAAGCCTTCCAGAGAGAAGGGCAACGGGTGCACAGTGTTTCAAGATCTTCGGCGGGTAGCCTGCTCATGAATGGTTGTTGTCGGGGTAGAGGTAGAGCAGTGGGTTCGGAAAGCGTTCGGAAAGTGCTGCCCCAATGGCTGCTTGTGCTCGGAATGAGGAGATGATCACGGTGGCCTTTGGATGGTGTGCCATTTCGCTGGGCGGTTGAATGATCCAGTGTCCGATTTTCTGTCCGTGAAGATTGGCGTTGCCATCGATGATGGCTGAAATGTGCTTGTCAAGGCCTTTTTCGGCCAGGATTGGTAACAGGCGTGCGGTGTGGCTTCCGGCGCCGTAGATGATCCAAGGGCGAGGGGCGTCGGTGAGGCGTGCGATAGCGTTGTCCTGTGCGCGTGCTGATTGAGCGATATATTGAGAGAGGGTGTTCATATCGCTACTAATATTTGAATGAGGCGACTGTGTTGAGCCAGCACACTTAGCGTTGATCCGGAACAGGGCGAGCAAACTATCCGTGGCGGCGTTGTCAAGATCAAGTAGGCTGGTGTGAATGACTTCAGCCCCTAGTTGAGTAAACATTCTGCAAAGGCTTTGTTGGGAAAAATACTGGATGTGTTCCAGCGAAAATTCACCGAAAGGCTCGTTGGGATGGCGGGAAAAGCGCTCAAGTGCGGGTACTTCGATCAGGATTAGTGTCCCTGGTTTGAGCTGTCGGAAAAGAGACAGAAGTTGTTCGCGAGGTGACCAAAGATGTTCTAGCACCCCCGCAAGGCAATACAACTGGATGTCATCGACCGGTAATAGTCTGGTCGCGTCAGAAAGGATGCCACTTCGAACACTGGTGATATCGAACAGACTAAGCGCCTGCTGGGGCGCGGATGGTGCGGGGTCAAGGCCATATAGTTTGTGCCAACCAGCATCCTTGAACGAGTGCAATAAGAAACCAACTCCACAGCCAAGATCCGCTATCGAGCATGCTGGTTCTAGGTGTGGGGCGCATAGGGCAATGGTGGCCTCCGCACGAATCCGGTCGACGGCAGAAATTTGGCTAGCTGAGGAGATTTGGTCGTACTTGGACAATGTTCGATAATAATGCGAATAACATTTTTCTGGAGGGAGTTCGCTGGCATATAAAAAGCCACATTGTTGGCAACTGCTAATGGTGTAACTCATGTCAAGGCCACCAATGGTCGCCATTTGGTTGTTCAGAAGCGCTTTGGGTGTATGGGCGCCGCAGCATGGGCAGTTGCGGGTAGTGTGTGACGATCCTTTCATGGAATTATGTCTTGTCATAGATATCGGCAAGTAGGTAAATTAGCTCTTTGGCGTGCCCTGCAGCATGTAGGTCTGCCATGATGGATCTCTCATGCCGTAGACTGCTCACAAGAATTGGTAAATGAGCATGGTGTGATGGTTGATAACACTCCACTCGGAAACGGCCTTGTATTGAACCGGATAGGGCTGGATTACTGTCGAGTAGGGTGGTTACAGGGAGTCGATCAATGAGAGGTTGTACGTAATTACGGAAGTCCCCACCCAGTCCAAATACCGCAAAAGGTGCAGGGATGCACGAAAAGCGTTCCGCGAGTCGCTCACGCTGATGCGAAGCAGCTAACTTAGGGATAGCGAAGATGCGCAGGCTATCGGTGTAGACAGGGGACTCGTAGTGACCGCGGGTTATCGCGAGAGGATCAAAGCCGTTTTTCTCCAGTAAGCTGGCTAGTGATGCCGGAGAAAAATGGTGCAGGTGCTCGGGATTACAGTCGATTGCTACATCCGCGTGTCCACCACGACAGGGGACTTCTATTAGTAGCCAAGTCGTTTCGTGACAGTGGGCGCGCCAGCGGGCAATTTCTAGTTCGGGTTCAGAAATGTGCTCTAGGACGTGAAAAGACAGGATAGCGTCGAACGGTGCTATATCGCTGGGTAGTTCGCTGCTATCCCGGAAAACGGCGTCCAAATGTGTTCTTGCTAACTCCGAGTCGCGGGAAGGCTCTATGCCCCAGTACATAAGTGAAGTTCTGGCTTTAATTCGGGCGCCCAGAAGTCCCTCAGCGCAGCCGACTTCGAGAATTCGCATGCCGGGTTTTAAGTGGGATTCCAGTTGGGCCAACCTCTCATCAAGTTTGCGCGCCACGTACCGCTCTGGCAGTGCATTACGACCGGATAGTCCTGCGTAGTCAATGTGCGTATGGTTCATTTTTTCGGAATGCCAAGAATGGCCGCAGGTCTCACACTGATAGTTATCGACAAGTGCTCCACAGCATGGGCAGAGGGAGGCGCGTTGCATGTTAAGTTGGACGTTGAGTTTGACCACCGTGCATACTTATCGTCCGTCGTGAGGACTCGTACGCTTTGTTCTAGCTATGTATTCCTCGGGTAAGAGGCTGTCGATGTTGTCGGGCGCCGTATGCAGATAAGTGCAGTTTCGACAGCCCTCCAGTTCGTCGCGACGTTTCTCCAAGTGCTTAATCTGCAGCTGGCGCAAGCATTCGCCGTTCCAAATTTCTTTTAGAGACTGGATTCTAAGGTCGCCAACTACAGTCTTTTTGTCCCAGTCGACACAGCAGGCGCTGACTTTGAGGTCGGAATGGATGACTAATGTATAAAAAGGGAGTGGGCAGGCTTCTTTCTTGTGTGCAAAGTAGCCGGTTTGTTCTAGCTCGCTAGGTGTGAGTTGGGATAAATTTCCTTCGGCCGGGTCGTTCCAGTTCATAGCTGGTTCTAGGAAAACTTCATCCCCCACCTCACAAAATGTTTCGAGAAACTCTTGATTTTCCTTCGGCAGTTTGGACTCGATCATCTTCACGTAGATGTAGGGTTTTTGGCATCCTTGGTTGTCTCTAAATTGTCTGAGACCCAACACGTTATCTCGAATACGGGACAATTTAACTGGGCTTTTTGTATTCGAAGCGTGAGCAGATTCGTTCGGGCCGTAGATAGAGATGCGCAGATAGTCGAGTCCACTTGCGCAGAGAGCAGCATATTTGTCGGGTTTCAATAATGAACCGTTGCTCGTGAGGATAAGTTTTTTACCTAGACCTTGTTGCTTTGCAGATTCGATGAAGTAGATTAAGTGTTTGTTGGCAAAAGGTTCTCCCATCATGTAGAAGTTGATGGTTTCGGCTGTGCCGACATCCTTGATCTGCTCCGTAATAAGAGCAAAATCCTCTAGTGAGAGACGGGAGAGCCCCCCGGATTTCTCCTGATAATCCACAAAGGATTCCGGGCAGAAGATGCACTTGAAATTACAAATGTTCGTTGGTTCGATATAAAGAGATAGTGGTCGTGCCAACGGTACCTCAGCGGTTAAGTCGATTCGTTTCTGCTTGCGCAATAATGCATATCCGAGTGGTGCTGCTTTGCCCAGAGTGTCTCCAGGTTGATCGTGCTCGCTGACAATCATTTTTACCTCAGGGTTATAGTGATTCACGGGCATCGAGAGATGCTTGGCAGAGCGGTACGATCATCTGCGCTTCGAGTTCGGCCAAAGGCAACAGCGGACTCATGTCTTCCAGCGGCATCGACAGCATGGAGCCGTCCGCTTGCGGCAAGGCGGCGCACTTCGGGGCGAGCGTCTCGTTTGGCGTTAGCTGGACGTCGACGATCATCGCCCGGGGATGGCCAGCCACTTCGTTGAGTACCGGTGCCAGGTCGGCGGCGTCGGTGATGCGTCTGAATGGCAGGCCGTAGGTGGCGGCGACCTGTTCAAGGTCGGGCAGGAGCAGGCCGGCCTCGGGGCCGGTACCAACGTGGCGACCGGCAAAGTAGTTGCGCTGGGTGTTACGGATGGAGGCGTAGCCGCCATTGTTCATTACGATCAGGCAGATCGGCAGGTTTTGGGCACGCAGCGTGGCCAGTTCCTGTAGGTTGAGTTGCAGGCTGCCGTCGCTTTCGACGGCGATCATCGGCTTTTTTCCGTTGGCGAAGCAGGCGCCGATGGCGGCGGGCAGGCCGTAGCCCATCGAGCCGAGGCCGGAGGTCAGGAATACACGCTGGCCGGGTTTGTTGCGGAAAACTGTGTAGAACACTTCGACAGCGAGGCCGGAACTGCCGGTAGCGACCAGGGTGCCGGGCGGGATAGCTTCGGAGAGCGCCGAGACGAAGTGGTAGTGGTCGATGGCGCCACTGGCCGTGAAAGGCTTGCCGTGGTTGACCGGGTAACGCGCTTTCCAGTCGGCAATACGGGCGAGCCAGGTGGTGCGGGCGGGTTGCGGTGGCAAGGGTTGTGCTTCCAGCGCGGCGAGGAAGGCGGCGGCATCGGCGGTGATGCCGAGGGAGACATCCATGTCGAGCTTGTCGATTTCGTTTTGGTCGACGTCGATGACGATCTTTTTTGCCGCCCGGGCAAGGCCACGCGGGTTGTAGGCGGTGATGATATTGTCCAGACGGCAGCCGATGGCGATCAGAAGGTCGCAGTTCTGCACGGCGAAATTGCCGGGGCGTAGTGCGACGACGCCGGGTCGACCGGCGCACAGCGGGTGCTCGGCCGGAATGATGTCGAGCGCGTTCCAGGTGGTTGCCACCGGTACTTGCAGGCGCTCGGCGGCGGTGAGCAGGGCGCGGGCGCCACCGGCCAGGCGGACGCCGTGGCCGGCCAGGATTAGCGGGCGCTGGGCGTTGTCAAGCAGGGCCAGGATGTCTTTGGCGGCAGTTGCCAAGTCGGTGTTTGCGGGGGTTTCAGGCGGTGTGAATTTGGGCAGTTTTTCGGGGTCGACCGCAGCAGCCTGCACGTCGAGCGGTACGTCGAGCCAGACGGGCCCGGCGCGGCCGTTGCGCATCTCGAACAGCGCTCGTTCCAAGTGGTAGCGGATTTGCTGCGGGTCGTCGATGGTTACTGCATATTTGGTGATGTGGCGCACCATCGGTACGATGTTTACCTCCTGTACGCCGCTTTGGCGCAAGGGGCGGTCGCCAAGCAGGTCTGGGCGTTTGACCTGGCCGGAAATGACGAGCAGCGGGATTGATTCGATCCAGGCGCCGGCAACCGGGGTGACGACGTTTGTTGCCCCGGGGCCTGTAGTGACCATGCAGACGCCAAAGGTTTCGCGGACGCGGCCATGTGCTTCGGCAGCGATACCGCAAGCCTGTTCGTGGTGGCAGGGAACGGGATTGAGGCGCCTCTCGCAAACCAGGGCGTCGTTGAGAAACATCGCACCGCCGCCGGGTAGCAGGAAGACGTCGGTGGCTCCGGCGTCGGCCAGCCGCTGCATCAAGTAGTCGGCTACACGCATTTTTTACAGCCAGTGGGTCAGGAGCGTCTTGCGACGGTTGTTGGTGTTGATCGCGGAGTCGGTGTAGAAGGAGTCGTCCTTGTAGTGGGTCGACGAAATTTCCTCGAAGACTACGCCCTCGGCGCTGTGGAATTTATGGCGGACGCCGCGCTGCACGGTAATGACATCGCCGCGTTCGGCAGCGATGGCCTCGTCATCGAGCCAGATGGTCATTTTGCCGTGCAGGATGACGAAGGTTTCTTCTTTTTGCTGGTGGTATTGCTCGGGATGGGTTTGGCCGGGAAGCATGGCGATGAGCTTTTTGCAGTATTCGCGGTTGACCACGGTCATCATGATGAGCCCGTATTCGGCGAAGCGCTCCATGCCGTAGTGGTGCGAGATTTCCAGGTCGGCTTTGCCGGGGACGACCACGTTGCCGTCTTGCAGTAATTGGCGGACAGCCGTTACTGCCGCTTGCACCCAGGCGCGCTCGTTGCTGAGTTCAACCTCGTCGGCGAGCAGCGGAGCGCCGGCTTTGAGTGACTGGCGGGCGACAAAACGGTTGTATTTTGACCACTGGTTGGCGCTGATCTGGCCCGGCACCGGCGGGAAGGCGAAGCAGACGGCGCTGTCAGCCAGGATTTCACCAGCCGCCACATCGCGGGTCAGGAAGACGGCACGGCGCAGGCTTTCCAGGCTGTCGCTCTCGCTCTTTGAGGCGGGCGGCCAGGCTTCGCTGCCGCACATGCTTTGGGCCAGCGCAGCGGCGTTGAGCCAGGCGCGCACTTGTAGGGGGTTGGCCGAGTAGGCGTTGAGCGCAATCTGTTCAGTAGGCAGGCCGACGTGTTTCTCGAACACCGTGGCACCCTTGGCCAGTGCCAGCATGACCGGCTCGGTACGCTCCGGCGCCTCGTGTGTCGAGAAGCCGATACGGACGCCGGGGTAGCGGCGGAGCAGGGCATCGATGCGGGCAATGTGCAGGTTGGCGTCGGGCGTCGGGTATTCGGCGACGCAGTGCATCAAGGTTAGGTCTTTGTTGCGGTGCAAGAAGAAGCTGGTGACGTTGTCGACTTCTTCTGGCGTTGCGCCGGCGGTTGATGCCACGATGGGCTTGTCGCTTTGCGCGATGCGCTCGAGTAGCGGCCAGTCGGTTAGCGAGCAACTGGCGATCTTGATGACCTCAATACCCTGAGCTTCGATCAAGTCGACCGACTTTTCGTCAAAGGGCGTGCACACGGTCTTGAAGCCGCATTCGCGCATGGCGTCGATGAGCGTCTGGAATTGGGCGTGCGACAGCCGGGTTTCCTCGAAGCGCTTGACGTATTTGACATCATTGCGGCCCTTGAAGCTCGAATGAATGAAGGTGTCGAGGTCGCGGTACTGAAGCTTGAAACCGAAATCGAAGTCAAAGCCTTCGCAGGCCTCGCGGATGGCACGGATGATGGCGACGCCGTGGGCGGTGTCGCCCATGTGATTGTTGGCCATCTCGAAGATGAAAAGGGGCTTGCTCATAGTCCGGATCTCAGAAAATCGGATTGCAGAAAGTGGCCAGACGTTCCGCCACATGGTCTAATTCGTGGTCGCCTAAGCCGGGCCAGATGCCAAGCCAGAACGTGTTGTTCATGATCCGGTCGGCGTTGCCCAGTGTTCCGGCGATGCGGTAGTTGCGGTCAGCCATGTAGGGCTGGCGGGTCAGGTTGCCGGCGAACAGCAGTCGGGTGCCGATTTTTTGCTGGTCTAGGTAACGCAAGAGCGAGACGCGGTCAAATGGAGCGTCTTCGTGCAGCGTTACGGGAAAGCCGAACCAGGATGGGTCGCTTCCGGACGTTGCTTCAGGCAGGATCAGGAACTCGGCCAAGTCTGAGAGCCGACCGCTGAGTTCGTTGAAGTTGCGCTTGCGCGCAGCGACGAAGTCATCGATACGATCGAGTTGAGCAAGCCCAATCGCGGCCTGCATGTCGGTAATCTTCAGGTTGTAGCCAAGATGGGAGTATGTGTACTTGTGGTCGTAGCCGGCGGGCAGGTTGCCTAGCTGCCAGTCGAAACGCTTGCCGCAGGTGTTATCGCAACCTGGGTTACACCAGCAGTCGCGGCCCCAGTCGCGAAAGGATTCGACAATGCGTTTGAGTTGCGGGTCGTTGGTGAAGACTGCACCGCCTTCGCCCATCGTGATGTGGTGGGCTGGATAGAATGAGAGGGTGCCGAGGTGGCCAAAGTTGCCTACTTTCTTGTCTCGATAGGTGGAGCCGAGTGCATCGCAGCAGTCTTCGATCAGCCAGAGGCCATGTTGGTCGGCAATCGCGCGGATTTCTTCAACGGCAAAGGGGTTGCCCAGGGTGTGGGCGATCATGATGGCGCGGGTTTTTGTCGAGATCGCGGCTTCGATGGCTTCGGGTAGTGGGTTGTAGGTCGGTATGTGCGAATCGACAAAGACCGGCACCAGGTTGTTTTGCAGTATGGGGTTGACTGTGGTCGGAAAGCCGGCTGCGGCAGTGATGACTTCATCGCCGGGTTTGAGCGCGCGCTCGCCAAGCAGGGGTGAGGTGAGTGCGCTGAGTGCCAGCAGGTTGGCGCTGGAGCCGGAGTTGCAGGTGAGTGCGTGCGCAATCCCCAGATATGTGGCAAGTTTTTGCTCGAATGCGTCGTTGAATCGTCCGGTGGTTAGCCAGGCATCGAGCGAGGCGTCGACGAGATTGACGAGTTCTTCCGGGCCAAGCACTTTGCCGGAGGGCGGCACGGGTGTCTGGCCGGCAACGAACGGGGCGGGGGCCAGTTTTTTGGCGGCATAGGCGCGTACTTGCGCGAGCAGCGCGGCGCGTTCAGTGTCCATGTTGGGCATCTGCGGTGAATTGTTCGATTTGTTGAAGGGTGAAGGTGCGCATGTCGGTTGCGGTCAACCAGGTTTTATGCCATGAAATGGTGGCGGAAAGGGCGGTGTCGAGCGTCCAGCGTGGTTGCCAGCCCAGATGCTGTTTTGCGCGCGAGGAATCCAGAAGGAGCGTGCCGGCTTCGTGAGGAAAATCGCTGTTTTCCGCTTGCCATCGGGCGCCGTTCCCCCAGAGCGTAGCCAGATGGCTGGCTATGTCTCCGGCGGTTCGGCTGTCTGATTCGCCGGGACCAAAGTTCCAGGCGCCGGCCAAGGTTGGGGTGGCGGCAATGCGTTCGGCGAGAATGAGGTAGCCGGCCAAGGGTTCGAGCACATGTTGCCAGGGACGAATCGCGTTCGGGCGACGAAGCTGTGCAGGCTGGCTGGTAGAGAATGCGGCCAGCAGGTCGGGAATCAGTCGGCTGGCGGACCAGTCGCCACCACCGAAGACATTGCCTGCGCGTGCACTGGCGATGGCAATGCCCGCCTGGGCGAGGAAGGAGTCGCGGTAGGCGGCGGTGACCAGTTCGGCACAGGCCTTGCTGCTGCTGTAGGGGTCGTGGCCGCCTAGTGGCTCGTTCTCGCGGTAGGGCCAGGGCCATTCTTTGTTGTCGTAGCATTTGTCGCTGGTGACGACGACGACTGCTTTTACGCTTGGCGTATTCCGAACGGCTTCCAGGAGATTGGCTGTGCCCTGGACGTTAGTGGCGTAGGTGCCGAGCGGGTCACGGTAACCTTCGCCGACGAGCGCTTGGGCAGCCAGGTGGAAGACGATTTGTGCTTGGCTGTCGGCAAGTGCCTGAGTTAGATGGTTTGGGTCGCGAATGTCTCCGATGATCGAATGCATGCCGGGGGCAACGTTGGCAACTTCAAACAGATTGGGCGAGGTGCTGGGGGAGAGGGCATAGCCGGTGAGTTGGACGCCCATTTGTTGCAGCCAGAGCGAGAGCCAACTTCCTTTGAAGCCGGTGTGGCCGGTTAGGAAAACCCGCTTTCCTCGCCAAAAGAGGGGATTTACCAGGTTTTCCACGGGGCCTTGCCTGCTTGCCAGAGTTCTTCCAGAAGATTTTTATCGCGCAAGGTATCCATTGGCTGCCAGAAACCTTGATGTCGCCAAACTGAGAGTTGTTGCTGGCTGACAAGTGTTTCAAGTGGAGCTGACTCCCAAGGGGTTTGATCCCCTTCGATAAAATCGATCACTTTTGGGGATAGTACGAAAAATCCAGCGTTGATCATTCCGTCGCTACCGTGCGGTTTTTCATTGAAGCGGGTAACCATTGTGTCCTGAATTTCCAGCGTGCCGAATCGTCCGGGCGGGGTGGCGGCTGTAACTGTGCCCAAGGTGCCTTGCTGGCGATGGAAGGCGACGGCGGCGGAAATATCGATGTCGCCAACCCCGTCGCCGTAGGTGAAGCAGAAATCCGTTTCGTCGGCGATGTAGTCGCGGACCCGTTTCAGGCGTCCGCCGGTTTGCGTATTCTCTCCGGTGTCAACAAGGGTGATGCGCCACGGTTCGGCGTGCCGCTGGTGTACTTGCATCTGGTTGTTGCTGAGATCGAAAGTGACGTCCGAGGTGTGGAGAAAATAATTGGCGAAATACTCTTTAAGTACATAGCCACGGTATCCAAGGCAGATAATGAAATCGTTTATGCCATGGGTCGAATAGATTTTCAGGATGTGCCAGATAATCGGTTTTCCACCGATTTCGATCATGGGTTTGGGCTTGAGATGGGACTCTTCACTAATTCGCGTGCCCAAGCCACCGGCGAGAATGACGGCTTTCAATCGATATCCAGATCAAATTTGTTGAAAGTGGATTGTAACCGCTTCGTTACCTTGCCATCTTTATTGGCGCGGATTAATTGATGATGGTAATCAATCGGATGGGTTGTCGGAACCATTCGCACCGCTTTGCAGGGGGTTTCCGTTTTGACAGGCGTCAACTATTTCCATGGCGACTGTTGTTCCAGCCAAACATCCAGCACTTCCGGCAATTCACTGACCAGCAGCGCATGTCTTCCGGCGATCCAGCCGTGGATGGGACCGGCTGGGCGGCCTTGCAGGGCTTCATCGAGCAGGCTTTGGGCGGTGACGTGGTCGTTGATCAGCCCGAGTTCGTCCTGCAGTCGGGTCAGGGCGGGCAGGTAGCGTTTGAGCGGTTTGGCTGGGAGTAGTGGGGCGAAGAATTCGACTGCGTAGCGCAGTTTCTTGAAACTGATGCGCATGCGGTGGCGTTCGGCGGGCTCCAGTTCGCGATGGCGGGCGGCGAGCCGGCGGGCCTGGCGGGCGCGCAGTTTTAGCCGTTGGCGGGCGAAGTCCTCGAGAGTCTGCGGTAGCGGCTCGTTGAGCGCGTAGATGGCGGCGGTGAATTCGACGATCAGGCGCGGGTATTCGGGTAGCGATACCAGATGCGTGACGGCATTCCGTGCCTGTCGCGCGCGTCGCGTACCTTCGCGTTGCAGGCGTAGGGCGTCGCGCTGCCGGGGGAAGGCGGCAAGGATGGGTGGCAGCGTTTCGCTGGCGAAGACGTCCCAGTTGCGGGCGTCGCCCAGCGCACTTGCCAGTGTTTGCCAGGTCTGGCCGTAGGCAGCGACAAAATCGGCTGGAAGTACCGGTGCAAAGAGCTTGAGGGCGGAGCGCAGACGACGCAGCGCGACACGCGCCTGATGCACGTATTCCGGATCCTTGCTGGCGATCAGCCCACGCTCGTTGCGCTGGTAGTGTTCAAGGCAACCGAGCGCGATATTTCGGAAAGCCTGGATTGGTGTCAGGTCCGGGCCAATGGTCGCGGCCTTGGCGCGGAAAGGAGTGTCGGGCATGCCGGCGAAGACGGCGTAGCCGCGTTCGGCCTTGCTGGCGATGGCGGGGCGCAGGTCAAGTGTGTCCTGCAATTGGCGGGTGAGGCCGAATATGTCGCCGATGCGGCCGTTGATTAGTTCGAGTTCGATTTCAGAAATAGGCGTCTTGCGCCAGTTGCTGGCGACGCTGCCGCGGTCGACGGCCATTTCGATCAAGGATTGGCCAAATGGCACGTGCCAGATGGTGCGGTGAAAGTCCGTGCTGAAGACCGGTTGCAGTTGGGGAGTCTTGTCTTCGAGGAAAGCGCGCAGCCCTGGGTCGTCTACGTGGCTGAAATCGAAAAGCCCGGGCTGCGCCGGCGTTTCCCATTCGCTGCGCATTGCTAGTCCGCCGCTCGCCGGTTCGGCTGATTTGACGGTGAGCAGCCATTGCCAGCCTTTTTTGCGAAAGCGCATGGCGATCCTGCGGTCGTGGAGTTCCAGCGCCGGGGTGTCGTAGTAAGTGTTCAGGAGATGCAGCTTTTGCGCTTTGATGCCGGCCAGTAGTGGATGCGCCTGCAGTTGCCGGGCCGCGGACGGGGTCAACTGGAGCTTGAGCTCGATTTCGGTTGCCATGGATGGACTGCGGTAGCGAGATGTAAGCAGGGATTATAGGCGCTGAGTTCAGGCCGTGGCTTGATTGGCGCGGAACTGTTTGATCTTCGGTTGTTGCTTGAGTAAAGCGAATTGAAGTGGGCACGAGTGCGGAATATTCCACATTAATCCGGTGTATCGCTCGCTATAATCCGCCCAACTTTTCCTCTGTGGCAAACATGAAACCAAGAAAAATCCTGTCAGTTCTGATCCTTGCTGCATTTCCCGTTTTCGGGATAGCAGCGGATGCGGTCGCTCCGAGCGCCGAGCAGCAGTTTGCGACCCTGCGCGACATCGCCCAGAAGGCCGTGTTGAACAACCCTGAAGTGATGGCCAAGTGGCATAACTTTCGCGCGGCCGTCGAGGAAGTGGGCGTCGCCAGCGGCGCTTACCTGCCCAAGGTTGAAGTAATCGCCGGCGCAGGTCGTGAGTATCTGAAGCAGCCGCAATTCAGTGGCTCGAAGGTGACGCAGGAAGGCTACTACGACCGCAATGGCTGGCTGGTCAGTTTGAACCAGATGATGTTCGATGGCTTTGCCACGCGCAACGAGGTCAAGCGGCTGGGCAAGGCGCAGCTGGTTCGCTATTACGAATTGCTCGACGCATCCGAGGCAATCGCCTTGGATGCAGCGCGTGCTTATCTCGACGTGATTCGTTTCCGTTTTCTGGTCAATCTGGCCGAAGACAACTACGTTTCGCACCGCGCCACCTTCGAGCAGTTGCTGCGCCGCACACAGTCCGGCGTCGGTCGCCGTGTGGACCTCGAGCAGGCGGCCAGCCGCCTGGCCCTGGCCGAAGTCAATCTGACCACCGAAACGGCCAATTTGCATGATGTAACGGCCCGTTTCCAGCGCATCGTCAACAGCCAGCCGCCGCAGGTCATTTTCTCGCCGGCACTGATCAGCCGGGCCCTGCCGTCGAGCCAGAAGGCAGCGCTCGAAAAGCTGTTCAAGAACAATCCGGCGCTGCTGGCTGCCCAGGAAAATATCGAGGCAGCCGACTACGACATCGCCGTTCGCCGTGCTGCCTATTCGCCGCGGCTGGATTTCCGTGCCCGTACCGACAATGCCGAGAACTATCTTGGCGTGATTGGCGACCGCACCAATAACGTCGCCGAAGTCGTATTGACCTACAACATCTTCAACGGCGGATCCGACCGCGCCCGCGAGCGTCAGTACATCGAGCGCAAGCATCTGGCCGTCGATTTGCGCGACAAGGCTTGCCGCGACACGCGGCAGACGCTGTCGATTGCCTACAACGACGTCAACCGTCTGCGCGAACAGGTTTCTTTCCTCAATATCCAGGTTGGCCTGGTGGAAAAGACCCGCGATGCCTATCGCGACCAGTTCAACGTCGGCCAGCGCACCTTGCTCGACCTGCTCGATACCGAAAACGAACTGCTCTCCGCGCGCCGTTCGGCGATCAATGCCGACATGGATCTCTCGCTTGCCTACCTGCGTACCTACGCCGGCATGGGCACTTTGCTGGAGTTCATGGAGCTGAAGAAACTCGATGTCGAAACGCCTGACCCGGGCCAGTTGAGCAGCGTCGATGCTGCCGAGTCGTGCGCCGCCGTGCCGGTCGCGGTTGCGTCGATCGACCGCGATGCGCTGAATGCCCGGGCACTTGCCATGCTGGAAGCGAATCGCAACTCGTATTCCTTGCCGCAGTCACAGTCTTTCCAGTTGCCGCAGGCGCCTGCCGGTGCCCCGCCTGCTGCCACCGGTTCGATGAATGAAGTCGTCGAGCAGGTCAAGCTATGGGCAGCGCTGTCTGCACGCAAGGATTTCACTGCTTACGACGCCTTGTACGCCTCGACCTTTCGGCCGGAAGGTGGAATCAGCCGCGCCGAATGGGCCAGCGCGGTCAAGGCGCGTTTCGCGCAGAAGACGACTGCATCGGTAGATATGCAGAGCCTCAAGGTTCGCCCGAGCGGGCTTGACCGCGCCACAGTCGAATTCGTGCAGGACTATGACGACAACTTGCGCCGCGAACCGACGCGCAAGACGCTCGAACTCGTCAAGGCCGGCAACAACTGGCTCATCGTCCGCGAAAGCAGCGCCCCGGCAGGCAAGAAATGAAAAGTCAGGTCATGAACAAACTACGCCAAATCACTCACCGCATCCTTTCCACGCTGACGCTATGCACCGCGATGCTGGCTGTTGCCGGCCCGGTGGCCGCGCAAACACCGGTCGCTCAGGCTGGCATGGGCCCAACGCTGAGCAGGATCGCCAGTTCGGGCAACCTGTTTGCGGCGCATCGCGAAGTGGCCATTCCTTTCTCGTATGTCGTTGAGGGCAAGGCTGACGCAGCCATTTATGGCTACTCATGGGAAATCTGCGGCCATATCGCCAAGGCGGTGCAGCAGCGCCTCGGTCGTGACGTCAGGGTGGTGCCGGTCAACGTTTCCGCCAATTCACGGATCATGATGGTCAAGGTGGGCATGGCCGACATGGAATGCGGTGCAACCACCAATAACGTCGCCCGCCAGAAGCAGGTCGCTTTCAGCAATACCATCTACGTCGCCCAAGTGGGCGTGATGGTGCACAAGAACAGTGGGATCAAGCGGATTGCCGATCTGGCCAACAAGCGGGTCGTCACCACGCTGGGCACCACGGCGGATCGCCTGATCAAGCAGGCGGCACTGGTCAACAACATCGTGATTCAGCATTTGCTTGGGGGCTCGCATGCCGAGTCGATGGAGATGGTCATTCGTGGTGAGGCCGATGCCTACGTCGGGGATGATGCAATTCTGGCCGGCGTGCGGGCGAACTCGCCGCTCAAGGATGATCTGGTGTTTCTCGACGAAAGCCTGGCGACGGAACCCTATGGCATCATTCTGCCGCACGGTGATACTGCATTCAAGGCGCTGGTTGACGAGAGCATCGTCGCGTTGATGCGCAGCGGCGAGTTCGTGAAGATCTACGACAAGTGGTTCATGAATCCGATTCCACCTAACGGCGCCAATCTGCAAATGCCGATGTCGGAAAAATTGAAGGCGGTCATCGCCAATCCCAACGACCGACCCGCCAACTAGCTTCGTCGGGCGATACAAAAAAAGGCCACGCAATTCTGCGTGGCCTTTTCGCTTTCTGGCGCTAAGAGTCAGGCGCCGAGCTTTGGATTCAAGGTATAGGTGCCGGTCAGGCTGGCTTCGGCCAGGATATGCCCCTGCATTGCGGCGCGTACCTCCGGGCCGCCGAACTTGCCGGTAAGCGGCAGATTCTCGATGTCCAGCGAGTAGACCGTGAACACGTAATGATGGACGATCTCGTCGTTCCACGGTGGGCAAGGGCCGTCGTAGCCGTGGTAGTCGCCGCGCATGTCGTTGTCGCCCGCGAACCAGTCGGTATAGCTGTTGATGCCCTGGCGGGCGCCGTGGGCGGCCTGCGGGCCAGCCTTGCCGCGCGGCGTGACGTCGTTCGAGAATTCACCCTCTTTTAAGGTGTCGACCGCAACAGGCAGGTCGATCAGCACCCAGTGGAAAAAATCGACGCGTGGCAGCGAGGCCGGCACGACGCGACCTTCCTGGTTAACGTCATCACCCTTGCTCGGTACGTCCGGGTCATGGCAGATGACGGCGAACGAGCGTGTGCCGGCCGGCACATCGGACCATGCCAATTGGGGATTGAGATTCTTGCCCAGGCAGACATGATGGGCGGGGTCGGGAATACAGAAGGCGAACTCGCCGGGAATTTTCTGCCCGTCGGCAAAGCTGGTGCTGGTCAGTTTCATCGTTTGGATCTCCTGACGGTTAAGCGGCGCGCCGCTTGAAGTCGGCGATGCGGAAGCCGAGAATCCATAGTGTAGCGAAATACGCAATGCTGCCAAGGGCAACGATTGCTGCCAGACGGACGACTCGTTCCGGCAGCCCGTAGCCCAGCCATTCGGTAGCGCTCCCCGTACCCAGCCACAGGATGCCGCCCATCACGGCCAGTGCAGCCAGCAGTTTGAGCGAGAACGGCAGCCATCCGGCTTGTGGTTGATAAACGTCATGCCGGCGCAGGCCGCGATACAGCAGCCCCGCATTCAGGCAGGCGGCCAGGCCGATCGAGAGCGCAAGGCCGGCATGCTGCAGCCAGCCGATGAAGGCCAGGTTCATGACCTGGGTGGCAACCAGCGAAACCACCGCGATCCTGACCGGCGTGCGGATATTCTGGCGGGCATAGAAGCCAGGAGCCAGAACCTTGACCAGGATTAGACCGACCAGACCGATGCTGTAGGCGACGAGCGCGCTTTGCGTCTGATAAACATCGTCGCTGCTGAAAGCACCGTGATGAAACAGTGTGGCGATCAGCGGAACGGCGAGCAAGGCCAGCGCGAGGGCGGCCGGCGCGGCGAGCAGCAGGGTCAGGCGCAGGCCCCAGTCGAGCAGCTTCGAGTATTCAGTATGATTGGCGCCGGCATGGTATTTCGAGAGCGAAGGTAGCAGGATGGTGCCAAGTGCGACACCGAGCATGCCGGACGGGAATTCCATCAGGCGGTCAGCGTAGTAGAGCCAGGAGACGCTGCCACTTTTAAGGAACGAGGCAAAAATGGTGTTGATCAGCAGGCTGATCTGCGACACCGAAACGCCGAGCAGAGCCGGCCCCATTAGCGTGACGATGCGGCGCACGCCAGGGTCTTGCCAGGCTACGCGCAAGTTCAGTGATGGCCGGGGAAGCATGGCAATGCGGCGCAGCGCCGGAATCTGGACGGCCAACTGCAGAACGCCGCCAAGAAACACGGCCCAGCCCAGCGCGAGAATCGGCGGGTCGAAGTAGGGCACGGCGAACAGCGCCATGCCGATGAAGGCCAGGTTGAGCAGCACCGGCGTGAAAGCGGGCAGCGCGAAACGGCTCATGGTGTTGAGGATGCCGCCAGCGAGCGCGACCAGCGACATGAAGAAAATATAGGGGAAGGTGATCCGGGTCAGCGTGACCGTCAGGTCGAATTTGCTCGCATCGACCGCGAAGCCGGGGGCCGAAATCCAAACCAGCAGCGGCGATGCGGCAACGCCGATGGCGGTGATGGCGAACAGCGTCATCGCCAGAATGCTGGCTACATGGTCGATCAGCCGCAGGGTTTCCTGATCGCCGCGCTGGTTTTTGTATTCGCCGAGTATGGGTACGAACGCTTGCGAAAACGCGCCCTCGGCAAACATCCGGCGCAACAGGTTGGGCAGCTTGAAGGCGACGAAGAAGGCATCCGTCGCCAGGCCGGCGCCGAAAGTGCGGGCGATGACGAAATCGCGGACGAAGCCAAGAATTCGCGAAAGCAGGGTCATGCCGCTTACCGTGACGAGGGCGCGAAGTAGATTCATGAGACGTGAGCGTTGCCTGACAGGCGGCAGAAAAGCTATAATTCTACGCTCTGTTGCCGGTGTAGCTCAGTTGGTAGAGCAGCGCATTCGTAATGCGAAGGTCGTAGGTTCGACTCCTATCTCCGGCACCAAACATCAAAAGGCCTGTGCATCTGCACAGGCCTTTTTCATTTCTCGGCTGGGGTCATGAACCAGGGCGATTCAGGTTTTGCCGATAAGGCTGTGTCTTTTGGCGTAGAGAAAAAGCTCCAGCCTGCTGGCAAGGCCGAGTTTGGCGTAAATTGAATTCAGATGATTGCGCAGGGTGTTTTCGGTGATGTTCAGGCGCTGGGCGATCACTTTGCCGGTCGCCGCGGCATCCATGGTTATTTCAGCCACCGTCTGAAGTTCGCGCTTGGTCAGGGTGGAGATTTTTTGCTGATCGACATTCCTGTGCGGTGTGCGTTTTTTCTGGGACAACTGGTCGAATATTCTGCCTGTCGATGCGCGGTCTACCCATAGTTCGCCTTGGTGCACTTTTTCGATCGCCTTGAAAAGGATGTCGACAGGCTCTCGCTTGCCTACGATGCCGCGCGCGCCGGCGACTACGATGCCATCGCAGTGTGCCGCGTCGTTCGCGCCGGCCAGTACCAGAACCTTGGCCGGCGAAGTCGAGCATAGGCCGGCGACCTTTTCATGGCCGGTTGATTCGTCCAGATCGAGCAGGATGACATCGACGGCGGTCGTTGCAAGAATGTGTAGAAGTCCGTCGCAACTGGTCAGCGAGCCAGCCAGTTCAAGGCGCGGATAAGCGCTTTGTATCAATCTTTCGAGGCCCCAGGAGATTATCGGGAGATCGCAGATCAGCATGACGCGGATTGGGCTGGCTGGTTGCTCGTGCATCATTTATTGGCAGTTATGTACTATTCGAGCATGGTATTACCCGACTATTGCTTTAGTCAATTTTCCGCTGTCCGCCCTGGCTGCCGTTTCCTACACGAACCACTTCTCAAATTGAACCGGTTGGCGATTCGGCGGGCGTGGCAGACGCCATACTGACTGTGGACAAATAATCTATACTTCGCGTCCGCCCTTGATTTGAACGTTCTGCGGAGCCTTATCCACTGCATGTCCCAAAGTTCCTGTTACCACTGCGGCCAGCCGATTCCCGACGATGTCGACTTGTCCGTCGATATCGGGGGCGCTGGACGGGCGATGTGCTGCCATGGCTGCCGGGCGGTCGCCCAGTCCATCGTCGATAACGGACTTGAAGACTATTACCGTAGCCGGGATGCGCTTCCCGCGTCGCAGCGTGAAGCGGTGCCGGCGATTTTGGAACAGTTGGCGCTCTACGATCATGCAGAGTTCCAGAAGAGTTTCGTGCGCCAGCTGGGCGACACCGAGCGCGAGGCATCGTTGCTGCTGGAAGGGATTACGTGCGCTGCGTGCATCTGGCTGAACGAAAAGCATATCGGCAGCCTGTCCGGGGTGACGGCGGTAGATATCAACTATGCGACGCGGCGTGCCAGGGTGCGTTGGGACGAGGCGCAGATCAAGCTGTCCGACATCCTTGCCGCGATTGCCACCATCGGCTACCGCGCCTATCCCTACGATGCCGCAAAAAACGAGGAGATTTCCCGCAAGGAGCGGCGCGACGCGCTGTGGCGCCTGTGGGTGGCCGGCTTCGGCATGATGCAGGTGATGATGTATGCCTACCCGGTATATATCGCTGACGGCGACATGACCGCCGACATCGAGAGCCTGATGCGCTGGGCGAGTCTGCTATTGACGGCGCCGGTGGTGTTCTATTCCTCGGCGCCGTTTTTCCGTAGCGCCTGGCGTGATCTCAAGTTGCGCCGGGTCGGCATGGATGTGCCGGTGGCGCTCGGCGTCGGCGCGGCATTTCTGGCCAGTTGCTGGGCAACGGTGACACAACAGGGAGAGGTCTACTTCGACTCGGTCACGATGTTCGTTTTCTTCCTGTTGGGCGGTCGCTATCTGGAAATGACGGCACGCCAGAAAGCGCTTAGCGTGACCGAGGCGCTGGCCAAGTTGTTGCCGGCCTTTGCCCAAATCATGCCCAATTTTCCGGTCGACCGCAGCACCCAACAGTGCGTGGTCGCCGACCTGCGTCCGGGTGACGTGGTGCTGGTTCGCCCGGGCGAGGTGATGCCGGCCGATGGCAGGGTCGTCGAAGGCGTCAGTTGTGCCAACGAATCGCTGCTGACCGGTGAAAGCCGGCCGGTACCGAAGTCGCCCGGAATGCGCGTGACCGGCGGTTCGATCAATGCCGAAAGCCCGCTGGTCGTGCGCGTCGAGGAAGTCGGTGAGGAAACCCGGTTGTCGGCGATCATTCGCCTGATGGAGCGGGCGGCAGCCGAAAAGCCGAAAATCGTCGAGCTGGCTGACCGCATCGCCAGCTATTTTGTCGCTGCGCTGCTTTTCGTGGCGCTGGCGGTCGCTGTCGGCTGGTATTTCGTCGATCCCTCGAAGGCCTTGTGGATTACCGTTTCGGTGCTGGTCGTCACTTGCCCGTGCGCGCTGTCGCTGGCAACACCGATTGCGCTGACGGTTGCTGCCGGCGCGCTGGCCAAGGATGGCCTGTTGGTCACGCGGGGGCATGCCATCGAAACGCTGGCGCGGGCGACTCACTTCGTTTTTGACAAGACCGGTACTTTGACGACAGGCCGTATGCGTCTGGTCGACGTTCTGGCGACCGCTTCGCTGCCGCAAGAAGAATGTCTGTCGATCGCTGCCGCGCTGGAACAGGCGTCCGAGCATCCGGTGGCGAATGCGCTGAGGGCAGCGGCCGTGGATCGGCCGATGCCGCTGGTCGAAAATGCGCTGAGCGAGGCCGGGCAGGGCATCGAGGGCGTCATCGCTGGTTGTCGCTTCCGTATCGGTCGCCCCGACTATGTATTACGCCTCAGCGGAGGAAGCCTTCCCGATGCGACAGCCGCCTGGCTTGAAAGCGGCGACACCATGGTTGTGCTTGGCGATGCCAGCGCTTGCCTGGCGCTGTTCAGGCTGGGCGACGAGATACGTCCGGAAGCGAAGCCATTGATCGAGGCGCTGCATGAGAAAGGCAGGCAGGTTGTCCTATTGACCGGCGATGCTCCGTCGGTCGCCGGTCGTGTTGCTGGCATGTTGGGAATTGCCGATGTGCGAGCCGGCGCGACGCCTCAGGGCAAGCACGACTGTGTCAGCCAATTGCAAGCCGAAGGCGCGATCGTGGCGATGGTGGGCGACGGAGTCAATGACGCCCCCGTTCTCGCCCAGGCGCAAGTTTCGATTGCGATGGGCGGCGGCGCGCAACTGGCCCGAACCCAGGCCGATTTCGTACTGCTCTCGGAAAATCTCGATCATCTGCGTCGAGGAATGCTGCGCGGCGAAAAGACGCTCCGCGTCATTCGGCAAAATCTCTGGTGGTCGTTCGCCTATAATTTCGTGGCGCTGCCGTTGGCGATCGCCGGGTTCGTAACTCCGTGGATGGCCGGTATCGGCATGTCGGCCAGTTCTTTGCTGGTGGTTCTCAACTCGTTGCGCATTCAGCGCCTGGACAACGACTGATGGAAAGTCTTTATCTGCTGATCCCGTTCTCGATCGTGCTGGTATTTGCGATCGCAGTGATTTTTTGGTGGTCGGTGCGCAGCGGCCAGTTCGACGATCTCGAAGGGCCGGGCTTCAAGATACTGATGGACGATGACGGACCGAACATTCCGCAGCCGAACACAGCCAAAAAAGATGAATCGGAGAAAGTTTGACCTGTGTCAACGCGTAATAGCTGAGTTCCAATGAGAATGAAGCCATGTGAAGTGATCGCTTCACGAATGTTCTCTGTTGGGGTTGGGGTGCGTTACGACGCACCCTTTTTTTGTCCACGCCCGCCGCGCCCGGCTCGACTGTGGCAAGTTGCTACGCCCTTCGATCTAATTTGACCTAGATAATCGGTAGGTTGATCTAGGTCAAATCCTAGCTTCTAATCTAGAATAACATCCGCTTTCATGTGCCGCCTTGGGTTCAGGGAGGTGGGCATCCAGTTTTTAATTAACGAGAGGTGGGTTCATGTCTGGAACGCAAACCACATATAACGACAAGGTCGTACGGCAATTTGCCGTCATGACCGTCATCTGGGGCATCGTCGGCATGCTTGTCGGTGTCATCATCGCGGCGCAATTGGTCTGGCCGGAGCTGAATATTGGCTTCCTGCACTTTGGCCGTCTGCGTCCGCTGCATACCAACGCAGTCATTTTTGCGTTCGGTGGTTGCGCGCTGTTCGCAACGTCCTACTGGTGTGTTCAGCGCACCAGCCATGCGCGCCTTTGGGGTGGTCCGCTGGTTCCCTTTACCTTCTGGGGCTGGCAGATCGTCATTCTGCTTGCTGCGATCACCCTGCCGTTGGGTATTACCCAAGGTAAGGAATACGCAGAACTCGAATGGCCGATCGACATCCTGATTACACTGGTCTGGGTTTCCTACGCGCTGGTCTTCTTCGGCACCATTGCCAAGCGTACGGTATCCCATATCTATGTGGCCAACTGGTTCTTTGGCGCTTTCATCATCGCTGTCGCGTTGCTGCACTTGGTGAATAGCGCGGCCATGCCGATCACGATGACCAAGTCCTACTCCGTGTATTCCGGCGTGCAGGATGCGATGATTCAGTGGTGGTACGGTCACAACGCCGTGGGCTTCTTCCTGACGGCAGGCTTCCTGGGCATGATGTACTACTTCGTGCCGAAGCAGGCCGGGCGCCCGGTTTACTCCTATCGCCTGTCCGTGGTTCACTTCTGGGCACTGATCTTCACCTACATGTGGGCCGGCCCGCACCATCTGCACTACACCGCGCTGCCAGACTGGACCCAGTCCGTCGGTATGGTCTTCTCGCTGATTCTGCTGGCTCCGTCCTGGGGTGGCATGATCAACGGCATCATGACCCTGTCCGGTGCCTGGCATAAGCTGCGTGACGATCCTATCTTGAAGTTCCTGATCACCTCGCTTTCCTTCTACGGTATGTCCACCTTCGAAGGCCCGATGATGTCGATCAAGACGGTCAATGCGCTGTCGCACTACACCGACTGGACGGTCGGCCACGTGCACTCCGGCGCACTTGGCTGGGTTGCCATGGTTTCCATCGGTTCCATCTACTATCTGCTGCCCAAGTTGTTCGGCAAGACCGAAATGTACAGCACCAAGTTGGTCACGACCCACTTCTGGATTGCCACCATCGGTACCGTGCTCTATATCGCCTCGATGTGGATCGCCGGTGTGATGCAGGGCCTGATGTGGCGTGCGGTCAATGCTGACGGTACGCTGGCTTACAGCTTCGTTGAGTCGGTCAAGGGTTCCTACCCGTTCTGGGCGATCCGTTGGCTGGGTGGCGTCCTGTTCCTGACTGGAATGCTGATCATGGCTTACAACATGTTCAAGACCATGGCGGGCGGCAAGACTCAAGATGCGCCGGTGCTGGCTGCTGCTGGCCATCACGCCTGATTAGGGAGAGATAATAATGTTCAAGCACGAACAAATTGAAAAAAGCGTTGGGCTGCTCATTGTCCTGACGCTCCTGACCGTAATTTGGGGCGGGCTTCTGGAAATCGTTCCGCTGTTCTTCCAGAAGTCCACCACGACTCCGGTTGAAGGACTCAAGCCTTATGATGCCGTTCGTCTGGCTGGGCGCGATGTTTATCTCCGCGAAGGCTGCTTCCTTTGTCATTCGCAGATGATTCGTCCCTTCCGCGCGGAAACTGAGCGTTATGGTCACTTCTCCGTGGCCGGTGAGTACGTCTATGATCACCCGTTCCAGTGGGGTTCGAAGCGCACCGGGCCGGATCTGCATCGTGTGGGCGGTCGCTATTCCGACGAATGGCAGCGTGCCCACCTGATGAATCCGCGTGACGTGGTGCCGGAATCCAACATGCCTGCCTTCGCATTCCTGGCCAACACCAAGGCCAAGGACAGTGTCGGTGCCGACATCGAGAAAAAGATGGAAGTGATGCGCGGTTTCGCTAACGTGCGCGGCATTCCCACCTATAGCGATGAAGATATCAAGGGTGCCAAGGCTGCGATTGGTGACAAGACCGAATTGGACGTCCTGATTGCTTACCTGCAAGGTATGGGTACGGCACTGAAGACGGCACAGCAATAGTCATGGACATCAACGATCTGCGTTCCATCGTCACGGTTGCCGGATTGCTCTGCTTTCTGGGAATCGTGTGGTGGGCCTACAGCAAAGGCAGCAAGAAGGGGTTCGAAGAAGCTGCCAATTTGCCGTTCGCGGAAGACGATGATCTGGAGCCGACGTCCCGTACGTCGCCTCCTCGCTGAAAAAAGGAAAGCAAATGAGCGATTTTGTTAGCGGTTTTTGGAACTTGTACGTGATTGTGATTGTGCTGGGCAGTATTCTTGCCTGTGCAATTCTTCTCTACGCTCAGGGCAAGGCGAAGTTCACCCCGGGCAAGACCATGGGTCATGTCTGGGATGGAACACTGGAGGAATACAACAATCCGATGCCCAAGTGGTGGAGCTGGCTGTTCGTCATCACAATCGTATTCGCCTTGGTCTATCTGGCGCTGTACCCTGGGCTAGGCAGCTTTAAGGGTCTGCTGGGCTGGACTTCGGTTGGTCAGTACAAGCTTGAACGCGAGCGTATGGATGCAGTTGTCAATCCGCTCTACGCCAAGTATTCCGCCATGGATTTGCAAGCAGTGGCCGGCGACAAGCAGGCGATGGAAATGGGCAAGCGGCTGTACATGACCTATTGCGTGCAGTGTCATGGCGCTGATGCGCGTGGTGCCAAGGGCTTCCCGAATCTGACCGACGGTGATTGGCTGTACGGTGGTGAACCGGCACAAATCGAGCAAACCATTGCTGATGGCCGCATGGGTGTGATGCCCGCGCACGCCCAGCTGGGTGCGGATACCATCAAGGATCTGGCCAACTATGTGCGCTCCCTTTCCGGTCTGCCGAACGACTCCGTTCGTGCCGCCAAGGGCAAGGAAGCCTTCGCGTCGGTTGGCTGTTCCGGTTGCCATGGCCCGGATGGCAAGGGCATGGCTGCGATCGGTGCGCCGAACCTGACCGACAACGTCTGGCTGTATGGGTCGTCGGAAAACACGATCATCGAGACCATCACCAACGGTCGTCAGAACAAGATGCCAGCCTGGAAGGAATTCCTCGGTGAACCGAAGGTTCATCTGCTGGCAGCTTACGTGCTCAGTCTTGGCAAGAGCGCCAAGTAATCAAGACAACGGGGCGGGCAACCGCCCCGTTTTTCTTTTGAAGAATATTAGCAACATCTGATTTGTGTCAAAATTGCACTCGGGCAAACGCCGCAGAATTAAACTCCTAGCGCAATTTCGATACGGATACAGCCAATAATGGAACCCAGCGAGAACAGCAACCAAAAGCCTGAGCCGGCACCGGCTCAGGTATCTTTCTACGAAAAACACAAGAAGGTTTACATCCGCAACGTCAAGGGCTGGTGGAATAACTGGCGCTGGGCGTTTGTATGGTTAACCCAGATTCTTTTCTACGGGCTGCCCTGGATCGAATGGAACGGCCGCCAAGCGGTGTTGTTTCATCTGGCCGAGCGCAAGTTCTACCTGTTCGGCATGGTGCTTTGGCCGCAGGATGTTTTCTATCTGGCCCTGTTGCTGATTGTTTCTGCCTATGGACTGTTCCTGTTTACAGCCATCGCGGGTCGATTGTTCTGTGGCTATGCCTGTCCGCAGACGGTATATACCGAAATATTCATGTGGATCGAGAACAAGATCGAAGGTGATCGCTCGGCTCGGATGAAACTCGACAATGGCCCGATGACGGCGAGGAAGTTCCGGCTGAAGGCTATTAAGCACCTCTGCTGGATTGTCATCGCGCTTTGGTCAGGATTTACGCTGGTTGCCTATTTCACGCCGGTCAGCGAGTTGCTGGCGGCGTTTCCGTTCCAACTTTCAGGTTGGGAGACGTTCTGGACGTTCTTCTACGCCGGGTTCTTCTACATGCAAGCCGGCTTCCTGCGCGAGCAGGTGTGCAAGTACATGTGTCCTTACGCCCGCTTCCAGGGGGTGATGTTCGATCCGGATACGCTGATCATTACATACGATCCGGAGCGCGGAGAACCGCGCGGTGCACGCAAGAAGTCGGTGGATGCAAAGGCTGCCGGGTTGGGCGATTGTGTCGATTGTGGTTTGTGCGTTGTGGTTTGCCCGACCGGTATTGATATTCGCAAGGGGCAACAATACGAGTGTATCGGTTGCGGTGCCTGTATTGACGCCTGCGATCCGGTCATGGACAAGGTGGGCTTGCCGCGCGGGTTGATCCGCTACACGACCGAAAATGCCTTGGCCAAGCACTTTACTTCGAAGGACGTGGTCGGCCACATCCTGCGCCCGCGCATTATTCTCTACACGGTTATCCTGGTGGCCATCACGTTGGCCACGATCTGGTCGCTGGCTACACGCGTGCCGCTCAAGGTTGACGTGATTCGGGATCGCTCCCTGTTGGCTCGCGAAGCCGATGATGGACGTATCGAGAACGTCTATAACCTGAAAATCATGAATACTACTGAAGAACCGAAGCGCTATTCGCTGTCGGTCGAAGGTATGGATGGCATAGAGATTGTCGGTGAGCGTCTTGTCGAAGTGGCTAGCGCCGAAAACCATGAAGTTACTGTCGTCGTACGCGTCCCTCCGGAGTCAGGTAAAAAGGGCGCCAACACGATATATTTTGACATCAAGGCCCAGAATCACGACAAGATCGCGGTTCATGAAAAAGCCTCTTTCCTGATGCCCTGACATGAGCACTTCAATGACCCTGCATAGCGACAGCAAACCCTGGTACAAGGAACCGTGGCCATGGTTACTGATGGCTGGCCCGGCAATCGTGATCGTTGCCGGATTCTTTACGGCCTGGATGGCTATCGTCAGCAATGACGGTTTGGTAGCCGACGACTATTACAAGCAGGGCTTGGCGGTCAATCAGCGATTGCAGCGGGACCATCAGGCGGCTGAACTTGGCTTGCGCGCCGACCTGATGCGCTCGGGCGATCAATTGCGCCTTCTGGTCACGGCAGACAAAGACGCTGCCTTGCCGGATGTATTGATGGTGAAACTGGCGCATCCGACGCGGGCGGGTCACGATCAGTTGGTCAAGATGGCGTCGGAGGGGCAGGGTTTTTATGGAGGCAAGCTGAGTGCCGATGTGTTTGGACGCTGGCATGTCTCGATTGAAGATCCGGCTGAAAAATGGCGTTTGCAGGGAGACTGGCACGCGGATGCGGAGGAACCTTTGCACCTCGCGGCGCGGTCAGATAAGTAGTTATCATTGTTTAGTTACTGGGAGGTGACATATGGCATGGGAGCTTTTGTTCGGTAGCGACATCGGTTTGATGAGCCTGGCGGTTATTGTCGGCGTGCTGGTTATTGGCGTCGTCATGGGCAAGATGTATGCAAACAAGATGAACGAAGAGTCGCGTAATTTAGGCAAGTAAAGCTTGCTTCATGCCGCCTTGCGTGGCGGATATTTCCCCCGTCCGGCGTTGCTGGCGGGGGATTGTTTATTGGCGGTCAGATAATGTGTCCGGACAGGAAGATGTTGAGACTGGCATTTTTCATCTCCGCCGTCTGTCATCTTGCCGTGCTGCTTTCCATACGGAATCTGGCACTCCTGTTACCGCCGGCAACCGACCAGGTGAGCCAGACACGGAGTATTTCGGCGCAGTTGATTTCCCGCGCTGATCAAAGTGCGTGGGCGCCGCCGTCGGCCAGCCTCGGCCCGCCACCACTTTCCCGGGAGGTGGCGCCATCAGAGGTGCTCGCCAGAACCAGCAGCGAAGTGAGGCATCCGGTTTCTGGGGTTTTTTCGCCGTCGACCGCAACCGACGATATTGCCGTCACCGAAAAGATCCCGGCGCGCACCGGAGACTCTGCTGCAACACCCGGCGCACCGCCAGCGCCGAGTGAGGAGGCTAGCCCCGACGGTGTGCGCCAGTATCGCCTGAATCTGGCGCGCGAGGCCCGCCGTTTCAAGCACTTCCCGCCACTGGCCCGGGAGCGCGGGTGGGAGGGCGTGGCCGTCGTGGTGGTCAGCACGGTGGCTGGGGTGCCCCTACCCCAGGTCAGTCTTAGCCAGTCCAGCGGTTTCGAATTGCTGGATCAGGAGGCGCTCATGCTGGTTGCTCAGGCGGTCACCATGGCGGTTCTGCCGGACAGTTTACGCAATCGCACGTTCGCTTTGACCTTGCCCATTCACTACCGTCTCGACGATTGATCAGCCAGGGCGTGGCAGGGGATCCAGCGATGTTTCGTGAAATCCGAACTGCCCTTGCGCGCTGTCGTTCAGGTAGCGTTCGAGGCAGTGGGTCACACTGCGAAAGGCGATGTCGCGCCAGGGGATTTCCTCGGGTAATGCCAGCTTGACTTCAAGGCTCTCAGTGCCAGCCGAGTAGTCCGGCGTTTCCAGACGGCCGCGATAGAAAAGATGTACCTGGTTGATGTGGGCGATGCTGACCATCGCAAAAGGTGCATCAATGACAATCCTTGCGCCAGCTTCCTCGTGTGTTTCACGCCGGGCGGCTTCGGCGGTCGTCTCGCCGTTCTCCATGAAGCCGGCTGGTAAGGTCCAGAAGCCAAGTTGTGGCTCGATGGCGCGGCGGCAAAGCAGAATGCGCCCCTCCCACGTGGCGACGCAGCCGACCACGAGCCTCGGATTTTCATAGTGGATATGCCCGCATCGCCTGCAGACATGGCGCGGTAGCGCATCACCCGCAGGTATCTCAAACGAAACCTCGGCACCACAATGAGTGCAGTATTTGATCATCGTAAAAGCGCATGGGGACAATGATTAAAGTTTAACATTCTGAATCTCACCCCGACTCCATGCGTGAGAGCCTCCGAGTTGCGCGGTGCTCAAATTAGTTACAATGCGAGCGAAGGAAATTTGCCCGGGCTTTTGACTTGTCGGGCTCTTCGCGGCTGGTGTGTTCGGAATATGTTCTAGGTTGAGCAATTCTAGTTTCCGAGACTGGCGGAGTGCCTAGACTACCCACTTTACAGTGTATCCGGATGTAACAAGGGAGAATTGATGCACGCAAGCGTTACCAAAGAAAACAACAGGGCATTGGTTCGGCTTTCGGGCCGCTTCGATTTCAATACCCATCGTGAGTTTCGCAATGCGGTTGAACCCTTGGCGAATGAAGCGGCGGTTACCCAGGTGGTCATCGATTTCACCGATGTCGAATACCTGGACAGCTCTGCGCTCGGCATGTTGCTGATGTTGCGCGACAGAATGAATGTTGCGAAGAAAGGCCTTACCATTGCCGGTGTTCATGGCAACGTCAAACAGGTGCTTGAAATTGCCAATTTCGGCCAGCTTTTTCATATTGTTGAATGACCGGCCTGCTCGGGAAAGTGCTTGGCAGCAAACTTTGACCTTGCCCTGCTGGTTTACCTGCTGTCTTCAGGGTGTGCCAAAGCCTTCACCCAAGCTATAATTCGCCCCCGTCGCCCCCGTAGCATGAAGGTCGTGCAGTTGATTTGTAATCATCAGGTAGCGGTTCGATTCCGTTCGGGGGCACCAAAAAAGCTGGCAATCATGCTGCCAGCGGCGATTTTCCATCTCGCCACTGAAATCGAATTCGATGCCCTATCGTAATCTGACTAAGCGCGCGCGCATCGCCGCGGCGGGCCTGTTTATTCTTTTGGTGGGCTGTGTGACGCACGCCAACGGACAGACTCAGGTTCAGTTCGAACAATGCCTTACCCGTCTGCAACTAGCTGCGCAAAAGGCAGGCGTGGATGCCGCCAGTTTCCGTCAATTTACTCAGGGCACCCAGGCTGATTTTTCGGTACTGGAAAAGCTCGATTACCAGCCGGAATTCAAGCTGCCGATCTGGGATTATCTCGCCGCCCTTGTGGATGACGAGCGTATCGCCGACGGACGTGAGATGTTGACGCGTCATGCGGCCTTGCTGCAGCGAGTTGCCGCCGCCTACGGTGTTGATCCGGCAACAGTGGTCGCTGTCTGGGGCGTCGAAAGCAATTACGGACGCATCATCGGCAAGTATCCGCTGGTCCAGGCGCTTGGCACCTTATCGTGCTTCGGGCGCCGGCAAAGCTATTTTCAGGGAGAGTTTTTCGCTGCGCTGCGCATTCTCCAGCGCGGCGACATTGCGCCCGATCGCCTTTATGGATCATGGGCCGGCGCCTTCGGCCATACGCAGTTCATGCCAGCAACCTACGAACGGCTGGCGGTAGATTTCGATGGCGACGGACGCCGCGATCTGGTCGACAACAGCGCCGACGCATTGGCGTCTACCGCCAACTTCCTGCGCCGTGGCGGCTGGCAGAGCGATCTGCCCTGGGGGTTCGAGGTTCGCCTGCCGCCGGGGTTCGATGCTTCGCTGGCCGGGCGCAAGAACAAGCGCCCGCTGAGCGAATGGGCGGCGCGCGGCATTGTTGCGGTCGACGGCAAAAATCTGGCCAATTCCGGGCTGGGCGATGGCGAACGCACCGCCATCCTTCTACCCGCCGGGCCGCGCGGGCCGGCCTTCATCGTGACGCGAAATTTCGATGTGATTTATGGTTACAACGCCGCCGAAAGCTACGCACTGGCGATTGCCCACCTTGCGGACAGCTTGCGTGGCGGCACGCCCTTCGTCACCCCCTGGCCGACAGACGATGCCGGGCTTTCACGCGCCGAACGCCGCGAACTGCAAACCTTGCTGGCGGCGCGTGGCCATGACATCGGGGAGGTTGATGGTGCGCTCGGCGAGCGCAGCAGGGCGGCTATCAAGCTTGAGCAGGCGCGCTTGGGGCAGGAGGTCACTGGCCGGGGCGGGCAGAAGATTCTGAACGCCTTGCGGGGTGGCTAGCCTGTGCAGGCCCCTGCGCAATGAAAGGTCTGTCAGTCGAAGTACCGTTTCCGGTTTTAGCGGGTCTCTCGAGTCGCGTGGCAGCGGCGCGTCAGTTTGCGACTTTTGACCAACCCTTGCTTTCCATGCAGGCAAACATGTGGCGAACGCCTTCGTTGGTCACCATGCCGGTCGTATCGGGGTAAGTCACGGTTTTGCACTGGTTCAGGTCGATCGTATAGTCGCGTTCGCTAGCTCCCGGCTTTTCCCAGTGCCATGCCGGTTTGAGCGCGCACCCTGCCAGCGTCAGCAGGCTGCACGCCGCCAAACCGGCAATATTGCGTTTGCTTCCATTCATTCGGGTTGGTCCTTGTTTTCCTGGTTGAGTTATTCGTATCGGCAGTTGAAGCAGAGTCGCTCTATCCGAAAGGATGATCGGAAAAAAGAAGGGGAGCTGCTGGCTCCCCTTCAACTCTGCATCTCGCCGGACGATCAGGCGAAATTGGCTTCCGCGAACGACCAGTTGACCAGATTGTTCAAGAAGGTTTCAACGAACTTCGGGCGCAGGTTGCGGTAGTCGATGTAATAGGCGTGTTCCCAGACGTCGACGCAGAGCAGGGCCTTGTCGCCGGTGGTCAGCGGAGTGCCGGCCGCGCCCATGTTGACGATCTCCAGCGAGCCATCCGCCTTCTTGACCAGCCAGGTCCAGCCGGAGCCGAAGTTGCCGACAGCCGAGGTCTGGAAGGCCGTCTTGAAGGCATCCAGGGAACCCCATTTGGCATCGATGGCAGCAGCCAGGGCACCACTGGGCGCGCCGCCGCCGTTTGGCTTCAGGCAGTTCCAGAAGAAGGTGTGGTTCCACACCTGGGCGGCGTTGTTGTAGACGCCACCGGCCGGGGCTTTCTTGACGATGGCTTCGAGATCGAGGTTTTCGTATTCCGTGCCCTTGATCAGGTTGTTCAGGTTGGTCACGTAGGCCTGATGGTGCTTGGCATAGTGGTAGTCGAATGTCTCGGCCGACATGTGCGGGGCGAGCGCATCCTTGGCAAAGGGCAGTTGGGGCAGTTGATGTTCCATTGTTTTCTCCGTTGTCGAGGGGGGTGAAGCAAAAATTCTATTTGGGTTTGGGCTGCGCGACAACCTGATTGACAGTTGCGAGAGCGGCGCCCTTGGCGAAATTGAGATTGAGCACAGTACCTGGGTGCAGTGTGCCAGCATCGCGAACGGCATGGCCGTTCTCATCGAATGCCAGCGCGTAGCCACGATTCAGTACCGAATGCGGATCCAACTGAATCAGACTGGCCCCTAGTTGATTTAGTTTCGCTTCGGCGCTGGATAACTCTTGTCGAGCCACATTGTTTAGACGGTATTGCAAATGCGAGAGTCGATCGCGTCTACCTTCCAAATGTGGACGGTGGCCGCGCAGACGATGGTCGAGCATGATCAAGCGCTGCTGCTGGCCTGCGACCTGATGAGCTTGCGCCAGTGCGAGTCGTTCCCTAAGTCGAGCGATAGCCTCGCGTCGTTGGCGAATGCGCTCGGCAGGGTGAGTCAATCTGGCGGCTAGCCAGTCGAGCCGTTGGCTTTTTTCGGACAAATCGCGTTCCAGTTGGCGGCCGATACGGCGCTGGAGTTGCTGCAGGGTGGCGAGCAGGGCCTCGCGATCCGGGCTGAGCAACTCAGCGGCTGCCGTCGGGGTGGCTGCCCGCAGGTCAGCGGCAAAGTCGGCGATGGTGAAATCGGTCTCGTGGCCGACCCCGGAGATGACGGGCAGGGCACTTGCGCGAATTGCGCGCGCCACGACTTCTTCGTTGAACGACCAGAGGTCTTCGATACTGCCACCGCCGCGGCAAAGGATGATGGCATCGCAGTCGCTCGCGGAGGCTTGATGCAAGGCGTCGGCAATTTTTTCGGCCGCGCCGTCTCCCTGCACTGCTGTCGGAAAGAGATCGATGCGAACCTGCGGTGCGCGACGCTGCAAGGTGCTCAGCACATCACGCAAGGCGGCGGCCTGCAGACTGGTGACGATGGCCAGGGCGTGCGGGTGCGGGGGCAGGGGGCGCTTGCTTTCCGGCGCGAAAAGGCCCTCCGAATCCAGCTTTGCCTTGAGGCGCAGAAAGCGCTCGAACAGGTCGCCTTGTCCGGCGCGGCGCACAGCCTCTACGTTGAGTTGGAATTCGCCTCGGGGTTCGTAGAAGGAAACCAGCGTTCGCGCTTCGATCTGCTGGCCGTTCTCCAGCCGCCAGCCAAGCAACTGGGCGCGGTTGCGCCACATGACACAGCGCACCTGGGACGATGGATCCTTGAGGGAAAAATACACGTGTCCGGAGGCTGCGTAGGTCAGGTTGGAGATTTCGCCGCCAACCCAGGTCAACGGAAAGCTGGACTCCAGGCAATCACGCACCAGGCGGTTGAGGCTGGAGACGCTGAGTACCGGATTTGTTGACAGGACAGTGCTGGATTCGGGCATGTTGGCGATTGTACCCCGGGGTTGCCGAACATGGTCGCTGGTCAATTCCGGTAAATTTTCATAAATAATTGATTTTTAGTGATATTAAACAATGTGCCCAGTTTTCGGGCAGTGTAGGCGCAAGCCTTTGTCCATGTGGTTTTTGGGCACTTGATGACAGCCCATTCACAGACTTATCCACAGCTTCTGGGGATAAGCCGGGGGCGGCGCATTTTGCGGGGCTTGCCGACTGACGGGGCGAGAGGCAGAATGACGGGCTACTAGACAAGCAAGGATTCTCAGTGTTAGCCATAATTCAGAGCGCCGGTTGGCCCATTTATCCGCTGTTGCTGGCTTCCATCATTTCGGTGGCCCTGATCATCGAGCGCCTGGTGGCGCTGCGACGTTCCAAGGTAGTGCCGTCCGGATTGCTGCAGCGTGCCGTCGGGGAATTCAAGCGGGGCGGCAACAACGACCGCATGATCGAGGATCTCGAGCGCCATTCGCCGCTTGGCCGGGTTCTGGCTGCCGGTCTGCGCAACGTTGGTGCGTCGCGAGACGTCATGAAAGAGTCAATCGAGGAGGCGGGGGCGGCCGTTTCACATGAGTTGGATCGCTATCTGACGACACTGGGCACCATTGCTTCGATCAGTCCGCTGATGGGGCTGTTCGGCACCGTGGTCGGCATGATCGAGATTTTCGGCTCGCAGTCTCCCGGTGGCTCCAATCCCCAGCAACTGGCCCATGGTATTTCCATCGCCCTGTACAACACCGGGTTTGGCTTGGTCATTGCCATTCCCAGCCTGATTTTCTGGCGGCATTTCCGGGCACTGGTCGACGGCTTTGTCGTCGAAATGGAGCAACAGGCCGTTCGCCTGGTCGAGTTCATGCACGGCGACCGGAAGTAAGACATGAATTTTCAACGCGGTCGTAGCCGGGAAGAGCCGGAAATCAACTTGATTCCGATGATCGATGTCCTGCTGGTCATCATCATCTTCCTGATGTTGACCACCACCTATTCCAAGTTTTCCGGGCTGGAGATCAATCTGCCGACTGCCGACGCCAGCAAGCAGAACGAGCAGCCGAACGAGATCGATGTCGCGGTGACAGCGAGCGGCCAGATTTTGATCAATAAATCACCGTTGACCGCAGCAGACATCAAGAGCATTTCCGACGCATTGCGACGGGCGGCGGGAACGCGCCCGGATCCGATCATCGTCATCAATGCCGATGCCAAGGCCACGCATCAAAGCGTCATCGATGTGATGCAGGCGGCGCAGACGGCCGGTTTCCCGCATATTTCCTTCGCCACCCAAGCCCCGCGCTGATGGTTGGCCGCTGGTTGCAGCGTCAATGGTTCGAGCAACGCCGGCTTTCGCCGGCGTTGTGGCTTCTGGCGCCGCTGGCCGGGCTCTATGCTGCGGTGGCGGCGCGCAACCGCCGCCTTGCGCGACCCAAGCGCCTGGCCGTGCCGGTCATCGTCGTCGGCAACATCACGGTCGGTGGCGCCGGCAAGACGCCCCTGACACTCTGGCTGACCGGCCAACTGAAGGCGCGCGGCTGGCATCCAGGGATCGTCAGCCGCGGCTATGGCGGCAAGGAAAGCTTGCCGTGCCAGGTTACCGCCGATTCGGTTGCGGTCAACGTCGGTGACGAGCCAATTTTGCTTGCCCGGAGAAGTGGTGCGCCGGTTTGGGTCGGGCGTGACCGGGTGGCTGCAGGGCAGGCCTTGCAGGCCGAACACCCGGAGGTGAACGTCATTGTCTGCGATGACGGCTTGCAGCATTACCGGCTGGCGCGCGACGTGGAACTGGCGGTCTTTGACGGGCGCGGCATCGGCAATGGCTGGCGGCTACCGCTCGGGCCGATGCGCGAGCCGCTGAGCCGATTGTCGGAGGTCGATGCGGTGATCTGCAATGGCGTCGCGGACGAACGCCTGCCTTCCTCGCCGCCGCGTTTCGTAATGCAGTTGCGGGCTGGCGATTTCTACCGCCTGGACGATCCGCAGCAGCGCTGTTCCGCTGCCAGTCTTGCCGGGCGCAGTTTGCACGCGCTGGCGGGGATAGGCGATCCCGGGCGTTTTTTCCGTACGCTGGAAGCGCTCGGGCTGCGGTTCGAGGCTCATCCGTTTCCCGATCATCACCCTTATAGCGCCGCCGATCTGGCTTTCGCGAAAGATGCGGTGCTGCTGATGACGGAAAAGGATGCAGTAAAATGCGCAGGACTGACCATCGGCGAAACCTGGATTTTGCCGGTCGAGGCCGAGCTTTCGCCGGCCCTTATTGATCTTATTCTGGAGAAACTTCGTGGACGCCAGGTTGCTTGATATCCTCGTCTGCCCGATCTGCAAGGGCAATCTCGACTACCGCAAGGCCGAACAGGAACTGGTCTGCAAACCTTGCAAACTGGCCTTCCCGATACGTGACGACATCCCCATCATGCTTGAGGACGAAGCGCGGCAATTGTCGGCGGACGAGTAGCGTGCCGGGGCTCGTCTTCAAGGTTGTGATACCGGCGCGCTATGCCTCGACGCGCCTGCCGGCGAAACCTTTGCTCGACCTTGGCGGCAAGCCGATGGTGGTGCGCGTTGCCGAGCGGGCCAGGCTGTCCGGTGCCGAAGAAGTCTGGGTGGCGACCGATCACCCTGAGGTGCGTTCGGTCGCCGAAGCACATGAGGTTGCCGCGTTGATGACGCGCAGCGACCACCCGACCGGCACCGACCGTCTGGCAGAAGTCGTCGAGCAGCGAGGCTGGAGCAGCGACACGATCGTCGTCAATGTGCAGGGCGACGAACCGCTGATCGAACCGGATGCCATCGTGCAGACTGCCCGACAACTGGCGGCAAGTGGCGCCGACATCGCGACCGTCGCCCACCCGATTATCGAAGCGGCCGATTTTTTCAATCCGAACGTGGTCAAGGTCGTTTGTCGCGCCGACGGCGACGCGGCATATTTCTCGCGCGCCCCGATTCCCTATGCGCGCGATCATTTCGCTAAGGAAAACGGCGGTGAGACATTGCCTGCCGGATTTCCCGCCTATCGTCATGTCGGCCTTTACGCCTATCGGGCAAGTTTTTTGAAGGCCTACGCCGGGTTGAGTGTGGCACCCACCGAACAATTCGAGTCACTGGAGCAATTGCGCGCGCTGTGGCATGGCTATCGAATCAGCGTGACGCTGATCGACGCCGCGCCGGCGCCGGGTGTCGATACGCCCGAAGATGCAGAGCGGATGCGCAAACTGTTTGACCGAGCCTGAAATAGCGAGTAATTTTTCGCTCTTAGAGAACGGTTGACCAAGACACCGATAAAAATATCTTTTCGCTACACAAACCCGAGGGACTATTCATGAAGTTGATTCTGTTGGGCGCGCCTGGCGCCGGCAAGGGCACGCAAGCCACGTTCATTTCCAAAAAATTTGGCATTCCCCAGATTTCGACCGGCGACATGCTGCGCGCCCAGGTCAAGGCCGGCACGCCGCTTGGCCTCGAAGCCAAGAAGCACATGGATGCCGGTGGTCTGGTGCCGGATGCGGTCATCATCGGCATGGTCAAGGATCGCCTGACCCAGGACGATTGCAAGAACGGTTACCTGTTCGATGGGTTCCCGCGCACGATTCCGCAAGCCGAGGCCATGAAGGAAGCCGGTGTGCCGATCGAGTACGTACTCGAAATCGACGTGCCGGACAGCGACATCGTCACGCGCATGGCCGGCCGTCGTGCCCACCTGGCATCGGGTCGCACCTACCATGTGGTGTTCAATCCGCCCAAGGTCGAAGGCCAGGATGACGTGACCGGCGAGCCGCTGGTGCAACGCGACGACGACAAGGAAGAAACCGTCAAGAAGCGTCTGGATGTCTATCATTCACAAACCAAGCCGTTGGTGGATTTCTATTCCAAGTGGTCGGCATCGGGCGATGCCAAGGCGCCCAAGGTCAAGAAAGTTGCCGGTGTCGGCAGTGTCGATAGCATCACTGCGAGCGTTTTCGACGCGCTGAAGTAAGGAGCGAAGCATGGCGGTGAAAAATGCCTTCTACGCGCAGTCAGGGGGCGTGACCGCCGTTATCAACGCGACGGCGTGCGGCCTGATCCAGGAAGCCCGCCGTCATCCCGACAGGATCGGCAAGGTGCTGGCAGGCCGCGACGGCATCATCGGCGCGCTGACCGAGGATCTGATTGACACCAGTCTGGAATCCGACGTGGATATTGCCCGCCTGCGCACCACGCCGGGCGGCGCCTTCGGCTCCTGCCGCTACAAGTTGAAGAGTCTCGAAGAGCATCGCGCCCAGTACGAACGTCTGATCGAGGTCTTCCAGGCGCACGACATCGGGTATTTCTTCTACAATGGCGGCAACGATTCAATGGACACCGCCTGGAAAGTGTCCCAGATTGCCGAAAAGATGGGTTACCCGGTAGTTTGCGTCGGCGTACCCAAAACCGTCGACAACGATCTGCCGCACACCGACTGCTGTCCGGGTTTCGGTTCAGTAGCCAAATATGTCGCCACCTCGATCCGCGAGGCCGGGTACGATGTGGCATCGATGGCGCGGACATCGACCAAGATTTTCGTCCTCGAAGTCATGGGCCGTCACGCCGGCTGGATCACAGCCGCCTGCGGGCTGGCTTCGGAGAAGACAGGCGAACCGCCGCATATCCTCCTCTTTCCCGAAGTGCCGTTCGATCCGGAACGTTTCCTGGTACGCGTCGACGAATGCGTCAAGCTTTATGGCTACTGCACCGTGGCAGTTTCCGAAGGTCTGGCTGATGCCACGGGAAAGCTGATCGCCGATTCCGGCACCAAGGACGCCTTTGGACACTCGCAGTTAGGTGGTGTCGGGCAGATGGTGGCGCAGCTGATCAAGGACCGGCTTGGCTACAAGTATCACTGGGCACTGGCCGATTATCTCCAGCGCTCGGCGCGCCACCTGGCTTCGCGTACCGATGTCGAGCAGGCGCATGCCCTGGGGGTTGCTGCGGTCGACCTCGCATTGCAGGGCAAAAATGCGGTGATGGCAACCATCGAGCGTATCGCCGATTCTCCGTACCGCTGGAAGATTGATGATGCGCCCTTGAAGGACATCGCCAACGTAGAGCGCAAGATGCCGGCAGAGTTCATTACCGCCGACGGCTTCCACATTACCGATGCATGTCGGGTTTATCTGCAGCCGCTGATCGAGGGCGAAGAGCCGCCGCCTTATCGCAATGGCTTGCCTGATTATGTGCGCTTGAAGAACGTTACCGTGGCAAAAAAGCTGGGGGCGTTCAAAGTGTGATTTCGTGTTGTAAACCAAGGGAGGAAGAACGATGTCTACAGCGTTGTTACTGGCGCTAATCTGCGCCATATTGGCGGTACTTTATGGCTGGATTTCCAGCCGGCAGATTCTTGCATTGCCCGCAGGCAACGAGCGAATGCAGGAAATTGCCAAGGCCATCCAGGAAGGTGCATCCGCCTACCTGGCCCGTCAATACAAGACGATCGCCATGGTCGGTGGCTTGTTGTTCCTGGTTATCGCCTTCGTTCCCAAACTTGGTATTGCCACCGCGGTCGGCTTCCTGATCGGTGCGGTACTTTCCGGCGCCGCCGGCTTCATTGGCATGAACGTTTCGGTTCGTGCCAACGTACGCACTGCCGAAGCGGCGCGCGGCGGAATCGCCCCGGCGCTCGATGTGGCCTTCAAGGGGGGGGCCATTACCGGCATGCTGGTCGTCGGTCTCGGCCTGCTCGGGGTTGCCGGCTACTACGCCGTGCTGCGCATGGGTGGCTCCACCGACTTTCACCACATGATCGAGCCGCTCGTCGGCCTCGCCTTTGGCTCCTCGCTGATCTCCATCTTCGCCCGTCTCGGCGGCGGTATCTTCACCAAGGGGGCCGACGTCGGTGCCGATCTGGTGGGCAAGGTCGAAGCCGGCATCCCCGAGGATGATCCGCGCAATCCGGCGGTCATCGCCGATAACGTCGGCGACAACGTCGGCGATTGCGCCGGTATGGCGGCCGACCTGTTCGAGACCTACGCGGTGACCGTCGTTGCCACGATGGTGCTGGCTGCGCTGATCATCAAGGGGTCGCCCGGCCTTGGTGAAAACCTGTTGCTCTATCCGCTGGCGCTGGGCGGCGTGTCGATCATCGCGTCGATCGTCGGCTGCGTGTTCGTGAAGGCGACCGAGGGCGGCAAGATCATGTCGGCGCTCTACCGCGGTCTGGCGGTGGCTGGCATTCTGGCGCTGGCTGCC
>Ga0209310_1000297_pt1 | contig 63007 bp, 48 predicted proteins | sample AD_UKC030_MetaG_FD_184415 | JGI IMG/M metagenome (GOLD analysis project Ga0209310, IMG submission 184415) | Active sludge microbial communities of municipal wastewater-treating anaerobic digesters from USA - AD_UKC030_MetaG (SPAdes) (version 2) | ecosystem: Engineered > Bioreactor > Anaerobic >...
AGCTCAAGGAAGTCGGCATCGAGGTCGAGATCAAGGTCATGGAGTGGGGCGCCTACCTCACGGGCATGAACGCCGGCGAGCACAACATGTACATCGTCGGCTGGACCTGCCAGTCCCCGGACCCGGACCTCGCGGTCTACGCCCCCTTCCACTCCTCGAAGAAGGGCGCGGGCGGCAACTACGCCTTCTTCTCCAACCCCAAGGTCGACGAGCTGATCATGAAGGCCCGCACGATGAAGGACGGCCCGGAGCGGAAGAAGGCCTACTTCGACCTGCAGAAGCTGATCATCGCCGAGGCCCCCTGGGTCTTCCTCATGAACGGCGAGCAGGTGGTGGGCGCGCGGAAGGGCGTCAGGGGCTTCAAGCCCTCGGTCTTCGGCTTCCACTACAAGGCCAACACCTACTTCGAGTAAGGATGGCGGGGCCATGCGCGCGCGCCCCCGCGAACAGCGCGCGCGCCGCCGGGCCGGGACGACCGGCCCGGCGGCATAGAGACGAGCGACGGGGGTGGGAATGATCAAGTACGTCTTCCGGAGGGTTCTGCTCCTGATCCCGGTGATCCTGGGCGTGACCTTCATCGTCTTCACGATGCTGGCCCTGACCCCCGGCGACCCGGCGCGCCTGGTCCTGGGCGAGTCGGCCACGGACGAGGCGGTCGCCGGGCTGCGGAGCCAGATGGGGCTCGACCGGCCCTTCCTGACCCGCTACGCGGACTACCTGGGAGACCTCGTCCTGCGCGGGGACATCGGCAAGTCCTACGTCACCAAGCGGCCCGTGGCCAAGGAGATCCTGAGCTGCCTGCCCTCGACGCTCAAGCTCGCCCTCTCCTCGATGCTCGTGGCCATGGCCATCGGCATCCCGATCGGGATCGTCTCGGCGGTCAAGCAGTACTCCCTCTTCGACTCGGCCACCATGGTCTTCGCCCTCGTCGGCATCTCCATGCCGGTCTTCTGGTTCGGCCTCCTCCTCATCCTCCTGTTCGCGGTCCGGCTGCGCTGGCTCCCCGCCTCGGGCTACTCGAGCCTCCGGCAGATGATCCTCCCGGCCATAGCCCTCGGCGCCCAGTCGGTCTCGGTGCTCGCGCGCATGACGCGCTCGAGCATGCTCGAGGTCGTGCGGCAGGACTACATCGCGACCATCCGGGCCAAGGGGCAGCGGGAGCTCGTCGTCATCCTCGACCACGGCCTGCGCAACGCCCTGATCCCCATCATCACGGTCCTCGGGCTCCAGTTCGGCGGGCTCCTGGGAGGGGCGGTGCTCACCGAGTCCATCTTCTCGATCCCCGGCGTGGGGCGCCTCCTCGTCGACTCCATCAAGATGCGGGACTACCCGGTCGTCCAGGGCGGGGTGCTCTTCATCGCCATCGCCTTCAGCCTCGTGAACCTGGCCGTGGACCTGCTCTACGCCTACGTCGATCCGCGCATCAAGTCGCAGTACAAGTGACGGGGGGCAAGCTATGAACGACGCGAACGCGAAGCCGGCCGCCGCGCGGCGGGGCAGGAAGGGACGGGTCCTCGAGGTCTGGAGGCGGCTCAAGCGGAACCGGCTCGCGATGGCGGGCCTCGCCATCCTCGCCGTCCTCTTCCTCACCGCCCTCCTCGCCGACCTGGTCGCGCCCTTCCCGAGCGACAAGCAGGACCTCGAGAACACCTTCTCCTTCCCGAGCCGGGCCCACCTCTTCGGCACGGACGAGTTCGGGAGGGACATCCTCAGCCGCGTGATCCACGGATCGCGCATCTCGCTCAGCGTCGGCTTCCTGGCGGTGGGCTTCTCGGTGGTCATTGGCGGCGCCATAGGCGCCGTAGCGGGCTTCTACGGCAAGCGGATCGACAACGTCCTCATGCGCTTCATGGACGTCCTCATGTCGATCCCCCAGATACTCCTCGCCATCTCCATCGTCGCGGCCCTGGGGCCCGGCCTGTGGAACCTCATGATCGCGGTGGGGATCTCCTCCATACCGGGCTACGCCCGCATCGTGCGGGCCTCGGTCCTCTCGATCAAGGACCGCGAGTACATCGAGGCGGCGCGGGCCGCGGGCTCGGGCGACGCCCGCATCATCTTCCGGCACATCGTCCCCAACTGCCTCGCCCCGATCATCGTCCAGTCGACCCTCGGCGTGGCCACGGCCATACTCACGGCCGCGGGCCTGAGCTTCATCGGCCTCGGGATCCAGCCCCCGACGCCCGAGTGGGGGGCCATGCTCTCCGGGGGGCGCGGCTACATCCGCGACTACTGGTACATGACCCTCTTCCCCGGCCTCGCCATCGTGTTCACGATCCTCGGCCTGAACGTGCTCGGCGACGGGCTCAGGGACGCGCTCGACCCGCGGCTCAAGAGCTCCCGCTAGATTAGGAGATGCGCGCGATGAGCGAAACCACTATGCTGCTCGACATACGCGGCCTGACCGTCCGCTACGGCACCCAGGGCGGCGAGGTCCGCGCCGTGGAGGGCCTCGACCTGAGCCTCGCCCGGGGCGAGACCCTCGGCTTCGTCGGGGAGACCGGGGCGGGCAAGACGACCACGGCCCTCGCCGTCATGCGGCTCGTGCCCGAGCCCGCGGGGAGGATCTGCGGCGGCGAGGTCATCTTCGAGGGGGAGGACCTGCTCAAGAAGAGCCCCCGGGACATGCGCTCCATCCGGGGCAGCAAGATCTCCATGATCTTCCAGGACCCCATGACCTCCCTCGACCCGGTGAAGACCGTCGGCGAGCAGATCGCCGAGATGATCGGGCTCCACGAGAGCGTGTCGAGGCGGGAGGCCCTGGCCAAGGCCCAGGCCATGCTCGAGACCGTCGGCATCCGCGCCGAGCGGAGCGGCGACTACCCCCACCAGTTCTCCGGCGGCATGAAGCAGCGCGTGGTCATCGCCATAGCCCTGGCCTGCAACCCGGCCCTGGTCATCGCCGACGAGCCGACGACCGCCCTCGACGTGACCATCCAGGCCCAGGTCCTCGACCTCATGCGCAAGCTGAAGGACCGGTACCGCACCTCCATGATCCTCATCACCCACGACCTCGGCGTGGTCGCGGAGACCTGCGACAAGGCCGCGATCATGTACGCGGGCAACATCGTCGAGTACGCGGACAAGGCCTCGCTCTTCGCCCGGCCCTCCCACCCCTACACCCAGGGGCTCTTCGGCTCGGTCCCCGACATCGAGAGCGACGCGGAGAGCCTCAACGTGATCTCGGGGCTCACGCCCGACCCCACGGACCTCCCGCCGGGCTGCCCCTTCCACCCCCGCTGCCCCCGGGCCGAGGGGGCCTGCTCGACCCAGGCGCCGCCCAAGGTGGAGATCGAGGAGGGGCACTTCGTCAGGTGCTTCCTGCACGGGAGCGGAGGGAGGGCGCGATGAGCGAAGCCTTGCTCGAGGTCAAGGGCCTCAAGAAGCACTTCGAGACCAAGAAAGGCATGCTGCACGCGATAGACGGCGTCGACTTCGCGATCCGCGAGGGCGAGACCCTCGGCCTCGTGGGCGAGTCGGGCTGCGGCAAGTCGACGACGGGACGGGCCATCCTGCGCCTCCACGAGCCGAGCTCGGGGCAGGTCCTCTACCGCGGCGAGGACGTCACGCGGCTCTCCCCCGCGCGCATGAAGGCCATGCGCCGCAGGATGCAGATCGTCTTCCAGGACCCCTACTCCTCGCTGAACCCGCGGCTCCCGGTCGCGGAGCTCATCGCCGAGCCCCTGCGCGTCAACCGCGTCTACGCGCGGAAGCCGGAGGAGGCCGAGCGGGTCGCGGCGGTCATGGAGCTCGTGGGCCTCGAGGCCCGGCTCATCGACTCCTACCCCCACGAGCTGGACGGGGGGCGGAGGCAGCGCATCGGCATCGCCCGGGCCCTGTCGGTGGAGCCCGAGTTCGTGGTCCTCGACGAGCCGGTATCGGCCCTCGACGTGTGCATCCAGGCCCAGATCCTCAACCTCATGGCCGAGCTCCAGCGGAAGCTCGGCCTCACCTACCTGTTCATATCGCACAACCTCAGCGTCGTGAAGCACGTGAGCGACCGCATCGCGGTGATGTACCTCGGCAAGATCGTGGAGCTCTCCGACTACAAGTCCATCTTCGTCGAGCCGCTGCATCCCTACACGCAGGCCCTCCTCTCGGCGATCCCGACGACGAGGCCCGAGCGGAGGAAGGAGCGGATCATCCTCGAGGGCGACGTGCCGAGCCCGATCGAGCCGTCCCCGGGCTGCCGCTTCTGCGGCCGCTGCCGCTACCGCAGGGAGCGCTGCGCGGCCGAGACGCCGGAGCTCAGGGAGGTCGGGGCGGGGCGCTTCGTGGCCTGCCATTACTACGACGCCCTCGGCGAGAAGAAAGGAAACTAAGGAATATGGACCAGTACATCGGCTACACGCGCGACCTCCTCCTGGAGACCCTCGCGATCCCCGGCTGCGGCGGCGACACGCGGGCCATCATGGAGCGCATGCGCGCGGAGTTCGCGTCCCTCGGGATCGAGGCCATCCCCACCCGCAAGGGCGCCCTCGTCGGGACCCTCCCGGGGCGGAGCGAGGGCGGCGGGCGCATGGTGGCCGCCCACGTCGACACCCTCGGGGCCATGGTGAAGGCGATCAAGCCCAACGGCCGGCTCCGGCTCTCGCCCATAGGCGGCTTCGCCTGGCAGGCCTTCGAGGGGGAGAACGCCATCGTCTCCGCGCATGGGGGGAAGAGCTACGAGGGGACCCTCCTCCCCGACAAGGCCTCGATCCACATCTTCTCCGACGAGGTGCGGGAGTCCCCCCGCACCGAGGACAGCATGGAGCTTAGGCTCGACGCCGAGGCGCGGAGCGCGGCCGACGTCGAGGCCCTAGGGATCAGGGTCGGCGACTTCGTCAACTTCGAGGCCAAGCCCCGCCTCGCGGGGGACGGCTACGTCAAGGCGCGCTACCTCGACGACAAGGCCTGCGTGGCCATACTCTTCGCCGCGATCAAGCGCTACAGGGATACGGGCAGCCTGCCGGCCCGCAGGACCCACTTCTACCTGAGCAACTACGAGGAGATCGGCCACGGCATCTCGCTCCTCCCCGAGGGGGTGGAGGAGTTCCTCGCCCTCGACATCGGGACGGTCGGCGAGGGCCATACCTCGGACGAGCGCTGCGCTACCATCGTGGCCAAGGACTCGCGCACGCCCTACGACTTCGGCTTCCGCCGGCGCCTGGTCGAGCTGGCGGAGCGGAACGGCGTCGACTACCGGGTCGACGTGCACTACCGCTACGGCTCCGACGCCTCCCTCGCCGCCATGGCCGGCTTCGAGGTCAACTTCGCCTGCATCGGCATGGGGGTCGACGCGACCCACCACTACGAGCGGACCCACCTCGACGGCCTGGCCAACACCCTGAAGCTCCTCCTGGCCTACCTCGACTCCTGAGCGCGGGAGGGGCGCACGCTCCTCCCGAGCATCCCGCCCCGCGGCGCGCAACCGCGGGGCGATTCTTTGTATAGAACTGATATATCAATGGTATATCAATTGTCTTGACAGCTCCGGGGAGCCGTGGCATCCTGATTCCGCCCCGGCTCGGAACGACTCCAGAGCCTAGCGCGACTCGCCGGGGAATCCGGAGCAGGCACATGAACAGGATTGAGCGGCACCCGATCGTCGCCCCCCCCGAGGGCAGGCGGGAGGTTGCCTTCCGCTTCGACGGTTCCGAACTGCGCGGCTACGAGGGCGAGATGCTCTCCTCGGCCCTCTTCGCCAACGGCGTCAGGCGCTTCTCGACCCACCACAAGGACGGCGCGCCCCAGGGCATCTTCTGCGCCAACGGCCAGTGCTCCCAGTGCGCGATCCTCGTGGACGGCCTGTCCAGGAAGGCCTGCGTCACCCCCCTCGCCGCGGGCATGGACCTCAGGACCCTTGAGGGACTGCCGGCCCTGCCCGAGCCCTCCGAGGGCCTGGCCGCCTCGAGGCCCCGGCGCCTCGAGGCCGAGGTCCTCGTGATCGGCGGCGGCCCCTCCGGCCTCGGGGCGGCCATCGAGCTGGCCAAGCTCGGGATGCGGGTCGTCGTGGCCGACGACAAGGAGAGCCTCGGGGGCAAGCTCGTCCTCCAGACCCACAAGTTCTTCGGCTCCGAGGCCGACTGCTACGCCGGCACCCGGGGCATCGACATCGCGCGGAAGCTCTCCTCCGAGCTCGCCTCCTACCCGAACGCGACCATCCTCTCGGGCTCGCCGGTGGTCGGCCTGTACAAGGACCGCGTGGCGGGGATCTACGAGGGCGGCTCCTCCTATACCCTCGTGGGCTTCCAGGGCCTCGTCGTCGCGGCGGGGGCCCGCGAGCGCTCGATCCTCTTCCCCGGCAACGACCTGCCGGGCGTCTACGGGGCCGGCGCCTTCCAGACCCTCGTCAACCGCGACCTCGTGCGGCCGGCCAAGCGGGTCCTCATCGTGGGATCGGGCAACGTGGGACTCATCGGGGCCTACCACGCCCTCCAGGCGGGGATCGAGGTGGCGGGCATCGTGGAGCTCCTGCCCAAGGTGAACGGCTACAAGGTCCACGGCGACAAGATCGTCCGCATGGGCGTGCCCATCCACCTCTCGACCACGGTGGTGTCGGTCGAGGGGGAGGGGAAGGTCGAGCGGGCCACGGTGGCCCAGGTGGGTCCCGACTTCAAGCCCCTCCTCGAGACGGCGCGGACCTACGAGGTCGACACCGTCCTCGTGGCGACGGGCCTCTCGCCCTGCGACGAGTTCTACCGCCAGGCCCGCTCCTTCGGCTTCGACGCGGTGGTCGCGGGCGACGCCGAGGAGATCGCCGAGGCCTCGAGCGCCCTCTTCGGCGGCCGGATCGCCGCCCTGGCCCTGGCCAAGATCATGGGACGGAAGGTCGAGCTGGACGCCTCCTGGGCGGCCAAGCGGGAGATCCTCAAGTCGCGCCCCGGGGAGCGCATAACGCGCGAGACTGAGGTCCCCGGGAAGGAGTGGAAGCCGGTCTTCTTCTGCGACGAGGAGATCCCCTGCAACCCCTGCTCCACGGTCTGCCCCTCGGGCTGCATCGAGCTCTCCGGCAGGCTGGGCGACATGCGCGACCTGCCCCGCCTCGCCAAGGGCGGCTGCAAGGGCTGCACGGCCTGCGTGGCCGCCTGCCCGGGGCTCGCGATCTCGCTCGTGCGGGCCCTCGAGGGTCCCTGGTGCGAGGTCGCCCTGCCCTACGAGTTCGAGGCCCCCTTCGAGCCGGGCTCGCGCCTCGGGCTCCTGGACCGGGACGGGGGCGAGCTCGAGGAGGCGGAGCTCCTGGGCAAGTCCTTCAGCAAGAAGTACAAGACCTGGATCCTCCGCTTCAAGGTGAGCGCGGCCAACGCGCCCAAGGCCATCGGCATCCGCGTGCAGGCCCCGGAGGCCACCGCCTCCCTCCCCTCCCCCCGCTTCTCCTGCGCGGCCGACGACGCGGTCGTCTGCCGCTGCGAGCGGGTGAGCTTCGGGGAGCTCGTGCGCTTCGTGAAGGAGAACGGCATCCGCGACATCAACCAGCTCAAGTCGATCCGGGCGGGCATGGGGGCCTGCGGCTCCAAGACCTGCTCTACCATCTACCCGGCGGTATTCCGCGCCGCCGGCGTCGATCCCGCCGAGGTAACGGCGGGCTCGCTCCGGCCCCTGGCGGTCGAGGTCCCGATGGGCGACATCGCGCGCGGCCGGGGCGCGGCGGGGACGGAAGGGGGCCGGAAATGAGCCGCTCCTACGACCTCGTCATCGCGGGCTCGGGCTCCGTCGGCGTGCCCCTCGCCTACTACTGCGCCAAGAAGGGCCTGAAGGTCTGCGTGGTCGACCGCGAGGCCTCCTGGGGCCGCGGCCAGAACCGGGCCGCGATAGGCGGCCTCAGGGCCACGCACTCCGATCCCGCCAAGATCCGCATCTGCCAGGAGTCGATCAAGATCGTCTCCTCCCTCGAGGCGGAGGAGGGCCTGGACGTCGAGTGGCGCCGGGGCGGCTACCTCTTCGTCGCCTACGACGCGGAGCGCGAGGCCTCCTTCCGGGAGCTCCTCGTGGCGCAGAAGGCCGCGGGCCTGGGCATCGACTGGGTCGGGCCCGAGCGGGTGCGCGAGCTCTGCCCCGGGATACGCGAGGAGGGCCTGCGGGGCGGCACCTTCAGCCCCGGCGACGGCTACGCCTCGACCCTCATGACCGGCACGGCCTTCCACGCCCTCGCCGCCCGCGCGGGCGTCGAGTTCCGCTTCGGCGAGGAGATCCGCGGCTTCGACCAGGAGGGAGGCCGCATAACGCGCATGCGCAGCTCCTCCTCCGAGTACTCCGCTGGCCTGTACGTGGACGCCGCCGGGGCCCAGGCCGCCGAGCTGGCGGCCACGGCCGGGGTCCAGATACCCGTGCGCCCCGACTGCCACGAGGCCGGGGTCACCGAGCCGGTCGCGCGCTTCATGGAGCCCATGCTCGTCGACACGCGCTCGGACGCGGAGTCGGGCAACTACTACTTCTACCAGGCGGCCACCGGCCAGGTCGTGTTCTGCATCACGCCCCGGCCCCAGGTCTGGGGGACGGACAAGGACTCGACCTCGAGCTTCCTCCCCCTGTGCGTGCGGAGGATGCTCGAGCTCTACCCCCGGCTGCGCGGCCTCAAGGTGCGGCGGACCTGGAGGGGCATGTACCCGATGACCCCCGACGGCCAGCCCATCGTCGGCTACGCGCGCGAGGCCCCGAACCTCCTCCTGGCCGCGGGGATGTGCGGCCAGGGCTTCATGATCGGCCCGGGCCTCGGGCGCATCCTCGCCGAGGCGATCGCCGGGGGCTCGAAGGACTACGGCTTCATCTTCGACCAGCTCTCTCCCTACCGGAAATTCGAGGGCATGGAGATGCTCGAGTAGCGTCGACGCCCCGGGCGGCCCTCGTATATACTGGTCCGATGCCCGGCACCGAAGACCCGAGCGGCGATCCCGCCTCGGCCGCGGCCCTCTCCGCCCGCGCGGCCGTCCTCTCGATCCCCCGGCTCCGACCCGACCGCGTGCGCCGCTCGCGCCTGGTCGAGCGCCTCGAGCGGGGGGCGGCCGGGCGGCTCGTCCTCGTCGAGGCGCCCGCGGGCTTCGGCAAGACCACCCTCATCAGCGACTGGCTCGCCGAGACCCGCAGGCCCTACGCCTGGGTCTCGGTCGAGCAGGGCCTCTCCGAGCAGGGCGCCTTCCTCGCCTGCCTCGAGGCCGCCGTGGACCTCGCCCTCGGGGGCGAGGGCCGGGCCCTCTCGGCGGCGCCCCCGGCCGCCGTCCTCCTCTCCCTGGCCTCGCGCATCGCCTCCTCGGGCCTCGGCCTCGCCCTCGTGGTCGACGACTTCCACCGGGCCGCCGCGGCCCGGGCAGGGGAGGCCCTGGGCCGCCTCGCCGAGCTCCTCCCCGAGGGCTCCTGCCTCGTCGTCGCGAGCCGCTCGGGCCCCGACTTCCCCGCGGCCCGGCTGCGCGCCTCGGGCGAGCTCGCCGAGATCGGGGCCGACGAGCTCCGTTTCACCCCCGCCGAGGCCCGCGAGTTCCTCTCGCGCTCGGCCCTGCCCGGCCTCTCCGACGAGGACGCCGCCCTCCTGGGCTCGCGGACCGAGGGCTGGATCGCGGGCCTCCAGCTCGCCGTCCTGGCCCTCCGCGACGGCCGCGATCCACGGGCCTTCGTCGAGGCCTTCGGCGGCACGACCCGCTCGGTCTACGACTTCCTCGCCGAGGAGGCCATCGACGCCCTGCCCCCGGCCACCCTCGGGTTCCTCACGGCCGCCTCGGTGGCGGACAGCTTCTGCCCCGGCCTCTGCGACGCCCTCCGCGCGGCCGAGCCGGGGGCGGCCGCGGGGCCCGAGGAGCCCGCGCCGGCCGCGGGGGCCCTCCTGGCCCGCCTCGAGCGGGACTGCCTCTTCCTCGTCCCCCTCGACGACGAGCGCCGCTGGTACCGCCTCCACCCCCTCTTCCGCGAGGCCCTCCTCGCCCGGCTCCGCGCCTCCGCGCCGGGGGCCGAGCGCGAGCTCAGGCGGCGGGCCAGCCTCTGGCTCGAGGCCAACGGCCGCCCCGCCGAGGCCCTCCGCCAGGCCGCCCTGGCCGGCCTGGCCGAGCGGACGGCGGCCCTCTCGGAGCGCTTCGCCCTGGCCGCCCTCCAGAGCGGGGACATAGGGGAGATCCACGCCGCCCTCGCCGCCCTGCCGGGGACGGCCGGCCCCCAGGGCCCCTGGCTCGGCCTGGCGGCGGCCTGGACCGCGGCCTACGCCGGCGAGCTCGACGAGGCCGAGGCCCACGCGGCCGAGGCCCTCGCCGCCGCGGCCGGCTTCGCCCCCGCCGAGGCCCGCCGCGTCGAGGGCCACGCCCAGGCCATCCGCGCCTTCGCGGCGAGCCAGGCCGCCCGCTCGCGCGAGGCGGTCGAGCTGGCCAGGAGGGCCCTCGAGCTCCTGCCCGAGAGCGAGGCCATGGCCCGGGGCCAGGCCGAGCTGACCCTGGGCACCGCCTCCTACCTCCTCGCCCGCGACGCCGAGGCCCGCGAGGCCCTCGGCCGCGCCATGGCCCTGAGCGGGGCCGCCGGCGTGAGCCACCTGCGCTACCTCGCCGCGGCCTGCCTCGCCCAGCAGATGCTCTCCCTCGGGGACCTCGACGGGGCCAAGGCCCTCTGCCTCTCGGCCGCGGCCGAGCCGGGAGCCGCCGCCTCGCCGGCCCTCGGCGGGGTCCTCGTCGCCCTGAGCCGGGTCCACTGGGAGCGGGGCGAGACCGACGCTGCCCTCGAGGCGGCGCGCCGCGGCCTCGAGCTCGGCCTGCGCTGGGGCCACGCCGACGGCCTGGTGAGCGCCTACATAGCCCTGGCGGAGGCCCTCGCCGCGGCCAGGAGCTCCGACGCGGCCATCGCCCTCCTCGGCCGGGCCCGGCGCCTCGAGCAGGTCTCGGCCTGGCACAAGCTCAACCTCGACGAGGCCGCCGCCTCAATCTCGATCCTGCGGGGGGACTGGCGCTCGGCCGAGGAGTTCTGCTCGATGCCCCAGGCCATCGGCACCTTCGAGGGGAGCTTCACCCAGGCGGCCTACCTCATCGCGCGTAAACGGCCGGCCGAGGCCCTCCCCCTCCTCGACCACTGCCGCGAGCGGGCCGAGAGCCGGGGCCTGGCGACGAGGGCGGTGGAGACCCACATCCTCTACGCCCTGGCGCGGCGGGCCCGGGGCGAGCGGCGGGCCGCCCTCGAGGCCCTCGGCCTGGCCCTCGCGGCCGCGGCCCCCATGGGCGCGGTGCTCCGCTTCGCCCGCCGCGGCGAGGCCCTCCTCGAGCTTTTAGACGAGCTGCGCGCCGAGCGCCGCGACGAGTTCGCCGAGCGGGTGGCCCTCGCCCTGCGGGAGGAGCTCGGGCGGGGAGGGAGCAGGCCGGAGGGGGCCCTCTCGCCCCGGGAGCTCGAGATCCTCAGGCTCGTGGCCGAGGGCCGCACCGCCGAGGAGGCGGCGGACCGGCTCTGCGTCGCGCCGAGCACCGTCCGCTCCCACGTCAAGTCGATCTACGCCAAGCTCGGCGCCCACCGCCGCCTCGAGGCGATCAAGCGGGCCCGGGAGCTCGGCCTCCTCTAAAGGCGCCCGGCCCTCCCCGCGGCGCGGATCGACGCCAGGCCGATCCGCGACCTATCGGGAGCTTTAGCTCCCTTTCTTAGCGCGCGGATCGGCGACAGGCCGATCCGCGACCTATCGGGAGCTTTAGCTCCTTTCCTAGCGCGCGGATCGGCGACAGGCCGATCCGCGACCTATCGGGAGCTTCAGCTCCCGATAGGGATGATCTGGTCGAGGTGGATCTCGCGGAACTGCTTCTCGAGCTGGGGCGAGAGGGCGACGATCCGGAGGCCCGAGCCCTCCTTGTCGAAGTGCTTGTAGAAGGCGAGGAGCTTGCCGATGCCGGCGCTCGTGATGGAGGGCGCCTCCGAGAGGTTGAGCTCGGCGCGGCGGACGCTCGCGTCCTTGGCGATCTCGGCGAACTTCGCGCTGAGCTCGGCCCCTCCCGCCGTGTCGATGGGCCCGAGGATGGCTATCCTCGCCCGGTCCTGGTCGATGTCGATCTCGATGTCCATGCCTTCACTCCTACCCGAGGCCCCGCTCCGGGGCGGGACGCTCGGCCTTGGTCTCGTCGAACCAGGCGATCAGGGCGCCGGCGACCTCCTCGGCGGCCTCCCCTCCCAAGAGGTCGTGGCGGGCCCCGGGGAAGGCGAGGATCCGCTTCGGATCGAGGGGCAGGGCCGCGACCGCGGCCTCGAGGCGGGCCCGGGGCACGAGGGGATCCTCCTCGCCGACGAGGAAGGCCGCGCTCCTCCCCTCGAGGAAGGAGGGCTCGGCGAGGAGCTCCCCGGCCACCCTGCCGAGCTCCTCGGCCAGGGCCGGGGGCAACGCCGAGCCCGAAAGCTCGGCCGCCGCGGGGCCCGCCTCCGCTTGGGCGCCGAAGAGGAGGGGCGAGAGGGCCGCCAGGCCGGCCCGGCGCGAGGGGTAGCGCTTGAGGAAGAGGAGGGCCGCGACCGCGCCCATCGAGTGGGCGACGATGCCGATCTCGCGGCCGAGCTCGGCCGACTCGATCCGGCGGCAGAGGGCCTCGACGGCGTCGGCCATCGCGAGGAGGCCGCCGGCCCCGCGCTCGCCGGGGCTGGCACCGAAGCCGGCGAAGTCGAGGGCGTAGACCTTGAAGCCGGCCCCGAGGAGGGGAGGCAGGAGCCGCGGGTAGGAGCCCGAGTGCCGGGCCGGGCCGTGGAGGAGGAGGGCGACCCGGCTATAGGCCTTGGCCCCCGGCTCCCAGTACTGGTAGCGCAGGCGCCTGCCGCGGGGGTCGGGGAAGAAGGAGCTCAGGTGGTTCACCGGAGCTTCCCTCCCTACCTGCGCACCGGGAATATGCGGTCGAGGTGGATCTCGAGGAACTGCTTGTACAGGGGCTCCGAGATGCCCTCGACGGAGAGGGAGCCTTTACGGCCGTCGATGAACTTGAAGAAGTTCATGATCTTGCCGATCCCCGAGGAGGTGATCGTGCGCACCGTGGAGAGGTCGAAGACGACCCGCTTGAGCCCCTCCATGCCCATGGCTTCCTGGAGGGCCTCGCCGAGCTTCCGCCCGCCCTCGGAGTCGATGTTTCCGTCGACGACGATGCGGAGATCCTCGCCCTGCCTGTTCAGCTCGATGTCCATAGATCCTCCCTATCGCGTCAGCGCCCCGGCTTCCGCTTCGCGAGGGCGAGCCTCCTGCCCCCCTCCTCGTAGGCGGCCGAGTCGAAGGGCCGCTTGATGAGCCAGAAGCCCTTGCCGGAGACCTCGAGCCCCGAGGGGCCGAGGCCGATGGCCGCGGGGTCGAAGCCCCCGCCCTCGTCCTCGACGGCGACCCGCGCCTCGGTCCCGTCCATCGAGAGCCCGATCCTGACCCGGCGCGAGCCGAAGGCGGGGTCGGCGAGCCGCGCGGCCCGGGCGGCCTCGTAGCGGTCCTCCTCGAGCATCTCGCCGGGGCGGGTCGCGGAGTCCAGGGCCAGGTTCCCGTGCTCGAGGGAGTTGACGAGGGCCTCCTCGAGGGCGAGGGAGCACTCGTCCTCGCCGGAGCACTCGGGGTAGAAGCCCGCCTGGGCGAGGATCCGCGCCAGGCTCCGGGCGACCTTGCCCAGCTCGATCTCGTCGCTGCGCCAGGAGAAGCTCGCCTCGAGGCGCTCGAGGCCGATGAAGGCCGCGTCCCCGGCGCTCCGCTCGAGGGCCTCCTCCGCCATGGCCGATAGCGCCCGCTTGAGCTCCTTGCCGAGGACCGGGGAGAGGAGGAGGAAGCCCTCGTGGGCGGCGGCCGCCGCGGCCACGAGGCCCCGGTCGGAGGCTGGCACGCAGAAGGCCCAGGGGCGGCGCTCGTCGAGGGCCGCGGCCCGGAAGCCCCGGAGGCTGCCCTCGTCGCGGGCCTGGGCGATCACGAAGGCGGCCTCGGGATCGTTGACCGGGTCGCCGGGCCTGGCCTCGCGGCCGAGCCGGGCGAGCTCGGCGGCCAGGGAGCGCTCCTCCTCCGCGTCGAAGCCGGTGAGGAGGACGTATCCAGAGGCGCCGCCGGTCATGCCGGGAGCCCGCGGGCCCCGCGCCGGGAATCGGCCGCGTGGATGCTCATGGGGACAAGTATAGGTTCCGGCCATCGCCTGTCAAATCCTGGAATTCCGCCGTGCGGCAGCGGAGCGCATGATACGCCTCCCCAAGACCTGCTCATCTCCGCCGAGGCGGCCTCTCCGACTGGACAGACGCAGACTATCCCGGATGTGAGGGCATGGCGATTCAGGATGGCCGTGCCCGCTTCGGCGTGGAGCCGTCCATGTGCGACGTGGTGGACATCCGGCTGCCCAACACGGCCCTAATCTCGCACTGCGGGAAAACCGAAGGAGATGCTCAGGTTATCCCTATCGACGGTGGGGTGCTGCTCGATCCCGCTCCCGAGCTCCCGGACGAGCCGGGGCACGCTCTCTTGGACATATCCCCGCAACTCTGATACGGTGATCAAGCCGTCGGCGTATCCGGTCTCGGCCTTCCCCTTGAAAGCCTCGATGACTTCGTGCGTGAAGGCGCCCTGTTGCCAGGAGACTGCATCGGTAGCTTCATAAGAATACTCCCCAGCCCGGCAGGAAGAGATGACGATGGCGCCGCTCCGGCGCGCGAGGTCGTTATAGATCCAACGGTCCCGGCCTCGCAGGGCCGCCTGGACCGCGGAGACTCCCTGGACCGCCACCCCGCGCCCTTCCGGCGGCCGCAAGGCTCTGGCCCGGAAGCCGGCGCCGGGGGCGGCGGCCACCAGCGCATCCGCCTCGGCCTCGCCGGATTGGCAGGTATCCATGAGGAAGAGCTTGTTGCGGGGAGCGATCCCCTGGAGCAGGGACTCGATCGCCTCGAACTCGACCGCGGTCTCCCTGATGCGCGCGCGCTCGGTGTCCGCGGTCAGATAGAAATAGGTAAAATCGGGCCCGGCGCCCTCGGCCCCGAGGAGGCGCCCTTCCCGATCCACCTGCACGCCGTGGCCGGCGATGAAGAGGACGAAGATATCCTCCGGTCGGGCGTCAGCAAGGAAGGTCTTGGCCGAGAGGACGGCGGCCTTTGTGGCCGCGCCGTCGGCCAATACTCTCGTGCGCACCTCGACGAAGCGGGTCCCGGCCATCTTCTTGAACAGCAGCTCGAGGTCCCGGGCATCCTTGGCGGCGAAGCCGAGGTCAGGTATGGCCGGGCTGTCGGCGTAGTCCGAAATGCCGAATCCGAGGTAATAAAGGCGCGGCGTGCTTCCACCGCTCCACGAGAAGCTCCTGGAGGCGCGAAGGCTCTCCACCCCCGCGGCGTCGGCGCAGGAAACCTCTACCTTGTTCGCCCCGGCCGTGAGCTCGATGCGCTCGGATATCGAAAGGGCGCTCCCCCTGGCCTCCTTGCCCGTCGGGCCGAAGAGGGGGACGTCGTTCACGTAGACCTGGTAGCGGGCGAGGGGCCGGCCGGCCGCCTTGAGCGCGACCTGAAGGTCGACGAAGCGGCCCTTGTCGGCGGACATGTCCTGGACCGCCTGGGCGATGGCGACGGTCGGCGCGGCGTATCCGCCCCCCAGATCCGCCTCGGAGAGGCCGAGCCTGCGCAGCCGCTTGCTCCAGGCGTACTTGAATTCCGCAACCGCCCCCGGAGGGGCCTTCATGCGGTCCGCGATGATGTCGGGCCTGTTGTTCCTGACCGCGAACTGCTCGATGTTCCATGAATCGAGGCCCCGCACCATCGCGACGCAGGCCCCCGCGTTCTTGGAGCCGTCCCAGTAGCCGTCCTCGGTATGGAGGATCCACTCCTCCCCGAGCGCGTCCGAGCGCCAGGAGAAGGAGCGGTCGCCCTTCCTGTCCCAGAGCTGGACCCCGCCGTGGGCGAACTCGGCCGCGATGTAGGCTGGATACAGGTCGTACTCGACCCGCTTGACCGCGTCCTCGACCGACCGGAGCGTCGCGGTGACGGCCTTGGTCCGGGGATCGACGAGGCGGATCGAGCCGTCGGCGAAGCCGAGGAGGACCAGCCTCTTATCCTTCGAGGCCGAGGCGAAGCTGCAACGCTCGCCTATGAAGTTTAGCTTGATCGGGGCGCTTTTCGGGTCGCGATAGTCCATGACGACGGCGACCCCGCACTGGATTTTCCCGGTGTTGAGGTCCCGCGTCGTCGATATGGCCGAGAAGACCCCCGTGGCATCGTCGTGGAAAATGACGCAATCCCTTCCGCCCAGGCCGAAATCGACGAGGGCCTGGGCGGCGGCGCCCGAGCCGCTCTGGCGGTACAGGACGCCTTGGGGGCTGTAATAGTATAGAAAGGCGTCGTCGGGCGAGAAGAAGGGCGAACCCGAGGGGCTCGGCCTGATCGACCCCGCGTCGAGGTCGGCTATGTACCTCGCCTCCGTGCCCCTGCAGACGAGGCAGAAGCCGCCCGCCGGCGAGGGGACGAGCCCCATCGCCTCGTACGAGAAATCCGCCTGGACGACTCCGCCCGGGACCGTCAGGCTCTGAAGGAGCCTGGCCTCCGCGGGATCGTAGACCTGGAGGTTGTCGCTTTCCCTAGCGATCAGGACGAGGAGCCTGCGCCCCTCCTTCGTCAGGGCGTAGTCCACGACCCCGGGCGCGGCGATGCGCGTCGCCTCGCCCCCTCCCGCCCGCCGTACCTCGAGGTATTCCTCTCCCTTTCCTCCCTTGCTCAGGACCGAGAACCCGCCCCCCGAAGGAGCCTCGAGCCTATCCCTCTCGTCGCGAGACAGGACCCGCTGGCTCACCTCGCCCGTGCGGATGTTCCACTCGCTCGTCCTGACCAGGTTCCCCCATTGGAAGAAGCGCCGGCGGATCAGGCCCTCGGGGCCGAAGTCGACCTCGGCCTTGACGCCGAGCTTGCTCGCCACGTTGACCTCGGCGACGAACTCGGCGCTCGAGGCGTCGAAGACCTGCTGAGACTCGGAGTCCATGACGGCTACCGCGAGGAATCTCCCGTCCTGGCTGAGGACGGGATTGTAGAGGACCTGCCCCATCGCGTAGATCCTCGGCGTGTAGCTGGTCAGCTTCTTGTCGTAGGGGACGGCCGCCGAATAGGCCACGTACTGCATGTCCTTCGAGCCGACGAAGGCCAGGCGAGAGCCGTCGGGGTAGAGGGCGGCGTCCGCCAAGCCGATCGAGACCTCGTACTTCGCCGCCCTCTGCCCGCTATGGACGTCGAAGACGTCGATCCTCTTGCTCAGGGTATTGGTTATGCAAAAAAGGTCGCCCCGCCTGGCCGTCGAGAGCTCCCCGAGGGGGGCGCTGACCGCGAGCGTCACCTTGTAGGGCTTGAGGCTCTTCTGGTCGACGGCGATCACCGATCCACCCTCGTTCGTGTCGTAGAGGACGATCCTGTCCTTGGTCAGGTCAGCGTCCGTTATGCCTTTATGGCCGTAATCGTCGCTGGAGAAGAGCTGCTTCCCGCTCGAGGCCTCCCAGACCCGAGCGCGGTTCCGCAACTGGACCTTGAGGCCCCATTGATCCAGGTCCTCGGGCTCCGAGGAGAGGGCCAAAACGCGGTCGTCGAAGCGGCGGACCCTGAGCACCGAGCCTCCCTTGGCCTTACGCTCCGCGGGGAGGAGCTCTATGCTGCGGATCGCCCGACCCGTGGCGAGGTCCCAGAGCTTGACCGTCATATCCTTCGAGCCCGAGGCGAAGGTCGCACCGTCGGCGGCGAAGTCCAGGGCGGTCACCGGGGCCTCGTGGCCCGTGAAGCTCCTGATATCCTTGCCAGCGGCGAGGTCCCAGAGATGGATCGCCCCGGACTCCATCCCGAACAGCATGAAGCGGCCGTCGGGGGATATGGCGCTGGCCTTCTTGGCCACGCCGAAGAGTGGTATCTGCGGCCGCAGCTCCGGCGCGGGCTCAGCCTGCCTATGAGGCTCGGCCTGCCGCTTGAGGTTTTGCGCGCTCCCGAGGCTCGCCGTAGCGAGCGCGGCGACCGCGGCGAGCAGGCGGAGCATCATGGCAGGACGAAGGCTGTTTTTGAGCGTATTTATCATAATTTAGCTCCTGGGCGCCTTTCGGTAAGCTGCGTATATATATCGGCAACCGAAGCTGCGCGCGGGGCCGCCGCGATCCCCCGCGGCCGCCGGCGGCGGACTCTAGAGCGATTCGAGGACCTGGGCCACGAGGATCGTGATGTCGTCCTCGGCCTCGGTGCCCTGGCTCCAGGCGAGGAGGTCTGAGAAGAGGCCCGCCGAGAGCTCGCCGGGGCCGGCGCCCGGCCGGGAGCGGAGCGAGCGGATGATGCCCTCGCGGCCGAAGAGCCGGCCCTCCGCGTCCGAGGACTCGAAGACCCCGTCGGTGAACAACAGGAGGGTGTCGCCCGGCCTGAGGACGAGGCTCCGCTCCTCGAACTCGACCCCCTCGATCATGCCCAGGAGGAAGCCCATGCTGCTGAGCTCCTCGACGCCGGGCTCCGCGCCGGCCTCCGGCGCGGGGGCGAGGAGGGGGCCGGCCGCCGCGCCCGGGGCCGGGGCCGCCCCGAGGGTGATCGAGGGAGGCTCAAGCGTCCCCGCGGCGGGGAGGGCCCCCCAGGCGGGGCTCCCGGCCCGGAAGAGGAGCTGCTTCGGGTGCCCGGCGCTGCAGTAGCGCATCTCGAGGCTCTCGAGGTCGATGAAGGCGGTGAAGGCCGTGACGTAGTGGCCGGTGGTGAGGAAGGCGTTCATCTCCTCGTTGAGGGCCTTCATGAGGGGCCCCGGCGAGCGGATCATCCGGCTCACGAGGCCGAAGGAGCTCTTGAACATGGAGGTGACGAGGGCAGGCCCCACCCCGTGGCCCGAGACGTCGGCGATGACCAGGGCGAGGGTCCGCTCGTCGACCTTGAAGACGTCGAAGAAGTCGCCGCCGATGCTGTTGAGGGGCACGAACTTGTGGGCGAACTCCAGGGGCACGTCCGTGGGGTAGGAGCGGGGCAGGAGGCTCTTCTGGAGCTCGCTGGCCAGGTTGAGCTCCTCCATGATCTGGCGGTTGACCCCGTCGAGCCGATCCATGGCCTGGTTGAGCTCGAGGGCCCGGCGCTCGAGGAGCTCGTTGGCGGAGGCGAGCTCGACCGAGCGCTGCTCGGCAGCCCGCAGGCGGAGGTCCTCGAGGCGCTTGACCCGGGCATCGGAGCGGGCCGCCTCGATGTAGCGCTCGTCGGCGAGGCCGAGGCCCCAGGCGGCGGCGGCGGCGGCCTCGGGGGCCCCCTCGGCGGGCAGCCTGAGGACGGGGAGGCCGGCCTCCTCGGCCTCATCCACCAGGCTCGCGTCGGGCCCCGCCTCGCCCACGACGATGAGGCAGTCGGCCTCGCCGGGGATGGAGCCGCGCGCCGGCAGGCAGGCGTGGCCCCGGGCCTCGAGCCGCGCGGCGACGGCTGCGGCTCGATCGGGGTCGGCGAAGAGGGCGATGTTCATGCGCGGCTGGCTCCTCTAGAACTATAGACGGCCGGGGCCCGGGAGCGCAACGCGGGCCCTCACTTGCCGAAGCGGTAGCTGAACTTCCCCTCGATGGCGTGGTCGTTCTGGTTGAAGTAGGTCGCCTTCTTGAAGCCGTAGAGCACGGCCTCGTCGACCTCGGCCGAGCCCGAGCCGGAGACCAGGGAGACCTCGACTAACTCGACCTTCTCGGGCTTTCCACCTTTGTCTTTCTGTTTAGTATTACTTAGGACAAACTCGATAACCACGACCCGATTTTTGACCGCGTCCTTGTAGTCTGCGGAAGCCAGGTCGTAGCCCGCCTCCTCAAGCATCAACCAGAGGCCCTGGCGCTGGTCGATCTTTACCGGTTCCTTAAGCCTCAAGACATCTCCCTCGACCTGGTAGTATTTGAGGAAGGTCTTCTTGCGGGCCTCGGCGGGGAAGTAGCCGGCCTTGTCCGCGGGTATGGCCTCGTAGATCGAGGCGGGGACCCGGGAAGGCAGAGGCATGTAGCCGTAGATGGGAGCATAAAGAATCCTCCCCGCCGTGCCCGAGGAGGCGCCGAGGACCGTGTCGAGGGCGTTGCCCTGCTCGGAGCCGCGGTAGGTCACGCTGCCCGAGCCCCCGGCGACGCCGGCGGGCGTGCCCTCGGCGATGGGGGAGCCGAAGCTCCTCGGGGGGGCCGAGCGCTCGACGGGGGCGCTCTGGGGGCTCGGCGGGACGGCCGCGGCCTTCTGCTCCTTGGGCAGGAGTCCGGCGGCCGAGCTCGGCGCCGCGGGGGCCGCGGCCGCCTTCGGCGCGGCCGGGGCGGCGGCCGGCGCGGGCGCGGCCTTGGCGGGGGCCGCCGGGGCCTTCGCCTCCTGGGGCGGGGGAGCCGGGCTCGCGGCCGGCGCCTCGGCCGGCCGCTCCGGCGCGAGCTCGCGGCCGAGGGGGGAGCCGCCGGGCCGATCGCCCGAGTCCAGGCTCACGAGGACGGCGCCGGGGAACTCGGCGAGCTCGTCGGTGCGCAGGAAGCCGAAGCCCCAGGCTGCGAGGAAGGCCAGGGCGTAGGCCGCCGCGGTGTAGAGGGCCGCCTCGCGGCGGCGCCGGCGGTCCTGCTCCGCGAGCCAGGCCTCCCTCATGGGCTGGCCTTCTTGTCGACGCTGGTGCGCAGGCCCACGGCCTCGATGCCGTTCTTCCGCAGGGCGTCGAGGGCCGAGATCATGAGCTGGTAGTTGGCGTTCCTGTCGCCCTCGAGGGTGGCCTTGAGGGAGGAGGGATCGCTGCCCCCGGCCCGCTTCTGGATGGCCTTCGCGAGGCCCTCGAGGTTGGTCCTCTCCCGGTCCACGTAGATCTCGCGCTCCGAGACGGCGACGACGCGGATGACCGAGGACTGGACCGACTGGGCCGTGGCCGAGTTCGGGAGCTCGAGGGCGATGCCGGGCGCGGTCTTGAAGGTCGTCGTGATCATGAAGAAGATGATGAGCTGGAGGATGACGTCGATGAGGGGCGTCATGTTGATGCTCGTCTGCATCTGGAGCCGGCGTTCCATCCTCATGGCTTGCCTGCCCCCTCGCCGGCCGGGTTGATCATCGCGAGGAGGGCGTTCACCTGGCTCTCGAGCCTGAGCATGATCAGGTTCACCTTGCCCACGAGGTAGTTGTAGAAGATGACGCAGGGCACCGCGACGACGATGCCGCCCACCGTGGTGATGAGGGCCTCGGAGACGCCCTTGGCGAGGACCGAGGGGTCGCTGACCGCGCCGAACTGGCCCAGGACCCCGAAGGCCTTCATGGTGCCCGTCACCGTGCCCAGGAGGCCGAGGAGGGGGGCGATGTTCGAGATCGTGCCGAGGGCCGAGATGCCCCGCTCGAGGCGGGGCGACTCGAGGGCCGCGGCGTCCTTGAGCATCTCCTTCTGGAGCTCCTCGCTGCGGCCCCGGTTCTCGATCCCCGCGCGCATGAGGGCCGAGAAGGGCGAGAGGTTCTGGTCGCAGATGGCGAGGGCCTCGTCGTGGTGGCCCTTCTCGATGCTCGCGCGGACCCGCGAGTAGAGCTTCTCCTCGTCGATGGCGATGGTCCGGAAATACAGGAGGCGCTCGACGATGATCGCCGCGGCGATGACCGAGAGGGCCATGATGATCCAGAGGACGAGCCCGCCCTGTACGATGAAATCCAGCATGCTTCCTCCCGGAAAGAGTGTTCGGCGCGTTCCCGCCCCACTACTCTATCCCGCATCGCCCTCCGCGGCAAGGCGAGGCCCGTTCCCGGCGCCGCCCGCCCCGCAGCCGCCTGTCCTGGCGGCCTTCCCCCGAGGCGGGTATACTGCCGGGCCATGGAGCGCAGCGCCCGCGAGGTCCTCAAGGAAGTCTTCGGCTACGAGGAGTTCCGGCCCCTCCAGGAGGCCGTCATCGAGGCGGCCCTCGCGGGGAGGGACGCCTTGGCGGTCATGCCCACGGGCGGAGGCAAGTCCCTCTGCTACCAGGTGCCCGCCCTCGCCCTCGGGCGCCTCGTCCTCGTCGTCTCCCCCCTCATCGCCCTCATGCGCGACCAGGTGGCCTTCCTCCGCGGCCTCGGGGTCGAGGCCCGGGTCCTCAACTCGACCCTGAGCCCGCCTGAGTGGCGGGAGAACGCCGAGGCGACCCGCCGGGGCGAGGTCCGCCTCCTCTACCTCGCCCCGGAGAGCCTCGCCACGGGCCGCGCCCGCGAGCTCCTGGCGGCCCTCGAGGGCGAGCGGCGGCCCGCCCTCCTCGCCGTGGACGAGGCCCACTGCATCTCGGAGTGGGGCCACGACTTCCGCCCCGAGTACCGCATGCTCGGCTCCCTCCGCCAAGCCCTCCCCGGCCTGCCCTGCCTGGCCCTCACCGCCACCGCCACCGAGCGAGTCCGCTCCGACATCAGGTCCGAGCTCAGGCTCGGGAGCCTCGGCACGCCGGCCCTCGAGCTCGTCGCGAGCTTCGACCGGCCCAATATCCTCCTCGAGGCGAGGAAGCGGAGCGCGGTCCTCGACCAGCTCGCCGAGCTCGCCGCCGCCTACCCCGAGGGCTCGGGCATCGCCTACTGCTTCTCCCGGGCCCGGGCCGAGGAGATCGCGGCCGGCCTCTCCGCGAGGGGTATCCCCGCCCTCCCCTACCACGCCGGCCTTCCCGACGAGGAGCGCTCGCGCAACCAGGACGCCTTCATCGCCGACGAGATCCGCGTGATCGCGGCGACCACGGCCTTCGGCATGGGCATCGACAAGCCCGACGTGCGCTGGGTCGCCCACGCCGACCTGCCCAAGAGCCTCGAGCAGTACTACCAGGAAGTCGGGCGCGCAGGCCGCGACGGATTGCCCGCCCGGGCCCTCCTCCTCTACGGCTACGGCGACGCGATCAAGATCCGCGCCCTCCTCGCGAAATCCCGGGAGGAGGCCCGCCTCGCCCGGGCGGAGGCCGAGGCCTTCGAGGAAGGCCCCGACGAGGAGGCGGAGCTCGAGGAGGCCGCGGCCCAGCTCCCCGCCGAGGCCCAGCTCCGCTCCATGCTCCGCTACGCCGAGGCCACGAGCTGCCGCCGCTCCCTCCTCCTCGCCCACTTCGGCGAGGCCTACGGGAAGCCGGGCTGCGGCTCCTGCGACGTCTGCCTCGGCACGGCGGCCGGCGCGGCCACCGAGGACATCACCCTCCAGGCCCACAAGTTCCTCTCCTGCGTGAAGCGCACGGGGGAGCGCTTCGGCGCCGGCCACGTCGCCGACGTCCTCGTCGGCTCCCGGGCCGAGCGGGTCCTCGGCCTCGGCCACGCCGAGCTCTCGACCTACGGCATCGGCAAGGAGTGGACGAAGGCGCAGTGGATGGACCTCGCGCGGCAGCTGACCCTCGCGGGCTTCCTCGGCCGCGACGAGGACTACGGGGTCCTCTCCCTCACGGAGAAGGCCTACGCCGCGTTCAAGTCGAAGGAGCCCATCCTCGGCTCCGTCCCGCCCCGGGGCAGGGGGGGCTCGGGCAAGGCGTCGGCGCCGCCGAGCCAGGCCCTCCTCCCCGGCGCCGAGGGCCTCGAGGCCGAGCTCCGCTCCCTCCGCCGCCGCCTCGCCAAGGAGGGCGGGGTCCCGCCCTACATGATCTTCTCCGACCGGACCCTGGCCGACCTCGTCGCGCGCCGGCCCGCCGACGAGGCCGGCCTCCTCGAGGTCTTCGGCCTCGGGGCGGTCAAGGGCTCCCGCTTCGGCGCGGAGATCCTCGCGGTCCTGGCCGCGGCTCGGGGCTAGGGCCGGGCCGCGATGGCGGCCCGCGCGCGGCCGGCCTCCCGGGGTATGCCGCCCGGGTCCCCCTGCGCTATACTCCCTTCCCATGGCAGCGAACCGGCATCTGGTGATACTCAACCCCATCGCGGGCAAGGGCAGGGCGGCCGAGCGGATCCCCGAGGTCGAGGCCCTCCTCGCCGCCCGGAAGATCGACTACGAGCTCCGCCTGACGACGGGGGTCTGGAACGCGGCCGAGCTGGCCCGCGAGGCGGCCCGCGAGGGCTTCCGGACCGTCGTGGCCGCAGGCGGCGACGGGACGGTCAACGAGGTGGTCAACGGCCTCATGCTCTCGCGGGAGCGGGGCGACCGGATCCCCTCCATGGGCGTCCTCGCCGTCGGCCGCGGCAACGACTTCTGCTACGGCGCCGACATCCCCGAGGAGCTCGGCCCCTGCGTCGACGCCCTCGCCGGCGGCCTGGCCAGGCCCCTGGACGTCGGCCGCGTCGTCGGCGGCGACTACCCCCAGGGCCGCCATTTCGTCAACGGCCTCGGCGCGGGCTTCGACACCATCGTCGGCCTCGAGGCCGCCCGGATGACCCGCGTCCACGGCGGCATGGCCTACGTCCTCGGCGCCCTCAAGACCTTCGCCCTCTTCCCCCCCGCCCCCGAAGTCCGCGTCACCTACGAGGGCGGCGAGATCGCGACCAAGAGCCACCAGGTCTCCATCATGAACGGCAAGCGCCTGGGCGGGAGCTTCTTCTACGCCCCCTGGGCCGAGAACCACGACGGCCTCCTCGACCTCATGGTCTCGGACGAGCTCAGCCGCGGCCGGATGATCAGCCTCATCCTGTCGATCGGCAAGGGCGAGCACGGCGGGAGGCCCGACCTCAGCTTCGCCCGGGCCGCGAGCATCCGCATCGAGGCGCCGGGCGGAGGCCTCGTCGTCCACGCCGACGGCGAGACCATCTGCACCGACGGTAAGTCCCTCCTCGTCGAGTGCCTGCCCGCGCGCATCGAGCTGATCTGCTCCCCAGGCCTCCACCCCGCGAGGCCCAGGCGGTGAAGCCCTCCTCGCGCCTGGTCACCCCCCTGGTCAAGGCCATCCTCTCCATGCCCTGCCGGGTGGACTCCTCCGAGCTCGCCCGGGTCCCCCGCCGCGGGCCCCTCATCGTGGCCATAAACCACATCAACTTCCTCGAGGTGCCCCTGGTCTACGCCCACCTTTACCCCCGCGACTCGGTCGGCATGGTCAAGCGCGAGACCTGGGCCAATCCCTTGATCGGCCTCCTCGCCGACGTCTGGGGCTCGATCGCCCTCGACCGCGGCTCCACCGACCTCCGCGCCATGCGCCTGGCCCTCGACGCCCTCGCCGCGCGGCGGATCCTCCTCCTCGCGCCCGAGGGCACCCGCTCGGGCCACGGCCGGCTCCAGCGGGGCCACGGCGGCATCGTCCAGCTCGCCCTCCGCTCGGGAGCGCCCATCCTCCCCGTCGCCCACTTCGGCGGCGAGGGCTTCTGGGCCAACCTCCGCTCCCTGCGCAAGACCCGCTTCGTGTTCCGGGTCGGCCAGGCCTTCAGGCTGCGCGCGCCCGAGGGAGGCCTGACGAAGAGCGCCCGCGCCGAGATGACCGACCAGGTCATGAACCGGCTCTCCATCCTCCTGCCCCCGGCCTACCGCGGGGTCTACGGCGAGCCCGAGTCCGCCCCGACCGACCGCCTCGAATTCCTCGGGGCCTAGCCATGGCCGCTCCCATCGCCTTCCTCGACGTCGACCATACCCTCACCCGGCGCTCCACGGGCTACCGCTTCGCCCTCGAGGCCGCGAGCCGCGGCCTCATCGGCCTGGGGAGCCTCGCCCTCATGCCCCTGCTCTACGCCCACTACCGCCTCGGCAAGCCGGATCCGGAGGCCTTCTCGCGGACGCGCTCCGTGCTCGGGGGACTGCGGCGGGAAGAGCTCGAGGAGGCGGCCCGGGCGGCCTTCGCGTCGCGCATCGCGCCCGACCTCTTCCCCGCCGCCCTCGAGCTCGTCGCCTCGCTCAAGGCCGCGGGCCGCCGGGTCTTCCTGGCCAGCTCGTCCTTCGACTTCCTGGTCAGGCCCCTGGCCGAGCTCCTCGGCGCGGCGGGCCTCGTGGCGAGCGAGCTCGAGTTCGCGGGCGGGCTCTCCACGGGCCGCTTCGCCGGGACGCCCGCCTTCGGCCGGGGCAAGCTCGAGCTAGCGGCGGCCGCGGCCGCGGCGGCCGGCTGCGAGCTCTCGGCCTGCTCCTTCCACAGCGACTCGGTCCACGACCTGCCGCTCCTCCTCGCGGTGGGCCAGCCCGTCGTGGTCAACCCGGACCGGGCCCTTGCCCGCGAGGCGAGGAAGCGCGCCTGGCCGGTCCTCTACTTCCGCTCCAAGTAGAAGTCCACCCTCCGGTTCTTCCAGCGGTTCAGGACGTCGCTGTGGGGCACGACGGGCGCCACGGCCCCGGCCCCCTCGGTCCGCAGGCGCTCGATCTCGATGCCCCGCTCGCGCAGGGCCGCCGCTATGGCCTTGGCCCGGGCGTTGGACAGGGGGATGAGGATATCGCGCTGCTCGGCCTCGCCCTTGACCGGGTCGTCCCAGTTGAGCATGACCGCGTGGCCCACGAGCTCGATCCGGTAGCCGGGGAAGCGGGCGAACTTCTCGGCGAGGCGGTCGAGGGTGTAGAGGTTCTGCCGCGCGAGCTCGGGCGGGAGGTCGCGGTAGTCGGCGGTGAAGCCCTTGAAGACGATGCTCGTCACGCTGATCCGGTAGCGCTCGCCCTCCTTGACCGCGAGGATGTCCGTCGAGATCGAGCCCTCGGCCTGGCCCACGTTGCCGAACTCGTCCCGCGCCCGGGCGACGAAGGGATAGGTCTCGGCCGAGTCGACGAGCTCGCCGCCCGAGCCCCGGCCGTCCCAGCTCGCCCCGGCGGCGGGCCAGGGCCCGGCCAGGCGGGCGAAGAGGCCCCGCTCGGCGCCGTAGATGTCGACGCTCCAGTCGACGACCCGGGCCAGGCCCGAGTCGGCGCTCAGCGAGAAGCGGGCCAGGTCGCCGGTCCCGTCGCCGTCGGGGGAGAAAAGCTCGGGAGAGACCGCGGCCTTGACGGCCGGCGGGCTGACGTCGAGGACGAAGGACGGGCTCCGGGCGCTCTCCGCGGCGAAGCGCTTGCCGTAGTCGAGGCTGAGCAGGGCCGTGTAGCGCCCCTCGGGGGCGGATTTCCCCGCCGCGTCCAGGCCCTCCCAGGTCAGGCTCTCGGGCAGGGAGCCGCCCGCCGCCGGCCCGGCCCCCGACCAGGAGCGCAGCGCCGGCCCCGTCGCCGCGAGGATCTCGAGCTTCCAGGCGGCGACCGCCTCGCGGTTCCCGAAGCCGAGGCTGAAGTCCATCCGGTCCATGGCCTTGTCGCCGTTGGGCGAGAAGCCCGAGGTCCAGGGCGTCACCGAGCTCCGCTCGGTCGCGAAGGGCAGGGGCGAGACCGCGATGGGGAGCCGGGCCGCGGCCGCGTGCCCGTACTCGTCGGAGAGCTCGAGGACGGCCGTGTAGCGCTTGCCCGGCTCCACCATCCCGCCCGAGGCCGAGCGGCCGTCCCAGGAGATCCGGGGAGCGGGCCACTCGCCGGCGAAGGAGCGGAAGGGGGAGCCGTCGGGGCCGAGTATCTCGAGGGACCAGGCGGCTATCCTCGCGAGGCCGGGCTTGGCCCCGAGCTCGAGGCCGACCGGGGCCTGCACCCCCTCGACCGAGGGCTCGAAGCGCGGCGGCTCGGCCGAGAGGAGGGGCTCGGGGGCCGAGCGGGCCAGGACGAAGCGCTGGGACTCGAGCGAGACCGGGGGCAGGGCCTCGCCGTAGCCGATGGAGAGCCGGGCGAGGTAGATCCCCTCGGCCGCGGCCTCGCCCGAGTCCTTCCTCCCGTCCCAGCTCAGGGAGGCGGGAAGCTCCGCGCCGCTTCCCGAGAAGACCTTGGCCGCCGCGGCGGAGCCGGGCCCCGCGCCCTGGGCGGCCGGGGCTATCTCCACGCGCCAGGACCCGACCAGGGCGGCGTTGCCGAAGAGGAGGGAGAACTCGATGAGCTTGCGCCGGGACTCGGCCGCGGGCCAGAAGCCGCCGGACTCGGCCCGGAAGGCGCTCGTCTCGACCTTGATCTCCGGGACCGGGGCGGGCTCGGCGGGCTTGGGCGCCTCGGCCGCGGGCTCGGCCGCCGGGGCCGGCGGCTCGGCGGGAACGGGGGGCTTGGTCTTGCAGGCCCCGAGGCCCAAGGCTGCGGCGAGGAGGAGGAAGGCTGCGGCGCGCGTGCTCGATCTCATGGTGGCGGCTCCCTGGAGAGTTTTTAAGAAGGGCTTTCGCCCATTCTATCCCCCCGGGAGCCGGCTGGCCAGCCGCTTCCTATCCCCTGCGCCGCGGCAGCCTCCGCTCCTCGTCCGGCAGGTCCAGGGCAAGGGTGCCGCCGGGATTCATGATGTTCGTGGGGTCGAAGTGGCGCTTGAGGGCGCGGAAGAGGCCCATCGCCGCAGGCCCGATATCCCCCTCGAGCCAGGGAGCGGTCATCTTGCCGATCCCGTGGTGGTGGCTCATCGTCGCCCCGAATTCCTGGATGGCGTCGAGGATGCCCGACTGGTAGGCGAGGTACTCCTCGATCGAGTCCATCTTCGCGATGAAGATGAAGTAGAGGTTGCAGCCCTGGGGATAGAAATGGGACATGTGGGTCATGCAGATGGTCGCGGGCCGGGAGTGGCAGAAGGCCCGGACCCCCGTATGGACCTCCTCGAGGTTCGTCCAGTTCACCGAGCACTCGAGGGTGTCGATCATGATCCCGTAGTCCTGGAGGTCCTCGCGCATGTAGGGGTCGAGGAACCTCCCCTTCTCCCACTCCCGCGTCACGAAGCCCGTCGTCGACATGGCCCCGTGCCGGCGGCAGCTCCGCTTGACCATCCGGCCGACGTGCCGGGCGAAGCCCGCCTCCCCGTCGGCCGTGCCGAGCATGAGGCAGCGCTCTCCCTTGCGGTAGCCCCGCGCGGACATGGCCGCGTCGATGACGGTGCCCTCGACCCCGTAGAGCTTCAGGGCCACGTCCGACTCCTCGGGGTCGGAGAGGCGGAAGACCGAGGGAGGCCCGAACTCGCCCTGCATGATCTCGCGGGCGGCCTCCTTCGCGTCCTCCCAGCTCTTGAAGATGTAGGAGTAGCGCCGGGTGTTCTCGGGCAGGTACTTCCGGACCTTGAGGGTGGCCGAGTAGAGGACGCCGAAGGCCCCCTCCGAGCCCATCATGACCTGGTCGATGTCGGGCCCGTCGGCCGCCGCCGGGAAGTCCCGGGTGCGGAGGTCGCAGGAGGGGCAGACGTAGTCCTGGGCTATGACGATGTCCTCGATCTTGCCGTAGTAGGTCGAGTTCTGCCCCGCTCCCCTCGTCACGACCCAGCCTCCCACGGCGCTGCCCTCGAGGCTCTGGGGAAGGTGGCCGCAGGTGTAGGCCCGCGTCGCGCGCAGCGTCTCGGGGGCGTTCCGGAGGATCCGCTCGAGCTCGGGGCCCGACATGCCGGCCTCGACGGTGATGGTCTGGTTCCGCTCGTCGAAGGCGAGGACCTTGTTGAGGTGGGTACGCATGTCGAGCGTCACGCCGCCGCGCGTCGCCTCGACGCCGCGGGTCACCGAGGAGCCCCCGCCGTAGACGTAGACGGGGATCGAATGCTCGCGGCAGTAGTCCACGACGGCCCTGAGGTCCTCGCGGCTCCGCGGCTGGGCGGCGAGGTCGGGGATGTTCTCGACGACCCCCTTGCGCAGGCGCATGAGGTCGAGCATCGTCTTGCCGTAGGCGACGCGCAGGCGATGGTAGACGTCGGCGAAGACGTTGTCCGGCCCCATGATGGCGCGGAGGGCCTCGACGTGGCGGGCCTCGAGGCGGCAGGGCAGTTCCTCGGGCACGGTCCCCATGCCCATCTCCCGGCGCTCGGCGAAGTGCCCGTCGCCCAAGCCGAAGGTCTGTTTCATGAGCGCGTAGAGGCGGCGGTTGGGGTGCTTGTAGCTCCGCGGGTCCCCCCACTTGAGGATCGAGCGGAAGCTCCGCTCGGGCAGCTCCCCCTCGAACCAGTCCGGGACGAAGGTGCTCTTGGCCATGTCGCGGCCTCCTTTCACAGCGGCTTCTCCGGATAGCCCGTGATCTCCCGTATCTCCTCGTAGAGGGGGGAGAGGGCCTTGTACATGCGCAGGTAGACCCGCTCGTAGAGCTCGCGGTAGAGCCGCGCCCGCCCGGGATCGGGCTCGAAGACCCGGGAGCGGGAGGACATGGCGGCGGCCGCGGCCTCGACGCCGGGGTAGAGCCCCAGGCCCGCGGCCGTCGTCATGGCCGCGCCGAGGCCCGAGCTCTCGCAGCTCTCGCCGCGGTACAGGGGCAGGTCGAAGACGTCGGAGCTTATGCGGCAGATCTCGTCGGAGCTGCTCGCCCCGCCCGAGACCGCGAGCTCGGAGACCCGGGCCTTGGTCGAGCGCTCGATGGCGCCCAGGCCCTCCTTCAGGCCGTAGGCCAGGCCCTCGATGATGGCCCGGTAGAGGTGGGCGCGCTCGTGGACGTCGCCGAAGCCGATGACGGCGCCCTTGGCCGAGGGCATCTTGAGCATGGGCGTCCAGTAGGGCTGCATGACCAGGCCGTGGGCCCCCGCCGGGGTCGCGCGCAAGAGCTCGTCGAGCATGGCCTCGGCCTCGATCCCGCGCGAGCGCGCCTCGAGGACCTCCCCGTAGGCGAACTGGCGCTTGAACCAGGTCACCATCCAGTAGCCGCGGAAGATCTCCACCTCGGGATTGAAGCGGCCGGGCAGGGGCGAGGGGTAGGCGGGCATGAAGGCGATCGGCTCGGCGTAGCGCGCGGTCGTCGCCTGGATGGTCGCCGTCGTGCCGAAGGAGAGCGACGCCCTGCCCGGGCCGACGACCCCCATGCCGAGGGTCTCGCAGCCCTTGTCGCTGCCCGCCGCGACGAGGGGGATCCCGGCCGGGATCCCGATCTCGGCGGCGGCTGCCGAGCTGACTTCGCCTATCGTCTCCCCGGCGGGGACGAGCTCGGGAAGCTTCCCGGGCTCGACGGGGAACATGCGCGCGTTGAGCGATCCCGGCTTGGCCCAGGCCTGGCGCCGGTAGTCGAAGGGCAGGTGGCCGATCTGCGAGGCGACCGAGTCGGCGAAGCGGCCGCAGAGCTTGCGCGTCAGGTAGCCGGAGACCTGCACGTATTTCCGGGTGCGCTCCCAGGTCTCCGGCTCGTTCTGCCGGATCCAGCTCCCCTTGCCCTCCTCCTGGGTGAGGAGGACCGCCTCGGCCATGCCCACGCAGGCCAAGGCGGCGCGGAGGGGGAGGCCCGGGCGGAAGGGCGGCCGGGCCTTGCGCTGGTCGAGCCAGAGGATGGCGGGCCTGAGGGGCTCGCCGGCCTCGTCGAGGCAGATCATCGAGTCCCGCTGCGCGGTCACCCCGACCCCCGCGGCCGCGGCCATGAGGCCGGGCTCCCCGGCGGCGAGGCCCCGGCAGGCCTCGACGAGGGCCCGCCAGTAGACCCGCGCGTCCTGCTCGGCCCGGCCGGGGGGGCCGGGGGCGTAGGGCTCGTACTCGACCTTGCGCTTGGCCAGGAGCCTGCCCCGGGCGTCGAAGAGGAGGGCCCGGAGGCTCTGGGTGCCGCAGTCGATCGAAAGGAGGGTCGGTTCCACGCTCAGGCTCCCTCGCCGGCCCGGCCGGCTCCGTGCATCGCGTCGCCTAGCTCCTCGGCGGCGAGGTCGTCGGTCGCGACGATGTCGATCCCGAGGCCGAGGAGGTTCGCGGCGACGACCTCGCCGCGGCGGAGGGGCCGGTCCACGAGGACCGAGTCCAGTCCCCGCGCGGCCTCGACGAGGCGGGCGAGGGGTATCCCGCCCGAGCTCTTGACGGGGAGCCTCGGGCGGCCCGGGAAGGCGGTGGCCACCGTCGTGGTCAGGCTCCGCCTCGGGTCGATCGCCTCGAGCCGCCCGTACTCGGCGCCGCGGGGGCAGGCGTTGCCCCGCACCGGGGCCGGGCCCGGAGCGCCGATATCGACCTCGAGCGCGCAGCCGCGGGGGCAGAGCACGCAGACGAAGCTCTTAGTCTCGCCCATCGCCTCGCTCCTTGCGGGATATCTCGAGGCAGAGGGCGCTCGCGCCCTCGGGAACCCTGCCGAGCTCGAGCTCGACCCGCTCCATCTCGGGGGGCCGGAGGGCCCGGTAGGAGCGCTCGAGGAGGACCTCGCCCGAGCCCTCGGCCTTGAGGACGAGGCGGGCCCCCTCGCGCAGGGTGGCGTTGGAGCGGAAGTAGATCCTCGCCCCCGCCTCGACCTGGCCGCGGCCGGCCGCGGCCAGGTCGAGGAACTGGGGGACCGCGTAGAGGACGCCGGAGCCGGCCTTGACCGGCAGGAGCTCGCGGCGGGCCGGGCCGCCCCGGGCGTAGGCCGCCGCGGCCCGGCCCGCGGCCTCGCCGGACTCGGAGACGTAGTCGGCCAGGTCGTTCACGTGGAGGGCGTTGCCGCAGCAGTACAGGCCCTCCGCGAGGCAGGCTCCCGACTGGTCGGCCCGCGGGCCGCGGGTCAGGCCGTCGAGCTCGAGGCCGAGGGAGGCGGCCAGCTCGTTCTCCGGGATCAGGCCCACGGAGAGCACGAGGCCGTCGCATTCGACCTCGCGCTCGCTGCCGCGGATCGGCGCGCCGCGCTGGTCGACCGAGGCCAGGGTCACGCCCGCCACGCGGCCCTTGCCGTGGACGGCGGTCACGGTCGTCGAGAGGCGCAGGGGGATGCCGAAGTCCTCGAGGCACTGCCTGACGTTGCGCGACAGGCCCGAGGGCTCGGCCTTGATCTCGTAGACGCCCTCGACCTCGGCTCCCTCGAGCGTGAGGCGCCGGGCCATGATCAGGCCGATGTCCCCCGAGCCGAGGATGACCGCGCGGCGGGCGGGGAGGAGGCCCTGCACGTTGACCAGGTACTGGGCGAGCCCGGCGGTGAGGACCCCCGCCGGCCGGTCGCCCTGGACCAGGACCTGCCGGTCGGTGCGCTCCCGGCAGCCCGTGGCCAGGACGAGGGCCCGGGCGCGGAGCTCGTAGGCCCCGCCCCGGCGGAGGCAGCGCAGGAGGAAGAGCCCGCCCTCGCGCGAGGCCCTCGCCACGAAGGAGCCGGGACGGGCCTCGGCGCCGGCGGCCAGGGCCGACTCGGCCTCGCGGGCCGCGTACTCGGGCCCGGCGAGGGCCTCGCCGAAGCGCTCGAGCCCGAAGCCCTCGTGGACGCACTGCTTGAGGATGCCGCCCAGCCGCTCCTCCCGCTCGACCACGAGGACCCGGGCGCCCGCGGAGGCCGCGGCCCGGGCGGCGGCCAGGCCCGCGGGCCCCCCGCCTATGACGGCGACGTCGCGATCGAGGCGCTCAAGCACGGCCGGCCTCCTTGGTGCGGCCCAGGGCGACGGGCGAGCCTGGCCCCTTCTTCGTCACCTCAGGCAGGGGGATCCCCGCCTCGTCGGCTATGATCTCCATCACGCGGGGCGTGCAGAAGCCCCCGTGGCAGCGGCCCGCGCCCGCCCGGGTGCGGCGCTTCACGGCGTCGAGGCTCGCCGCCGGGACGAGGCCGCGCAGGGCGTCGCGGACCTCGCCCTCGGAGACCTCCTCGCAGCGGCAGACGATGCGGCCGCAGTCGGGCCGCCGCTCGACGAGCTCGGCCCGCTCCTCCCAGGACAGGCGCCGCGGGTCGACGGGAGCCCGGCGCCCGGCCCGGAAGGAGGGGTTCGGCTCGACCCGGGCCCGCTCCGCGAGGATCCCGATCGCGGAGCGCGCGACGTCGGCGGCTATGGCGGGCGCCGAGGCCAGCCCCGGCGACTGGATCCCGGCTGCGTGGACGAGGTTGCGCACGTAGTCGGAGCGCTCGACCACGAAGTCCTCCTCGTAGGTGCAGGGCCGGACCCCGGCGAAGTAGGTTATGACCATCGAGGGCGAGAGGAGCTTGTTGACCCTGAAGTGGCGCTCGAGCTCCCGCATCTCGGCCTGGCTCGTCGCGTAGTCCTCCCGGCCCGGGGCCTCCGCGGCCGTGGGCCCCACGAGGACGTTGCCCTCCGTGGTGACGACGAGGCCCCCGCCCTTGGTCTTGGCGTGGAGCTGGAAGAGGTCGGGCATGGCCAGGATGTGGCGCTGCAGGGCCCCGGCCCTCGAGTCGAGGACGAGGTCGACGCCGCGGCGCTGGTGGAGGCTGAAGAAGCGGTCGTTCGCGTAGCCGGCCACGTGGTCGGCCCAGTTGCCCGCCGCGTTCACGACCGCCCCGGCGCGGAAGGCGCCGCGGTTCGTCCGCACGCGCGTTATGCGAGCGTCCTCGGTGTCGAAGCCCAGGACGGCGGTCTCGAGGCTGACGCGGACCCCGTTGGCCGCCGCGCACTCGGCCAGGGCGACCGTGGCCCGGTAGGGCGAGAGGACCCCGGCGCTCGGGAGGAAGAAGCCCCCGCGCTGGGAGTCGGGGGCCCCCGGCTCCTCGGCGCGCACCCGCCCGCGGCCCCAGAACTCCCAGCCCTCGACCCGGTTCTCCGCCGCCCGGGCGGCCATGACGGGGTAGAGGGCGGCGGCGGCCCGCGAGTCGTAGAGGACGAGGGAGCCGGGCCGGCTGAACTCGATCCCGAGCTCGCGGGCCAGGGGCCCCCAGAGGCGGTTGCCCTCGACGTTGTAGCGGGCCTTCAGGGTTCCCGGCTTGGCGGCGAAGCCGTCGTGGATCATGCCGTCGTTGCGGCTCGAGGTGTGGACCGCGACGTCGCATTCCTTCTCGAGGAGGATGACCGAGACCTTCCACCTCGCGAGCTCGCGGGCGATCGCGCAGCCCACGACGCCCCCGCCCACGACGGCGACGTCGAAGGACTCGCCCTCGAGGGAGGCTCCGGCGGGACGCCCCGGCGCCTCCGGGCGCTCGGGAGCCAGGCCCTCGACCTCGAGGTCGTTCACCACGCCCTTGTAGCCGAAGCCCGCCGCGTACCAGCCCAGCTCGACCTTGCTCCGCCAGTCGCGGGCCCTGCCCTCGAGGACGACCGAGCCCCGCCATTCCCGGGCCTCGACCTCGGCGCCCGCGCCCGCGCGCTTGCGCAGTCCCGCGCGGAGCGAGCCGAGCCTCATCGCTTCCTCCCGGCATCCCGCTCGAGGGACATGATGCGGCGGAGGTTCCGCTCGCCGAACTCGAGGATCTCGATCATCTTCGCGCGCGAGGCGGCCTCGTCCCGGGCCGCGAGGGCGTCGACGAGGGCCCGATGGTAGGCGAAGACCTGGGGCACGAGGCCCGGGTCCGCGTAGAAGCGCTCGAGGATCCGGAGGTAGACGCGCCGGAAGGAATTGAGGAGGAGGGGATAGACGTCGTTGCCCGAGGCGAGGGCCACGGAGAGGTGGAAGTCGTAGTCGAGGAGGGCCACCGCGGCCGGGTCGCGCTCCCCCGCGGCCAGGACCTCGCGGGCCAGGACCCGCCCGAGCTCCTCGAGCTGCTCCGCGCTCCGCCGCCGGGCGGCCAGGCGGGCGGTCTCGGCCTCGACGAGGAGGCGCATCTCGAGGAGGCCGTCGAAGAGGCCCTCGGAGAGGTCGCCGTCGGCGTAGCTCATGAGCGAGAGCAGGAGCTCCGGGGAGCCCGAGCGCCGCCAGTCCTCGACGTAGGCCCCGAGCCGGGGCTCGATCCGCACGAGGCCCCGCGAGGCGAGCTCGGCCAGGGCCCCGTGGACGACGGGCCGCGAGACGCCGAGCTCGGCCGCCAGCTCCCGCTCGGGGGGCAGGCGCTCCCCCGCGGGGAGGCGGCCCGAGAGGATGAGGTCCTCGATGCGGGAGGCTACTTCTTCCTTGCGGTTCCGGGAGCTCGTAGCGGGCCTCCTACGACTGGTATAGCCAGCCTGTTTATTGGAGTTACCATAAGCAGGCCTGGTAATACCACGATCCTATGACCGGAATTCCGATCTGTCAAGAAAAAAGCCGCGCCAAGGCGCGGCCCGGGGGGAGGAGCGGGTGCCGGGAGGGAAGGGTGAAGGAGGCTAGGCGCCCAGGCTCGCCGCGAGGCGCCCGAGGAAGGCCTCCCGGCCGCCCGAGGCGGCGGGAGGCTCGACGGCCGCCCCGCCCCCGCCCAGGGAGGCGCGGGCGCGTCCGGCCAGGGCCGCCAGCTCGGCCTCCCCCGCCCCGGCGGCCCGGGCCAGGGCGCAGGCGGCGCTCAGGGCGGCGCCGGCCGCCGCCCCCCCCGCGCCCAGGGGCCGGGCGGGAAGGCCCCAGATCGCGGCCACCCGCCCGAGGACCCCCGGGCTCGCGGCCGCCCCCCCGGTCACGGCGACCTCGGGGGCCCGGGCGGCGAAGGCCCCGGCCCCGAGGGCCAGGAGGCCGAGGGAGGAGTCGACGACGGCGGCGTAGTCCGCCTCGAAGGAGCCCAGGCGCCCCGTGTCGAGCTCGGGCGAGGGGGGGAAGCTCTCGGCCAGGGGCTGGTAGACCCGGAGGCCCGAGAAGGGGGCTCGGCGCGAGAGGGCGAGCTCCGAGGCGGCGAAGTCCTCGAGCCCGAGGCCGGCCTCGAGCCGGATAGCCTCCCAGGCCAGGGCCCCGTTCGTCCGGCAGCCGAAGAGGAAGGGCCGGCCGAGGCCGTCGTACATCGCGTTCGCGCTCGGGTGGGGGCGCTCGCCGGGGCTCATGAGGACGAAGCTCGTGCCCAGGGAGAGGAGGGCCCCCTCGGCGAGGACCTTGCTCTGGGGATTGTCCCCCGAGCCGGCGGCGACGGCGCAGGCAGGGTCGAAGCCGAAGCGCTCGACGAAGTAGGGCGCGATCCGCCCCGCGAGCTCGAGGGGATGGGCCAGGGCGGGCAGGCGCCGGGCGAGGCCGGCCGCCCCGCCCGCGAGGCCGCGGGAGCCGGCGGCGAGGAGCTCGGGCGACCAGCGCCTCCCGGCCCAGTCCATCCAGCCCGTGCCCGAGCCGTTGCCCCAGTCGATCGGGGCCTCGGGCTCCCCCGCGAGGACGCCGGCGAGGAAGGAGGAGATGAGGTGGACCCGCTCGCAGCGGCCGTACTCCTCGGGATAGCGGGCGCCGCGGCGGGCGAGGACGGGGCCGGAGAAGCGGGCGGGGAAGTCCGAGCCCGAAACCGCGGCGGCGCGCTCGGGGCCGCCGAGCTCGGCCCGCATGGCCGCGGCCTCGGGAGCGGCGTCCGAGCTCATCCAGATGGGGGCCCGCTCGGAGGCCAGTCCCGGCGCGATGCGCGAAACCAGGTCGGACGCGCCCGGCCGCCCCGAGCCCGGCTCGCGAAGGGCCGCCATCGCGGCCAGGCCCCCGGCCCCGACCCAGACCTGGCCGTGCTGCTGGGCGGAGAAGTCGATCGCGGCGACGCGTCCGAGGAGCTCGGGGCCGAGCTCGGCGAGGAGGAGCTCGAGGGAGGCGAGGTAGAGGGCGGCCGGCTGGTCGGCCTCCCCCGGGGCCCGGGGCGGGAGGATCGGAGCCCCCTCGGCAGGCAGGCCGAAGGCCGCGAGCCGCCCCGCGTCCCGGTAGCGGAGCGAGGCCTCGGCGGCGACGGAGAAGTCCCCGAGCTCGACCGCGACCGCGGAGATGCCCTGGGTGGAGGAGTCGATGCCGAGGGCGAGGGGGCCCGAGCTCACCGCGGGACGCCCTTAGAGGTACTCGTTCAGGATGGCCTCGAGGGCCTCCTGCCGGCCGCTCTCGAGCCTGGCCGGGGGGGCGGCCAGGGCCGCGGCCTCGAGGCTCCGGAAGCTCTCCTTGCCCGAGCGGATCGAGGCCCCGAGGCCGGAGCCCCAGGCCGCGTAGCGCTGGGCAAGGGGCCTGTCCAGGGCTCCCGAGTCGAGGAGCTTCTGGGCCGCCTCGAGGCCGCGGGCGAAGCTGTCCATGCCCGCGATGTGGGCCGCCGCGAGGTCCTCGACGCGGAAGCTGCCCCGGCGGGGCTTGGCGTCGAAGTTCAGGCCGCCCGAGCCGAGGCCCCCGTTCTTGAGGATCTCGTACATGACGAGGGTGGTGACGTAGAGGTTGGTCGGGAACTGGTCCGTGTCCCAGCCCAGGAGCTCGTCGCCCTGGTTCGCGTCCACCGAGCCGAGGATCCCGTGGTCCCGGGCGTAGCGCAGCTCGTGCTGCATGGTGTGGCCGGCCAGGGTGGCGTGGTTCGTCTCGAGGTTGAGCTTGAAGCGGTCCGCGAGGCCGAACTCGAGGAGGAAGGCGTGGCAGGCCGCGGCGTCGGAGTCGTACTGGTGCTTGGTCGGCTCCTTGGGCTTGGGCTCGATGAGGAATTGGCCGGAGAAGCCGATCTCGTCCGCGTACTCGGCGGCCATGCGGAGGAAGCGCGCGAGGTTCTCCCGCTCGAGCTTCATGTCGGTGTTGAGCAGGGTCTCGTAGCCCTCGCGGCCGCCCCAGAAGACGTAGTTGGCGCCGCCGAGCTCCTTGGTGATCTCCAGCGCCTTCTTGACCTGGGCCGCCGCGAAGGCGAAGGCCTCGGGGCTCGGGCTCGTGGCCGCGCCGTGGGCGTAGCGGGGGTGGTTGAAAAGGTTGGCCGTGCCCCAGAGGACGCGGGTGGGGCTCGTCTTCATGAGCTCCTTGGCGAGGGCCACGATCTCGTCCAGGCGCTTGTTCGTCTCGCGGAGGCTGTCGGCCTCGGGGGCGATGTCCCGGTCGTGGAAGCAGAAGAAGGGGATGGAGAGCTTCTCGGTGAGCTCGAAGGCCCCGCGCATCCGCATCCGCGCGGCCTCCATGGGGTCGCTCAAGGAGTTCCAGGGCCGCTCCATGGTCGCGTCGCCGAAGGGATCGATTCCCTTGGCGCAGAGGGAGTGCCAGTAGGCAAGGGAGAAGCGCAGGCCCTGGGCCATGGTCCTGCCGCCCACGGCCTTGGCGGGATCGTAGCGCTTGAAGGCGAGGGGGCGATCCGAGCCCGGGCCCTCGTAGGCTATCCTGGGGATCGAAGGGAATACGTCGGGCATGGCGACCTCCGTGGCGGGATGGTACCAGTATCGTCCGCGGGCGGCCGGGCGCGGAATCGCGGGCTTTGACGTAATATACCCCAAATTGATATGATCCGATAAAGACCGAGCGAGGGGGGCCACAGCCTTGCGCCTAGCCGACATCGTCTTCGTCTACCACCTCCGCGACCCGCGGCAGATCGCCTGGCACGGCCGCGACCACAGCCACCCCGGCGAGGAGTGGGAATTCCACTACTTCGTGTCGGGGGAGGGGAGCTTCCGCAACGGCGGCTCCCGCTACTCGATCACGAGCGGCTCGCTCTACCTGAGCCCGCCGGGCATGCGGCACCAGATCATCGCCTCCTCCGACGAGCGGCCGATCACCTACTACGCCACCCTCGTCGACGCCGCGGGCGACGAGGAGCTCTCCTCCCTCCTGGCCTCCCTCTCCGGCAAGGGGGCCCGGCGGGAGCTCGGCTCGGGCTACCGCTTCTTCTTCGCCGACCTCCGGCAGAAGCACTTCTCGGGGGACCGTGACCTCGAGCTCTCGGCCCGCCACGCCCTCCTCGCCTTCCTCTACGAGCTCTCCGCGGGCGTGGGGCCCGGCTGGGGCGCCCCCGACAACGTGCACGTGGAGAAGGCCCTGGCCCTCATGGAGGCGAGCCTGGCGCGGGACCTCGACCTCGACGCGATCTGCCGGAGGATCGGCCTCTCGCGCGAGCACTTCGTGCGGCTCTTCGCCGCGCGCATGGGCATGCCGCCGATGCGCTACTTCTCGCGCCTCAAGCTCGAGGCCGCGGCGGCCATGCTCTCGAGCACGGGGCTCTCGGTCGGGGCCATCTCGGAGCGGCTCGGCTACGAGACCCAGTTCTCCTTCAGCAGGGCCTTCAAGCGGCAGCTGGGCGTCGCGCCGAGCGAGTACCGGGCCCGCCTCGTGCAGAAGGCCGACTTCCGGCTGCGCTAGGGGCGGAAGAGGCGCCGGGCGCTCGATGGCGCTTCCGCCGGCGATAGGGTATACTTCGGCCAGAGGGTCGGCTGGAGGGAGACCGCGCCTGCCGAGGTCGCGCGGCTCCGGCAAGAATCCCGGCCCCGCTCGCCTCCCTGCATCTCCGCCCGCATCGCTCCCGCCGGATACGCGCGCGCCGCGCGCGAGAGGACGCCATTGGCAGACTCCGCCCATCCCCGCCGAATCGCCTTTCTGGGGGACTACCCTCCGCGGCTCTGCGGCATAGCCACGTTCACGCAGGATCTCTGCGAGGCCGTGGCGGCGGAGGCGCCCTCCGCCCTGTGCTATGTCGGCGCGGTGAACGATCGCGTCGACGCCTACGAGTATCCGCCGCGCGTGCGCCTCGAACTGGACGAGAAGGACCTGGATTCCTATCGGCGGGCGGCTGATTTCCTCAACTTCGACAACGCGGACATCCTCTGCGTGCAGCACGAGTTCGGCATCTACGGCGGTCCGGCGGGAAGCCACCTCCTCGCCCTGCTGAGGGAAGTCCGCATGCCGGTGGTCACCACGCTCCATACGGTCCTGCTCGACCCCGACGCCGAGCAGCGGTCGGTGATGAAAGAGCTCGCGCGGCGCAGCGATCGCCTGGTGGTGATGGCCGGCAAGGGCGCCCAGATCCTCCGCGACGCCTACGGCATCCCCGACGCCAAGGTGGACGTCATTCCCCATGGCATCCCGGATATGCCCTTCGTCGACTCGGGCTTCTACAAAGCGCAGTTCGGCGTGGAGGGCCGCGCGGTGCTCTTCACGTTCGGGCTGCTCGGCCCTGGCAAGGGCATCGAGCACGCCATACGGGCCCTGCCAGAGATCGCGAGGCGGCACCCGGACGTGGTCTACCTCGTGCTGGGGGCCACCCATCCGCACCTGGTCGCCCGCGAGGGGGAGAGCTACCGCCTCGGCCTCGAGCGGCTGGCCGAGGACCTCGACGTGAAGGGCAACGTGATATTCTACAACCGATACGTCTCGCTCGAGGATCTGAAGGAATTCATCGGCGCGACGGATATCTACCTGACACCCTACCTCAACGAGGCGCAGATAACCTCGGGCACGCTGGCCTACGTCTTCGGCGCCGGCAAGGCGGTCGTGTCCACCCCGTATTGGCATGCCCAGGAGCTACTGGCGGAGGGAGGGGGCGCCCTCGTGCCTTTCCGCGATCCCGAGGCGATCGCCGCCGCCGTGTGCGGCTTCCTCGACGATCCGGCCCTCCTATTGACGACACGCGAGAACGCGTACAGGCGCGGGCGCGGCATGGTCTGGCCGGCCGTGGCGCGGCGCTATCTCGAATCCTTCCAGCGGGCCCGTTCGGACAGGAAGGCCCAGCCGCGCGCGGCCTTCGCCGGATGGACCCTCGCCAGCCGGCCCTACGACCTGCCGCCGCTCCGCCTCGATCACGTCGAGCGCCTCAGCGATGGAACGGGCCTCCTCCAGCACGCCCAGTTCACCGTGCCCAATTACCGGGAGGGCTACTGCACCGACGACAACGCGCGGGGGTTCATCCTGTGCACCCTCCTGGCCGAGCTCCGGGGGCGCCCCGAGGAGGAGAAGCTGGACCGCCTGGCCACGAGCTACCTCGCCTACCTGTCCGCGGCCTACAACGCGGAGACGGGGCGCTTCCGCAACTTCATGGGCCACGGGCGCCAATGGCTGGAGGATACGGGCAGCGAGGACAGCCACGGCCGCGCGCTCTGGGCCCTGGGGATCGGCGCGGGCCGCTCGCGGAACGAAGGGCACCGCAAGCTCTCCGCCCGGCTCTTCGAGGACGGCCTGCCCGCGCTCGCGGCCATCGGCTCGCCGAGGGCATGGGCCCTCGCGATCCTCGGCATCCACGAGTTCCTGCGCCGATCGCGGGACCATGCCGCCGCGAGGACCGCGATGGTGGCGCTGACGCGCAGGCTCGTTGAGCTTTGGAAGGCCCATTCCAGCGAATGCTGGCCTTGGTTCGAGCCGATCGCCACCTACGACAACGCGCGCCTCTGCCAGGCGCTCATCCTCGTCGGCCGCTCCGGCCCCGATCCCGAGGCCCTGGAGATCGGCATCAAGTCCCTGCGATGGCTGGCTTCCATACAGAAGACGCAGGAGGGCCACTTCCGGCCGATCGGCAACGCCGGCTTCTACGAGCGGGGCGGCTCCCGCGCCGACTTCGACCAGCAGCCCATCGAGGCGCAGGCCATGGTCTCGGCCTGCTTGGAAGCCTTCCGGACCACGCGGGACGCCGCGTGGTCCGGCGAGGCCAAGCGCGCCTTCGAATGGTTCCTCGGCCGCAACGACCTCGGCCTGCCCCTCTACGATTCCAGCTCGGGGGGCTGCGGCGACGGGCTCCATCGCGACAGGGTCAACGAGAACCAGGGCGCCGAGTCGACGCTGGCCTTCCTGCTCTCCCTCGCCGAGATGGGCGGCATCGACGCCCCGAGCGCGGCGCCGCAGGATGGCGCGCCTTGAGCGGCATCCACGTCCGCCGCCGCGAGGTCATGCTCCTGCCGGAGAGCTCGCGCGTCATAGTCAGGCCCTTCATGCCCGGGAACGATCAGCGCATCTCGACGATCATAGGCCGCGCCCTCGCCCTGAGCGAGGAGGACGCGGCGCGCGACCTGGAAGCGGTGCTGCGGGAATTCTCCTCTCGGCACCGGGACATCGAATCGCTCCTGTACGCGAACTACGAGAGGGCGCGGCCTCACGTCTTCACGCAGCGCCCCCTCTCGCGGGCCAGGCAGCTTCTGATCGGAGCCCTCTTCTCGGGCGAGTACGCCCTGGAATCGGCGGCTCTCTTCAATCCCTCAATCGTGCCCCACCCCGACCAAGGCGGCGTCGAGGAAGGCGGCCTGCGGTTCATCCTGAGCCTGCGCGCCACGGGGGAAGGCCACATCTCGTCCATCGAATTCCGCACGGGGGCCATCACGCGGGCGGGAGAGATCGGCCTAGACCCGGTCTCCCGCTTCGCCAGCATACCCGCGGTCGTCCCCAACCCCGACTACAAGAAGATGCCCTTCACCATCAAGCTGCAGGAGATGGGCTTCGAGAACGACTACTCGAACGCGGTGCTGGAGGGCTTGCCGAGCTGCTTCACGCGGGAGGACCTCGAAAAGAGCGCCCGGCGAGTCAGGCGCGAGACCCTGCCCGCCACGGAGCGGCTCCTCCGTACGCTGGAATGCATCGCCTGGCTCGCGGATTCCAACTACGAGCTCCAGTTCCCGCCCGAGCTCTCCATGGGCGAGCGCGTGATATTCCCCGTCTCGGCCAACGAGAGCAACGGTATCGAGGATGCGCGCTTCGTCCGCTTCGTCGAGGACAACGGATCGGTCCTGTACTACGCCACCTATACCGCGTACAACGGGAGGGTGATCCTGCCCCAGCTCATCGAGACGCAGGAATTCCTCCGTTTCCGCATACTCACCCTCAATGGCGGAGCCGTGAAGAACAAGGGCATGGCTCTCTTCCCGCGCCGCGTCGGCGGCCGCTACGCGATGCTCGCGCGGCAGGACGACGAGAACCTCACCATCATGTTCTCGGAAACCCCCCACTATTGGAGCGACCCGCAGGTCCTCCTGCGGCCCGCGGAAACATGGGAGTCGGTGAAGGTGGGGAACTGCGGCTCTCCCCTCGAGACCGAAGAGGGGTGGCTCGTGATCACGCACGGCGTGGGCCCCATGCGCAAGTACTGCATCGGGGCCGCGCTGCTCGACCTCGACGACCCCACGCGGGTCAAGGGCCGCCTGCGCGAGCCCCTGCTCGCCCCCGAGGGCACGGAGCGGGAGGGCTACGTGCCCAACGTGGTCTACGGCTGCGGCGCCCTCCTCCATGGCCGCGAGCTCATCCTCCCCTATGCCATGAGCGACAAGGCCTCGGCCATCGCGAGGATACCCCTGGACGAACTCCTCGCAGCACTGCGGGCCTGAGGCCAGGTCCAGGCCGGCGCGCCCCGGAAGAATCGCGTCGCTCCCCTCAATCGCCGGCCCCGGCCGCGCGCGTATAGCCTGTGCGCGGCCGGAACCGCGCGAGGAGGAGCTCATGAATAGCCTGAACAGCATCTTGCTCGAGGGGAACCTGGTCAGGGACCCCGAGCAGAAGACCCTGCCCTCGGGCAGCTCGGTCTGCGAGTTCGCGGTCGCCTCCGACCGCTTCTACAAGCAGAACGACGAGCTCGAGAAGGAGGTCTCCTACTTCGACGTGGAGGCCTGGTCCCGCCTGGGCGCGGCCTGCTCGCAGAACCTCAAGAAGGGCCGGGGCGTCCGCGTGGTAGGCCGGCTCAAGCAGGACCGCTGGACCGACCCCGAGGGCCGCCAGCGGAGCAAGGTGAAGATAGTCGCGGAGCACGTCGAGTTCAAGCCGCAGAAGAAGGAGGGGGCGGCGGGAGCCCTGGCCGCCGCGGAGGAGGAGCGGGAGGCCGAGCCGGCCTTCTAGGGCCGGGGCCCCGGCCGGGCGATCATGGGACGCGCCCGCGCCCGGGGCCCGCCCTCGCCCCGTCGCGGCGCGGCGCGGCCCTAGGCGCCGGCCTCGGGGCTCGGGCCGGGAGCCGGGGCCTCGAGGGCGGCCTGGGCGTCGCCCGCGGCCTGGGCGAGGATGGAGAGGAAGCGCTCGCGGATCGCGGGGTCGCGCATGCGGGCGGTCGGGCCGGAGACGCTGATCGCGCCGGCGAAGTCCGAGCCGGGGAGGCGCAGGGGCATGGCCATGCAGGTCAGGCCCGTCTCGTACTCCTCGCGGTCGAGGCCGAAGCCGGCCTCGCGGGCCTTGGCCGCCTCCTTGAGGACGTCCTCGGGGTCGGTGAGGGTCTTGTCGTTGATGCGGGGCAGGGGGCCGGGCCCGAGGATGGCGCGGGCCCGGTCCTCGGGCAGGAGGGAGAGTATGGCCTTGCCCACCCCGGTGCAGTACAGGGGCAGGCGGTCGCCGGGGACCGAGCGCATGCGCAGGCTCCGGTCGGCCTCGGCCCGGTCGAGGTAGATGGCGCTCCCCCCGGCGAGGCAGGCGAGGTTGGCCGACTCCCCGGTCTCCCGGGCTATCCGCTCGAGGAAGGGCCGGACCCGCTCGACGACGATGGAGCGGATGGGCACGCGCGAGCCGAGCTCGAAGAGGGAAAGGCCGAGGGACCAGCCCCCGCCGTGCCGCTCGGCCACGCCCCGGGACTCGAGGACGGATAGGTAGCGGAGCGCGGTGGCCTTGTTCATGCCGGTCTCGCGGGAAAGCCTGGCCAGGCTCACCTCGCCGCCCGTCCGGGCGAGATAGAAGAGGAGGTCGAGGGCTTTGCCGGCGGATTCGCTCATGGTGGTGGACCTTTCGGCATTTCGGCGAACAAAACCTTGTTTCGTCGACTAAACCGATTTAGAGCCTAGCATCCGCTCCCGGCCGAGTCAAGGAAAAAGCGCCTAGGCGAGGAGCTCGTAGAAGGTCGCGAGCTCGGCGGTGAACTGCTCCTCGTCGATGAAGCGGAAGGAGTAGAGGCCCGCGGCCCGGGCCCCCTCGACGTTCGCGACGCTATCGTCCACGAACAGGCTCTCGGAGGGCTCCGCGCCCAGGCTGCGGAGGCAGCTGGCGAAGATCCCCGGCTCGGGCTTCATGAGTCCGAGCTCGCAGGAGAGGGTCAGCTGGTCGAAGAGCTCGAGGCGGGGGAAGCTCGAGCGGAGCCGCCGGGCCCCCTCGAAGTTGATGTTCGACAGGAGGCCGAGGCGGCGGATCCTCGGGCGCAGCGCCGTCAGGACCTCGAGCATCCCGGGGCGGTACTGCATCCAGGCGTCGAGGTCCCGCTCGATCGCGCGCGGCAGCCCGGCCGCGGCCGGCGCGGCGCCGATATCGGCGGCGACGGCGCGCCAGTACTCCTCGACCCCGAGCGTCCCGCGGTCGTACTCGTCGCGATGCGCGAAATAGGCCGCCTTGAAGCGCTCCACCTCGCCGTCGAGGCCGAGCCAGTCCATGAGCTCGCGCACGCACTCCGGGTCCTGGGGACGGGTGAGGACCCCGCCCAGGTCGAACAGGATCGCCGAGATCTTTCTCTTCACGTCAGTCTCCCTTGCTGCGCTCTTCCTCGGGCCGCCAGAAGCCGTCCTTCCAGTTGAAGCGCCCCGTCTCGGGCAGGACCTTGCCCTCCTCCGCCGCGCGCATGGCCTGCTTGTACAGGCTCTTCGTGAGCGAGACGTAGGAGAAGTCGAGGATGAACCTCCCGACCCCCTCCTTGCGCAGGTAGGGGATCCGGTCGACGAGGGAGTAGGGCTCGGCGGGGATCACGACGGAGCCGCCGCCGGCCGAGACCAGCTCGTAGCCCCGCTTGTCGCGGTCCGAGAAGAAGCGGAAATCGTACTTGTTCGTCAGGTCGGCCCGCATGCGGAAGAGGGCGGGATAGGCGAAGACCACGGGCATGAGGGCCGAGGCGGGAACGAGCTCGGCGACGCGCTGGAAGTCCTGCTTGCAGATCTCGAGGGGAGGGACCAGGAAGCGCGCGCCCTCGCCCAGGAGGAAGGCCGCGGCCCAGCCGTTGAAGGCGTAGAGGTAGGGACCCGCGACGACCGTGAGGCCGCGGCCGCGGAGCATGCCGAGGTGGGCCGGGTTGTTCGCGACCCAGTGGCGCTGGCCGCGGCCGATCCAGTGCTCGATCTCGGCCGAGAGCCAGTCCTCGTCGGCCTGGGGCATGAAGGGGTCGAGCCAGAGGACGAGGGAGTCGCGCTTGAAGGGCAGCTCCTTCTCCTCCTCGCGCATCTTGGCCGCGCTCCGGCGGTCGAGGAGGAGCATGGCCTTCGCCGGCCGCGCCGCGTTGAGCAGGTAGAGGTCCTGGACCCGGCTCACGAGGGCGTACAGGCCCTCGGGCAGTGCCTTCGCGGCCTCGGCGAGCTCGCCCTTCGTGATGGCGGGGTACTCCGGCGCGGGGGCGGCCGCGCGGCTGGGGAACTTGTGGTAGCGGCCGAGGTCCCTGGGCAGGACCCGCTCGTAGCGCCGGCCGGCCGAGCCCGACTGCACGAGGTAGAGGTGGTCGCTCTGCCGGGCCTCGGCGTCGATGCGCACGAGCATCCCGGCCGGGACCTCGCGGACCGCCCGCACCTTGGCGGTCATGCGGCCCGAGTCGTCGCCGCGGTGCACCCGCACCGAGTCGCCCTCGGCCAGGCCGTCGAAGCGGTCCATGAGGAGGAAGCGCTCGTCGCCGAGCACGCGGATGTCCCGCACCTTCCCGAGGGCTATGCCCGTGCCCCCGGCCTGGTCGGGCCGGATGTAGCCGAGGTCGGTCGCCCCGGTGATGTTGAAGCTCGTCTTGCGGCGGGCGAAGTCGGACTGGAGGATTGCCTGGGCCTTGGACAGGGCCCGCTCCCGGTCGAGCTTCCAGTTGTCGATCATGTGGCGGTAGGCCGAGACCACGGCGCCGACGTAGTCGGCGCTCTTCATGCGGCCCTCGATCTTGAGGCTCGCGACCCCCGCCTCCATGAGCTCGGGCACGTAGCCGATGAGCTCGAGGTCGTCGGGGGAGAAGTAGTAGCCGGACTCGGATTCACAGGAGTAGAGGCGGCGGCAGGCCTGGGCGCAGGCGCCGCGGTTGGCGCTCTTGCCCCCGAGGTAGCTCGAGAAGAGGCAGATCCCCGACTCGCTCGCGCAGAGGGCCCCGTGCACGAAGACCTCGAGCTCGAGGTTGGTGCGCTCCCGCAGCGCGCGGATCTCGTCCAGGGAGAGCTCGCGGGCCAGGACGACGCGCTTGAAGCCGAGGCGCGACAGGAGGTTGGCGCCCTTGGCCGACTCCACGTTCATCTGGGTCGAGGCGTGGAGGGCCAGCTTGGGGAAGTGCTCGCGGGCCATCTTGGCCACGCCGAGGTCCTGCACGATGATCCCGTCGGGGCCTACCTTCTCGAGGTACTCGAGGAGCTGCCACATGCGGTCGGCCTCGCGCTGCTCGAAGACGGTGTTCACCGTCACGTATACCTTCTTGGACTGCTTATGGCAGACCTCGAGGGCGGCCTCGAGCTGGTTGAAGGCGAAGTTGGCCGAGCGCATGCGGGCGTTGAAGCTCCGCAGGCCGAGGTAGACGGCGTCCGCTCCCTCGGCGATGGCGGCGTCGAGGGCCTCGGGGTTGCCGGCGGGGGCGAGGAGCTCTACGGTGGGCATGGGCTGACTATATCGGAATTCCCCTATCTTGATAAGTACGGCGCCGCCCGCCGCCCGCGGCGGCGCGCCGGAGCGGCCTCCTCGCCCGGGCCCCCGGCCTCAGGGCCCCGGCTCGGCCGCGCGGGGGCCGCTCGGGCCGGCCACCGGCAGCTCGATGACGAAGGTCGCGCCCTCCCCCGGCGAGGATTCGACCGTGAGGCTCCCCCCGTGCTTGGAGACGACGATGTCGTAGGAGATCGAGAGCCCGAGGCCGGTGCCCTTGCCCGGCTCCTTGGTCGTGAAGAAGGGATCGAAGATGCGCAGCCGGATCGGCTCGGGGATGCCGGGCCCGTCGTCGCCGATCTCGATGACGACCCGGTCCCCGCCCGCCCCTCCCTCGGCCCGGCGCAGCGAGGTCGCTATCTCGATGAGTCCCTTCTCGGGCCGCTTCTGCGACTCGATGGCCTGGGCGGCGTTCACGAGGAGGTTCAGGATGACCTGGTTGATCTCGCCCCCGAGGGCCTTGATCTTGGGCAGCTCGCCGAGGCTCTTGCGGATCTCGGCGACGTACTTGATCTCGTTCCAGGCCACGACAAGGCTGTTCTCGATGCCCGCGTTCACGTCGTAGAAGTCGAACTGGCCGGAGGCGTCGATATAGGAGAAGCGCTTGAGGTTCGAGACGATGCTCGTGATGCGCGAGAAGCCGTCGTTCGACCCGGCGAAGAGGGAGTCGAGCTGGGAGAAGGTATAGGCGAGGTCGTACTTCTCCTCGATCTCCGCGACGAGGGGGCCGGCGGCCGCCTTGGCCTCGCCCCAGGCCTGGACGACCTTGCCGGCCGCCCGCTCGAGGAAGCTGTTGTTGCTCTTGAGGAAGCCAACCGGGTTGTTGATCTCGTGGGCGATGCCCGCGGCGAGCTGGCCGATCGAGGCCAGCTTCTCGTGCTGGATCATGATCATCTGGGTCTGCTGGAGCTTGCGGTTCGCCTCGGCCAGCTCGAGGTTGGCCTTCCACAGCTCGCGCTCGCTCATGATCCGCTCGCTGATGTCCTTGATGATGCCCTGCACCTCGACGATCCGCCCCTCCGCGTCCTTGAGGGCGTGGGCGGTCTCGAGGGCGAAGACCGTGCCCCCGTCCTTGCGCCTCAGGACGATCTCGTAGTCCGAGGCGAAGCCCTCGGAGCGGATGCGCCCGAGGAAGTGCTCGCGATCCTCGGGGTTGAGGGCGAGGTCCGAGAAGGGATGGCCGAGTATCTCGTGCCGCTCGGAGCGGCCCGTGAGGGCGAAGCCGGCGGCGTTCATGCTCGTCACGACGTCCTCCGCGTTCGCCGTGTAGATCATGTCGCGCGAGTCCTCGAAGAAGGCCCGCAGCCGCCGCTCGCTCTCGGCGAGGTTCTTCTCGACCTGGCGCCGGACGAACTCCTCCCGCTCCCGCTCGATGCGGACGTCGATGATGGGCGTGAGCGTCCTCGCGATCGAGGAGAGGGCCGAGCCCTCCCCGGCCGCCCAGGTCCTCGCGGAGCGGCCGAGGAGGACGAAGCTCAGGTGGCCCTCGGCCGCGTGGAGCTCGGAGGACATCCAGTGCTCGAGCGGGGACTCGAAGCCGGGAAGGGTCCAGGGCCCGAAGCGCGACACCTCGGGAGCGCTCCTGACCGGGCCGACGCCCTCCCGCCACCGGGCCTCGGGCAGGCCGATGGGGAACTCGGTCCCGGCGAGGCAGAAGGAGAATTCCTTCCGCCCGTTGACGTAGAAGAGGGCGGCGGTCTCGGCCTCGAAGAACCGCTTGAGGACGCCCGCGACCTGGGCGTAGGCCTTCTCCGTGGCGTCCTGGGCGAAGATCCTGCACAGCTCGGCGACGGTCTCGATCATGGCTCGCCCTCCGTCTGGGGAGCCTCCTGCTCGACGCGGAAGAAGGAGAGGAGGCCCAGGGTGCTGAGTATGACGCTCATCTTCTGAGGGACCCTCACGAGGGTGAGGCCGACGCCCCGCTCCTGGCCCCGCGTGAGCAGGGCGGTGACGAGCCCGATGCCCGTGGAGGATATGTAGCTGACCCCCGCGAGGTCGAGGTACAGGGAGCTGCCCCGGGGGCAGGCGGCGAGGACGGCCTCGAGCACGGGGCCGAGGTCCGTCGAGCGCTTCATGTCGAGATCCCCGAAGAGGCGGAGCACGAAGGCGCTGCCCGGGGCGCCCGCGACGCCCCGCACCTCGACCCGGGTCTCCGGGTGGCGGGCGTTGTGGTGGGCGACGATCGCTTCGGCTTCCATGGCCTTCAGAGGAGCTTCGCCGTGAGGATGGTCACGTCGTCGTCGAAGTCCGGGCGGCCGGAGGCGGCGAGGGCCGATTCCATGAGCTTGCGGTGGTACTCGGGCGAGTACTCGAGCCCCTCGAAGATCTCCTGGGCCCGCGCGGGCGGGCAGCCCTCCGAGCAGCCCGCCTCGACCAGTCCGTCGGTGTAGAGGGTCAGCGCGTCGCCCGGGCGGAGCTCCACGGCCTGCTCCGCGTAGGCGATGGAGCCGGCGAAGCCCAGGCCCGAGCCGGCGACGAGGAGCTCGAGGGCCTTTCCTCCCCGGACCAGGAAGGGATGGTTCTGCCCCGCGTTCGCGTACGAGAAGCTCCCGGCCTTGGGGTCCAGGACCCCGGCGAGGAAGGTGATGATGAGGCCCGAAGAGCTTCGCAGCTCGAAGTTCATGCGCTCGTTGAGCCAGGAGAGGAATTCGCCCGGGTGGAACTCCCTGCCGATCCTCGCGCGCACGTACTCGGGGAAGATGACCGCCTTCAGGATGCCCGTCACGAAGGCGGCCTTGACCCCGTGGCCGGCGACGTCCCCCACGAGGAGGAGGTAGCGGTCGGCGCCGATGAAGATGACGTCGTAGTAGTCGCCGCCGCAGTAGAGCCCGGGCACGGGCCGGTAGCTCGCCCGGAACTCGACGCCCTCGCTGCGGGGCAGGGTCGGGCGGAGCATGGCCTTCTGCATCTCGCCGGCCCAGCGGAGCTCCTCCTCCATGGTCCTCATGTAGCGCGCGTTCTGGCGCTTGAGCTCGCCGTGCTCGAAGGCCTTCTGCAGCTCGCCCAGGAGGTACTCCGAGTCCCAGGGCTTGAGCATGAAGCTGAAGATGCCCGCGCGCACCGCCTTGATGACCTCCTCGGTCTCGGAATAGCCGGTCAGGAGGACGGTCACGATCTCGGGATACTTCTCGCGCACCGCCAGGAGGAAGTCCGAGCCTTTCATCTCGGGCATCCGGAGGTCCGAGACCACGATGGCCGTCTCGGCCCCCCGCCCGGCGAGGAAGGCCAGGCCCTCCCTGGCGGAGATCTTGGCCACGATCTCGAGCTTCCGCTCGCGCGCCCAGTCGTGGAGCTCCCGCGCGAGGGAGTTCAGGATGTTCTGCTCGTCGTCGACCAGGACGACGCAGCGCTTAGCCGATGCCATATGATCCTCCTAGGGGCGCGCCTCGGCGCGGCCGATCTCGGGAAAGCGGAGCAGGGCAAGGGTGCCGCCGCCGGAGCGGAATTCGATAGAGCCGCCGAGCTGGGCGGCGAGGCCGCGGACGAGGATGATGCCGAGGCTCGAGGCCCCAGCCGGATCGAAGCCCTCGGGCAGGCCCGCCCCCTCGTCGCGGACCGAGAGCTCGACCTCGCAGCCGCGCCTCGCCACGGCGACCACGATGGGCCCCGCCTCCAGCCCTGGCGGGTAGGCGTGCCTGACCGCGTTGACGATGAGCTCGGTGCAGGCGAGGGCGGCGGGGATGGCCTGGGCGAGGTCGAGGCGCACCTCCTCCCCGCCCGTCGCCACCGAGAGCTTGTCGCCGAAGGCGGGGTACTCGCTTCGGAGCCAGTCCGCCGACTGGCGGAGGAAGAGCCCGAAGTCGATGCTGGCGAGGTCCTCGGAGCCGTAGAACTGGCCGTGGACGAGGGCCATGGAGGCGAGCCGCCGGGAGACGTCGCCGACGGCAGCGGAGAGCCGCGCGTCGCCGAGGCGCTCCTGGGTCAGGTTGAGCATGCTGGCGATGAGCTGGAGGCTGTTGTTGACCCGATGGTGGATCTCGCGGAGCAGGACGCGGTTCTCGGCGAGGGAGGACTCGAGCCGCTCTCGGGAGAGCTCGCGCTCGGTGACGTCGTCCTCGATGGCGACGAAGCCGCTCACGCAGCGCGTCTCGTCGAGGACGGGGGTTATGGTCAGCTCCTCCACGTAGGGGGAGCCGTCCTTGCGCCGGTTGCGGATCAGCCCGTGCCACACCCGCCCCGACGTTATGTCCTCCCACAAGGCCCTATAGAAACCGGGGCCCTGCTCCTCGGAGCGGACGAGCTCGCCGGCCTTCTTTCCCAGGGCCTCCTGCCGGGAGAAGCCGGTCAGCGCCTCGAAGGCGGGGTTCACCCAGGAGATGGTCCCCTCGCGGTCCGCGATGACGACGGCGTTCGCCGCGGCGTCGAGGGCCTTGCTCTTGAGCGAGAGCTCCTCCTCGACCTCCTTCCGGGCGCTGACGTCCGTCAGCGTGCCGACGATCTCCACCGCTCCGGAGCCGCCCGAGGCGAAGCGCATCTCGTCGCGGAGCCAGACCGCCCGCCGGTCCTTCCGCAGGAATCGGTACTCCTGCGAGACGAGGCCCCGGCTCGCGAGCGTCGCGATGGCCCCCATGGCGCGGGCGCGGTCCAGGGGATGGACCCCGGATATCCACCAGTCGTGGGCGAGGGCCTCCTCGGGCGAGTAGCCGAGGAGCTCGCCGATGTTCTCGCTCGCCCAGAGCCAGCGGGCCTCGCCGGCCTCGAGCCGTATCGAGTAGGTCACCGTGGGGCTCGTGGCGAGGTAGTGCGCCATGCGCGCGGCTATCTCGTCCCGCTCGCGCTCGGCCGCGGCCCGCGCGGTGACGTCGTGGAGGACGGCCAGGATATGGGTCCGCCCCCCGAGGGAGATGGGCCCCGCGAAGACCTCCACGTCCCGCAGGCCGCCGTCCGAGCGCCTCTGCCTGGACTCGAAGCGGTTCCGCCGCTGCGCGGCGGCCCTCCCGAGCTTCCTCCGGAGCTCCTCCCCGCCCGAGTCGCCCAGGTCGCGGAGATTCTTCGCCAGAAGCTCCTCGCGCCCCCAGCCGTAGAACTCGACCGCGGCCTGGTTGGCCCCGACGATGGCCCCGTCCTCGGGATCGACGAGGATCATGGCGGCGTGGCTATCCTCGAAGAGGGCGCGGTAGCGGGCCTCGCTCTCGGCCAGGGACGCGTCCCTGGCATGGAGCTCCCGCTCGGCCTCGAGCCTGGAACGGTACTCGGCCTCCAGGGCCGCGCCCCGCTCCTCGATCCGGCCGCGGAGGTAGGCGTCGCGCGACGTGAGGAGGCGGAGCACGAAGCCGACGAGGAGGCAGAAGGCCGCCTCGGCGGCGCGGAAGGCGAGGAGGGGAAGGCGCAGGGAAGCCTCCCAGCCCCCCGCCGGGACCCCGGCGAGGGTCCAGGAGCCCTCGGCCAGAGGCACCGTCTCCAGCTCGGGCTCGAGCTCGAATGCCTCGGCCTCGCCCGCGAAGACCCCGCTCGAGTCGGATCGGAGGCCCAGGAGGAGGCCCCCCTCCCGGGGCGGCTCCCCGAGCCCCCCCTCGGCGAGAAGCGGGGGAAGGTCGAGGACCAGGACGACCATGCCCGCGAGCCTCCCGTCCCGGAACAGCCCCTTGCGCGCGACGAGCCCGAGCCCGCCCTGCCTGAGGAGGTACGGCTCGCTGAGGGCTAGACGGCGGGAAGCCAGGGCACGCGCGACGTCGGCCCGGACGGCCGGGCGCTCGTCGTCCACGAGATCCTCGAGCCTCCGGCCGAGGGTCTGCTCGTTGCCCGCCGCCGGGTAGACCAGGACCGTACCCTCGCGAGGATAGTACTGGAGGGCGCGGATGCCCGGCGCGAGACCGACCAGGGCCCCGGCGAGCTCGGAGTACTCGTCCTCGAAGCCCTCCCCGCCCCCGCGCAGGGCGGCATAAGCGTGGAAGGATTCCAGGAGGGCCAGGCGGCGCTCCGCGGCGACCGCGAGGCCCTTCGCGAGGGCCGAGAGGAGCCGGCCCGCGGAGTCGCGGCTCCGCTCGACGAGGCGATCCCGGTACCAGAGGGAGAGAGGCCAGGCCAGGCCCAGGAGGCAGGCGAGGGCCAGGGCGGGAAGGAGCCGGAAGCGAAGCGAAGGCCGAGGATGCTCCTTCCCTCGCCCCGGCCGCTCCGCTCCTGAGGGTCCGAGCTTTCCGATCGAGGGACCAGGCGCTCTCGCCATCCTCCCGTCCTCCCGCGCCAGCCGCCCCCGGGCGGGGAGGGATCGGCGCCTTCGAAGCCGCCCGAGCGGCCCCGTACACAAGTTTCCGGCACGCGCGTCCCGAATGCAAGGGCGGAGTCCCTCCCGGCCGGCCCCGCCCTTCGCCTTGAAAGGCCCGCGGCGTTCGCGATATGATCGCGCGGGAGCTAACCATGGACCTACGCACGACCCGCAACATCGGCATCATGGCCCACATCGACGCGGGCAAGACCACCACGACCGAGCGCATCCTCTACTTCTCCGGCAAGACCTACAAGATCGGCGAGGTCGACGACGGCGAGGCGACCATGGACTGGATGGAGCAGGAGCAGGAGCGCGGCATCACCATCACCAGCGCCGCCACCACTACCTTCTGGCGCGGCCACCAGGTCAACATCATCGACACCCCCGGCCACGTGGACTTCACCGCCGAGGTCGAGCGCTCCCTGCGCGTCCTCGACGGGGCGGTCGCGGTCTTCTGCGCGGTGGGCGGGGTCGAGCCCCAGTCCGAGACGGTCTGGCACCAGGCCGACCGCTACCAGGTGCCGCGCGTCGCCTACGTCAACAAGATGGACCGCCTCGGCGCCGACTTCGACGCGGTCCTCGACGACATGCGGCGCAAGCTCGGCGCCAGGCCCGTGGCGGTCAACGCCCCGATCGGCCGCGAGGGGGGCTTCGAGGGCGTGATCGACCTCGTCGCGATGGAGGAGCTCCGCTGGTCCGAGGACGGCCACGAGATAGCGCGCTCGCCGATCTCGGAGGCCCTCGCCTCCGAGGCCCGCGCCCGGCGCGAGGAGCTCATCGACGCCCTCTCCGCCGAGTCCGACGCCGTCACCGACCTGTTCCTCAAGGGCGAGGAGGTCCCCGCCGACCTCCTGCGCGCCGAGCTGCGCCGCGCCTGCGTGGCCCGCCGCCTCGTGCCGGCCCTCTGCGGGGCGAGCCGCCGCAACGTCGGCGTCCAGCCCCTCCTCGACGCGGTGGTGGACTACCTGCCCGCGCCGGACGAGGTCCCCCCCGCCCGGGCCCACAACCCCAAGAAGGAGGAGGACGTCGAGGTGCCCTGCGACCCCTCCAAGCTCCCACTTGGGCTCGTGTTCAAGGTCCAGCACGACCGCGAGGCCGGCCCCCTGTGCTTCGTGCGCATGTACTCGGGATCCCTTCGCAACGCGAGCACGGCCTACAACGTCAACAAGAAGAAACGCGAGCGCATAACGCGCCTCTTGCGCATGCACGCCAACAAGTCCGAGCCCATGGACGAGGTGGCGGCCGGCGACATCGCCGTCATCGTCGGCATGAAGGCCGCGCAGACCGGCGACACGATCGGCACCGAGGGCTGGCAGGTCCTCCTGGAGAAGATGCACTTCCCCGAGCCGGTGATCACCATCGCGATCGAGCCGGAGACCCTCTCCGACCGGGAGAAGCTCAAGGAGAGCCTCGAGGTCCTCGGCAAGGAGGACCCGACCTTCACGACCAGGGAGAACGAGGAGACCGGCCAGATCGTCATCTCGGGCATGGGGGAGCTCCACCTGGACATCCTCGTCACGCGCATCGTCCGCGAGTTCAAGATCAAGGCCCGGCAGGGCAACCCGCAGGTCAGCTACCGCGAGTCGATCAGCAAGGCCGTGACGCACACCGAGACCTACGAGAAGACGGTGACGGGCAAGGAGGCCAGGGCGCGGCTGACGATCAAGGCCGAGCCCCGCCCGCGCGGCTCCGGCAACAGCTACGTCAAGGCGGTCCGCGCCCCCCAGGTCCCCGACGAGATCCTCGACGCGGTCGAGCGGGGCTTCCAGTCGGCCTTCGGCTCGGGCATCCAGTTCGGCTACCCCGCCGTCGACGTCGGCATATCCCTCACGGGCATCGAGTACGACGAGCTCACGGCCAGCCCCTTCGCCTACGAGGCCTGCGCCAACATGGCCTTCGACGCGGCCTGCCGCGCCGCCGGCCCGGTCATGCTCGAGCCGGTGATGAAGGTGGACATCGTCTCGCCCAAGGACTTCCTCGGCGAGGTGATGAGCCTGGTGAGCCAGCGCGGCGGCATAATCCACGGCTCCGAGTCCAAGCACTCGGTCGAGACGGTCCACGCCGAGGCCCCCCTGGTCGCCATGTTCGGCTTCACCACGAGCCTGCGGTCGGTCAGCCAGGGGCGAGCCTCGTTCAGCATGGAGTTCAGCCACTTCGAGCCCAAGCGGCAGTGAGGCGGCGGCGGCGGGCGATAGACAATGCGAACTGATTTGAATATATTTACGTCGCGGCGCCGAGAGGCTTAATAGGGAATCGGAGGACAGATGGCCCAATCCGAACACCCCCAGGTACTGTAGACGACCATGAGCGGACGCAGGGTACGAACCCGGCCACTGCCCCTACGGGCGGGAAGGCGCGTCGACGACGCTCGCTACGAGCCGAGAGTCAGGAGACCTGCCGCAGGCCCCGTCTTTAGATGGGCGCCAGTCCGCTCTTCTGGGTGAAGAAGATGAATAGACAATCCCAGTTATGGAACGCCCGGTCGGGAGGCTACAACCGCCCCCAGGCGATAATCCTCGCCGAGCGGCTCCGCCGGGAGCGGCAGTGCCTCCAGGTCCTCTCGGGGCCCCGCCAGGTCGGCAAGACCACCCTGGCCAAGCAGGTCGGCGAGAAGCTGGGCATGCCCTTCCGCTACGCGAGCGCCGACGAGAGCGCCCTCCGCGGGGCCGAGTGGATCGTCAACCAGTGGCGCGAGGCCAGGGCGGCCGCCGCCTCGAGCGACATAGGCGGCCTCCTCGCCCTCGACGAGATCCAGAAGATCCCGCTCTGGGCCGAGACGGTCCAGCGGCTCTGGGACGAGGACAGCGCCTCGGGCTCGAGGCTCCGGATCCTCCTCCTCGGCTCGGCTCCCTCCACGATCATCGAGGGCCTCGAGGAGCACCTGGCGGGGCGCTACGACGTCCTCAACCTCCGCCACTGGTCCTTCGCCGAGATGCAGGACGCCTTCGGCTGGAACGTCGAGCAGTACATCTTCTACGGCGGCTACCCCGGGGCCGCGATCTTCGTCTCGGATCCCGAGCGCTGGTTCCACTACCTCCGGGACTCCCTCATCGACACGACCATCGCGCGGGACATCCTCCTCCTGTTCAGGGTCTACAAGCCGACCCTCCTCCGCAGGCAGTTCGAGCTGGCCTGCCGCTACTCGGGGCAGGTCCTCTCCTACACCAAGATGCTCGGCCAGCTGCGCGAGGCCGGCAACACGACCACCCTGACGCACTACCTCGAGCTCCTCTCCGACGCCGGGATCGTGGCCGTCATCCCCAAGTACGCGGGCGACGCCGAGCGCAAGCGAGGCTCGAGCCCCAAGCTCCAGGTCATGAACAACGCCCTCATGGTGGCCCAGCTCGGCCGCCCCTTCGAGGAGTCCCGCCGCGACGAGGAGTACTGGGGCCGCCTCGTCGAGTCGGCCGTCGGCGCCCACCTGGTCAACGAGGCCGCCATCGGCAACTGCAACCTCTACTACTGGCGCGACGGCAACTACGACGTGGACTTCGTCGTGGAGATCGGCGGCTCCCTCCTCCCTATCGAGGTGCGGAGCGGCCGCGCCCCCTGCACCCGCTCCGGCACCGAGGCCTTCAAGGCTACCTTCGGCGCCGAGCGGAGCCTCGTCGTCGGCGAGGGCGGCGTCCCCGTCGAGGAATTCCTCTCGAAGTCCGTCGTCAGCTGGGCCGCTGTGTAGCTCCGTTCCCGCCGCCGAGCGGCGGAAAGCACCTCACAGATACTAGGTATTTAAAAAGTCAAGAGATAGTAGTGTAACCTCCCGCCTCGCTTTGCAATTATTGCCATATCCTGCGCTTTTTCGCAAACAACCCCTTATCATCACATTCCTCCCCAGCACAAAAGCCGTTTCCAGGAGCTGTCGAGGGGTATCGAGGTTTTTTTCTTCACTTGACAGCTCCTCCAAATCGAGTAAAAATGCACAGCATAGTATTTAAATTGACGCTGACATTCCTGCAAGAAACCGTACTGTCGCACGCAAGATGAGAGCTGTAGAGTAAAAACCTGCAAGAGGGGAGAGCGCACGGATGATCATCGCTCGCGTCATCGGTTCCGCGGTTTCCACGGCCAAATGCGAGAGGCTCAGGGCGCGCAAGCTGCTGATAGTGCAGGAAGCGACGGCGCGAAACGAGCTCGTGGACAAGGCTCCCTTCGTGGCGGTCGACGCCGCCGGGGCCGGCGAGGGCGAGCTGGTCCTCGTCTCGCTCGGCTCGGGCGGCCGCTACACCGAGCTGACCGACCAGGCCCCCGTGGATGCCGCCATCGTCGGCATCCTGGACTCCCTCGAGATAGGCGGCGCGAATACCTTCGAGAAGCACTGAGAGCAGCAACGCTAGACCGACGATAAACGGAGCGCGCGGATGGATGCCTCTGCGATCGGGTTGATAGAGACGAAAGGCCTCGTCTGCGCCATCGAGGCGGCGGATGCCATGGTCAAGGCCGCGAACGTCAACCTGGTCGGCAAGGGCTACTCCGGCGACGGCCTCGTGACCGTGGTGGTCCGCGGGGACGTGGGCGCGGTCAAGGCCGCGACCGACGCGGGCTCGGCCGCGGCGGGCCGGGTCGGCGAGCTGGTCTCCGTGCACGTGATCCCCCGGCCCTACGGGGATACCCAGACCCTTATGGACTACCTCGGCCGGAACGCCGGCCTCCCCGCCCCCGCCGAGCGGGGTATAAAGGCGGCTCCGCGGCCCGCGGCGGCCGCGGCTCCTGCCCCGAAGCCGGCCCCCTCCTCCGCGGCCCCCGAGCCCGCGGCCCCACCCCCTCCCCCGAAGCCCGCCGCCACGCCGCGGCCGGCCGGGACGGCGCAGGCGCCCGGGTCGGAAGCCCAGCAGCGCAGCCTCTTCCCGGCCCGCCCCGAGGCCTCCTTCCCGAGCCGAGGGCCCCTCCCGCGCTCCGGGCCCTCGGTCGACCTCAACGCCGCGAGCGCCGAGGAGCTCGACGCCGTGCCCGGCATCGGGCCGGCCCTCGCGGAGCGCATCGTCGAGTACCGGAGGGTCCACGGGCCCTTCGCGTCGGTAGAGGAGCTGCGGAAGGTGCCGGGCGTGAACAAGGCCCTGGCCTCGTCGCTGAGAGAGGGCCTCCGCATCGGGCCCCCGGGGCCCTGAGCCCGCATCGCAGAAGGAAGAGGGAGGATGGCCGATGGCTTCTGAGGACCTGGTCAGCGTGGGCATCGACATAGGGACCACGACGACGCTGGTGATGTTCTCGAAGCTCACGGTGGCGGAGACCGCCTCCTTCGGCGCCATGCCCCAGGCCCGCTACGGCCCGGCCCGGAAGCCCCGCGCCGACATCATGCGGAAAGAGGTCCTCTACCAGGGCCCGACGCACTTCACCCCGATCACCGACGAGGGCCTCGTCGACGTCGAGGCGCTGAAGCTGATCCTCGCCGAGGAGTACGAGCGGGGGGGCTTCCGGCCCGAGGAGGTGGATACCGGCGCCGTGATCATCACGGGCGAGTCCGCGAAGAAGCGGAACGCCGAGCGGGTCCTCGAGATCGTCGCCCCCATCGCGGGGGACTTCGTCTCGACGGTCGCGGGGCCCAGCCTCGAGGCCCACCTCGCCGGGAGGGGCTCGGGGGCGGCTGCCTGGTCGGCCGAGCACTTCGCGAGCGCGGTCAACGTCGACATCGGGGGCGGCACGACCAACATAGCCGTCTTCCGGCAAGGCGAGCTCATAGGCACGGCCGTGCTCTCGGTCGGCGGCAGGCACGTCCAGGTCGACCGCGAGACCGGGGCGGTGCGGCTGGTCACGAGGAGCGGCCGGAAGCTCCTCGACCACCTGGGGCTCCGGCTCGAGAAGGGCGAGGCCGCGGAGCTGGGCGGGCTGCGCAGGCTCGCGCGGCTCATGGCCGACCTCGTCTTCGAGGCCCTGGACGCCAAGGCCTCGGCCATCGCCCTCGAGGTCATGGAGACCCCTCCCCTCGCCGAGCCCGCCTCGGGCATGACGGTGTTCTTCTCGGGCGGGGTCGCGGACTTCTTCTACGACGACGCGCCGATCGCCTCGATCCGCGACATGGCGGTCTACGGCGACATGGGCCCCCTCCTCGGCGAGGAGCTGCGCTCCCACCCCCGGGCCCGGGAGCTCCGGATCCTCAAGCCGGCCCACACCGAGTGCGCCACGGTCATGGGCGCGAGCAGGGAGACCATCACCCTGAGCGGCATGACCATCTGGGTGGACGCGAACGGCGACCTGCCCATACGCAACGTCCCCGTCGTGGGGCCGCGGCTCGCGGGCGGCGAGGACGAGGCCGGCGTCGCCGCCCTGATCGCCGAGGGCTACGCCCGCTGGGACCTCGATCCCGCGCGGGACCGGGCCGCCATCGCCCTCGACCTCTCGTCGGTCTCCTGCTACGACGACCTCAAGCGCGTCGCCGCGGGCGTCGCCGCCTTCGCGAGGGCCCGCTGCTCGCCGGAGCTCCCCCTGATCCTCGCGACGGAGCGGGACCTGGGCAAGGCCCTGGGCCAGCTCCTCGACGGCATGCTCCATGGTTTCAAGGTGCTCTCGATCGATGAGGTCTCCCTCTCTGAGGGGGATTATGTCGATATCGGCCAGTCGATGCTGGGCGATCGTCTCGTCTCTCTGTCGGTGAAGACACTGATCTTCAATTCGTGACAAGGAGGGAACATGGCATTACGCACCAAGCTGTTCGGGAAGACCTATGAGTTCAAGGACGTCAAGGAAGTCCTGGCCAAGGCGAACGAGCAGAAGTCCGGGGACGAGGCGGCGGGAATCGCCGCGAAGAGCGTCGAGGAGCGGGTGGCGGCCAAGACCGTGCTCGCGGAGATCCCCCTGTGGGTCCTGCGCGCCCAGCCGGTGGTCCCCTACGAGGACGACGAGATCACGCGGGCCATCGACGACGCGATCGATCCCGCCGCCTACGAGAGGATCAAGGACAAGACCGTCGGCGAGATGCGCAACTGGATCCTCGACGAGAGGACCAGCTCGGACGACATCAAGGCGATCAGCAAGGGCCTCACGGGCGAGATGGCGGCCGCGGTCGCCAAGCTCTGCTCGAGCCTCGACCTCATCGTCGGCGGCAAGAAGATGCCCTGCGTCGTCCACAACGTCTGCACGATCGGCCTGCCCGGCCGCATCAGCTCGCGCCTCCAGCCGAACAACCCGACGGACAACGTCGACGCGATCCGCGCGGAGATCTACGACGGCCTGTCCTTCGCGATCGGCGACCAGGTCCTCGGCATCAACCCGGCCATCGACCAGGTCGAGAACCTCATGAAGCTCTACGACCTCATGTGGGACATCAAGGAGAAGTGGCACATCCCTTCCTCCAACTGCATCCTCGGGCACGTCACCACCCAGATGGAGTGCCTCAAGAAGGGCGCCAGGATCGGCCAGGTCTTCCAGAGCATCGCGGGGACGCAGGCGGCCCTCAACTCCTTCGGCGTCGAGGTCGGCATGCTCGACGAGGCCAACGAGCTCGCGAAGAAGCACTGCTACTCCGAGGGCCCGAACTACATGTACTTCGAGACCGGCGAGGGCACCGAGCTCTCGGCCTACGCCAACAACAACGCCGACCAGCTCACCCTCGAGGCGCGCAAGCACGCCCTCGCGCGGCGCTACTCGCCCATCGGCGTCAACTCGGTCGTCGGCTTCATCGGCCCCGAGTACCTCTACAACTCCGACGAGATCATGCGCGCCGGCCTCGAGGACCACTTCTGCGGCAAGCTCCTCGGCATCCCCCTCGGCCTGGACAACTGCTACACCAACCACGTCCGCGCCGACCAGAACACCAACGAGTTCCTCATGGTCCTCGACGCGGTGGCGGGCTGCAACTACCACATGGGAGTCTCCATGGGCGACGACGTGATGCTCAGCTACCAGTGCGCGAGCTACCACGACACGCCCTCCCTCTGGAGCGCCATGGGCACCAGGCCCGCCCCCGAGTGGGAGAAGTGGGCGGAGGATCTCGGCATCCTGAAGAACGGGAAGCTGACCGAGAAGGCCGGCGACGCCTCGTTCTTCCTGAAGCGCTAGGAAGAGGAGATAAACATGGGAGCATATCCGCTTTACGCCGGTAAGCAGAAGACCGCCGATATCGTGGCCAGGCGCGCCGAGGCCGCCAAGTTCGGCGTCGAGGTCAAGGACGTCACCACGCCCGAGGCCCGGTTGACCGTCGGCATCGACCATCCCGCCGACCCCGAGGGGGCCAAGGCCCTCATCCGCTCCACGCCCCAGCGCGTCTGCGTCGGCCGCAACGGGCCCCGCCCGAAGCTCCTCACCTACTTCCAGATGAGGGCCGACCACGGGGCTACCCAGGACTCGCTCAAGTACAGCATCCCCGAGGACAAGCTCAAGGCCCTGAACCTGGTCAACCTCGGCGAGACGGGGGCCCTCGGCTCGCTGGAGACCTACCTCCGCCTGCCGCCCCTGGCCCGCAAGCTGAGCGACGAGGCCAAGGCCGTCCTCCTCGAGAAGTGCGCGAAGAACCCGACGGTCCAGATCGTCGTGTCCAACGGCCTGTCCGGCTACGCGGTCGAGCGCTACGCCGGCGACGTGCTCAAGGGCCTCGTCGACGGGCTCAAGAGCGCCGGCATCGCGGCCAATCCGCCCGTGTACGTCAACCGCGCCCGCGTGGGCATCATGAACGACGTCGGGGCGACCCTCAACGCGGACATCGTGATCGTCCTCATCGGCGAGCGCCCGGGCCTCATCATCTCGGACGCGCTCTCCATATACATGGGCTACAAGCCCCGCTGGGAGCCCCTCACCACGGACGCGAACCGGGACAACATCTGCATGATCTCCAAGAAGGGGAAGGATCCCATCGAGGCCGCGGCCGAGGCCGTCGGGCTCGCGAAGGACTACCTCAAGTACAAGACCAGCGGCGTCGAGCTGGCGACGAAGAAGCGGGGCTGAAGCGGCCCCCCGCGCCGCCCGAGGCCCCCTCGGGGCCGGGCGGCGCGGCCCGGGGCGCGAGCCGCCGGGACCTGGCGGAACGCCGGACCAGCCAAGGAAGGAGAAAGCGAATGTCCCTTTCATTCGAGCGCAACCTGAAGCCGGAGATCCTCGCGGTCCGGCTGATACCGAACGTCCACCCGGACATGGCCGCGGCCATGAAGCTCGAGCCCGGCGAGAAGAGCGTCGCCCTGTTCACGAGCAGCATCGACGATCCCCTGTACATCGGCGGCGACGAGGCGACCAAGAAGGCGGAGTGCCGCGTGGCCTCCTGCGTCTCCCACTTCGCCGGCGGCGCCTATCCCTCCGGCCCCCTCGCCGGCGAGGCCCTGCTCATACTCGCGG
>Ga0209310_1000299_pt1 | contig 62983 bp, 65 predicted proteins | sample AD_UKC030_MetaG_FD_184415 | JGI IMG/M metagenome (GOLD analysis project Ga0209310, IMG submission 184415) | Active sludge microbial communities of municipal wastewater-treating anaerobic digesters from USA - AD_UKC030_MetaG (SPAdes) (version 2) | ecosystem: Engineered > Bioreactor > Anaerobic >...
GCTTAAAGGGAGGCTACTTAAAACTCTGAAAATAAAAACCATGTAACCCCGGGGGTTGATAGCCGCCACGAAAAGATTAATATTATGCAATCGCCGAGTTAAACAGACAACTTGCGGGGCGATTCATAAATGCTGCTAAAGCGTCACCCGCTCGTGGTCCGAAGCCGGTAACGCCGGACCAAGGACCGTATGGAGTTGAAATGAGCGAGTATCTTTTTACCTCGGAATCCGTTTCCGAAGGCCATCCCGACAAAGTTTCCGACCAGATCTCCGATGCCATTCTTGACGCCATCCTGGCGCAGGACAAGCATTCCCGGGTTGCTGCCGAGACCCTCTGCAATACCGGCCTGGTCGTGCTGGCTGGCGAAATCACCACCAACGCCAACGTCGATTACATTCAGATTGCCCGCGAAACGCTAAAGCGTATCGGCTACGACAATACTGAGTATGGCATCGACTACAAAGGCTGCGCCGTGCTGGTCGCGTACGACAAACAGAGCCCGGATATCGCTCAGGGGGTCAACAAGGCTTACGACGACGGCCTCGGTCAAGGCGCTGGCGACCAGGGCCTGATGTTCGGCTACGCCTGCGACGAAACAACATCATTGATGCCGCTGCCGATTTACCTGTCACACCGCCTGGTCGAGCGCCAGGCCATGCTGCGCAAGGATGGCCGCCTGCCCTGGGCACGCCCGGATGCCAAGTCGCAGGTCACCATCCGCTACGTCGATGGCAAGCCGCACTCGATCGATACCGTCGTGCTGTCCACACAGCACTCACCGGACATCAGCCTCGAAGACCTGCGCGAGGCGACCATCGAGCAGATCATCAAGCCGGTGCTGCCCAAGGAACTGATCAAGGGCAACATCAAGTACCTGGTCAACCCAACCGGCCGCTTCGTCGTCGGCGGCCCGCAGGGCGACTGCGGCCTGACCGGGCGCAAGATCATCGTCGACACCTACGGCGGCGCTGCGCCGCACGGTGGCGGCGCCTTCTCCGGCAAGGATCCGTCCAAGGTCGACCGTTCCGCTGCCTACGCCGGCCGCTACGTCGCCAAGAACATCGTCGCCGCCGGGCTGGCCAGCAAGTGCCTGGTGCAGATTTCTTACGCCATCGGCGTCGCCGAGCCGACCTCGGTGATGGTCGAGACCTTCGGCACCGGCAAGATCAGCAACGAAACACTGACCGCGCTGATTCGCAAGCACTTCGACCTGCGCCCCAAGGGCATCGTCAACATGCTCGACCTGCTGCGCCCGATCTACCAGAAGACCGCCGCCTACGGCCACTTCGGCCGTGACGAGCCGGAATTCACCTGGGAAAGTACCGACCGGGCGGCGGTGCTACGCAACGACGCTGGGCTGTAAGCGCAGCGCGCAGCCCATCCGCGTAGCGGGGTCGGTACTTCGGCGCAGGCTAACCCGGACGCAGCGCGGTCGGGTTAAGGCCCAACGGGCCGGCCGAAGCCAACTCGACCGACCGCGCTATGTTGCTCAAGTCGGACGCCGGCCTGTAACCCTGCCACGGTCGACCTTCGAAAATCGCCATTTTTCGGCGGTCGACCGCAACAGCCCCGTCCCGGGGCGAAAAATCGGTTTATAATCCGCGACCTACCGAGGGGCGCTGCAGGGGATAAACTCTCCCAGGCTCGGTTTAAAACGGCGCTCACTGATCAACCCTGCCGGGCGCAGGGGGCCGGTGAGCAATAACCGTTCTCCCTCCCCGTCACAGTTATTTAGGAGCTTACTGTGGCTGAATTCAAAGACTACGTCATTGCCGATCTTTCCCTTGCCGACTGGGGTCGCAAGGAAATCCGCATTGCCGAAACCGAAATGCCGGGCCTGATGGCCATCCGCGAGGAATTCGCAAAGAGCCAGCCGCTCAAGGGCGCGCGCATCACCGGTTCGCTGCACATGACCATCCAGACGGCCGTGCTGATCGAAACGCTGACCGCGCTTGGCGCCGACGTCCGTTGGGCGTCGTGCAACATTTTCTCGACGCAGGACCACGCTGCTGCGGCCATTGCCGCGCAGAACATCCCGGTCTTCGCCGTCAAGGGCGAAACGCTGGTCGATTACTGGGATTACACCCACCGCATCTTCGAATGGGCCGACGGCGGTTACTCGAACATGATCCTCGACGACGGCGGCGATGCCACCCTGCTGCTGCACCTCGGCGCCAAGGCCGAGAAAGATATTTCCGTACTGGCCAAGCCGGGCTCGGAAGAAGAAACCATCCTCTTCGCCGCGATCAAGGCCAAGCTGGCTGTCGATCCGACCTGGTATTCGGTGCGCCTGGCTGCCATCAAGGGCGTGACGGAAGAAACCACCACCGGCGTGCATCGCCTGTACCAGATGCACCAACGCGGCGACCTCAAGTTCCCGGCCATCAACGTCAATGACTCGGTGACCAAGTCCAAGTTCGACAACCTCTACGGCTGCCGCGAATCGCTGGTCGACGGCATCAAGCGCGCCACCGACGTGATGGTTGCTGGCAAGGTCGCCATCGTTGCCGGCTACGGCGACGTCGGCAAGGGTTCGGCCCAGGCGCTGCGCGCCCTGTCGGCCCAGGTCTGGGTCACCGAAATCGACCCGATCTGCGCCCTGCAGGCCGCCATGGAAGGCTACCGTGTCGTGACCATGGAGTACGCCGCCGACAAGGGCGACATCTTCGTCACCACGACCGGCAACTTCCACGTCATCACGCACGAGCACATGGCGGCCATGAAGGACCAGGCCATCGTCTGCAACATCGGCCACTTCGACAACGAAATCGACGTCGCGTCGATCGAGAAATACCAATGGGAAGAGATCAAGCCGCAAGTCGATCACGTCATCTTCCCGAACGGCAAGCGCATCATCCTGCTCGCCAAGGGCCGCCTGGTTAACCTCGGCTGCGGCACGGGCCATCCGTCCTACGTGATGTCCTCGTCCTTCGCCAACCAGACCATCGCCCAGATCGAGCTGTTCACGCGCACGGCCGACTACACGGTCGGCGTCTACACGTTGCCCAAGCACCTCGACGAAAAGGTCGCACGTCTGCAGTTGAAGAAGCTCAACGCCCAGCTGACGACGCTGCGCCCCGATCAGGCCGCTTACATCGGCGTGCCCATCGAAGGCCCGTACAAGGCCGAGCACTACCGGTACTGATGGGGCAGTTGCCGGTTGCTGGCAGGCTAGCGTTGCCTGCCAGCAACTAGCGACTCACAACCAGCCATGAGCATGAATTCCTTCCACGCGCGGCAGAAAAAGCCGCGACCACCCCGCGAGCCGTCGTACGAACGGCCTGCCGGGGTGGTACGGGCGGACGCCTTGCTCGTGGCGCAGAAACTGGCGCCGTCGCGCACGGCGGCCCAGTGGCTGATCAAGGAAGGCCGGGTAAGCTGGGCCGGCGGCAAGATCAGCAAGCCGGCCATGGACCTGCCCACCGACACGCCGCTGACCGTCGCGGCCGACCCCGATGCCCATTACGTCTCGCGCGGCGGCCTCAAGCTGGCCGGGGCGCTGGCCGAAACCGGGCTCCAGGTCGCCGGCAAGGTCTGTCTCGATGTCGGCCAGTCGACCGGCGGCTTTACCGACTGTCTGCTGCAGAACGGCGCCCGCCATGTCGTCGGTGTCGATGTCGGCCACGACCAGTTGCATACGCGACTGCGCGCCGATCCGGCCGTGACCGCCATCGAGGGCGTCAATTGCCGGGCACTGACTGCCACCGACCTCGGCGCGGCCTTTCCCGCCGGTGGCTTCGATCTCATCGTCGGCGACGTCTCGTTCATCTCGCTGACCCTGATCCTGCCGCAACTATCCGCCCTGCTCGCCGCGCACGGCGACCTGCTGCTCCTCGTCAAGCCGCAATTCGAAGTCGGCCCCGACCACATCGGTAAGGGCGGCATCGTGCGCGATCCGTCGCTCTACCGCGAAGTCGAAAAAAAGCTTTGCGATTTTGGCCAAAATATCGGGTTCACCGTGGCAGCGTGGCTGGACAGTCCGATTACCGGCGGTGATGGCAACCGCGAATTCTTCATCTGGTTGAAAAAATGAAACCTGAAATCTCCATCGAATTTTTCCCGCCGCAAACACCGGAAGGCGTGGACAAGCTGCGCGCCGTGCGCGCCAAACTGGCCGAACTCAAGCCGAGCTTCTTCTCGGTCACCTTCGGTGCCGGCGGCTCGACGCGCGAACGCACCTTCGCCGTGGTCAAGGAAATCGCCGCCGAAGGCTACGATGCCGCGCCGCACCTGTCGTGCATCGGCTCGACGCGCGACAACATCCGCGACATCCTCAACGAATACAAGGCCGCCGGCATCAAGCGCACCGTCGCCCTGCGCGGCGACCTGCCGTCGGGCATGGCCGAGACCGGCGAATTCCGCTACGCCAACGAACTCGTCGAATTCATCCGGGCCGAAACCGGCGACTGGTTCAGCATCGAAGTCGCCGCCTACCCGGAATGGCACCCGCAGGCGCGCAGCCCGAAGGACGATCTCGACGCCTTCGCGCGCAAGGTCAAGGCCGGCGCCAACTCGGCCATCACCCAGTATTTCTACAACGCCGACGCGTATTTCCACTTCGTCGACGCAGCTCGCGCCCTCGGTGTCGATGTCCCGATCGTGCCGGGCATCATGCCCATCGTCGGCTTCACCAAGCTGGCCCGCTTCTCGGATGCCTGCGGCGCCGAAATCCCGCGCTGGATGCGCCGAAAATTCGAGAGCTTTGGCGACGATGTCGATTCGATCCGCGCCTTCGGCCTCGATGCCGTCACGGAACTCTGTGAACGCCTGCTCAAGGGCGGCGCCCCCGGTCTGCATTTTTACGCCATGAACCAGAGCGCGCTGACCACGGAAATCTGCCGCCGCCTGGGCTGAAAACCGCCGGTTGCGGTCGACCACAAAAAAGCCCGCATTTTCGCGGGCTTTGTTTTTGGGAGGCCGGGTACTTAGCCTGCCTGCGTCACGATCACGCTCTGCGCCGGCATCGGGGCCGGGAAGCCGGCCTCGCCCAGCGCCTCGCGGATCATCTTGTTGGTGTCGAAATAAACTTGCCAGTAGTTGTCGTTGTGGCAATACGGACGCACTGCCAGCACCGGGCCGACCAGGGTGAATTCGAGAATCTCGACGTCGACCTTTGGCTCGGCGAGCACGTTGGGGATGGTCGCGATCTTCTCGCGCAGCAGGACCATTGCCGCGCGATGGTCGGCGGCGCCGGATAGCTGGCACTTCAGGTCGACGCGGCGGAACGGATTGTGCGTGAAGTTCTGGATGTCGCCAGCGAACAGCTTGTTGTTGCCGACCACGGTCATCACGTTGTCCGGCGTGTTGACGGTGGTGGCAAACAGGCCGATCTCGGTCACCGTGCCGGTCACGCCGCCAGCGGTGACGAAGTCGCCAACCTTGAACGGGCGCAGCACGATCAGGAAGGCGCCCGCCGCGAAATTGGCGAGCAACCCGGCCCATGCGGCGCCGATGGCGATACCGGCACCGGCGACGAGGGCGGCGAAGGTCGTCGTCTGCACCCCGAAGTAGCCGAGGATGCCGATCACCAGCAGGATGTTCAAGGTTACGGTAACGATCGAGCCAACGTAACGGAGCACGGTCGGGTCAACCTTCTGCTTTTCCAGCGCCCGGCGCACCATACTGACGGCCAGCCCGATCAGCCAGCGGCCGATCACCCAAAAGGCAATCGCGGCAAGAATCTTGAGGCCGAGTTCAGTGGCGGCCGTGGCGATAAGATCCTGATAACGTGAAAAATCTTCCTTGTTCATGCCTATTCTCCGTGCGAGTTGGGGAAATGTGCTCAAGCCCTATCCAGAATTGCAGGCCGCCAGTCATTCTAGAATGACAAACGGAATCAGGACAAATGGCGCGACACATTCGCCGAAAAAGAGTCCTCCCCGCGTCGCCGGTTCGTTGACAGCATATCCGCCCATCTCTATAATCCGCGCTCCCAGGTCGGGTCGGTAGCTCAGTCGGTAGAGCAGCGGACTTTTAATCCGTTGGTCCCGAGTTCGAATCTCGGCCGACCCACCAAGTCGTCAATGGGAAAAATCTGGGGCGCTAGCTCAGTTGGTAGAGCAGCGGACTCTTAATCCGTAGGTCGACAGTTCGAATCTGTCGCGCCCCACCAGAATTCAAGCGGCTTCCCAAGTGGAAGCCGTTTTCATTTCTAGCGCCCCGTAGCCGGATCGTAGCCACCGAGTACCGGATTTAACCGCGAAGTGGCCTCAGCCAGATGATCCGGCGCTAGGTGTGCATAGCGCTCCACCATCGCCCCGGTCTTCCACCCGCCCAATCGTTATAGCCCATGAGTGTCAGTTCCCGACTGACGCTGCCACGTTGCCTAGGCGTGCCTCAGGTCATGCCACCGGACTCGTGTATCTCTACCCGCTTCAATGCCTAGACCCTGATGCTCTTGAGGGGAGCCAGTCGCAGGGCTATGTATAGCGTTGCATCGTATCTTACGGAATGTAAGTACTCTCAGTTCAAAACTAAACCATATTCGATTTCGTTCGAAGTAATTTCAATAGTCCATATGCTAGAGTAATCTTTTCGGTGAATTTATTCAGGAGTCTAAGCTTGGAGGAAGATCATCTTTACGCCGCACTCATTGCATCCCGAGGAGAAAGTGATGCCATCACGATTGTTGATTTCATGCGGCGTGCAGACGTCACCAGTGGGTGCTACGCATTTAAATTCCGCGTAAAAAGTAAAGATAACCTCCTAGCGAAGAGAGAACGAAAACTTTCCAACAAACCAGCGTACGCATTAACTGATATTACTGATGTTATTGGGATTCGATTGGTAACGCTGTTCAAAGGTGACATGCTAGCGGTCTATGAAAATTTAATTGGCATGTTGAGCAAGCCACGGCAAGGAAGCGCATTTCTCCATAGCGTTCCGGAGGAGATCATCGTTTACAAGGGTTCCTCCGTCATTGAAGATTTCACGAATGAAATTCGCTCGATTACCAAAACGTATTTTCCTCATGCAGAAGTAATGACTGAGCAATCTGTTGCGGGATATTCCAGCATCCATATCATTTGCCGTCATGCTGGAACAATAAGTGAAATAGAAGTTGACGGTAAGCCCTATAGACTTCCTGTTGAAATTCAAATTCGTACAGTTTTTGAAGACGCATGGGGCGAAATTGACCATAAGTATGGCTATACCTTTCGCGAGGGCAAGGAGGCTGGCACCCCTCTGGCGAACTCCCATCATATAAAAGCTCATCTGCGCGTCCTCAAGGATTTCACTGACGCATGCATGGACTACGCCGAATGCATCCGCAAAGAAGCTCACCCGGAATTTGCTGAGATTACTACCGGAGCAGCCAAAACAATTTCTGTGGAGTCAGATAACGAAGTACTTGCTCGCTTTTCTGAACTCAAATTGCCAGCTGAGTTCATTGAACGCTACGTAGAGGCCCGTAAAATTCGGGACGAAGCCAGCAAGAAATCTGGTGCTACCCACGACGGCCGAATTACTGCGGTCCAAACCTACCTACAGGCTGCCGAATTATTTTCCTGCCTCAGTAAGGAGCTTTCTCCCGAAGACACGGCTTCCGGCCTAAAAGAAGACGGACCTCGCCTTGCTTACTACTACTGCGCAATGAATGAGGCGTTCTGCTTGATGTCAACTAATTCGCCAGACTACCTCTCCATAGCAGTGGATAAATATCAATTCATAGTCGCAAACTTCTCGCATTTCCCTCTAGCCAAGATGCGCTTAGGGCAGGCATTAGGGAAAATTGGACAATTAGACGAGTCAATTGAAGCCTTGGAGGACGCTGGAGAGCTATTCCAAAAACTGCATAGAAAGAATGCCGCAACTGGTACTTGGTCGGATCAATTGCCAAAAGCCGACCACGAGCACATGCTCTACACGCTACCAAAAATCCTCGGTTTCACGCTTTGGAAAAAAACTCAACAGCACGGCATTTCCGAAGAAGAGAAGGCCTATCTTTATATCAATGCCTACGTCGTTACCGATGAATGTCTTCACTCCGAAGGAATAAGCCAAAAGCAGCGGCTCGACATTCTGAACAACCTACTGTACTACTGTGTCAGTTATGTGCGCTGCATAGCCGCCAAACCCGATAAGAGAGCAGAGCTCCAGAGCCAACTCCCCAAGTTACTGGACAGCCTTGTCACGGAATCTGGCGGCCTAGATAAGCTCACCATCGAAGAACTCGATACAGTGTTCCGTACGTACGCCTACGTAGGCAACGCACAGGCCACCCAGGCCGCTACTGCCTTACGCCAACGCTGCCTAAGCAAGGACGCCAACCTCGATTCAAAGATTTGCTTTTCGCTTGCCGCAGTAGCCCAAGAATTTCTCAACTCTGGCACGGTGCCCGATATGTAACACTCTGTTCGCAAGTGTTTTTTCCACACTCATCGCTTGACATTGCCTGAAGATTATTGACAATGAAGGTATCGGATGTGTGCATTAGTGCATCTGATTCACTTCGGAGGTAGCACGCTATGTTGATTCCAACTGGGGACGGTTAAGACCGCATTCGACGCATACTGTAGGGATTTAAGCAAAGAGCTGGGGAACCAGCTCTTTGTCGTTTACTAGCCTTACGCAACCACGCACAAACTCGCAATTGTGGCGTAGCTAAATCGTAGCCAAATCCACTCTTTTCCTTGAACTTACTACCAGGCAGCGATCACTTCGCCTTGCGGCCGAATTTTTCCGTGAGCTGATTTAGCTTTTCCTGGTGGCGTGCTTCGGCCTTGGCGGCGGCTTCCTCGGCCTTGCGCTGCTCGGCCTTTTTCTTGAAGCGTTCGCGCAATAACTCTCCCGAATGGCTGCGCGCTTCCGCCGTCACCTCACCGGCGGGCGATCCATCGAGATTGAGCCGGACTTCCGCCTTCTCCATTTCCTTGAGATAGCGCGTCGACATGGTGTGGCTGCGCAATGCCAGACGCAGCGCCTTGCGGTTCACTTCCGGCTGTTGCGCGATGAGCTGCTTGTCGATGCCGATAGCCAGCGGGCTGTGGTTGCGAAAGACATCGAAACTGGCCTGAAGCTCCTTCAGCAAGGCACGGGAATCGACAGGCGTAGCGGTTTTCTGTTCTTCGGCAGTCATGATCGGGCAAAAAAAGTACAAGCAGCGAAGCGTAGCATGAAGCGACGTTCCACCGAAGCGGGCTTAGCCGTTGAACCTGTCAAACCACGCCTGCATCCGCTTCCAGCCGTCCTCCGCATCTTCCCGGCGGAAACTCGGCCGATAGTCGGCGTGGAAAGCGTGCGGCGCGTTGTCGTAGAGCTGGATTTCGGACTTGCGCGCCGCGGTGCTTCCGGATTGCAGGGCCTTTTCCATTGCCTCCACGGTCTCGAGCGGAATGCCGGTATCGAGGCCGCCGTAAAGCCCGAGTACCGGCGCCTTCAACTGATCGACCACGTCGAGGGGATGGCGCGGCGTGTATTCGTTGACCTCGCCGACCAGCCGGCCGTACCAGGCCACGCCCGCCCTGACCCGCGAACTGTGGGCACAGTAAAGCCAGGTAATGCGGCCGCCCCAGCAGAAACCGGTGATCGCCAGCCGGCCGGTATCGGCGCCATGTTTTGCCGCCCAGGCGACAGTGGCATCAAGATCGCTCATCACCTGCGCATCAGGCGTCTTGCTGGTGATTCTCGCCAGGATTTCCGGAACGCTGGACAACTGGCGCGGGTCGCCCAGGCGGGCAAAAAGCTCCGGGGCGATGGCGCAATAGCCGAGCTTGCCGAGGCGCCGGCAGACATCGCGGATGTACTCATGAACGCCGAAAATTTCGGAAATCACCAGAACCACCGGTGGCCTGCCCGCCCCCTTGGGCACGGCGCGGTAGGCGACCATTTCGCCATCCTTGACCGGCACCTTGACCTCGCCGGCCAACAGGCCGGCATCGTCGGTCCTGATGGCCGTCTGCGCGACGGCCGGCCGCACCGCAAGCGCAAGACCGGCGCCCACGCCGGTCACGAGGAAGCTTCGGCGATCGAAGGATTGCGCTGGAACGAGACTGTCGAACTCAGGATTGGCGATCACGATTTATCTTCACTTGCTAGCGTCACATCAGCACGATGTCGTATTGCTCCGGCGAATAGCTGGGCTCGGACTGCAGCGAGATCGGCTTTTCGATGAAATCGGAGAGCATGGCCAGCGCCTGCGATTCTTCGTCCAGGAAAAGGTCGACCACGGCAGGCCCGGCGAGAACGCGGTATTCGCGGGCGTTGAACTGGCGCGCTTCGCGCAGCAGTTCGCGGAGGATTTCGTAGGCGACGGTACGCGCGGTCTTGACTTCGCCGCGCCCGCCACAGGTCGGACAGGTCTGGCAAAGGACGTGCGCCAGCGATTCGCGCGTTCGCTTGCGCGTCATTTCGACCAGGCCGAGTGCGGTGAAGCCATTCACCGTCAGCCGCGTATGGTCGCGCGCCAGCGCCTTGTTGAACTCTTCCAGCACCGCCGCCTTGTGTTCCTCGTTTTCCATGTCGATGAAGTCGACGACGATGATGCCGCCCAGATTGCGCAGGCGCAGTTGGCGAGCGATGGTGACCGCCGCTTCGAGATTGGTCTTGAAGATGGTGTCGTCGAAATTGCGCACGCCGACGAAGCCGCCGGTATTGACGTCGATGGTCGTCATCGCCTCGGTCTGGTCGATGATCAGGTAGCCGCCCGACTTGAGATCGACGCGCCGCGCCAGCGCCTTCTGGATTTCTTCCTCGACACCATGCAGGTCGAACAGCGGGCGCTGGCCGGTGTAGTGGTCGAGCAGCGGCAGCACGGCCGGCGTGTACTCCTCGGCAAAGCATTGCAGCTTCTGGAAGTTTTCGCGCGAGTCGATGACGATGCGCTGCGTTTCCGGATTGACGAAATCGCGCAGCACGCGCTGGCCGAGCGAAAGCTCCTGATAAAGCACGGTCGGCGGCGCGCAAACCCGCGCCTTGTCGCGGATATCGGCCCAGGTCTTGCGCAGATAAGCGATGTCGGTCGCGAATTCGCCGTCGCTGGCGTTCTCGGCCATGGTGCGGACGATGAAGCCGCCGGGTTCGTCGGGCGGCACGAGGCGCGTGATCTTTTCGCGCAGCACCTCGCGCTCGGCCTCCGCCTCGATGCGTTGCGAGATCCCGATGTGCTTCTCCTGCGGCAGGTGCACCAACATGCGGCCGGCAATGGATATTTGCGTCGACAGGCGGGCACCCTTGGTGCCGATGGGGTCTTTCACAACCTGGACGACGATGCTCTGGCCCTCGAACAGAATCTTCTCGATCGGCCTTTCGGTCGCTGTTTCGCGCGGCTGCCAGATATCGGCGACATGCAGGAAAGCGGTGCGCTCGAGGCCAATCTCGATGAACGCCGACTGCATTCCGGGCAGGATGCGCACGATGCGTCCCAGATAAACGTTACCAACCAAGCCACGGCTGGCCGTACGCTCGATATGCAATTCCTGGACGACACCCTGTTGCATGACGGCAACGCGCGTTTCCTGGGGGGTGAAATTGATCAGTATCTCTTCGGTCATGGGGCGTAAAATGCTCGGTTTTTCAGTATTTTACTATGCGCAAGGCTCCCGAACTCCTCGCCCCCGCCGGTTCCCTCGAAATGATGCGGACGGCCTTCGCCTTCGGCGCCGATGCGATCTATGCCGGCCAGCCGCGCTACAGCCTGCGCGTACGCAACAATGCCTTCGGTACCATCGCCGCGCTGAAGGAAGGCATTGACGAGGCGCATGCCGGCGGCAAACAGTTTTTCGTCGTCAGCAACATCTTTCCGCACAACGCCAAGCTTGCCACCTACCTGGACGACATGGCGCCGGTCATCGCCCTCAAGCCGGACGCGCTGATCATGTCCGACCCCGGGCTGATCGACATGGTGCGCGAGACCTGGCCGGAACAGGCCGTCCATCTTTCGGTACAGTCGAACACGGTCAATTGGGCAACCGTTCGCTTCTGGAAGAAGTTAGGACTCACTCGCATCATCCTGTCGCGCGAGCTGTCGCTCGACGAGGTCGCCGAAATCCGCCAGCAATGCCCGGACATCGAGCTGGAAGTTTTCGTCCATGGCGCGCTGTGCATCGCCTATTCGGGCCGCTGCTTGCTGTCCGGTTACTTCAACCACCGCGATCCAAACCAGGGCACCTGCACCAATTCCTGCCGCTGGGATTACAAGGTGTCGACCTCGGACGGCCAACCGGCGCAGTTGCTCAAGCAGGAGCAGGAAATCCTGCTCGAAGAAAGGCAGCGCCCGGGCGAACTGATGCCGATTGAGGAGGACGAGCACGGCACCTACATCATGAATTCGAAGGATCTGCGCGCCATCGAGCACGTGCATCGTCTAGTCGAGATCGGTGTCGATTCGCTGAAGATCGAAGGGCGCACCAAGAGCCCCTACTACGTCGCCCGCACCACGCAATCCTACCGTCAGGCCATCGACGATGCCGTCGCCGGCAAACCGCTCGATCCTGAACTGCTGCGCGAACTCGACGGCCTAGCCAACCGGGGCTACACCGATGGCTTCTACCAGCGCCATCACGATGCCGAGTACCAGAATTACCTGCGCGGCCATTCCGAATCCGACCGCAGCCTGTATGTCGGCGACGCCGTGCGTTTCGATGCAGCGCGCGGGCTGATGGAAATCGAGGTAAAAAACCGGTTCACCGCAACCGACCGCCTGGAATGCGTGCACCCAAGCGGCAACCGCACATGGACGCCAACACGCATGGAAAACGCCGCCGGGGAAGCGGTGGCCGTCGCGCCCGGCAGCGGCCACCGGGTCTGGATCGATTTACCCGAAAGCTGTGTCAACGCATTCGTGGCCCGCTTCGTTTAACAATAATCTTCCAAAAAACAACGCGATAATGATTTGTGCGCTGCAGCAATCGCGTATACCATCTTTGCCATGAGCCCATCGTCCGCCCGCATGCCGCTGATCGACGCGCTGAAAGCCATCGCGTCGCAACTCATCGTGCTGCACCACCTCGCCGCCTATGGCCCGCTGTCCAACGCGGTGCAACAAACCGCGCCCGGCCTGATCGGCTGGTTTTTCGACTATGCGCGCATGGCGGTGCAGGTGTTTCTGGTCATCGGCGGTTTTCTCGCCGCGCGCGGACTCGCTACCCAGGGCGACGGTCTCGCCGCCGCGCCTTTCGGCCTGATCTGGAAGCGCTACACGCGGCTGGTCATTCCCTTCATGGCAGCGATGGCGCTGGCTGTCGTCTGTGCCGCCATCGCCACCCACTGGATGGAAGACGAATCGATCCCGGCGCGCGCTACGCTGGCGCAATGGTTCGCCCACGCCTTCCTGTTGCACGGCGTGCTCGACTTCGATTCGCTCTCGGCTGGCGCCTGGTATGTCGCCATCGATTTCCAGCTATTCACGCTGATGGCACTGCTGCTCTGGCTGGGCCATGCCGGCGGCAAGCTCCTTGGCGGTTTCCGCTACCTGGCCATGCTGCTAGTCTGTTCGCTGGCCGTCAGTTCGCTGCTTTGGTTCAACCGCGACGCCGCCTGGGACAACTGGGGCATCTACTTTTTCGGCTCCTATGGTCTCGGCGCCGCCGCCTGGTGGGCCTCGGAACGCAGCCGCCTGACAACCTGGCTGGCGGTCATCGCCGCTGTCACCATGCTGGCGCTGGTCGTTGATTTTCGCCTGCGCATCGCTCTGGCGCTGGCCGTCGCGCTAGGCCTGGGCTTCGCCCGCCGCAGCGGCGTCCTCGAACGCTGGCCGGACAACGCGGTGCTGGCCTATCTCGGCAAAATTTCGTATTCGGTGTTCCTGGTGCACTTCCCGATCTGCCTGCTGGCCAACGGCCTCTATGCGAAATTCGGCCTCGATTCTGCGTCGACCGCAGCCATCGGGATGTTTTTGGCGTGGGCGACCAGCATCGGCGTCGCCACCCTCTTCTACCGCTACGTCGAAAGTCCGGCGGCCACCCTGCGCATCAGTGCGACGTTGGCCTGGCCGGTCAAACGGCTGATGAGTCGCCAGACCGGCTAATCGGCCAGTTCGGCGCGCCCCCGGAAGTAATCCAGCGCCTCCGGGTTGGCCAGCGCCTCGACATTTTTCACCGGCTGCGCATGCACGACATTGCGTACCGCCAGCTCGACGATCTTGCCTGACTTGGTGCGCGGGATGTCCAGCACCTGCACCACCCGCGCCGGCACATGGCGCGGCGTCGTGTTGTCGCGGATCTGTTTCTTGATACGCTCGATCAATGCCGCATCGAGCGTCAGTCGTTCCTGCAATTTGACGAACAGCACGACGCGCACGTCGTCGTTCCGGCCCGGCGGCCAATCCTGGCCGATGACCAGCGCCTCGACGATTTCCGGCAGTTGCTCGACCTGGCGGTAGATTTCGGCGGTGCCGATGCGCACGCCGCCGGGGTTGAGCGTGGCATCCGAACGGCCGTAGATGATGATGCCGTCGTGCGCAGTGATTTCCGAAAAATCGCCATGACACCAGACATTCTCGAAGCGTTCGAAATAGGCGGCACGGTATTTGGTACCGTCCGGATCGTTCCAGAAGCCGACCGGCATCACCGGGAAGGGCCTGGTACATACCAGTTCGCCCTTTTGCCCACGCACCGGCTGGCCGATGTCGTCCAACACGTCGACCGCCATGCCCAGCCCGCGGCACTGGATCTCGCCCCGATAGACGGGCAACACCGGGGTGCCGAGGACGAAACAGGAAACGATGTCGGTGCCGCCGGAAATCGAGGCGAGCAGGATGTCCTGCTTGATCTCGCGATAGACCCAGTCGAAGCCTTCCGGGCTCAGCGGGCTGCCGGTCGAGAACATGGCGCGCAGGGTGGCGAGATCGTGCGTCTTGCCCGGCGTCAGGCCCAGTTTGGCAGCGGCGTCGATGAACTTGGCGGAGGTACCGAAGTGGGTCATTTTCTCGGCCGCCGCATAGTCGAACAACACCGTGCCCCTGGCGGCGAACGGCGAGCCGTCGTAGAGCAGCAGTGTGGCGCCGCAAGCGAGGCCGGAAACCAGCCAGTTCCACATCATCCAGCCACAGGTCGTGAAGTAGAACAGACGGTCGCCGGGGCGCACGTCGCTGTGCAACTGGTGTTCCTTCAGGTGCTGCAGCAGCACGCCGCCGTGGCAATGGACGATGCACTTGGGCACGCCGGTGGTGCCGCTGGAAAACATGATGAACAGCGGATGCTCAAAGGCGACTCGGTTGAAAATGACCTCTTTTTCGCCGTCGACTGCAACAGCCTCGTTCCAGCCCACGGCATGGGCGATCCTGCCGATGTCCGGCGTCGCATCCAGGTAGGGCACGACCACCGTCTTCAGCAGCGAGGGCATCTTTGCCACCACCTCGGCATTTTTCTCTAGGCAATCCACTCGCTTGCCGTTGTACCAGTAGCCATCGACGCAGACCAGCACCTTGGGTTCGATCTGCCCGAAGCGGTCGAGCACGCCCTGCACGCCGAAATCCGGCGAGGCCGACGACCAGATGGCGCCGAGCGCGGTGGTGGCCAGCATGGCGACCAGGGTTTCCGGTAGGTTCGGCAGGTAGCCGGCCACGCGGTCGCCTTCGCCGACCCCGGCGGCGATCAGAAACTGCTGGAAGCGGGCGACCTCGGCGTACAACCCGGCGCGCGACAGGCGCCGCTTGACCTTGTCCTCGCCCCAAAACACCAGCGCCTCGCTGTCATCGCGGCATTGCAGCAGGTTTTCGGCGTAATTCAGGCGGGCTTCGGGAAACCAGCGGGCGCCGGGCATCCGGTTGCGGTCGACGAGGATTTTCGTGCCTTTTTCACCGACGGCGCCGCAGAAATCCCACAACATGGACCAGAAAGCTTCGGGCTGGTCGACCGACCATTGCCATAAATCGGCATAGGTCACCTGGCCGGTTGCATGCATCAACTGCGCCATGCGCGTGGCGGCGACGGTTTGCGGATTGGGCCGCCACAGTGGCGCGGCATCGATGGCGTAAGTCATGTTTTGTCTCCGGTATTTTCTTGTTCCGCCACTTTAGTGGCTTTCCACGGGTTGGACTGTCGCCGCCCGGACAGTTCCGGCTCGACTCAGAACGACGGCTCGCTACGTACCACCAGCCACTCGTCGCTAACCGGGTGGCGAAAGGCGAGCATGGCGGCGTGCAACAACAGACGTGGCGCCTGGGCCAGGATGGCCGGCGGCGCGTACAAATCATCGCCCAGTATCGGATGGCCGATCGATTGCAAATGCACCCGCAACTGGTGCGAGCGGCCGGTCTCCGGTGTCAGGCGCACGCGCGTCGTGTCGCCGCCTGCATCATAGGACAACACCTCGAGATGCGTCAGCGCGGGTTTTCCCTGGACGAAATCGACAATCTGGCGCGGTCGATTGGGCCAATCGGCGATCAGCGGCAGGGCTATGCTGCGCGGGCTGTCAAGCACACGCCCGGCGACCACGGCGATGTACTCCTTGTCCACCTGGCGCAACTCGAAGAGCCTGCCCAGCGCTCGATGCACCTCGGGATTGCGCGCCATGACCAGCAGGCCCGAGGTATCCATGTCGAGACGATGCACGGTCAGCGCTTCCGGATAGCGGGCCTGCACCCGGCTGGCCAAGTTGTCTTCCATGCCTGCGCCACGCCCCGGCACCGACAGCAGGCCGGATGGCTTGTCGACGACCAGCAAATCCGTGTCGAGGTAGCGGATGTCGAGGCCGTTATCGGGCGGCGGGAAATAGGCAGGGGCGGGACGAGTCATCGGCAGCGGACGGGTCAAAGTCCGCGCATGGTAGCGGCTACTGGCCTCGCTGAACAGGCGGCCTTGACGTTACACTGACGGGCGGAATACATCAAAATGTGCTGCCTCAGGGCAGCCAAAACAAGGAGATACGCACATGACCCAAGTCGTACTGACCGAAACCGTAGGCAAGGTCGGCCTCATCCGTATCAACCGGCCGGAAGCGCTGAACGCGCTGAACAACGACGTCGTCGACGGCATCGGTGCTGCGGTCGACGCCTTCGAGGCCGACGAAGCCATCGGCTGCATCGTCATCACCGGCAACGAGAAAGCCTTCGCCGCGGGAGCCGACATCGGCTTCATGAAGGATTTCGACTACATGCACGCCTACAAGACCGATTTCATCACCCGCAACTGGGAACGCATCAAGACGGCAAGGAAGCCGGTGATCGCGGCGGTAGCAGGTTTCGCGCTCGGTGGTGGCTGCGAAATGGCGATGATGTGCGACATGATCTACGCCGCCGATACCGCCAAGTTCGGCCAGCCGGAAATCCGCCTCGGCACCCTGCCCGGCGCCGGCGGCACGCAACGATTGCCGCGCGCGGTGGGCAAGGCCAAGGCGATGGACATGAGCCTGACGGCGCGCATGATGGATGCTACCGAAGCCGAGAAAGCCGGGCTGGTCGCCCGCGTCATCCCGGCCGATCAATTGCTGGAGGAAACCCTGAAGGCGGCGCAGACCATCGCCGGCTTCTCGCTGCCGGTGGTGATGATGATCAAGGAGTCGGTCAATCGTGCTTTCGAGTCGTCGCTGAACGAAGGCCTGCTGTTCGAGCGCCGCGCCTTCCATGCGGCCTTCGCCCTCGAAGACCAGAAGGAAGGTATGGCCGCCTTCGCCGAAAAACGCAAGGCCAGCTTCAAGAATCGCTGATTTGCACCTCTTCGTCGACATCTCCAGCCACGGCTTCGGGCACTTCGCAATCACGGCGCCGGCACTCAATTCCCTGGCGGAAATATGCCCGGATTTACGGTTGACCGTACGCAGCGGCTTGCCGCCGGACAAGCTGCGCCAGCGCATCGTGCCGGCTTTCAAGCACATCGCCGCCAGCAGCGATTTCGGCTATGTGATGCACGATGCCCTGCACATCGACCTTGCCACCACCGCCGCCGCCTACCGCGCTGCGCATGCCGAATGGCCGGCGCGCGTTGCCGCCGAAGCGGCATTTCTGGCGGATTTGCAGCCTGACATCGTACTCAGCAACGTCAGCTACCTGCCGCTGGCCGGCGCGGCGCGGGCCGGCATTCCGGCACTCGCCATCTGTTCGCTGAACTGGGCGGAGCTGTTCGCCCATTTCTTCGGACATGAAGATTGGGCGCCGCCGATTCATGCGCAAATGCTCGCCGCCTACCGGGCCGCGCAGCAATTCATCCGCATTACCCCGGCCATGAAAATGGCCGACCTCGCCAATACCACCACCGTCGGCCCAGTCGCCAGCCTCGGCCACCGCCACGATCTCGGGCTGCATGGCGACAAAGCGGTACTGATCGCCCTCGGCGGCATCGCCCACCACCTGCCGGTCGACCACTGGCCGCGCCTGCCCGGCATCCGTTGGCTGGTCGCCGGGCATTGGCGGTGCACACATCCCGACGCCATCGCCTACGAAGACTTTGGCCTTTCTTTCACCGACCTGCTGTGCTCGGTCGACGCCATCGTCACCAAGCCCGGCTACGGCACCTTCACCGAGGCCGCCTGCAACGGCACCCCCATTCTCTATCTGCGCCGCGAAGACTGGCCAGAGCAGGATTGCCTGATCGACTGGCTGCAGCGGCATGGGCGCTGCCGGGAAATTTATGGCTCCGACCTTGAAGCCGGTGCAGTCGCAGCGCCGCTCGCCGAACTCTGGCGACAAACGCAACCTTGCCAGCCCAGCGCCGACGGCGCACGCATGGCCGCCGATCTTATCCGCCGTGCGTTGACCGCCCGCCCGGCGCCAGCGACAGCCGGGTGAACTGGCGCAGCGCGTTCATGTCCTGCGCGCGGGCATCGCGGTCGCGGGAGTTGAGCACGACGAGCGCAAACACCTGACCATTGAATTCCTCGGCCATCGCCAGGCAATAGCCGGCGGCTGCGGTGAACCCGGTTTTTCCGGCCAAAAGCGACACCGAGCGGTCGTGGGCGAAGCGATTGACGTTCATCTTGCCGCCAACCGCCGGCCGCGTGGCGAGCTTCCTGAACCAGGGCAATTGCGACAGGGTCACCAGCAGCACGCCGAGATCACGGGCGCTGGCCTTGTTGAAGGCCGACAGCCCCGAGGAGTCGCCGAAATCGAAGCTGAACAGTTGCATCTGGGTCAGCAAGGCGCGCATCGCATACTGGAATTCCGGCCAACCACCGGGAAAACTGCGCGCCAGCGCGGCGGCTGCTCGGTTGTCGGAGGCGATCAGCAGCCATTCCAGCAGTTCCTCCCGCCGCCAGGTCGAACCGACCGGCAGACTGGAAGCCGTGTGTTTCGAAAATGCCGCATCGGCCTCGGTGATGCGTATCTTCTCGGCTAGCGGCAAATCGGCGCTCAGCACCACCCAGGCCGTAATCAGTTTGCTGACCGAGGCGATCGGCACCGGCACATCGGCATCGACCGCCAGCAGCGTCTCGTTGAGATTGCCGACGTAGGCGTGGCGGGCGGTGAGCCGGGGCGTTGCCAGCCCGGCCGCCAGCAGCGGCCCGCAGGCGAGCCAGGCGCAGCCGCCGACCAGCAGCCTGCGGCGGCCGATCATGGCCTAGAAACGCCAGCCGAACTGCTTGAGCAGTTCGCCCGTTTCGCACACCGGCAAGCCCATCACGCCGGTATAGCTGCCGGCCAGGTGCGCCACGAACAGGCCGGCGCGGCCCTGAATGCCGTAGGCGCCAGCCTTGTCCATCGGTTCACCGCTGCGCACATAATGACGAATTTCCTCGTCGTCGATTGCGCGAAAGCGCACTTCGCTGACCGACAGCACATACTCGGTTCGCCCCTCGTGACTGACCGCGACGCCGGTCAGCACGCGATGGGCATTGCCGGACAGGCGGTGCAGGGTGGCCGCCGCGTCGGCCTCGTCGACCGGCTTGCCGATGATCTCGCCGGCAAACTCCAGTGTCGTGTCAGCGGCCAGGATAGGGCGCATCGGCAAACGCCGCTCGGCCAGCAGGCCGAGCCCATGCTCGGCCTTGGCCCGCGCCACGCGCTCGACATAGGCTTCGGCGCCCTCGCCGGCCAGCGTCGATTCGTCGACTTCCGGATCACTGCGCAGGCCGGAGCGAAAAATCAGGGTATCGAACGCGACTCCCATCTGGGTCAGCAATTCGCGGCGGCGCGGGCTGCGCGAGGCAAGATAGAGTCGCATCATCCCTCCCGGTGATAGGGGTGATTCTTTAAAACGCTGACGGCACGGTAGAGCTGCTCGCACAGCAGCAGCCGCGCCAGACCGTGCGGAAGGGTCAGGCTGGACAAGCGCAGTTTGTCGTCGGCCTGTTGCTTGAATTCTTCGTCCAGCCCGTCGGCGCCGCCGATCAGCAGCGCCACGTCGCGCCCGTCCTGCATCCAGGTTTCGAGCCGGCGGGCGAGCTTGAGGGTGGTCAGGTCGTCGCCTTTTTCATCGAGGACAACGATACGGCTGCCGCCGGGCAGTGCATCGCGGATGCGGCCTTTTTCGGCGGCAAGCAGTTGTTCGCGGGTCTTCGAGCCGCGCGCCTCGGGCTTGATTTCGGTGACGCTGGCCAACAGTTCGCGCGGCATGCGCTTGAGGTACTCGGCGCAGCCGGCGCTCACCCAGTCGGGCTGGCGATGGCCGACGGCGAGCACGCTCAGTTTCATTCTCCGGCAGCCTGCTCCGCCGCCTTGCGCCGCTGCGCCGGGGTCGCCTGCCAGAGTTCTTCGAGGTTGTAGTACTGGCGCACGGTCGGCTGCATGACATGGACGATGATGTCGCCGAGATCGACCAGCACCCATTCGCCAGTTTCCTCGCCTTCCACCGACAGCACTTCGGCGCCAGCTTCGCGCACCTTGTCCTGGACGTTGCGGGCCAGCGCCTTGACCTGGCGGTTGGAATCGCCGGTGGCGATCACCAGACGGTCGAACATCGAGGTCAGCTTGGTGGTGTTGATGACTTCGATGTCCTTGCCCTTGATGTCTTCGAGGGCGGAAACAACGATTTTTTGCAGCTTGCGAATGTCCATTAGGTATTTCTGTAGAGGGAATGAGTCTGAATATAGTCGAGAACCTCGTCGGGCAGCAAATAGCGGGCCGAGAGGCCGTTGGTCAGCAATTTGCGGATCTGCGTCGCCGAGATGGCGAGCTGGGTCATCGCGAAGGTGACGATGCCGCCCGCCGGCCCGGCGTGCAGGCCGCTGGCGTCAGGCAGCCGGCGGTTGGCGAACTCGCTCGCCAACTCGTGCGGCAGGCTGGCGATTTCAACGGGAAAGCCGGGCCGGTGCGAGACGGCGATATGGGCCAGTGCGAACAGTTCGCGCCAGCGGTGCCAACTCGTCAGCCCGGCGAAGGCATCGGCACCGACCAGCAGCACCAGCGGTTGCGCCGCCCCCAGTTCGCCGCGCAGGCGTTCCAGTGTATGCACGGTGTAACTCGGCGCCGCCGCTTCGACTTCGCTGGCATCGACTGAAAATCGGGCATTTTTGGCGGTCGACCGCAACACCATCTCCAGCCGCTGCCGCGCCGTCACCTGCGGCGTGCCGCGATGCGGCGGCTGGCCGGCGGGGATCCAGCGCACACCGCCGAGGCCGAGATGACCGATGGATTCTTCCGCCAGCCGCAGGTGGCCGAAGTGTACGGGGTCGAAGGTACCGCCGAAGATGCCGAGCGGTTCAGACAATTTCCGACGGCCCGAAGATGTCGCGATAACTGGCGTAGAAACTGGCGTAAACCGTCGAGAAAATCATCAGGGCGATCACCATCATCAGCGGCGTGATGACGAAGGCGGTCATGAAACTGCCTTCCGCGCCGGCCAACACGGCGACCAGGATGCCGAACACCAGGCCCGGAACGACGCCGGCGAACACCACCAGGGCAAGGCTGTAGGCGAAAAAGGCACGCCAGTTGAGCCAGCACGCGACGAAGCTGAAGAACAGCGACTTGCCGACACTCAGGCCATGCCAGGCCGCCAGCACCGGGGCGAACCAGTAGGCCATCAGCACCGGCATCATCAGCGTCATCACGAACAGCGACGGCAGGATCAGTTCGCCGCTTTCGACCGTTTCCTTGTCGGCGCCCTTGCCGGAGATCATGAAGTTCAGCAACTGGCCGCCGTCGATCAGGGCCGACAGCCCGAGGACACCGAGCGTGCAGCAGAGATACAGGGCGCCAAGCGCGATCAGCGTGCGGGGGTTGCGCTGGAGGCCGCTGAACAGTGTCTGCAGGCCGGCCTTCTGGCCGCGCTCGAGATCGCGCGCAGCCTGCATCAGGCCGACCGAAAGTCCGGGAATGATCAGCGAAGCCGCCACCGCGCCGATCACCGGCAACACGTTGAGCAGCAGGATGGTCAGCCAGTACGTGACGACCAGCATCGCCAGCAGCGGCGGATTGCGCCGGAAGATCGCGAAGCCGGTGCCCAGCCAGGCCCAGCCTGCGGCGGCCGGCAATGTTTGAACCTGCATGCTCAGGCTTCCACGAAAATGTCGCGGTACGAGGCGTAGACCGCTCCCGAGAACACCGGTACCAGCAACAGCAAACCCATCAGGAATGGCAGCAGGGCGAAGAACAGCGCAACCACGAGGAAAATCCCGAAAATCGTCATCGCCAGCCAGTTTTTCGCACCGGCGTCGAAACTGGCACGCAAAGCGGCAGCCGGCCTCATGTCGTGGAAGAAAACCAGCGCTGGAGCGAACCAGGTGGCCATGATGACGGGGATCGACAGCACCAGGACGACGATGCCGGCCAGCATGACACCACCCACCGCAATGCTCAGGCCGAAGAGCTTGCCGGTGATGACGCCACCGAGCACGCCGCCGCTGACCAGAAGGAAGGCGATGAAGGCGAGGCCGAATATCCCGCTCGCGAAAAAGACGCCGACCATGACCAACTGGCCGGCATTGTGGCGGAAACCGGCGAACAGGTCGGCGACCTCCGGCTGAACGCCATTCGACAATTTACGGGAAATTTCCACCATGCCCGCCCCGAACAGCGGCGCCAGAAGATGGGCGGATATCTGGCCGAACAGCGGCACGATCGAGATCGCCATCAGGATCACCAGCAACAGTACCGTGCTGCCGATCCAGGCCCCGGGATTGGCGAGAAACAGCCGCCATCCCTCGCGCAGCCACTCGAAGCAGGCCCCGGGATCGATCTCGCGGCTTTCGCCCCGGAAACGGGTCGGCACGACGGGAAATTGCGTGTTCTCGGTCATAGGGGAATGCTAACGGGGGGTGGCATCCGGAGCAAGGACAAGACGTTGCAACAGCCCGCCGAAATGATCCGGGTTCTTGACGGTTACCACAGCGCCAGGGCGCGGATGATGCTTGGCATCCAGCCGCAACAGCCAGAACCGCAACGCCGCGGCACGCCGCATGGCCGGCCAGGCTTCGTGTTCCGCCGCTTGCAGCGGGCGTACCGCGCCGTAGCCCGCGAGCAGGGCCCGCAGACCTTCCGCGTCGTCTGCCCAGTCGTTGGCGACAACCGCCAGATCGAACAGCAGACTGTCCTCGCCGGCGAAATAGAAATCAAGGACACCGGAAATCGTTTCGCCCTGCCACAGCACGTTGTCGCGAAAGAGGTCGCCATGGACGATGCCGCGCGGCAAGTTCGAATAGTCGATGGCCGCCTGAAATTCGAGCTCGGCGAGCAGTCGACCGCACTCGTCGGCTGTCAGCAGCGGCGCCAGCGCCCGACCGGTCGCCTGACGCCACGACTGGCCACAAGGGTTGGGCAAAGGCCACGGGAAATCGGCGCCGGCCAAATGCAGGCGGGCCAGCGTTGCACCCAGCGTCCGGCAGTGTTCGGCGGTCGGCGTTTCGATGCATTCCCCGGGCAGGCAGGTGAACAAGGCGGCGGGCTTGCCGGCCAGCGGCCGCCAGAAACGCCCGTCGCCATCGGGCAGCGGGTGCGGACAGGGAATGCCGCGCACCGCCAGGTGGTCCTGCAGCGCGAGGTAGAAATCGAGTTCCCCCGGAGCCAGGCTCTCGAAAATGGTCAGCACCCGGCGGGTTCCGCCGACGCTCACGAAATAATTGGAGTTCTGCATGCCGGCGGCGATGCCGGCAAATCTTTCGAGCGGGCCTGTTCCGAGCGGCGCCAGCCAGCGCGCCAGCTCATCATGCGCGACGGTCGTGTAAACCGACAAGGATTACCAGGAGCGCACGGTCCACATCGGCGGCCGCACGGCCGGACCCATGGTGTCGCGCTGGACGAAGTTCCCGTCGCCCTGCTGGTCGACCAGATAGTAGGACGGGCCGACGGCCGGCGTCACTTTGACCATGTAGAGGCGGCCGTTGGCGCGAAACTCCTCGCGCGTCTCGCGTTCCTCCTTGACGATGGTGACCTGCGGCTCCAGCGCTTCGTCAAAAGCCTCCATGCCCGGTGGCGGCGGCGGGATGGCGGGGAGCGGCTGCAGGCCGCCGGGCTGTTGCTGAGCCCAGACCGGCAAGGCGGCGAGCAGAATGAGGGGGAATATGCGGCGCATGATCGTTCCTTGATGACTTGACCTAGATTCTATTACAGGTTGAGCATCAACTCGCGCTCGGCCGGCAGTGGCGCGAAGGGGCGCGCTTCGTAGTGTTTGAAAATCGCCTCGACCACCTGCTCCGGTTCGTCGATCAGCTGAATCAGGTTGATGTCCTCCGGATCGACCATGCCTTCGGCGACCAGCCTGTCCTTGAACCAATCGATCATCCCCTGCCAGAAGGCGGAGCAGACGAGGATCAGCGGAATTTTGCGCGCCTTGCCGGTCTGGATCAGCGTCAGCGCTTCCATCAGTTCGTCCAGCGTGCCGAAGCCGCCGGGCATCACGACATAGGCGCTGGCGAAGCGGACGAACATGTATTTGCGCGCAAAAAAGTGGCGGAAGGTCTGCGAGATGTCCTGATAGGGATTGGACTGCTGTTCGTGGGGGAGCTGGATATTCAGTCCGACCGACGGCGACTTGCCATGAAAAGCACCCTTGTTGGCGGCCTCCATGATGCCCGGACCACCGCCGGAAATCACCGAGAACCCGGAATCGGAGAGCAGCCGCGCCGTTTTTTCGGTCAGCTCATAATAAGGCGAGCCCTCCTTGACCCGGGCGCTGCCGAAAACCGTCACCGCCGGCTTGATCGCCGCCAGGCGTTCGGTCGCCTCGACGAACTCCGACATGATGCCGAAAATCCGCCAGGACTCCCGGGCCGAAGCCGATTGCAGCAGCGCCTCGGATTCCACGCCCATCACCAGTTTGTCGCTTTCCGTCACGTCTCATGCCTCTCTTGTTGTTGAACCACGGCCACTGCGTCCGGGACATCCTACTTCGGCTATACCGCGAGGACAAGCGAGTCGCCGCAAGCGCTCAAGGTCGTGGTTGCGGTAACTCGAATCCGGAAAACGCACGTTCGGATCCGCGTTGCGTCAGATGATGGCGATCCCGGAACAACAGGTTTTTCCCGTCGATCGCGGAACACTGCTTGTCGTCGCAAAGGGCGGCAAAGGTGTCGAAGAATTGCAATTCCGGGAATGACGCCGCGAGAGCGGCAAGATAGCGTTCGTAATCGACCCGCTTGCGCCGCATGAACTCGACACTCTCGCCACATCGCCGCGCGGCGTTGTTGCCGGCCCCCAGCCAACGGGCGACGGCCGGCCTGTCGGTGCACAGACGGGGATCGAAATCGAACTCCGGATTGTCGACCAGGAAAACCACCTTTTTTCCCGCTGCGAACAACTGCGTCAGCATCCTCTCCGTCACCCCGGCAAAAGGGTTGTCCTTCTCATGAATCCGCCCATGGTGATAGGCCACGAAAACCGTGCGAATTTCAGGCCGGCCAATCACCCACTCCACATTCGCCCAGTTGTCGTCGCCCGCCATCTGCAATGGCGCCTGGATCTGCAGCAGGGCGCCCCCAGAACGCGCCACGCGCGGCGCCAAACCGGGGAAGAAATGGTTGGCATGGCTATCGCCCAGCAATACATGGGTCACCGATGAGCGGCCGTCCAGCTGGCAATAAATCCCCTTGGGCTGTACCGCGGCCTTGCAAGCCGAGTCGACAATCCATTCCTCTGGCCAGTGCAGGGCCCGCCACGCATCGCCATCGACACGTGCCGGGAAGCCCTTCGCGCTGCGTGTCACGTCGCCCAATACGCCGATCACAACCAGCACGCCAAGGCCCGCCAACGGCATCCAGGCGGCCCGCAACAGGCGATTTCCCGACCGGCGCACCGGTATCTCCAGATAACGGTAAGTCGCCCAGGCCAACCCGAACGAAACCGCGATCAGGCAAAGGGCCAGGACGATCGAAAGCTCGCCGAAAAGTATGCGGGCAAACGAAAACATCGGCCAATGCCACAAATAAAGTGGATAACTGATCAAGCCGACCGCCACCAAGGGACGAGCCGCCAGATAACGGCCGGAAAACCGGGCAGCAGGCTCGGACAGAATGACCAGTGCGGCACCGGACACGGGGATCACGGCCCGCCAACCGGGAAAGGGCTGTGCGCCATCGATTCCCATATAGGCGCCGATGATCAGCAGAATGCCGAGCGGACTCAGCCACCCGAGGCAAGCCGCCCCATACGTCGACAGCACCTGCCGCATTCGTTGCCCGTGCAACGCCAGCAAGGCACCGGCGAGCAACTCCCAGCCCCGGTAATGCGGCAGAAAAAACGCTGCGACCGGATCGCGCGGCGTAACGAGCAGGCAGGCGATCAGGCTGAGCGACGCCAGGCCGAGCGGCAGCCATTTTCCATGCGGGCGCAAGCGGATGGCGAGCCAGAGCAACCAGGGCCAGACGATATAGAACTGTTCTTCGACGGCCAGCGACCAAAGATGCAGAAGAGGCTTCAGCTCGGCATCGGTATCGAAATAGCCGGCCTGGGAATAGAGCAGGAAATTGTTGGAAAAATAGGCGCTATGGACCATAGACTGGCCGAGCATGCGCAGTTCGCCGGGCATCAGCAAGGCCAGGCCCAGCAGCCAGACGACGGCCAGCATGGCCAGCAACCCAGGAAATACGCGCCGAATACGCCGCGCATAGAAGTTGCGGACAGTGAAGCCGCCGCGCCCGAAATCCTGCAGGATCAAGGCCGTGATGAGATAGCCGGAAATGACGAAAAATACGTCCACACCGACGAAACCGCCCGACAGAAAACCCGGGAAGGCGTGGAACAACAGCACCCCGAGAACGGCAATGGCGCGCAGCCCGTCGATATCCGGTCGATATGCCAGATGCTCCAGGCCCGCCACCCCTCTTTTGGCGCTGCTCATGCGGCGACCTGCGTCACTTCGCCGGCACGCGCGGCCTTTTCAGCCGCTGCCGCGAACTCTGACATAATACAAACCATTCTCGAGCATCCCGGGAGCAAGGCCGACTGCCGCACGGCCCCGGAACGCCCACTCGTCACCCACCCTTTATTTTCAGTCACTTCTCATGCGTCTCTTGTTGCTGGTGGACGGCTCGTCCTACCTCTATCGCGCTTTCCACGCCCTGCCCGACCTGCGCAACCAGGCCGGCGAGCCGACCGGCGCGCTGTACGGCGTGCTGAACATGCTACGTCGTCTGGAAAGCGACTACAAGGCGGACTACAAAGCTGTCGTATTCGACGCCAAGGGCAAGACCTTCCGCGACGACTGGTATCCCGAATACAAGGCGCACCGGCCACCGATGCCGGAAGACATGATCGGCCAGATCGAACCACTGCACGCTGCGATCAAGGCCGCCGGCTGGCCGCTGCTGATGGTCGATGGCGTCGAGGCCGACGATGTGATCGGCACGCTGGCCACGGCTGCTGCGGTCGACGGCCTGGAAACGCTGATTTCCACCGGCGACAAGGATCTGACCCAGCTGGTCGGCCCGCACGTGCGCTGGTACAACACGATGAGCAACGAACTGCTCGACGAAGCGGGCGTCGAGGCCAAGTTCGGCGTGCCGCCGGGCAGGATCGTCGATTACCTGGCGCTGGTCGGCGACACCGTCGACGGCGTGCCCGGCGTGCCGAAGTGCGGCCCGAAGACCGCGCTCAAATGGCTCGCGCAATACGGCTCGCTCGACGAGATCATCGCTCATGCCGACGAAATCGGCGGTGTCGTCGGCCAGAACCTGCGCGATCACCTGAGCTTCCTGCCGCTCGGCAAGAAACTGGTCACGGTCGCCTGCGACCTGCCGGATTTGCCCCATCCGAAAGCGTTGACCGCAACCGAGCGCGACATCGATACCTTGCGCGCGCTCTACACCCGCTACCAGTTCCGCAGTTGGCTAAACGAGATCGACGGCCCCGACGCGGCTGCCGGCATGCCGGCACGCCAATCGACGCCGGCCGAGGCCAGGCAGCCGACCGCGGCGATCGCCGTCAATTACGAAACCATCCTCACCTGGCCGCAATTCGACGCCTGGCTGGCGAAGATCGAGGCTGCCGAGCTGACCGCACTCGACACCGAAACCACCAGCCTCGACTCATTCGCCGCGCGCATTGTCGGCATTTCGCTGTCGGTGACGCCCGGCGAGGCCTGCTACATCCCGCTCGCTCATGCCACCACCCTGAGCGCCCCCGGCGTCGCCGACCAGTTGCCGCGCGACGAAGTGCTGGCCAAGCTCAAACCCTGGCTAGTCGCGGTCGACCACAAAAAAGTGCTGCAAAACGCCAAGTACGATCAGCACGTCTTCGCCAATCACGGCATCGAGCTGGCCGGCATCGCCCACGACACCATGCTGCAAAGCTATGTGATCGAATCCGACAAGGGCCACGACCTCGGCCAGCTCTGCACCCGCCACCTCGGGTTGGAAACCATCGCCTACGAAGACCTGTGCGGCAAGGGCGCCAAGCAGATCGGCTTCGATCAGGTCGACATCGAACGTGCCGCCACCTACGCCGCCGAGGACGCCGATGTCACGCTACGTGTGCATGACGTGCTGCACCCGCGCTTCGCCGACGAACCCGGCCTGTCGCGCATTTACCATGACATCGAAATGCCGGCCCGCCAGGTCATCTGGCAGATGGAACGCACCGGCATCCTGATCGACGGCGACGTGCTCGCGCGCCAAAGCCACGAAATCGGCCAGAAGATCATGGCCCTCGAAGCGCAGGCTTACGAACTCGCCGGTCAGCCCTTCAACCTGGCCTCGCCCAAGCAACTCGGCGACATCCTGTTCACCAAGCTCGGCCTGCCGGTCAAGAAAAAGACGGCCTCCGGCGGCCCGTCGACCGACGAGGAAGTGCTCTCCGAACTCGCACTCGACTACCCGCTGCCCAAGCTGCTGCTCGAACACCGCAGCCTGTCCAAGCTCAAAGGCACCTACACCGACAAGCTGCCGCGCCAGATCAACCCGGAAACCGGCAGAGTGCATACTCACTTCTCGCAAGCTTCCGTCGTGACGGGGCGGCTAGCCTCCAGCGATCCCAACCTGCAGAATATCCCGGTGCGCACCGAGGAAGGCCGGCGCATCCGCACCGCTTTCATCGCGCCGCCCGGCAGCAGCATCGTTTCGGCCGACTATTCGCAGATCGAGCTGCGCATCATGGCGCATCTTTCCGGCGACGAGCGGCTGCGCGATGCCTTCGCCCACGGCGAGGATGTGCACCGGGCGACCGCCGCCGAGATTTTCGGCGTCACGCCGCTCGAGGTCGGCCCCGACCAACGGCGCGTCGCCAAGAGCATCAACTTCGGCCTGATCTACGGCATGAGCGCCTTCGGGCTCGCCCGCCAGCTCGGGCTGGAACGTAGCGCCGCGCAGACCTACATCGACCGCTACTTCGCCCGTTACCCCGGCGTCGCCCGCTACATGGAAGAAGCCCGCCAGACGGCACGTGACAAGGGCTACGTCGAAACCGCCTTCGGCCGCCGCCTGTGGTTCCCTGAGATTCGTTCCAGCAACGGCAACCGCCGCCAGGGCGCCGAGCGCGCCGCGATCAACGCGCCGATGCAGGGCACCGCCGCCGACCTGATCAAACTCGCGATGATCGCCGTCCAGGACTGGCTGTCGCGGTCAACCCGGAAAAGTTGCCTGATTCTGCAAGTCCATGACGAGCTGCTGCTCGAAGTGCCAGACGACGAGTTGAGCGAAGTGCGTACTCACCTGCCGCGCCTGATGAGCCAGGTCGCCGAACTCAAGGTGCCGCTCGTCGTCGAGGTCGGCATCGGGCCGAACTGGGAAGCGGCGCATTGACCACCAGGTAGCGCTACGCGGGCAACGCCTGATCCGGCGTTCTGTAACGCAGCACTTTGGCGGGAACGCCCACGGCGACCGCCCATGCCGGAATGTCGCGGCTGACCACGGCCCCGGCGCCCACCACGGCGCCTTCGCCAATCGTCACACCGGACATGATCACGACATTCGCCCCGATCCACACGTCGCGCCCGATCCGGACAGGCGCGGCGACCGAGGCCTGCGCATGAATCGGCTCCCGCCCGTCAAAACCATGCTGATAGGTAATGATCCTCACCCCCGGCCCGACCAGCGTCCGCTCCCCGACATCCACGCCGCCGCTGCCATCGATGAACCCGAAACAGTTGATCTCGACACCCCGACCGAGGCGGATTCCCCCGTTGCCGCCAATCAGGATCGCCTGCTGGTTGAGGGTGACCTTGTCGTCAAGGCGGATTTCGCCGCTTCTGGAGGCATCGAGGGTCACGCCGCGCATGATCTTGCATGAGCGCCCTATCGTCAGCCGATCGATCCCCTTCAGATAGCTCCGCAGGGATAGGCGGGTCTTGTTGCCGAGCCGCAGGCGGAGCGCCAGGAAAAAGGCTTTCAGGATACGCATCGGTCGCTTGAACCCAGCGCGTTCGCCTTTGCCTGCAGGCGCAGGAAGGCATCGAATACATCGCTTGCGGTCAACGTCGCCACATCCTCGTTTTTCGGCTGAAGCAGTTCGTATGGAACACCCCAGGGATGCCAGCGGCGCGCATCCGAATGGCCGAAAAAGCAGACGATCGGCTTGCCCAAAGCCGCCGCCAGGTGCATCGCACCGCCATCCGACTGCACCATGAAATCGCACAGAGACAAGCCGGCGATCAATTCCGGCAACGTCGAAGTCGGGACCGCATGCACCGGCAGGTTGCTCACGCCCTGGAGAATTTCGGCAGCCTTGCGGTCGTCACCCGGATGACGAGGATCGTTCTCGTCGCCCGGCGACCAGAACAGCAGGAAGTCGACCGGACAATGCGTCGCCAGGCGATGGGCAAATTCGATGAAACGCCCCGCCGGCCAGCGTTGCGACGGCTTGCGGGCGGAAATATGCAAACCGACGCGCAAGCGCCCGCCCGAATCCGCCGGCAAAGCCAATTTTTCGCACAACGCCTCGACCCGAACCGCGTCCGGCATGACCTGACAGGGAGGTATCGGCTGATCGACGCGCCTGCCCGGCAAACGGCGCAACAGCGCAAACACCTTCTCGACTTCGTGCAGCGCTCCGGTATCGTCGTTGGCGATCACGTCCTTCGCGCCAAGCCAGCGCGCGAAGCGCCGCGCCGACGCCTGGCCGGCCACCGCGGGAATCAGCACGAGATCGATCCGCCTTTGCCGCAGGCGAAGGACGGTTTTCAGACGCTGGACATAAGACCTCAGCGCAGAACTACCCTCTTCCAGATGCTTCGCCTTGTGATAGACGATGACTTCGTCCACTGCCGGATGGCCGATCAGGGCCGGCGCACTGTAGCTGTTCGCCAGCACGCCGATCCACGCTTCCGGATAATCCTGGCGCAAGCGGGCCAGCAAGGGCGTGGTACATACCAGATCGCCGATATTGTCGGTACGGATGACCAGAATGTTCATGGCGACGTATCGGGAACGCCCGGCCTGAGCCGCGCTAGCCAAATGGCGATCAATATCATCGTGATCAGTCCGTGCTCATGGTGGAAGGTCGTATTGAACAACCCGCCCAGGACTGTCACGACCCAGGCGCCCAAAGCCCCGCCCCAGAGCGTCTTTTGCAGCGGCGAGTCGGTGTTGCGCAGGCGATGACGGAACAGGGTCACCCCGATCCCCGCCAGAAAAATCAGGAGTGGCAATAAGCCGACCAGGCCGCGCTCGGCCAGCGTGTTGAAGTACAGGCCATGGGCATGTGCGGTGAACCACAGGTCTTCCGGTGCAAACAACTGCCCGCTTTTTTCCTGCCACTGCGCCGCCAATTCCGGACTCATCTTGTTGAAATTGTTGATCCCAAGGCCGAACAACGGGTATTCGCGTGCCGCCAGAATCGACGATCTGGCCAGCGCAGGCCGATACGAGCCTTGCTGGTTTTCCTCGGCGTTTGTGCGGGTCTTGTTCAGCACCCCTGGGGCCAGCAGGATAGCCCCCGCCACCATCACAACGACGAGCAAAGCCGGTTTCCACAAGGCACGTTTCATCATCGCGGCACGGGCAAAAAGCCAGATCAGCACGAAGGCCACGGCGGGAATGACCGCCCCGCGCGACTGGGTAACGAACAGCGAGACCCACAAGGCTGCTGCGCCGACCCACAAATAGGCGCGCTGCCGGAGGGAACCGACCGCGGCCCCCGCCCAAGACAGCGCAACCGAGAACATGATGGCGATGTAAATTGCACTGTGATTGACGTGCCCAACCGAATTCAGCCCAAGCCACACGCGCTTTTTCGTGACCAGCAAGCCCCAGTAACCATAAAGCAGGGTCAACAAAGTCGCGACGATCGCGACGGCCAGCAAGCGCCAGAGAAATTTCGCCTCGTAGTTGCTGCGACGCAGGGCAAGGAAAACCAGGCCATAGACCAGAACGTCGTGGGCGGCCGCCATCCCCTTGTTCGGCATGAACGCACCAAAGAAAACTGAAGCGTAGGCCCCGGCAATCAGGGCCAGTACCGTCACGTCCCATCCCGACCACGGCCCGCCCCAATCCTTGGCGCGCCAGCGGTTGACGGCCCACAGCACGAGGAACAGGACAACCGCAATGTTTTTTGGTGCCTCGACGGCCGGCAAAAATGCGACCACGGCAAGCAAGGCCCATTGCTCCGCAGTGTTGAGATCGATCCGACGCATGTTTGGCCCAAAAAATGGCGATTATACCGGCTACCTCCTTGCCGCCTTTGAACTGTGCGCCAATTGCGACACAATGCGCCCTGCAACCGATAAGCGCACCGAAGAGAAAACCCCGATGAAAATCCTGGTCATCAAACGCGACAAGCTGGGCGACATGCTGCTGACCACGCCGATGCTGGCCTGGCTGCGCAAGGTGCTGCCCGACGCCGAGATTCATGTGCTGGCGAACGATTACAACGCCTGGGTACTTGCCGGAAACAGCGACTTCGACCGAATCTGGACGCTGCCGCGCGTCAAGCATGCGGGCCGCGTCCGACCGGGTGCTGCGCTGACGACCCTGAAGCTGTTCTGGCAATTGCGCCAGGAAAAATTCGATTGGGTGCTGGTCGCCAACGGTGAAGAATCCCCGCGCGCGATCCGACGCGGTCTCTGGCTTGGCGGCAAGAATACCGTGAGCTACGTTCAGTCAGCCAGCAGCTATCCCAAGCTGAGCCACCCTTTACCCACGCCGCTGGATGAGCACGAAAGTCGGCGCCTTGCCCGCCTCGCAACGGCCATCGGGCTGCCTCTGCCGGCGACCCTGCCAGACCCGCTTTATGTCCTGCCCGAGAAGGATGCCCTTTTCGCCCGGCAGTGGCTTGCCGAACAGAAGCTCCAGCCGGGCCGCTATATCGTGCTCGGCCTGGGCGCCCGTCGGGCGAAGAAACAGCCAACCACGCAGCAGGTTCTGGACTGGTCGGCGGCCATTGCCGAGCGCTGGGGACTGGCAACGGTATTCATGTGGACACCCGGCAAGAGCGATAACCCGCTTTACCCCGGCGACGACGAGGTTGCCGAACCGGTACTGGCCGCCAACTCGCCCCATATCCATCCGTTCCGTGGCCCACTGGATCAGGCCCTGGGTCTGATCTGGCACGCCCGGACATCGATATTCCCCGACAGCGGCCTGATGCACTTCGCCGCCGCCAGCCCCGGGGGCGTTCTCGGGCTGTTCGCCGATACCGCAAAATCGCCGCCGCCGTCACAATGGGCGCCGATCGGCCCGCGTGCCGAATGGGTCGAGGCTCCGCTGGCCGTCGCCGAACTGCCCGATTCGCTGATTCTCGACCGGGTCGGCATCCTGCTCGGGCCGGACGGCTGACTTCGGCCTAGGCCTTGCTCGCGTAGAGTTGCGGATTCAAGGTGGGATCGTTGTACATCTTGAATTGGCGGTAAATCTTGAAGTAAGCGTTGCCGGCCGCCGCGTCGGCAAGCAGGGAATCAAGACAGGCCGCCAGGTCGGCGCGTTGTTCATTCAAACGTGCCAGCTTGACCCGGCACGATTCGCGGTGTTCTTCGGAAGCATCCGTCCGCTCCACCTGTTCGCGCATGGCCTTGGTCTTCAGCGACATGATCGACAGGCGATCGATCATCATCCCGGCCGTTTCCGAGTGCTGGCGTGCCGTCGGCGTACGCTGTACCGCGCCGATGGCCACCAGCAAGGCCTCGTCGATGCACTCGGTCGCATCGTTGCGCGCCTGGTTGAAGCCATCGATGGCACGCTTGTTCTTGGCAATCTCGCTGTCCGATACATCGCGGCGCCGCGCGAGGTCTTCTTCGGCCCAGAGCAGGCTGTTGTAGCGATGATTGGCGGCAATCCACTGCCACGCCGGATCGGTCAATCCGTCCAGCATCCCGACAAGCGTTTCCGGCCAACCGGCGTTTGTCAGGCACTTGTCTTGAAAAGCGGTGATTTCGACACTGTTCAACATGTGGGCAACCTCGTGAAAATCAAATTCCGAATGAAACAACCAAACTGATCGACGCCCGGAAGCATTATCGGGCCGACATGGCAAGGGAGACACCCAACGCCGCGACCAGTTGCCCGGATACCGCGTCGACGGACAACTCAGCCATCGCCGTCGTTTCGTCGCAGGCCTGCCCCCGGCGGGGGTGGTCGAGCGAAAAATCGTAAGGATGCTCGAGTGGCCCGTACAGCGAGCGCGGCAGCTTGCAATGGAACATGGCGACGATCGGAATATCGAACGACCCCATGATATGCGTCGGCCCCGTATCGACACCGACATAGGCATCCAGAAACGACATCACCGCCCCCGCTTGGCGCAGACTCAAATCGCTGAACGCCGCGCAGCGGCCACCGATCCGGCGCTGGGCGGCGGCGATGTTGTCGCGCTCGTCCGGCCCGCCGAAGATGACGAACGCAGCATCCGGCCAGCGCGCGCGTATCCGCTCGCACAACTCGACGAAATGGTCCACCGGCCAGTCCCGATAGGCCTTGGTCGGAAAGCTCGCAATTTTGAGTCCGATCAACGGATGCACACCTTCAAGACCCAGGGCGGCCAGGCGGTCCGCTGCGGCCCGACGCTCGCTTTCGTGGAGCGCAAAGCTCAGCCGCTTGCCGGCCGCCGGAACACCCAAAGCCGTGACCAGGCGCAAGGCGCCGTCGACGGCATGTTCGGAATAAGCCGGCGCCTCCTCGACACAGCGATAGAGGCGCGCGTTCACAGCGGCATCCTGCTGGCGAAAAGCCACGACCCGGCGAGCGACGCGCAAGGCATAACGAACCAGCGCCTGATCGTGACCATAAACGAGGGCCAGATCGTACCGCGATGCCTGCAACCAGCCACGGAACACCGCACGCTGTTTGGTAATGGCGCCGACCTCGGCGACGAACGGCAAGTGCTCGAGCACCTCCACCCGCTTCGGATGCCCAAGCACGGTAATCCGGGCCTCCGGCCACATCCTGGCCAGCGCACGAATCGCTGGCGTCGCCAGCAACGTGTCGCCGATACGGCAAACGTTGATGACCAGAATGCTGGTCGGCGCCTCGCTCATGGCGCCCCGCACGCCTTGCGGAACAGACTCTCCATGCGATCCAGCATCGTCTCGCGTCCATGTGCCGCCAGCACATGATCGCGCGCCGCCTGCCCCAGACGCTGGCACAGACCGGCATCGCCGAGCAGGCGATTCAACGCAAGATCCAGTGCGGCGACATCCTGCGGCGGCACCACCAGAGCTGTCGCCTCATGCTGCGCCAGTTCGGGAATCGCGCCGATATCGGTCGTAATGCAGGGCAGACCGCAGGCCATCGCCTGCATCAGGGCCTGCGGCACGCCTTCGTTGGCATAGGAGGGCAGCACGAACACATCGAGCGCCTGCATCCAGGGCACGACGTCGGGATGATTGCCGACCAGATGCACGCGATCCTGTAGCCCCAGTTCCGCGACCTGCGCGGTCAGCGCCTCGCGCTGCGGGCCGTCGCCAACGATCACCAAGTGCGCTGCCGCCGGCATGTTCCCGGCAAAGGCCTCGACCAGGAAACGATGGCCTTTCCAGCTGCGCAAGGTGGCGACGATGCCGACCAGCGGCGCGCCTGTCGGCAACCCAAGTTGCGCGCGCCGCGCCGCGCGCTCGTCGGCATCGGCCGGACGGTAGCGTAGCGCGTCGACACCGGTCGGCACGGAAACCACGCGCTCGGGTGCCACGTGCAAGGTCTCCAGCAACTGCGCTCGCAGCGACTCGCCGGTGGTCGCGATGTAGCGCGTGGCATCGGCATACAGCCAGCGTGTCGCCCAGTTGTCCGCCAGCGGGGCGGAAATGTGGCGGGTTCGCACGATGGGCGGTGCGTCGGTGAGCAATCGACAGGCCAGGGCGGCCAGCCAGGTATCGGTCGAACTGTGGGCATTGATGACGTCGACCGGATGCCGCTTCAGATAGGCGCGCATTGCCAAAACGCCCCCCGGACGCTTGCGGCCGATCGGCAAAGCCTCGACCGGCACGCCAAAACGCGGGGCTTCGGTGAAAATCCGCGCCTCGGGCGGACAGACGAGCCGCACATCGTGGCCGCGCTCTATCAGGCCCTGTGCTTCGGAAAGAATGCGGATTTCCTGCCCGCCCCAGCCGCAGGAGGCTTCGGTATGGAGGATTTTCATTCTGCCGTTGCCAGTGATTCCTGTACCTGCATGCTGTGCAGGCGCGCGTAAATGCCATTCATCGCCAGCAATTCCGAGTGTTTGCCGACTTCGGCGATCTTTCCGGCGCTCAGCACGGCAATGCGGTCGGCCCGCTCGATGGTGGTCAGGCGATGGGCGATGACCAACGTCGAACGGCCAAGCATCAGTTCGTCGAGCGCCGCCTGCACATGCCGCTCCGATTCCGTATCGAGCGCCGACGTGGCTTCGTCGAGGATCAGGATGGGCGCGTCCTTCAGGATGGCGCGCGCGATGGCGAGGCGCTGGCGCTGGCCGCCGGAAAGTTTGACGCCGTTCTCACCGATCATCGTATCGAACCCGTCCGGCAAGGCCTCGATGAACTCCAGCGCATGGGCCGCCCGCGCCGCAGCGCGGATTTCCTCGATCGTCGCATTGCACTTGCCACCATAGGCGATATTGGCGCCTATCGTGTCGTTGAACAGCACGACATCCTGGCTGACCAGCGCGATGTTGTCGCGCAGACTGCTCAGACGAACCCGGTCCAGCGCGTGACCATCGACGCGGATTTCCCCGCCGTCAAGCAGAAAGAAACGCGGCAACAGGTTGGCGGCCGTCGTCTTGCCGCTGCCCGAGGGGCCGACCAGCGCCACGCACTCGCCTGGGCGGATCGTCAGCGACACGCCGTTGAGTGCCGGACGATCGGCGCCAGGGTAGGTAAACGTGACGTTGTCGAACTCGACCAAGCCTTGGGCACGCCCGAGTTCTTCCGTGCCGTGATCGCCTTCCGGCATTTCGTCGATCAGCGAAAAGACGCTTTCGGCTGCCGCCAGACCGCGCTGGATCGGCGCATTGACGTCGGTCAGGCGCTTGAGCGGGGCAAGGATCATCAGCATTGCCGTGACGAAGGAAACGAAACTGCCAACTGAAGTCTGGTCGCTTGCCGCCTGCTTCATGGCGACACCCATGATGATGGCGACTCCGCTGGCCGCGAAGAACTGCACGATCGGCGTCTGCGCCGCGGCGGCCAGGGCGGCGCGCATCGTCAGACCGCGCTGCTCCTGCACCGACTTGCGAAAACGTCCCTCCTCGTAGGCCTGACCACCGAAAATCTTGACTACCTTGTGGCCTTCGATGGTTTCCTGCAGGACCTGGGTGATCCGCCCCATGGAATCCTGCTGGCCCTTGGCGACCCGGCGCAAGCGTTTGCTGAAAATCTTCACCACGATGGCGATGAAGGGAACGACGGACAGCGTGATCAGCGTCAGCCGCCAGTTCAGGTAAAGCAGCCAGGAGAGCAAACCGACGATGGACAAAGTATCCTTGATCAGTGTCGTCAACGCCCCGGTCGCCGCGCTGGCGACGCCGGAAACGTCGTAGGCGATGCGCGACATCAACCGCCCGGACAGGTTGTCGCTGTAATACCGGGTGGGCAGGCGAACCATGCGTTCGAACATGCCCTGGCGCAATTCGGCGACCACGTTGCTCGACACCCAGCTCATCGCGTAGTCGCCGAGGAAGCCGAAAATCGCGCGGACCAGGAAGAGCCCCATGATGGCCAGCGGGTAGAAGAGCCAATCCCAGGGGCCGCTCGACGATGAAAAGCCATTATCGAGCAAGAATTTCATCATCGCCGGGAAGATCGGCTCGGCCAGCGAGGTGATCGCCATGCAGACCAGCGCCGCGACGAATATCTTCCAGTAGGGCCGGACGTAGGTCAGCAGTCGGGCATACAACTCGCGACTGTTCATGTCATTGGACATGCAAATACCTGATGCCAAAAGTAAAGGGCAGGATTATACCTGCCCGGCCGCCGCCCCGCCGATAGACCGGTAAAGCGCCAATAAACGATCGGCCATCGCCGGCAGCGTCAGCGCTTCGACACCGAGCCGCGCAGCCGCACGGGCAGCGGCATCCCCGGCCAGCCCTGCCAGGTCGTCCAGGCGCAACGCGAGCCCGGCTTCATCGACAGCATCGACCACCCAGCCGTTTTCGCCGTCGCGCACCCACTCCTGCGCCCCGCAGGTCGTCGAGGTAACAACTGGCAGGCCGCTGGCAAAGGCCTCCAGCGCCGCATTCGGACACGGGTCGTAGAGCGTCGGCAGCACGAACCCATCGGCAGCGCCATACCAGGGCCGGACATCCTTCAACGGGCCGGTGAAGTGCACACGCTGTTCCAGCCCCAGTTTCGCCGCCAGCGCCTGCATGGCTTTCAGCTTGCGGTCGGCGCCGACGATGACCAGCCGTGTGGCTGGGTTACGCGCCTTGGCAAACGCCCGCAGCAGTTGCGGCACCCCCTTGCGCTCGAAGCCGCTGCCGACGAACAACAGCAACGGCGCGCCTTCCGGAACCCCGGCCCGGGCACGCGTCGGCACGCGGAATTCGCCTGCCAGCCCGGGGTGAAACATGGCGGTATCGACCCCGTTGTAGATCACGTGCAACCGGTTGCGGTCGACCCCGTAAAAACGCCAAATTTCATCGGCCACCATCCGCGAATTGCAGATCACCGCTCGCAAGGCCGGATGCGCGAACATGGCCATTTCGGCGCCGAGAACATAGCGGTGATAAGGCGACCAGGCCTGCGCCGTTTTCTGCAACCCTCCCAGCACGCGCGCCCGGTGCGCCAGCCACGCCGCATGCACGCCGTCGCCGGCACGGAAGATCATGCAGCCCGGTATCCGCTCGTGTGATTGCGTGATGTCGAAACCGCCCGTCGCCATCGCCAACTGCACAGCGGCGGAAAAGCTCCGGTCGCGCGCCGCCCGGCCACCCCATAGCCGGGAATACGGCGGGTCGCAGGTAATCTGTTTAAAACCCTCGCGTGGTGCGCCATCCCAGCTGCGGGTGATCAGCGTGACCTCCGCCCCCTCGTCGGCCAGCGCCCCCAGCGCCCGCTCGACGAAGCGCTCCGCCCCGCCGAACGGGTTGTAGCGCTGGCGGACGATGGCAATTTTCACCGTGCGAGCAGTTCGTGTACGGCGCCCAACACCTCGTCGACCGTCAGCGAAGTCAGGCAATCGCTGACCTTGCCGCCACCGCAGCCATCGATGCCACACGGCCGGCACGGATGGTTCCGGCTGGCGACGACCCTGAACGGCACGCCCCACGGCCCCCATTGCTTGTCGCCGGAAGGGCCAAACAGCGCCACGACCGGCGTGCCGACCGCCGCCGCGATGTGCATCGGCGCGGAATCGACGCCGATAAACAGCCGGGATGCCTTGGTCAGCGCCGCCAGTTCCTTCAACGAAAGCCGGCCCGCCAGGCTGAACGCCGGCTGCGGCAGACGTGCCTGGATCGCCTCGACCATCGCCTGCTCGTCGTGGCTGGGTGCCGCCGTCAGCACCACGGCATGGCCTGCGGCCTGCAGGCGGGCGACCAGTTCCGCCATATGCTCGGCTGGCCAGCACTTGAAGAACCAGCGCGAGGCCGGGTGGACATGAATGAATTCGCCGCCCTGCAACCCGAAACCTTGCAGGTGCGTCGCCAAGCTTGCCTCGGCGGCCGGCCCCGGCACCAGCAGCATGCGCCGTTCATCGGGCGCCGGCTGGATGCCGATCCGGCGCAGCGCGTCGAGGTTGGCCTCGACCATGTGGCGCAAGGCATTGCGCGGCGCCATCTGAAGATGGGTGAAACTCTTCTGCCAATGCTTGTTGCGTCCGGCGACCGCCGGCCCGACCGACCAGCGCGGCTTGAGTAGCCGGCACAGCCAGGCGCCGCGCCAGTGTTCGGTCAGGTGGATGACCAGATCGTAGCCGCGCGCCTTCAGGGTGTTGTAGAGCGCCAGTTCGGCGCTGGCCTGGCCGGCGAAGCCCAGTTTTTTCCACTGCCGGTCGATGGTGTGCACATTGGCGATGGCCGGGTGCAGCGTCAGCATCTCGGCGGTATCGGCATAGACAAGCGCATCGATCTCGACCTGCGGCGCATGCGCCTTGAGCACCGAAAACACCGGCGAACTGACCAGCACATCGCCGTGGTGGCGCAGCTTGATGACCAGCGCGCGGCGAATTTCGCCCGCAGGCACGGCATCACGCAGGGGATTGAAGGTTTCCATGCCCGCCATTTTACCGGGGGACTTCCACCGTCGTGCGCGAACCGTAAGGGAAAACCAGTTGCGGCCAGGCGGCGGGCGGCAATTGTTGCCAATGTGCCAGCAAGGTGCGGATCACCCCGGCATGGGTAACGACCACCGCCTCGGGCACCGCCAGCCCGGCGACAAAAGCGAGCGCCCGGCGCTGTACCGCATGGGGCGACTCGCCGCCCGGCGGCGCATAGCCGGCCACATCGGCGGCCCAGGCATCCAGTTCGGCGCGCGGCACGTCGTCCCAGCGCGCGCCTTCCCAGCTTCCGAAATCCATCTCGACCAGGCGTTCGTCGATCTGCGGCGCCGGGTGCAGATATTCGGCCAGCACCCGGCAACGGCGCAAGGGGCTACTCCACACCGGCAGGCCCGACGGCAACCCGGCTCGCAGGCGCTCGGCCACCGCCGCCGCATTTTCGGCCTCCAGATCGAGTCGACCGTAACAGATGCCCGGTTCAACGACCGGCTTGGGATGGCGGATCAGATGCAGGATCACGCGAGCGAAGTTGCGAAAAAACTCAGCGTACGAAATGAACGCCTAGCGTCGCCACCGCGACAGTCAGCGCGCCGAACAGCAGATTGGTCGCCACCAGCACGCGAATACGGCTCATCGCCGCCCCGGCGGCCGGCCAGTCCTGCGCCGCCACGCCGGCCTTGAGACGGGGGTAGTGGAGGAAGTAGATCACGCAGAAGATACCGGTCATGAGCAGGCCAATTGTTTCCATGACATGCCAGTGGATCGGCGTCTGGCCGAAGCCGACCAAGGCGACGATCGCGAATCCCGAAACGATAATGGCGACAATGCTGGCCGCGACCGCGAAGAAGAAACGCCCGAGCACTTCCGCCAGCAGCTGCAGACGTTGGGGCGGCGGCAACTGCGCGGCGGCGACCGGGCGCAGGCAGAAGTGCGCGAAGAACATGCCACCGATCCAGACGATGACGCCAGCGAGGTGCAGCAGGAGCAGGAAGGAACGCATTTGTGTACCCGGGAAACTTGATTTCGGGCAATCATACCCTCGCCCGCTATTGCGAATGTCGGGAAGCGCCTGCCCGGACAATGAACAAAAAAAATCCCCGCCATGTCTGTAGCGGGGATTGAAGTCTCGAAAGGGGGGATTTCGAGAGGAGGGGTCTGATGCAATGACTGCAGTGTACGTGGGTGCCGCGCCCGCGTCTGTGTCGCCATTGTTGGCGTCGTGTAACAACATGTTGCGCCACGGTTTTTTGCCCGGCTTCGCCGTCAGTCGCCATCGGCCATGGCAGCAGCTAGAATGAGCTGCCTCCCAATCGGACTCTCCACGCATGCTCACTCGCTCACTGGCCCTGTCCATCGCATCGACCGTCCTCCTGACTGCCTGCGAGACCCAGCCGTCTAAGGCCGCGCCTGCCGCGCGCAGCAACGCCCAGCTCGAACTGAAGCTCGCCAGCGGCAACTACCGTTGCGAGCAAGGCCAGCGCGTGCAGGTTGAACGCGAAATGCGCAACCAGACGAATACCCGCATCAACATCGTCTGGAACGGCAGCAGCTACCACCTTGATCGCGATCCCTCCTACTCCGGCCTGCCGCGTTTCGAAGACCGGAAGAACGGGCTGGTGTGGATCGACCTGCCGTGGAAGGGCATGTTGCTGGACGGCACGAACGGTAAACCACTCGCCAACGAGTGTCGCGCCGCCTGAGCGCCTGTTCAGCCCCTGGCCTGCCAGAGCAGGCAGCGATTGTTGGACGGCATGGCGCGATCCTCGATCAAGGTCAAACCGGCCTGCACCGCCAGTTCGTTCACCTTTTCAAAATCCCTGATTCCCTGATACAGCGCCTTTTCCTTCAGCCAGCGGTCGAAGGCGGCGTTGCTGTCGCTGGTGAAGCATCCGTCGTAATTGAACGGCCCGTAAATCGCGACCCGGGCATTGGCAGCAAGCACCTCCGGCAGCCTGGCGAACAGGCGAACGACCGCTTCCCAGGGCATGATGTGCGAGGTGTTGGCGCTGAAAATCGCGTCGTAACGCCGTTCCGGCCAGTCGCCGAGGACATCGAGCACAAACGGCGGCGGCGTATTGGGCAGTGCCGCCTCGGCCAGCCAGGCGGCGATTCCAGGCAGGTTTTCCGGGCAATCCGAAGTCTGCCACATCAGATGCGGCATGGCGGCAGCAAAAAATATCGCATGCTGGCCGGTGCCGCTGCCGATTTCGAGCACCTCGCGGCACGCGGCGAAATGCTCGCGCAGTACCGCCAGAATCGGCTCGCGGTTCTTTTCGGTGGAGGGGGCGTGAGGCTTTTCCATGACGCCGGGCGGCAATTCCATCTTTGGCCTTTTTTTCAGGGTCGACCGCAACCAGTGCTGCTAGCCGCCCGCCACCCCCTTGGTGGCGTCGATATCGGCACGGCAAGGCCCTAGCAGGTGGAGAGCGAGATATTCGGGATCGTTCGAGCGCAATTGTGCGGCAAAAGCGACCAGCCGCGCATCGTTCACCGCCGCCAGCGCATCGACCAGAAGCCGCGCCGCTTCGCGCGGGCTGCTACTGCCGGGCTGATAACCAGGCCATTCCTTGTAGTGCGAAAGCAGTTGTTCGCGATGGTCGAGATAGAGCTGGCAGTGGCTGACGTAGTCGAGTTCGGCCTGCTTGGCAGCGATCTCGGCATCAATCTCGGCATCGCTGCTCTTGTAATGGGCCTTCTCGACGTCCGTCCAGTGCGGCTTGTCGCCGTGCTTTTCGCGCAGGGTCGCGTAGGTGCCGTGCAGGACGATCTGCGAATGGGTATGCACATCGCGGAAGACATGGACGATGTCCTTGCCGTGCCCCTCGGTGCCGACATAGCGCATCTCGGCCGCAACGCGCCGTGGGTTGAAGGCAAATTCGCGGGCGCAGGCGGCGCGCAGGGTATCGAACAGTTCCTTGGTCTTGGCCGGATTCACGGGGGCATCCTTTCGGTCTGATGACGCTGCAACGATGGCAACGCCTCCTTGGCAGCATACCCCTCTCGCCCGCTGCCGAGGTCACCCAATCAGTGATTCATGCTCCCCAGTGCGCGAGCAGGCCAAGATAGAACGCAATTTCGCTGACTTGTTGCACGGCACCCAGGCAATCGCCGGTGTAGCCGCCCAGCCAACGCTTGAATTTGCCCGCCAGCCAGAACGTGACCAGCGCCGCCAGCGCGCAGCCGGCAATCGCCTGTTCCGGCGGCAGCAAGACCAGCGCGGCGAGCACAAAGGCCAGCGCCACCATCATTTCGCCCGGCGAAAGGCGGGTCGCCAGCGGCTTGGCTTTCGAAAGCAGGTCTTCGCGCACGTAGTCCATCGTCGCCAGCAATAGCGTTGAGCAGAAGCGCGACAAGGCGTGGCCGGCCAGAAGCGCCCAAGGCACCAGCGCCGCGTCGAGCGAACTCAGCAGCGTGAATTTGCCGAGCAGCGCCAGCACCATCGCCACCACGCCGTAGCTACCGACCCGCGAATCCTTCATGATTTCGAGGATGCGCAGCTTCTCCCAGCCACCGCCGAGGCCATCCACCGTGTCCGACAAACCGTCCTCATGGAAGGCGCCGGTGGCGTAAATGGTCGCCGCCATCGACAGCAGCACGGCAACCGGCTGCGGCCACAACTGCACGGCGCCAAGGAAGACCAGCGCGCCGATGCCGCCGACCAGCAGGCCGACCGCCGGAAAGTAACGTGCCGAGCGGTTCAGCGCCTCGGCCGAATGCCCGACCCAACCCGGCACTGGCAGCCGGGTGAAGAAGCGGATAGCGCCGAAGAAATATTCCAGTTCGCGGCGCAGCATCAGGCTTTTTCCGCTTCTTTCCCGGAAACGCCGGCCGACTCGAAACTGGCCATGTCGTTGAGGAAACCCAGCGCCGCCCGCACCAGTGGATAAGCCAGCGCCGCCCCGGTGCCTTCGCCAAGACGCAGGCTGAGATCAAGCAGCGGCTCGACATCGAGCGCCTGCAACTGCGCCGCGTGGCCGGGCTCGGCCGAGCGATGGCAGAAGACGCAGTAGTCGAGCAGCGCCGGGGCCAACTTCGCTGCGGTCAACGCCGCCGCACCGACGATAAAGCCGTCGATCAGCAGGGTCATTTTCGCTTCCGCCGCGCCCAGCATGGCGCCCACCATCATGGCGATTTCGAAGCCGCCGAATTCGGCCAGCACATTCAGCGGTTCATCGTTGCCGCCAGTGCTGCGGTAGCGCGTCAGCGCCTGTTCGAGCAGCGCCTGCTTGCGCGCCAGCCCGGCATCGTCCAGCCCGGTACCGCGCCCGACGCAGGCGGCGAGCGGCGTGCCGGTCAGGCAGTGGGTGAGCAGCGAAGCGGCGGCCGTGTTGCCGATGCCCATTTCGCCGAAACCGACCAGATTGCAACGGTTGCTCGCAAGATTGCGGCTGATTTCGGCGCCGCGCGCGATGGCCTGGACACACTGTTCGGCGGTCATCGCCGGTTCTTCGATGTAGTTGGCCGTACCGGGCGCCACCTTGGCGTCGATCAGCCCGTTGCGGCGGCCGAAATCGTGTGCAACGCCGGCATCGATGATCGCCAGATGCATCTCGTTCTGCCGCGCAAACACGTTGATCGCGGCGCCGCCAGCCAGGAAATTCTCGACCATCTGCCAGGTCACGTCCTGCGGGTAGGCCGAAACACCGGCCTTGGCCGCGCCGTGGTCGCCGGCAAAAACCAGCAGATGCGGCTGGTCGAACTCGGGATCGAGGCGCTGCTGGATCAGGCCGATTTTTTTGGCGACCTGTTCGAGTTGGCCGAGCGCGCCGAGCGGCTTGGTCTTCTGGTCGATCTTTTGCTGCAGGGCAGCGGCCAGCCCCTGATCGGGGGCGGTGATGTTGAAATTGGAAGGCATCCGATTCTCCGGTCAAAAAACGCAAAAGGGCCTCGCGGCGGCGTTCAGCGAACGCGACCGCGAAGCCCTGTCCACAGGCTCCCTGAACCGATTCGATACGTCTTCTGGCTCTCGGATCGTCCGGCCTGCCGCGCCTTCCCGGCCGGGTTTTCCCCGTTGCCAGTGGCATCCTGCGACAACCGTCCCCGATTACAGCGGCGGGCCCGCCCCGGAATGGAGAAAATCTCGCCACCGGGTTCCGTTTCATCGAATCGGGGCGGATTATCCGGCTTGCCGGGAAGCCGCGCAATCACCTAAAGTGCCGGCCATGAAAGAACTCATCCTTGGCGGCGCCCGCTCGGGCAAAAGCCTGCTCGCCGAAAAGCGGGCCACCGCATCCGGCCTGCGCGTCGTCTACCTGGCCACCGCCGAAGCCTGCGACGGCGAGATGGCGCGCCGCATCGCCCACCACCGCGAACGCCGCCCGAACGACTGGGGCTGCGCCGAAGAAAAGCTGCAACTGGCCGCCAAACTGCGCGAACTGGCCGCACCGGATACCTGCGTGCTGGTCGATTGCCTGACCCTGTGGCTATCCAACCTGCTCTTCGCCGGCCGCGCGGCGGCACAGGCCGAAGCCGGCGAGGCCATCGACTGCCCGTTGCTGCAGGGCGAAACGGCCGCCTTGATCGAACTCCTCCCCACCCTGCCCGGCCATATCATTCTGGTATCCAACGAAGTCGGCTGGGGCATCGTGCCGATGCACCCGGTATCGCGGATATTCGCCGACGAACAGGGGCGGCTCAACCAGCGCGTCGCTGCCGTTTGCGATCAGGTCACACTGGTTGCAGCGGGGTTGCCGCTGAAGTTGAAAGGCTGAAGCCGACAATCTCCGGCCAGCGAATTTGGGCTGTTTTTTTTGGTTAGACCTCAACATAAGTGTTCTACCCGACCAGCTTGTTTTCAACCGCATACATCTTGCCTTTCAGCGTAATCTCAATATACGCGGGCGTCACCGCCTTAACGAGGTCAGCGGACTTGGCTTGCTCTAGAAGAATATCCAGCATCGCCCGCGAACCCGGCCAGCGCTCGGCAATGCTCCTGTAGGGTAAATAGCCATTTTGTCGCTCCATCTCGAAGATGCCTATTAGATGGGCCATAAGTTCCAGTAAGGCATCTCCACTACGTCTGGCAGTTCCTGCTACCGGCTCAAACGGACTTGTTGAAATCTCTGGCTTCACGAACAGTGGGGCGTTGTGAATGGAGCGCGTCAAGTCGTCAAATGACTCTTCAAACTGGTCTTCGCGTGAAAAGTCCAAATACAGCTTCGACTTCAGGAACACGGGAACAAGGTGTGTTCCTTCTTGGCGTACGATCGGGATCACCTTGTTGGAGTCCACCTTCTTCATAAGATCAGCGGTAACAATCATCTTCTCGTACCCGACTCCGCCAGTGCCGGCATTAGCCTTATCAACATAGTTCTCAGTGCAAACCATGATGACGCGATCGGCGCTAGCTAGATTTCGCTCCATGAAGAGCGGTATGTCGTCTCCCGGGCCCAGATCCCATTGATCCAACGCGGCGTCAACACCAACCTTTCGCAACCGGGTCGCGAGTTCCAAAACCCATTTCTTGTGCGCTTGAGAGTCATGGGAGTATGAAACAAAGACTTTTGGAATGCTCATAAATCGGGCAGCTTTCGCAAATTGACTGAGAATCGAAGGGCCTAGGCTCGCAGATTTGCGTGCGCCCAATGCCAAACGCTGACAGCATACCTTCAGTGCAGTCAGTTTTCCGCTTCCGGGCAAGTTAATCAACGACCGCCGGTTGTGCGATTTCCCTTCGCCGCCCCCTCACAATCCCGGCAACACCGCCGCCAACTTCCCCCAATCCAGCGCCGCTTCCACCGCATCGGCCAGGCGATCCAGATCGGCTTCGCGACGGGCGCCAAAGTCGACTTGTTCGCTTTCCGTCATGCCGGCCCAGGCGAGCAGCGCGGTCAACGCTGCGGGATGGTCGAAAATGCCATGGCAATAGGTAGCGAAGATTTGATCGTCGGCTGAAATGGCGCCGTCGGGGCGGCCGTCGGCGAGGTGGACGGCGGGTCGGTCCAGCCCTTCGCCGGCTGTCACGCCGAGGTGGATTTCGTAGCCGGTCATTGCTGGCTGGCCTGGTAGCGCCAAGTAACCGCTCACATTGCGCAATTGTTTTTCAGCTTCCAGCGTCGTTTCAACGTCGAGCACGCCCAGCCCCGACGTGCTGCCGGGGGCGCCTTCGCGGCCGCGTGGGTCGTGGATCATGCGGCCGAGCATCTGGTAACCGCCGCACAGGCCGACTACCTTGCCGCCGTAGCGCAAGTGCTTGTGAATCGCTGCCGCCCAGCCCTTTTCGCGCAGCCATTCCAGGTCTGCACGCACCGCCTTGGAGCCGGGCAGGACGATGAGGTCGGCGGCTGGCGGCGTTTCGCCCGGCCCGATCCAGCGGAAATCGACTTCCGGGTGCAGGCGTAGCGGGTCGAGGTCGTTGTGGTTGGAAACGCGCGGGTAGGCCGGCGCCACGACTTTCAATTTGGCCTCTTTTTTGCGGTCGACCGCAACCGTCGCGATGGCGTCCTCGGCGTCGAGCAGCAGGCCGTGCAGGTAGGGCAGGACGCCGAGTACCGGCTTGCCGGTGCGTTCCTCCAGCCAGCGCAGGCCGGGTTCGAGCAGGCCGATGTCGCCGCGAAAGCGGTTGATGACGAAGCCAATGACGCGGTTCTGCTCGGACGGCGACAGCAGATCGAGCGTGCCGACCAGATGGGCGAAGACGCCGCCACGGTCGATGTCAGCGATCAGGATCACCGGACAATCGACGGCCTCGGCGAAGCCCATGTTGGCGATGTCGCGGTCGCGCAGGTTGATCTCGGCCGGCGAGCCGGCGCCTTCGACCAGCACGCAATCGTAAGCTGCGGTCAACCGCTCCCAGGAGGCCAAAACCGCGCCCATCGCCCGCGGCTTGTAGGCGTGGTAATTGCGGGCGTCGAGATCGAGCGCGACCTGGCCGTGGATGATGATCTGCGCCGTCTGGTCGGTCGTCGGCTTGAGCAGTACCGGATTGAAATCGCTGTGCGGCGCCAGCCCGGCGGCCATTGCCTGCAAGGCCTGCGCGCGGCCGATCTCGCCGCCGTCGACGGTGACCGCCGAATTGAGCGCCATATTCTGCGGCTTGAACGGCGCGACCTTGACGCCACGGCGCTTGAGAATGCGGCACAGCGCGGCGACCAGCGTCGTTTTTCCGGCATCCGAGGTGGTGCCTTGAACCATCAGGGAGCGGCAGGACATGGGCAAACCCGAACCGAAAAGGGGAGCGGATTATCGCACTTGCCTCCGCCTGCCGGGTCGCTTAGCATCGGCGGCGCCCGGCCTCGCGCCCAAGGCAGCGCACGCGGCCATTGCCAGGCCCTTTTCAACCACCGCTCACCAGTAAGCCGCTTATACGATGACTCCGGACGCCAGCATCGCGGTGCGCCCTACCCGACTCGACCTGTCCGCCACCGGCAATCCGGAAGGCTGGCCGGTGCCGGCGCTGCCGGCCGCCGCCTGGCACGATCTGCCGGAAAACGACGACGGGCTCGAAGCCGCCGCCGTAGCCTATTACGGCAACGCCAATCTGCTGCCGGTGGCCGGGGCGCTGGCCGCCGTCCGCCTGCTGCCGGCGCTGCTGCCGCGCGCGGTCGTCGCCTGCATGGGCCCGTTCGCCAGCCCGCATGTCGAATCGTGGACGCAGGTCGGCCATCGCCCGCGCCTGCTGCAAAACGCCCCCTTGCCGCGCGCGCTGGCTGCCGCGACGCCCTATGTGCTGCTGGCCAACCCGAACGACCTGAGCGCCAGCCAGCATCAGCACGCTGCTGTGGTCGACGCCGCAAACCAGCTGAAAAAGCGCGGCGGCTGGCTGATCGTCGATGAAAGCCTGATCGACGCGACACCGGAGGAGAGCCTGACGCCGCTGGCCGGCGCGGACGAGGCGCCCAACCTGATAGTTCTGCGCTCGCTCGACCATTTCTTCGGGCTGGCCGGGGCGCGGGTCGGCTTCGTCGGCGCCGCCCCAGAGCTGCTGGCCAAGATGGCGGCGGCGATGGGGCCGTGGACGGTCGCCGGGCCATCGCGCGCGGCGGCCCGGCTGGCGTTGCTCGACAGAGACTGGCAGGCGGCGACGCGCGCCCGGCTGCTGGCCGCCGGCCGGCGTTTGCACGATTTGCTGGCGCCCTTCGGCGAGGTCAAATCGACGGCGCTGTTCGCCGCGCTGACAACGCCGCAAGCGGCCGAACTGCATGCCCATCTCGCCCGCCACGACATTCTCGTCCACCATTTCGAGCCGGCATCGCTGCTCCGTTGCGGCCTGCCGGGCATCGAAGCCGACTGGGAGCGTCTGGCCGCCGCCCTTGCCGCATGGAAGCCCCTATGAAAATTGCCCGCTTTTTGGCGTTGACCGCAACCGTCGCCTTGCTCCCTGCCGCGCACGCCGAGCTCGTCTTCAAGGACGACACCGGCCGTGAAATTCGCCTCAAGGCGCCGGCCAAACGCATCATCACCCTCGCCCCGCATGCCACCGAACTGCTCTACGCCGCCGGGGGCGGCGACCGCCTGATCGGCACTGTCGACTACAGCGACTTTCCGCCCGCTGCCAAAAAAATCCCGCGTGTCGGCAGCTACGACCGCTTCGACCTCGAAGCGATCAGCGCGCTTAAGCCCGACCTGATCATCGCCTGGGAAACCGGCAACCCGGCGGCTCAGGTGGAAAAACTGAAGGCACTCGGCCTGACCGTTTATGTCACGCAGCCGAACCGCATGGAAGACGTCGCCGGCCAGCTCGAACGCTACGGCCGCCTGGCCGGCAGCGAAGCGGCTGCTGAAGCCGCCGCGGCACAGTTCCGCCAACGTCTGGAGCGGTTGCGCCAGACCTACGCCGACAAGCCGAAGGTGCGCGTCTTCTATCAGATCTGGATCAACCCGCTGATGACGGTCGGCGGCCCGCAGATCATCACCGACGCCATCCGCCTGTGCGGCGGTGAGAACGTTTTCGGCCAGCTGTCGCAGATGGCGCCGGTGGTCAGCGTCGAAGGCGTGCTCGCTGCCGACCCGGAAGCCATCGTCGCCACCGGTATGGGCGATGCCCGCCCGGACTGGCTGAACGACTGGAACAAGTGGCCACGGATGACCGCCGTCAAGCGCGGCAACCTGTTCCATATCCACCCCGACCTCATGCAGCGCCACACGCCGCGCATCCTCGACGGCGCCGAGAAACTTTGCGCCGACCTCGATGTCGCACGCAGCCGTCGACCCGCAAAGTAACAACCCATGAGCCGCCTGCCGCAACGCATCGTCTGCCTGACCACCGAAACCGTCGAAGTGCTCTACGCCATCGGCGAGGCCGACCGCATCGCCGGCATCACCGGCTACACCGTGCGCCCGCCCGAAGCGCGCAAGGAGAAGCCCAAGGTCTATGCCTTCACCAGCGGCGACATCGACAAGATTCTCGCGGTGCAGCCCGATCTGGTACTGACCTTCTCCGACCTCCAGGCCGACATCGCGCGCGACCTGATCAAGGCCGGCGTGCCGGTCTACGCCTTCAACCAGCGCAGCATCGACGACACGCTGGGCATGGTCGAAACCATCGGCCGCTTGGTCGGCGCCGAAGCGAAGGCCATGGAGATGGTCGGCGAACTGGAGGTGCAAATCGCCAGTGCCCGTGCCATCGCCGCCGAACGCATTGCCCGCAGCGGCCGGCGCCCGCGCGTCTATTTCGAGGAATGGGACGAGCCCAACATCACCGCCGTGCGCTGGGTCTCGGAGCTGATCGAGATCGCCGGCGGCGAGAACATCTTCGCCGACCGCGCCGCGTCACCGCTGGCGCGCGACCGCATCCTCGCCGACCCGCTGGAAGTCGTCGAACGCGCTCCCGACATCATCATCGGCTCGTGGTGCGGCAAGCACTTCCGGCCCGAGCGCGTTTCTGCCCGCCCCGGCTGGTCGACCGTACCTGCCGTGGTCAATGGCCGGCTGCACGAGATCAAGTCGGCGATCATCCTGACGCCGGGGCCGGTGGCGATCAGCGAAGGCCTGCCGCTGCTGCTCGAGATATTTGATCTGTAAGAAAGCCGGCGTCATCGGGCTAGCTATAATCGTTCGCCTGAAGACTGGAGACCGATCATGAAACTTGCCCTCGCTGCCCTCGCCACCACCCTGACCCTGATCAGCCCCACCGGATTCGCCGGCGACGCCGGTACCGCCGCCATCGAGGCGCTCGGCAAGGTCAACGGCATCGCCCTCGCCTGCGAGCAGCCGGCCGTCGCCAGCCGCGCCCGCAACGCGCTGGTCACCGGTGCCCCGAAGACCCGCGCCAATGGCGAAACCTTCGAGAACGCGACCAATGCCGCCTATCTCGAACAGGGCAAGGGCGCCGCCTGCCCGGATGCGGCGACGTTGGCCAACCTGCTCGGCGCCGCTGAAAAGGGCCTGCAGTCTGCCTTCCCGACCACGCGCTGATGATCCGCAGCGCCCTCGTCCTGCTCGCCGCCCTGGCGCTCGCCGCGCCGGCAGCGGCGCAGTCGTCGCACCACCCGTTGCAGGCCGAGGAAAGCGTCGGCATCAACCCGCGCTATCTGCTGCAAGACCCGCGCGGCCGCTCGGTGACCAACGAGGATTTTCGCGGCCGCTTCCAGCTGATTTCGTTCGGCTACACCTATTGTCCCGATGTCTGTCCGACGACGCTGGTCGAAATGGCTGCCATCCTCAAGCAACTCGGCGACCAAGCCGAGCGCGTGCAACCGATCTTCATCACCGTCGACCCGGAACGAGACACCGGCAAGGTGCTGCAGACCTACACCGAATTCTTCGACCCGCGCATTCTCGGCCTCACTGGCTCGCCGGCGCTGGTGCGCCGCGCCGCCGACAATTTCAAGATCCGCTACGCCAAGGTACGCGAACCCGGCAACGACAATTACGCGGTCGACCATTCGGCCGGCATGATCCTGCTCGGGCCGGAAGGCGAATTCATCAAGAAATTCGCCTTCGCCACACCGGTCGACGAAATTACCGGGCAACTGCGGGAAATCCTCGGCACACGGCCGGCCCCGCCGGAACGACGCTGATCGCCGATTGACTTTTCGCGGCCCGCTCGGTATCGTCCGAACGATGCTGGTTCGCCAGCCGCGCCGATTTGAGCTCTGATTGCGGGCGCGCCAAAAATACTGCTAAAACGGGAACCACCCAGTTCGCGTTTTTCGGCCAACTGGGTTTTTTGTTTTCAGGATCACCATGCCAGGACAATCCGTCGGCGTCGTCGAATCACAGCGCGCCCACTTCGACCAGGCGCTGCACCTGCGCAGCGGCGGCATTCTGCCGGCCTACGACCTGGTCTATGAAACCTACGGCACGCTCAACGCTGCCAAGTCCAACGCCATCCTCGTCTGTCACGCGCTCTCCGGCCACCATCACATTGCCGGCCATTACGCCGACCAGCCGGACAATATCGGCTGGTGGGACAACATCGTCGGCCCCGGCCGGCCGCTCGACACCGACCGCTATTTCATCGTCGGTCTCAACAATCTCGGCGGCTGCCACGGCTCGACCGGACCGTCGTCGCTCAACCCGGCGACCGGCAAGCCGTGGGGTGCCGCTTTCCCCATCGTCGCGGTCAATGACTGGGTGCAGGCCCAGGCACGACTAGCCGACCGGCTTGGCATCGACAGCTGGGCCGCCGTCATGGGCGGTAGCCTGGGCGGCATGCAGGCCCTGCGCTGGAGCATCACCTTCCCGGAGCGCGTGCGCAACGCGATCGTCATCGCCGCCGCGCCCAAGCTGTCGGCGCAGAACATCGCCTTCAACGACGTCGCCCGCCAGGCCATCCTGACCGACCCCGATTTCCACGGCGGCGATTATTACGCCTACGACACACGTCCGGTGCGCGGCCTGCGCCTGGCGCGCATGCTCGGCCACATCACTTATCTGTCGGACGACCAGATGGGCGAGAAATTCGGCCGCGAACTGCGCAACAGCGCCTTTTCCTTCGGCTTCGACGTCGAATTCGAGATCGAGTCCTACCTGCGCTATCAGGGCGACAAGTTCGCCGGCTATTTCGACGCCAACACCTACCTGCTGATGACCAAGGCGCTCGACTATTTCGACCCCTCGCGCGAAGACAACGGCGACCTCAAGGCAACGATGGCGCGCACCAAGGCCAATTTCCTGATCGCGTCGTTTTCCACCGATTGGCGCTTCACGCCGGCTCGCTCCAAGGAAATCGTCGCCGCGCTGCTGGCCAACGGGCGCAATGTTTCCTATGCGGAAATCGATCTCAATTTCGGCCACGACTCCTTCCTGATGGAAGATGCGCATTACCACGGCGTGGTCGACGCCTTCCTGCGGAATATCAAGCTATGACGCACACTCTGGGCCGCCCCGATTTCGATTTGATCGCCGCCTGGATCCAGCCGGGGCACCGCGTGCTCGACCTCGGCTGCGGCGATGGCACGCTGCTGAAACACCTGATCGACACCCGTGGCGTGCAGGGCTGGGGCGTCGAGATCGAGGATGCCAATATCCTCGCCGCGATCCGCAACGGCATCAATGTCATTCAGGGCAATCTGGAAAAAGGTCTCGACGAATTCGCTGACCAGGCCTTCGACCATGTCGTGCTGTCGCGCACGCTGCAAACCGTGCGCCACACAGAGGGCATCCTGCGCGAAATGCTGCGCGTCGGCCGCGAAGCCGTCGTTTCCTTCCCCAATTTTGCCTACTGGAAGAACCTGCGCTCGGTGCTCGACGGGCGCATGCCGGTTTCGGAAGACCTGCCCTACCAGTGGTACGACTCGCCCAACGTCCGCTTCTTCACGCTGCTCGATTTCGAAGACCTGTGCAACAAGATGGGGCTGGTCATTCGCGAACGCAGCGTGCTCGACGAAGAAGGCAATCCGGTCACCGACGAGGTCAATTTCCTCGGCAGCCTGGCGGTCTATCGCCTGACGCAAAACCGCTGATGCCGGCCTGGCTCGCGGCGCTGCTGACGCGGAAGATGCTGATCTGCGTCTTCACTGGTTTCAGCTCGGGCCTGCCGCTCTATCTGCTGCTCAACCTGCTGCCAGCCTGGCTGCGCAGCGAAGGCGTCGATCTCAAGACCATCGGCTTCTTCGCGCTGATCCAGTTTCCCTACACCTGGAAATTCCTCTGGTCGCCGCTGCTCGATCGCTTCAGCGTGCCCGGTTTCGGCCGCCGGCGCGGCTGGATGCTGCTGACCCAGATCGGCCTGCTGTTCGCCATCGGCTCGCTCGGCGGCCTTAACCCACAGGAAAACATCTGGCCCATCCTGTGGCTGGCCGGGCTGCTTTCCTTTCTTTCGGGGACGCAGGACATCGCGGTCGACGCCTTTCGGCGCGAGATTTTGAGCGACAACGAACTCGGTCTTGGCAATGCGGTACACGTCAACGCCTACCGTATCGCCGGCCTGATTCCCGGCTCGCTGTCGCTGATCCTCGCCGACCGCCTGCCATGGAACGAAGTATTCTGGATCACCGCCGCCTTCATGCTGCCTGGCATGGCCATGGCCTGGCTGGTCACTGAACCGGCGATCAAGGGTATCCCGAAGACACTACGCCAGGCGGTCACCGAACCTTTCCACGAATTCGTCGGGCGCCAGGGTTGGCGCGGGGCAGTTCTGGTGCTCGCCTTCATCTTCCTCTACAAACTGGGCGACAGCCTGTGCACCGCGCTGGCGACGCCGTTCTACCTCGACATGGGTTTCACCAAGACCGACATCGGCCTGATCGCCAAGCATGCCGGGCTGTGGCCGGCGGTCATCGGTGCCCTGCTCGGCGGGCTATGGATGGTCAGGCTGGGCATCAACCGGGCGCTGTGGCTGTTCGGGGTGGTACAGCTAGTGTCGATCTTCGGCTTCGCGTGGCTGGCCGCGCAGGGGCATTACGAACACATCGGCGCCAGCGAGCGCCTGGCCCTGGCCTTCGTCATCGGCCTCGAAGCACTCGGCGTCGGACTCGGCACGGCAGCCTTCGTCGCCTTCATCGCCCGTTCCACACACCCGGCCTACACGGCAACGCAGATGGCGCTATTCACCAGTCTGGCCGCCGTGCCGCGCACCTTCATCAACGCCTCGGCTGGCTGGCTGGTGGAAACGCTAGGCTGGACGAGCTTCTTCTGGCTTTGCGCGGCATTGGCCGTGCCAGGCATGCTGTTATTGCTCAAAGTGGCGCCATGGAATCTGCAGCATGGGGAGGCCAAACCGGTCGCCTGATTATCGAGCCACCATCGCACCGGCCTGTTGCGGTCAACGGGCGCGGAACAGCGATTTTCGTACCGTCTGCCAGCCGCGCCAGACCACAAAGCCGCGCTTCGTCCAGCGCCATGCCCGCTTGGGGCTGGCCACAACCAGAACGGCAACGGCAGCGACCACCGCCGCCGGGTGATGCTTGAGCCAGTCTACGCCGGCCAGTGCCTTGTCTGCCCCGCCCAGGGCGGTTTCCAGCGGCGCGATATGCTTGTTGAGGTCTTCGCGCTGTGCGGCGATGCGGGCGCGTAGTGCGCCATGGCGCACCGCGACCTCAAGCCGGCTGGAACTCACTGGGCATCCTTGCGCCGCCGCAACTGAGCCATGTCGGCTTCCAACTCGGCAAGACTGCCGCGAAATATCTTGCTGGGTTGAACCATCTGACGGCGTAACGAGGCGAAAACCATGAAGCCAACGCCAAGAAACAGGGCGGCAGCCAAGCCAAAGACCAGCACGCGCTGTTCCCAGAAAGCCACCGCAAGACAACACACAACCATCACGGTACCCAGGGCGAACAACCAAGCCGCCCCGATCGCCTTGGCCCACAGCGACATGAGGCGGAACTTCTCTTCCTCGAGTTCATTGACGAGAAGTTCGGCGCGCGTCTTGCCAATCGCGAGCAGCGTCGCGACCAGATTTTTCAGGGCAACGAAAAGGCCTTCGCGGCCTGCTTCGCCGCCCGATCCTGCGGACATGTTTGCGAACTGCGGGTTAGCGACGGCCGATCAGCACGCCGAGGGCGAGCCCGACGGCAGCGGCAACACCGACAGCCTTCCACGGTTCTTCATGCACAAAATCGTCGGTGGCGCGAGCCGCCGCCTTGGTCTTGTCAACCAGCGCGACTTCGAGATCGACAATACGCTCCTTGGCGTCACGCAGACGAACAGCCAGACGCTCGCGCAGATCGCCCACTTTTTCGCCGGCGGCGCCGGCCGTGGCACGCAGCAGTTCTTCGGTGTCGGAAATCACGACCTTGAGGTCGGAAACCAGTTTTTCCTTGTTGGCAACGCTCATTTCTTCAGCCATTTTCAATCTCCCGTGTAACGGTTATTCATCGGCACAGATTATCCCGTTCATGTGACGAAAGCAATTCACAAAACCCATTCGTAGTCGATGATCAACGGCGCATGGTCGGAAAATCGCTCGGCCTTGTAGATTTCCGCGCGGCGCGCACTGGCCGCCAGCTCCGGCGTGGCGATCTGGTAGTCGATCCGCCACCCGACATTTTTGGCCCAGGCCTGGCCGCGGTTGCTCCACCAGGTATACGAATCGCCGGTAGCCCCGGGATGCAGTTGGCGATAGACGTCGACCCAGCCCTGGTCATCGAACACACAGGTCAGCCAGGCGCGCTCTTCGGGCAGGAAACCGGAGTTTTTCTGGTTGGATTTCCAGTTCTTGAGATCGATTTCCTTGTGTGCGATGTTCCAGTCGCCGCATAGCACGATGTCGCGCCCTTCGGCGCGTAGGGCGGCAAGATGTGGCAAAAACGCGTCGAGAAAGCGGAGTTTCGCATCCTGGCGCTCCGGCGACGACGAACCGGAGGGTAAATACAGCGAAATGACCGACAATTTGCCGAAGTCGACACGGATATAGCGCCCTTCGGCATCGAATTCTGGATGTTCAAAGCCCTCGACGACATGGTCCGGCTGTTGTCGGCTCCAGATGCCGACGCCGCTGTAACCCTTCTTTTCCGCTGCATGGTAGTAGGCGTGCATACCATCCGGCATCCGCATTTCCGGCGTCAGATCCGGCAATTGCGCCTTGAGTTCCTGCAGGCAGACGATGTCCGGGGCCTGTGCAGCCGCCCAAGGGAGCACGTTTTTGCTCCAGGCGCTGCGGATACCATTGAGATTCAGGGAGATGATGCGTAACATTCGATGGGTTCGCGCCGTGATGCAGCGGTGTGCAGGATTGGAAAAGTATGGACTTTCGACAGGAATTCATCGAATTCGCCCTCGGCTGCAAAGTGCTGCGCTTCGGGGAATTCAAGACCAAGGCGGGGAGAATGTCCCCGTATTTTTTTAACGCCGGCCTGTTCAACGATGGACAGTCGCTGGCGCGTCTGGCGGAATTCTACGCCAAAGCGGCCGAAGCCGGCGGCGTGCATTTCGACATGCTGTTCGGGCCGGCCTACAAGGGCATTCCGCTGGTCGCGGCGATTTCGATGGCCCTCGCCCAGCGCGGTCAGAACTTCCCGTTCGCCTTCAACCGGAAGGAAGCCAAGGATCACGGCGAAGGCGGCAACATCGTCGGGGCGCCGCTGTCCGGACGGGTATTGATCGTCGACGACGTGATCTCGGCCGGTACGTCGGTACGCGAATCGGTCGAGCTGATCCGCGCCGCCGGCGCCACGCCGGCCGCCGTGCTGATCGCCCTGGATCGCCAGGAACGGGGACTCGGCGAGCTGTCTGCGGTTCAGGAAGTGCGTCGCGACTACGGTATTCCCGTGGTTGCCGTCGCCGGTCTGGGCGACCTGATGGCCTATCTAGAACATCATCCGGAATTCTCAACCCATCGAACAGCCGTCGCACGCTATCGGGAGCAATATGGTGTCAGTGCTTAAATTTTCGGTCAGCCTGGTTGTACTTTTCGCTGCCTTGCCGGTTCAAGCGGCCGCACCGACGGGACAAGGGCGATTTTACTGCTGCGAAGGCGGACGCATTTGCGGCGATTCGCTGCCCGAGCAGTGCCGTGGCAAGGCTTACCGCATTCTCGATAGTGGCGGCAACATGCTCAAGGAAGTCGGCCCGCCGCTGACGCCGGAGCAAAAGGCACAGGCCGCCGCCGAAGCCCAGCGCAAGAAGGAACTGGAGGAGCACGCCAAGGAGCTGCGACGCAAGGATCAGGCGCTGCTGGATACCTACGCCACGCCCCAGGATATCGACATGGCACAGCAAAAGGCCGAGGCCGATGTCAATCTGGCCATCAAAGCGGCGGAGGATCGCATTGCGGCAGCGCGCAAGACTCGCAAGAAATTCGAGGACGAGGCCGAGTTCTACAAGAAGAAGACCGTGCCGCCTGAAGTCTCCAAGGGCCTGCGCGACGCCGACCACGAGATCAAGACGCAGCAGGAACTGCTCGACGTCAAGATGGGCGACGCGGCAACGATCAAGACCAAGTACGATGCCGACCGCAAGCGTTACGCCGAGCTGACCGGCCGCAGCGCTACGCCGCCTGCCAAACCAGGCACGACGCCCGTCGCCGGGCCGCCGCGCTAATCAACCGGCCAGCTTTTTCCGCAGCAGGTCGTTGACCTGTTGCGGATTGGCCTTGCCCTTGGCCGCCTTCATCACCTGACCGACCAAGGCATTGAAGGCTTTTTCCTTGCCCGCCCTGAACTCGGCGACATTGGCGGCGTTGGCCGCCAGCACCTCGTCCACCAGCGCCTCGATGGCACCGCTGTCGGTAATCTGCTTCAGGCCCTGCTTATCGATGATCTCGTCGGCACTCGCACCTTCAGCATTCCACAATGCCTCGAATACCTTCTTGGCGATGTTGTTGGAAATGGTGTTGTCGGCGATGCGCTGGATCAGACTGGCCAGTTGCGCCGCTGAAACCGGCGAAGCCGCCAGTTCCCTGCCTTCCTTGTTGAGGCGGGCAGCAAGATCGACCATGACCCAGTTGGCGCAGGGCTTGGCGTTGGCCTTGCCGGCTTCAGCTACGGTCGACTCGAAATAAGCGGCCATTTCCTGGCTGGCAGTCAGTGTCGCGGCATCGTAGGCCGAAAGCCCGAGATCGTCGATGAAGCGCTGGCGCATCTGGCCCGGCAGTTCGGGCAGTTCGCCCCTGACGCGTTCGATCCAGTCCGCGGAGATGACCAGCGGCAGCAGGTCGGGATCGGGGAAATAACGGTAGTCGTGCGCATCTTCCTTGCTGCGCATCATGCGCGTCTCGCCGCTATCCGGGTCGAACAGCACGGTAGCCTGCTGGATCCTGCGGCCTTCCTCGATTTCGTTGATCTGCCACTGGACCTCGAAGTCGATGGCTTCCTTGAGGAAACGGAAGGAGTTCAGGTTCTTGATTTCGCGACGGGTACCGAATTCGGCCTGGCCCTTGGGGCGCACCGAGACGTTGGCGTCGCAACGGAAGGAACCTTCCTGCATGTTGCCGTCGCAGATGCCGATCCAGCGCACCAGCGCGTGGAGCGCCTTGGCATACGCGACGGCTTCGTCCGAAGAACGCATGTCGGGTTCGGAAACGATTTCCAGCAACGGCGTACCAGCGCGGTTGAGGTCGATGCCGGACTTGCCGTGGAAGTCTTCATGCAGCGACTTGCCGGCATCCTCCTCGAGGTGGGCGCGGGTCAGTCGGACGACCTTTTCATACGCTTTGTCGCCCTGCCCGACCTGCAGCGTAATGGCGCCGCCAACGACCACCGGCAGGTCCATCTGGCTGATCTGGTAGCCCTTGGGCAGGTCCGGGTAGAAGTAGTTCTTGCGCGCGAAAACCGATTTCTGCGCTACTTCGGCACCGATCGCCAGCCCGAAACGAATGGCGCAATCGACGGCCTTCTTGTTGAGTACCGGCAAAACGCCGGGCAAGGCGAGGTCGACCGCACAGGCTTGCGTATTGGGTGCCGCGCCGAACGCCGTCGAAGCACCGGAAAAAATTTTCGAAACCGTCGCCAGTTGCGCGTGCGTTTCGATGCCGATCACCACTTCCCACTGATTCATCGTTTCATTCCATTCAGATACAGCGCCCGGACTTCCCCTCGACCATGATTGGCCAGAGATAGCTGAACGCATCGCCCTCGCAGGACTTCGGGCAAGCATTGAAAGCGACCATGACCTTCGTTCCCTGCTCCCACATGCGTACCGAACAACCGGATTCGCTCTTGTGCATCAGCAGCGGTTGCGGCATTTTCTCCGTCTGCTCGAAATCCTGCAGGGCGAAGCGGCAGGTGCCGTGATTCTTCATCGACACTTGGGCGACGAAGGATTTCACCTCGGCCTCCTTGACCAGCAGGTCGAGCCGGGTCTGGTTTCCTATCCCATCTCTGCCGGCGCACCTGGCGCGGGCATTGAGCGGTCGCGTCGGCTGCGGCTTGATATTGCGGTTCTTCAGATACTTGAGTTGCTGCGATTCGATCTTCTGTTCGGTGGCTGCGCTCGACGCACCCGGTGGCGCGGATTCCGGCTGCTTGCCGATTTCGGCGCAAGCGGCCGCAAGCAGCAGGCAGACTGGCCAAATCCGGCGCATCAATGTCACTCGATGCCATGCGGAAGCCGTCGATGCCAGTCGGTCGCCTGCTGATAGCGGTGCGCGACATTCAACAAAGCGCTTTCGGCGAAATAATTGCCAATCAGTTGCAGACCGACCGGCAAACCCCCGGCGAAACCGCAGGGCAACGACATGCCGGGCAGGCCCGCCAGATTGACGGCGATGGTATAGATGTCAGACAGATACATCTGTACCGGATCGGCCGCCTTTTCGCCCAGTTTGAAGGCCGTTGACGGCGACGTCGGGCCGAGAATCACGTCGCAACGCTTGAAGGCCTCGACGAAATCGTTGGCGATCAGGCGGCGAATGCGCTGCGCCTGCAGGTAGTAGGCGTCGTAATAGCCATGCGACAGCACGTAGGTGCCGATCAGGATGCGGCGCTTGACCTCGGCGCCGAAGCCCTGAGCGCGGCTCTTCATGTACATGTCGTCGAGGTTGGCGTACTCCTCGGCGCGGAAGCCGTAGCGCACACCGTCGAAACGCGACAGGTTGGAACTCGCCTCGGCCGGGGCGATCACGTAATAAGCGGGCACCGAGAGGTGCGAATTGGGTAGCGAGACCTCGACGCAGGTCGCGCCGAGCTTTTCGTATTCGGCAATCGCCGCCTGAACGGCCGCCATCACCCCGGCATCGCAGCCGGCGCCGAAAAATTCCTTGGGCAAGCCGATACGCAGGCCGGCGAGCGGCTTGTCCCCGGAATTTTCGCCCAATCCGCGGGCATAATCCTCGGCCGGGCGCTCGAGCGAGGTCGAATCGCGCTCGTCGAAACCGACCATGGTGTTGAGCAACAGCGCGCAATCCTCGGCGCTCGCCGCCATCGGCCCGCCTTGGTCGAGCGACGAGGCGAAGGCGATCATGCCGTAACGGGAAACGAGCCCGTAGGTCGGTTTCAGGCCGGTCAGGTTGCACAAGGCAGCAGGCTGGCGGATTGAGCCGCCGGTATCGGTGCCGGTTGCCGCCGGGGCCATGCGCGAGGCGATCGCCGCCGCCGAGCCGCCGGAGGAACCGCCGGGCACGCGTTCGCGATCCCACGGATTGCGCACCGCGCCAAAATACGAAGTTTCGTTCGACGAACCCATCGCGAATTCGTCCATGTTGGTCTTGCCCAGCGACACCATGCCGGCTTCGCCATGCATCTTGCGGATCACCGTCGCGTCGTAGGGTGAAACGAAATTGGCCAGCATCTTTGAGCCGCAGGTCGTCGTCCAGCCTTCGGCGCAGAAAATGTCCTTCTGGGCGATCGGGATGCCGGTCAGCGGGCCAGCCGTGCCGGCAGCGATGCGGGCGTCGGCTTCGAGGGCCATTTTCCGGCTTTTTTCGCGGTCGACCGTGACAAAAGCGTTGAATACCGGATTCAGGCGCTCGATGCGATCCAGAAACAGGGTCGACAGTTCGACGCTGGAAATCTTCTTCGCAGCCAAAGCCTGCGCAAGCTCCTTCAGGCTGGCGTTGATCATTCGATCACCTTCGGCACGAGATAGAGGCCGGCTTCGGTTTCCGGGGCCACCGCCAGGAAGGCGGCGCGACGATCGGCATCGGTCACCGCGTCGTCGCGCAGGCGCTGGCTGAGATCCTGGGCATGCGCCATCGGTTCGACACCCGAGGTGTTGACCGCCTGCATCTGCTCGATCAATTCGAAGATGCCGTTGAGATGATCCCGGGTAGTGCTGGCTTCGGATTCGCTGATCTCGACACGGGCGAGATGGGCGATGCGCTGAACCTGTTCTAGTGTGAGCGACATGGCGGCAAAAGACTTTTTGCAGTGCACAAAGTCTTAAAATGGAAAGCGTTATAAGGTATCATAAAAGTTTTCCCTACTG
>Ga0209310_1000300_pt1 | contig 62909 bp, 51 predicted proteins | sample AD_UKC030_MetaG_FD_184415 | JGI IMG/M metagenome (GOLD analysis project Ga0209310, IMG submission 184415) | Active sludge microbial communities of municipal wastewater-treating anaerobic digesters from USA - AD_UKC030_MetaG (SPAdes) (version 2) | ecosystem: Engineered > Bioreactor > Anaerobic >...
GGCGCTCGCGGTGGCGGCGTAGCGCGCGATTTTGCCCCCTGCGGCGGCGCCGCCGCAGGGGGCAAGCCAAGAAACACCTTGAGTGGAAACCATGATAACCAATTTGCTGAACTTGACGGACACAACTGAGGGAGGGGGTATGGGGCTGCGGCTGGGCGGGCGGGTGGGGGGCGAGGCTCTTTTTCCCGGTTCTACGAGCCAATGGGGGGTGCCGGCCTGTTGGTCTCCGTTGACAACTGTTGCCGGGCGAACCAGTCTTGAGCGGTGAGCATTGACGGAACAGGGCCTCGCATGAGCGCCGTCAACCGGTTCTTGATTCGGTTGCCGCGGCTGTTGTCCAAGCGCCTGTGGGCCGTGCCGCTGGCTGGAGCCCTGATCCTGGGCATTGTCGGGCTGTGGGTGGTCAAACGGGTGGAAGAAACCACCCGCGGCGAGCTGGCGGCGCGCTTGCAGACGTTGCTGCAGGCGGACGTCAATGCCTTGCGTTTGTGGTTCACGGAGCGGCAGTATGCCGCCAAATCCTTTGCGTCGGATGCGCGCGTCGAAGCCGCAATTATGCAACTGGCGGCCCTGGCGCAGGATCCCCGCGCCACGCCGCAGTCCCTGGCAGATTCCGCGCCGGCCCAAACCTTGCGGCACTACCTGCAGCCGCTTCTGGAGGCCCAGGAATACCTTGGCTACGTCGTGGTGGCGCCGGACAAGCGCATCCTGGCCACCACCGGTCCCGAGGAAATCGGGGTCCGGGCGCCGACCGCTTACAACCTGTTCCTTAACAAGGTGTTGGACGGGCAACTGGCCACCTCGCGTCCATTTGTCAGCCAGACCAACCTGAGCCGGCGGGTCGAGGGGCCGACCATGTTTGTGGCCGCCCCTATCAAGACCACCAACGACGTCGTGGCCGCCGTCCTGGGCCTGCGCATGCGGCCGGAGAAGGAGTTCACCAGCATCTTTTCCGTCGCGCAGATCGGCCAGACCGGGGAAGCCTATGCCTTTGACCGCAGCGGCCTGATGCTCACGGCGACCCGCTTTGATCAGTCGCTCAAGACGCTGGGGCTCATCCCGCCGGGGCGCACCAACACCGCCATCCTGAACCTGAAGCTGCTGGATCCCGAGGGGGAATTGCACCCGGGCGTTCCGCACCCCAAGCCGCGCAGCCAACTGCATCTCACCCGCATGGCCGCCTCCGCCACGATGGGAAACAATGATTTCGACGTGCGCGGCTATCGCAACTACCGCGGGTTGAAGGTGATCGGCGCCTGGGCCTGGCTGCGGGATTGCGGCATGGGGGTGGCCGCCGAGCAGTCGCTGGATGAGGCGTTCCAGACGCTCTACGTTTTGCGGCGCGTTTTCCTGGTGCTCTTTGGGCTGCTCCTGGCCAGCGGCGGCGCCATTTTTGGCTTCACGCTGCTGGTCGAACACCTCCAGGCCGCCGGGCGAAAGGATGCGCTTACCGCCCGCCGGCTGGGCCAGTACGTGCTGATGCAGGAGATTGGACGCGGCGCCAACGGCATGGTTTACCGCGCCCGCCATTCGCTCTTGCGCCGCCCGGTCGCCATCAAGCTGCTCAACCCCGATCAGACCAACGAAACCAACTCCGCCCGCTTCGAACACGAGGCGCAGATGACCAGCCAGCTAACCCATCCGAATACCGTCGCCATTTATGACTACGGGCGCACCCCGGAGGGGTTGTTCTATTTCGCCATGGAGTACCTGGGCGGCATTGACCTGGACCAGTTGGTGCGCCGGTTCGGGGCGCAACCCGAGGGACGGGTCATTCACATCCTGCGCCAGGCCTGCGGCTCGCTGGCCGAGGCGCACCGCATCGGCCTGATCCATCGCGACGTCAAGCCCGCCAACATCATTCTGACCCGGCGCGGCGGCGTTTGCGACCTGGTCAAGGTGCTCGACTTCGGGCTGGTGGCGGCCGCGCATCCGGGAGCGGCGTTCGGCCCGGCGCCCCGGGATATCGTGGGCACGCCGCATTTCATGTCGCCGGAGGCGGTCGAAAAACCGGAGAGCGCAACGATCCAGAGCGACCTTTATTCGCTGGGCGCGGTTGGCTATTGGCTGCTTACCGGCAAGACGCTCTTTGATTCCGACACCGTCGAGGGGTTGTTCAGCCGGCAGGTTTCAAGCCCGCCTCCGCCCCCGGCCGAGCGGCTGGGCCAGCCCGTCTCGGCGGACCTGGCTGAACTTCTCCTGCGCTGCCTTGCCAAGCAGGCCGCGCAGCGCCCCGCCAGCGCGGAGGCCCTGGATCAGGCTCTGGCGGCGTGCGCGTCGGCGGGAACCTGGACCGGGCGCGACGCCGAACAGTGGTGGATGCAGCACCTGGCAGACATTGAAACCCTGCCCGCCACGGTCATGTCGGAAAAGACCCTGGTGATCGCGCCGCGTTCCTGACCCTTCCCGGCAGGGGCAACCCGCGGCCGCGCGGCTTACGCCAGCGACCGAAGGGCCCGGCCCACCCGCTCCACGATGGCGGGCAGGGCGGCCTGCAAAGCGGGGGACAAAGCGGTGCCGAGCGTGAAGGGGTCGGCGACTTCGATGGCAAAGATGCGGACCTGTTGCGGCATGGGCAGCCCCAGGTGCCGGCCCAGGGCAAGGGTTTCGCCAATGCCGACGAAGTGGGGCGTGCGCCCGGTGAGCTGCCGCAAGGCGGCGGCGTCCAGTTCATGCACGACGCCGGGCGCCACGCGGCCGGTCTGGATGGAGTCCACGAGCACGACCGTCTCATAGCCGCTGATAAAGTCCAGGAGCGCCAATCCCATCTCCATGGTCTCACGGACATCAATCGCCGGGCATCCGGCCAGCGTGGCCCGAAGCTGGCGAACCACGTAAAGGCCGACGCCGTCGTCGGTGAGGATGTCGTTCCCCAGCCCCAGCAGCAGGGTGCGCCGGGCCGGAGCGGATGACGGCTCCGGCGCGGCGGTCATTTCGGGCGCAAGCGGCAGCATGACGCACCTCCGCAATCCGGAATCCAGGATTCGCCGGCGGGCGGAACCTTGAACTCCGAAGAACGGGTTAGTCCTGCACGAGTTGTTCCACCAGGTTCCGCTGCCGGTCGTAAATGTTGACGCGCAGCGGCAGATGGCCGGGGAGCGAGTGAGTGGCGCACCCGAGGCAGGGGTCATAGGCGCGGAAGGCCATTTCGACCTTGTTAAGGAGGCCCTCGGTGACTTTGCCGTTTTTGATGAGGCCCTTGGCGGCGCGATCCACGCTCATGGCGATGCGCGCGGCGTTATTCTGGGTGGCCACAATCAGGTTGGCCATCGTGATGCAGCCGCGTTCGTCAGTCCGGTAGTGGTGGAACAGCGTGCCGCGCGGGGCTTCCACCACGCCGAAGCCTTCTTTGGGGATGCTCGTGGGAACGCGCCGCACGTCCGGGTTGATGATGTCCGGATCGTTCACCAGTTCCTGCATGCGCTCGGCGGCATAGATCATCTCAATGGCGCGCGCGAGGTGGTTGGCCAGGGTGAAATGGACCGGCTTGCCGCCGAGGGTTTTGTAAAAGTCCTCGTAGGCGGCCTGGGCCTTGGGAGTGGCCATGCCATCGGAGGCATTCAAGCGCGCCAGCGGGGCCACGGCATAGATGCCGGTGTCGGGGCCTTCCACGAAATCCTTCCAGCCGCGCTGTTTGAGGTAGGTGAACTTCATGTAGCTCCAGGGCTCGACGTGTTCGGCGACATAATCGAGGTACTGCCGGGTCGGGAATTTGCAGATTTCCTTGCCGTTGCAGTCCACCACGCGGAGCTTGCCGTCATAGAAGTTGACGCGATTCTGTTCGTCCACCATGCCCATATAGCAGGTCTTGTGGGTATAGGCGTCGCTGGTGACCATCTTCAAGTATTCGGGGTTCTCCAGGACGATTTGCTTGAGCACGGCGAGCGTCCATTCGGCAAACTCGACCGCGTCCCGGGCCAATTCCTTGAACCGGGGCAGGTCGGCCGGGTCCAGCGCCTTGCTGACGCCGCCGGGCAACCCCAGCACCGGGTGCACCACCTTGCCGCCGAAATAGGCGATGAGCTCGCGCACGCGGCGGCGGGAGGCAATGACTTTCTTGCCCGCCTCCAGCCCCACCTTGCCGATCACGCCGACGATATTGCGTTCGGCCGGGGGGGCTTCCGGGCCGACGATGAAATCCGGCCCGCCCAGCACAAAGACGTGCAGGGCATGGTCTTCGAGAATGAAGGCGTTATAGACCAGCTCGCGAATCTTCCGGCCGGGCACGGTCGGCTCGACCTGGTAAAGATCGTCGAGGCATTTGGTCGAAGCCATGTGGTGCGAGGTGGGGCAGACGCCGCAGATGCGGCTGGTAATTTGCGGCATGTCCTCGGCGGGGCGCCCGAGGCTGAAAACCTCGAAGCCGCGCAATTCGGGGACCTGCATATAGGCCCGCTCGACATCGCCTTTGTCGTTTAGAAAGATATCGATCTTGCCGTGGCCTTCGAGGCGCGTGATGGGCTCGATGGTGAAGCGGCGGCGGCCCATTTGATAGGCCGCGTTGGCGCGGGCGGCGCCCTGGTTGAATGTCTCTTTAACGGTTTGGTCCATATGGATCTCTTTTACTTTGAGGGGAGGGTGGCTTTGCGGCGCAACAGGCTCTTGGCCAGGCCGTACCGATAGAAGGTGCCCACCGGATCGGGGATGCCTTCAATTACTTTTTCGATTTCGCCCTCTTCTTTGGGGGCGATGTTGGAGCAGATCGAGGACAGGATTTTAAGGCCTTGATCGCGTACGCGGGAGGTGGGGCCGAAGCAGCCGGTGCATGGCATGCCGCCGACGGTGCAGGCCGCGTTGCAGCCGCTGCGGGTGGCGGGGCCCAGGCAAACGACGCCCTGGGCGAGGAAGCACAGGTTCGGGTCCATCAACGCCTGGTGGGGCCGTTTGAACTCGGTGAACGCGATATTGGCGGGCTTGGTGGCCTTGCGGGGGCACTCGTCGCACAACGCGATATCGGGCGCGATCACGCTTCCTTTGGGCGGCAGCCGGTTTTCCAGCAGGGCGGTCAGCGCCGTGCGGGTGACCCGCGGGGTGGGCGGACAGCCCGGCACGTAATAATCCACCTCGACCACCTGGTCGAGCGAGCGGACAACATGGTGCATGGCCGGCAGAGTCGGGGTGCGGCCCTGGTCGTCGGTGGTCACCTGAGGGCGGGTCTTTTGGGCGTTTGCCATGGTCGGGGCGCCCTCGTAATTGAACTGGAAGATTTGCTCGAGCGGAAACTGGTTGGCCAGCCCGGGAATGCCGCCGAGCTGCGCGCAGGCGCCATAGGCGATCAGGTATTGGCTTTTGCGGCGCAACAGGTGGGCCATCTCCTCCTGTTCGGTGGAGCGGATGGCGCCGTTGAGCAGCGTGGCCACGATGGACTTGTCGGGCATGGCCTCGATGTCCTTGTATTTGAAATCCATCGCCACGGGCCAGAGCACGATGTCCACTTTTTCAACCACCCCGAGGATGTCCTCGGCGAGGTCCACGACGGTTTCTTCGCAGCCTCCGCACGAGGCGCACCAGTAAAAGGCAATTTTGGGCTTAGGCATGAGCAGTCTCCAGAGTTTGAGGTTTGCCACCATGTTCCGGGCAGGCGCTGCCGGTGGCGGCTTCCCGGGCGGCGACGTGTTCGGCGAAGTGTTCCATTTCCCGGTCCCACTCGTCGAACTTTTGCGGGAGGCCCAGCGGGCCAAGCTGGGTGAGGGTTTCGGTCATCTCGTTGATGACGCGTTTGACTTTTTCGCCCTCGGCGGCGGAAATCCATTCCAGCCGCAGGCGTTCGGGCTCGATTCCCATGTCGGCGATCATGCGTTTGAGCATCTGGTAGCGGCGGAGGCATTTGTAGTTGCCTTCGACGTAGTGGCAATCATTGGGATGGCAGCCGCCGATGAGCACGCCATCGGCGCCTTTGGCCAGCGCCTCAACGATGAACTGCGGATCCACCCGGCCCGAGCACATCAGCCGAATCACCCGCGCGTTGGCCGCATGTTTCATGCGGGACACGCCGGCCAGATCGGCCGCGGTGTAGGTGCACCAGTTGCAAAAGAAGGCCACAATGCGTGGCGTCCAGGTTTCTCCAGAAGCGGAGGGTTTGGTTTGGTTCGTCATTTTTTAATCCTTTCTCGGCGGGCGGTTAAACCGGAACCGGCGCCAGCACGCCGTCAATTTCACTGAAGATTTCTTCGTCTTCGAACAGGTTTTGCACAATTGAGCCGCTCGGGCACGCCGCGACGCAGGTGCCGCAGCCCTTGCAGAGCGCCTCGTTGATGATGGCTTTCTTGCGCTCCTCGTCAAAGGTGATGGCCGTGTAGGGGCACAGCGGGATGCAGGATTTGCAGCCGCTGCACTCGTCGGCCAGGATGTAGGCGGTGTTGGGCTCCTGCTCGACGTGGCCTTTGTCAATCAGCGCGAACGCCTCGGAGGCCGCGGCGCCGGCCTGGGCCACGGAATCGGGGATGTCTTTGGGCCCCTGGCAGCAACCGGCGAGGAAGATGCCATCGGTGAAGGTGTTGACGGGGGCCAGTTTCGGGTGCCGCTCCAAAAACCAGCCTTCGCTGCTGCAGCTCAGGTTAAACTGGCGGCGCAGGTTTTCGGAATCCGGCTGCGGCTCCAGCCCCACCCCCAGCACGACCATGTCCACCGGGATCTTGAGAATCTTATTGGTCAGCGTGTCCTCCGCCTGGACGACCAGGCGGCCGGTGGCGCCGTTGTTCGGGTCGGGGTAAACATCCGCCACCTTGCCCCGGATCAGGTGCATCCCTTCCTCGGCAATCCGGTTGTAGAACTCCTCCATGCTCTTGCCGGGCGTCCGCATATCAATGTAGAAGTTATACACCTCGGCGTTGGTGTGCTCCTTGATGAGGTGCGCCAGTTTGAGGGAGTAAAGGCAGCAAACCCGCGAGCACCAGCGGTTGGTGTTTTCGTCACGCGAGCCGACGCAGTGGACGATCGCCACTTTTTTGGGCCGCTGGCCATTCCGCATGATGAGTTCGCCCTCGGTGGGGCCGGAGGCGTTGATGATCCGTTCGATTTCCAGGGCGTTATAGACGTTGGGATAGACGCCGTAGCCATAGAAGGGGGTGCGTTTGGCGTCAAATATCTGGAAGCCCGTAGCCATGATGATGGTGCCCACCGTGATGTTTTTGAATTCCTCGGTCTGCTTGAAGTCAATCGCTTTGCGATCGCCGCAGGCCTGGACGCAGGTCTTTTTGCATTTGTCCGAGACGGTATGGGTGCCGTCGGGATTCTTGCCGCGCTTGAAGTTGAGGCAGACCTCGGGGTCAATCATCACCACGGGCGGAATGGCCTGCGCAAACGGGAGGAATACCGGCTTGCGCTTGCCCAGGCCGAGATTGAACTTGTCGGGGAACTTCGGCTCTTTGAAGACGCAGGCATCCACGCATTCCTGGCAGCCGGTGCAGAGGTCTTCGAGAATGTAGCGCGGCTTGCGCCGGACGGTAATGTTGAAATTGCCGACATAGCCGTCCACCTTGGCCACTTCCGAGTAGGTCCAGAGATGGATGTTGGGGTGCGAGCCTACGGCGGCCATCTTGGGCGACAGCACGCACATGGCGCAGTCCAGGGTGGGAAAGGTCTTGTCGAACATGGCCATGTGGCCGCCAATGGTCGCCTCTTTGTCCACCAGATAGACCATCTTGCCCGCATTGGCCAGGGTAAGCGCGGCGTGGATGCCGGCGATGCCGCCGCCAACGATCAGGACATTGGGGTTGACCGGGACCTTTTTCACTTCGAGCGGTTTATGGTGCGGAACGCGCTGGATGGCGGCGCGCGCCAGGGCCATAGCCTTGCGGGTGGCCTCGGTCCGATCGGTATGCACCCAGGAATTATGCTCCCGGGTGTTGACCATCTGGACATAGAACGGGTTGAGCCCGGCGGCTTCCGTGGCTTTGCGGAAGGTGAGTTCGTGCAACAGCGGCGAGCAGGCCTCGACCACAATGCGGTTTAGCCGGTGCTCGCGGATGTCCTGCTGGATCAACTCCTGCCCCGGATCGGAGCACATATATTTGTAATTCCGCGAAATAGCTACGTTGGGCAAGGTGGCGACGTATTTGGCGACCGCCTCGACGTCCACCATGCCGGCGATATTCGTGCCGCAATGGCAGATATAATAGCCGATGCGAATGGGTTCGTTCTTCTTCGGTACAATGGGTTTCATAAAATGCTAAGCTTTCTATTCCAGGGACTCGGCCAGGAGTTCGACAACGTCCCGGACCACCATAGGTTTATTGTGCGGAACCACTTTGAGGGCGTCCTCAAACCGCGAAACTTCGTAGGGACAGGCCACCGCGAGCACATCGGCCCCCGTGGCAACGGCTTCCTTGACCCGCCGCTCCGACAGCCGATCCATGCCCTGCTGCTTGTAGTAGGTATCCAGCCACATGCCGCCGCCGCCCCCGCCGCAGCAGACGGCATTGACGCGGTGGTGAACCATCTCGACCAGTTTTATGCCGGGAATCGCCCGCAAAAGCGCCCGCGGCTCGTCGTAGATATTGTCGGCCCGGCCCAGGCAGCATGGGTCGTGATAAGTGACGGTGAGATTGAGGGGTTTCTTGAGCCGGGGCTTGAGCTGGTCCAGGTGGCGCGCAAAGAATTGCGTGGTATGCTCGGCCGGCTGGGTCATGCCATACATCGGGTATCGGAAGCGGAACGCATTGTAGGCATGCGCATCGCCGGTCACCAGGCGCCGGAATTTGTATTTATTGAACAGCTTGACGTTGTATTCGGCCAGGGATTCGAACAGCCCCGACTCCCAGGTCATCTGGCCGCAGTCACCCGCGCACTTCTCCTCGTTCCCCAGGATGGCGAAATCCACCCCGAGAGCCTGGAATAGTTTGGCGGTGGCCCGGCTGTTATCCTGCCCGCGGGCGTAGAAGGAGGTATAACACTCCACAAACCAGAGCACGTCCACCTCGCGCTTGATTTCGGCCAGCACGGGAATCTTTGTTCCGGCGGTGGCAGTCCAGGCGGCGCGTTTGCGCGGGGATTCGCCCATCGGGTTGCCGTAGCGATGCATGTTCTCCAGTGATTTCTGGAATTCCGCCGGCATTTCGGAGCGGGTGATAAGCACCTGTTCCTTGACCAGCGGGAGCAGGATGTCCGTCAACCGGATGCCGCGCGGACATTTGGCCATGCAGGCATAGCAGGCGACGCAGCGCAGCAGGCTGTCGGATTTGATCACTTCGTCCAGAAAGCCTTCCCGCAGCATGCCGATGACGCGCCGGGGCGAAAACTCCATGTGCTCGCCGTAGGGGCAGGTGCCGCCGCAGGTGCCGCACTGGATGCAGCTCATCATGCGCCGGCCCGCCGGCGTCTGGAGCAGCGTCTCCAGCGTGGTGGTTTTATCAACAACTGCCGGTTCTAACACAGCGACCATTGCGATCCTTTCATGTTCATTTGGGGGACTCAGGTTTCGGATTGGTTTCAGGTTTCGGGCTGGGGGCCTCCGGCCGGGGCTCGGCCATGGCCTCCGCGACCAGTTCGGCCAGGTCTTTGACAACGATCTTGCCTTCCTGGCCCGCCGTCTTGACCGCATCGCGGAACATGGCGATGTCCTTCGGGCAGGCAACGACAAAGGTTGTCACGCCCGCCAGAGCCGCAGCTTCGCGGATGCGGTTTTCGGCCGGACGCTCAGCGATTTTCTCCGTGTCTTCCATCCAGATGCGGCCGCCGCCGGCGCCACAGCAGAAGCTCTTGTCGCGGCAGCGCGGCATTTCGACCAACTCCACGCCCAACGCGCGAAGCACGCGGCGGGGAGCCTCGTAAACGCCATTGTAGCGGCCGAGGTAGCAGGGGTCGTGATAGGTCACGCGGCCGGAAAGTTTCTTCTGCAGCGGCAGCCGGCCCGCCTCCAGCAACTGCGCCAGCACTTCCGTGTAATGCCAGACTTCCGGGCGATGGCCGTTCCAGGGATACTCGTTCTTGAGCGTGTGGTAGGTATGGGGATCGGTGGTGACGATTTTCCGGAACTGCGCCTTGCCCAGCGCCTGGAGATTTTTATCCCGCAGCATTTCGAATAACCCTTCTTCCCCGACGCGGCGCACATCGTTGCCGGCGTTGCGCTCCGCCTCGTAGAGCAGGCCAAAATCCACGCCCGCTCGAGCGAAAACGTTGGCCGTCTGCCGGGTGATATCTTCGCAGCGCGGGTCAAAGCTGGCGTAATCGCCGACGAACCACAGGTATTCGACGGCTTCCTTGCGGGCATCCTTGATCTTCAACCCGGAGGTTTGCGTCCATTTGGCGCGCATACGGTCGGATTTACCAAAGGAATTGCCGTAGCGCTGCAGATTGGCGAGCATATCCTGCACGGTGCGCTCAACCTCACCCTGGCTGACAAGATGCCGCCGCAAGGTGACGATCAGGGGCACCTGTTCATTCCAGACGGCGCAGCAATTCATGCACGCCATGCAGGTGGTGCAGGCCCAGATTTCAGCCTCGGTGATCACATCGCCGATGAGCTTGGGCGCGCCTTCGCCGTTTCCGCCATTCAGAGCGGTATGGACCATGTGGTCCTTGATCTTCTGGATGATTTGCTGGGGCTGGAGCGGATAGCCGGAGGCCGTGGCCGGGCACGAGCGGTCACACCGTCCGCATTCGGCGCAGGAGAACCCGCTGAGCAGTTGTTTCCAAGTAAGCTCCTGCCAGCGCGAAGCGCCGGACGTCAAATCGTCTTTGGCGTCGAGCACGCCGAGATCGCCGACCGGGCGGGTGGCGGCCTGGCTGAAAAACACATTGAAAGGCGAGGCCAGCAGGTGCAAGTGCTTGGAATACGGCAAATACACCAGGAAAAACAGCACCACAATCATATGCAGCCACCACATGGCCTGGGCCAGGGTGCCGGCGGTCTCCGGCGACAGGTCGGCAAAAGCGCGCGCCAACTGGCTGCTGAAAGGCAGCCAGGCAGACGCCGCCCCGCCTTCATGCACCATGCGGAAGGCAAAGAAGAAGACCATGCTGCACATGAGCAGCCCGATCAGCCCCAGAATCAGGTTGGCATCCAGGCTCAGATGCAGGTATTTCGGCGCAAAGAACAGGCGCCGCACGATCGCCACGCCGAGCGAGAGCAACACCAGCACGGAGAACACCTCCAGAAAGAAGCTGGTGAGATTGACCTCGTCCGGGTACGGAACGGGGAGGAACGGGAACAGACCGCGCACCAAGCTCCAGTTGAAGCAGAGCGCATAAACGACAAAGCCCCAAAAGATAAGGAAATGGGGCAGGCCAATGCTCCGTTCGTTGAAGATGCGCGGCTGCCAGAGCACGTGGCGCACGGCATGCAGAACCCGCCGGACCGGGTGATCGAAGCGGTTTTCGTAGCGTCCCTGCCGCAATAACCCAATGAGCTGCCAGGCTCGGCGGCCAAAAACACCAAAGGCCACAAGCGTAAGCAGCCACAGCAACCAGAGGCCCGGCAAACCAAATACAGGAAGTTTAACTGGATCCATAGGGCATTACTCGGTTATGCGCGGGACGGCGCCCCGCGAATTCATCCCATAAAACCGGAACACCGAAGCAGCCCAAAACTCGAAACCCAAACCCTTTCGGTCAAGGCAGTTTGGCCGCGGGTTTTGCGTTATTCCCGAAAGATGGGTGGCTGACGGTGCTTCGCTCATTTTATCCCTTGCGCGCTTTAACTTTGTCCGTCAGGACCGGCAGCAATTCCAGCACGTCGCCGACCACGCCAATGTGCGCGCCGTCGAAAATCGGCGCTTTGGGGTCGGTATTGACGGCGATGATGCATAGCGAGTTTTGCATGCCTTCCCAGTGTTCCGGCGCACCGCTGATGCCGAGCGCGAAATAAACACGCGGCTTGACGGTCATGCCGGACTTGCCGACCTGCCGGCTCAACGGCTGCCAGCCCTGGTCAATCACCGGGCGGGAAGCGCAAACGGCCCCGCCCAGCACTTGCGCGAGGTCCTCGGCCAGTTGCACGTTGTCCTGGCTCTGAATCCCCCGTCCCACCCCCACGAGGATATTCTGTTTCGTAATGTCCACATCGCCGGTTTCCGGCTCGATGTATTGCTTGAACGTCACCTTGGGCGCCTCCACGGGCAGGTCCAGTTTCTCGACCGGCGGCGCCTGGTCGCTCTTGCCGTCGTCGGCGGGAAACGCCCCCGGGTAGAGGCAGGCGATGCCGCGCCCGTCCGGCAGCTTCACATCCGACAGGATCTTGCCGCCGAACAACTGGCTGGTGAGCTGAATGGCGGAGCCGTCGGCCCGGGCCGCGCGACAGAAGTTTACCAGCGGCAAACCGGTCTGCGCTGCGAGCGTCGAGCCAATCCCCAGCGACACGTTGGTGCATCCGACCAAAACCAGGCCCGCCTGGCTTTGGTCAATCACCGCCTTGAGCACCGCCGTGACGGTGGCGGCGGGCGCCAGATTAAGTTGTGGATTATCCGCCACGAATACTTTGTCCGCCTTTCCCAGTTTCGCGGCAAGCGGCGCGGCTTCGCTGCCCAGCAAGACCGCATACAGCGGGGCGCCCACGGCGCTGGCCAACGCGCGCCCAACCCCCAGCATTTCAAAGGTGATGTCCGAGATTTCGCCCCGGAGTTGCTCGGCCAGAACGAGTATTGGATTTGCCATAACTGAGTCTCCTTAGATCACACTGTTTTTTGCCAGCACTTCCACCAATTGGTCCGCGACCTCTTCGGTGGATCCTTCAATCATTTGCGCGCGGCCCGCAGCCTCCGGCTTGTACATTCGTTCAATATCAAGCTGGATCGGCTGCTCGGGCGATGCCAAGGCCGCCTCCTCGATTTGGGCGGACTTCATCACGGCCCGCACTTTGGCCACCGGCACGTAGCGCGGCGGCTTTTCGGCGGATTGAATTCCCAGCACGGCCGGCAGCGTCACCTCGAACTCGCCGCGCAAGCCGCCGGCAAACTCTTTCAAGACCGTCACCTTCCCGGCATCACCCGTCACGCCGCAGACCACCCCGATATAGGGCAGTTTCAGCGCCGCCGCGAGCAACGGGGCCAGTTCGCCCTCCAGATCGTCGATCGCCTGCGAGCCGGGCAACAGCAGCGAATCCGGAGTCAGCGCCCCGGCGGCCGCAAAGAACTCCGTGAGGACTTTGGCGGACGCCACCGTGCCCAGGCTGGCTTGGTTAAGCGGAATTTTCACCGCACGGTCAGCCCCCTTGGCCAGCGCCGTAAACAATACATCGTCCACTTCCGGCGCGTCAAAAGCGACGACCGTCACCTTGCCGCCCATTTTTTCTTTCAGGATCAGCGCCTGCTCGAGGGCGTGATCGTCCGGTTCACTGAGTTTGAACCGGAGGAATTCTGAATCCAGCGACTTGCCGTCGGCGGCGACTTCGAGCTCTTCCACCGTATCCGGCACCATTTTGAGTAGGACGTAGAGGTTCATAAAGGGTTAAAGGTTCATTTCGCGGCGAGAGCCGGCGCGGCTTCCTGCGCCTCGCGGATGGCCGGCATGACCGCCACCAGTTCCGAGCCGATGCCCAGCCGCTTGGGCGGAATGCCCAGCGCCAGGCCCATTAACTGGGTGAAATACATCACCGGCATCTTGTAATCCGTGCCGAACTCCTTGTTGACCTGCTTTTGGTAGCACTCGAGGTTCACCTGGCAGAGCGGGCAGGCGGTCACGATCACCGCCGCGCGCGCCTGAATGGCGGATTCGAGCAGGTTCCGCACCATGCTCAGCGCCGCCTCGCGGTTCGTAATGATCAGCGCGCCGCCGCAGCACGTCAGCCGCAGCGGGTACGGCACCGGCTCGGCCCCGCACGCCGCCACCAAATCCTCGAAGAACGTCGGCTGCTCGACGTTTTCCTTGGCCTGCTTGCGCGGGCGCAGAATCTGGCAGCCGTAGTAGGGTGCCACTCGCAGCCCCTTCAGGGGGTTTTTGACGCTGGCCTTGACTTGCGCCAGCCCCACGTCATGGACAAACACCTCGATCAGGTGATGCACCTTCGACTCGCCCGAGAAGCTGAGGTTGTCCTCGGCCAGCGCCGCGTTGATATGCTCGGCCAGGTCCGCGTCGTGCCGCAGATGCTCGCGCGTGAAATACATATTCTTGTAGCACCCGCTGCACGGGGCCACCATCGGCAGCTTTTGCTGCTCCGCCATCGCCAGGTTCCGCGCGCAAAGCGTGTAGGCGAGCAGTTCGTCCACGTGGAAATAAGCCGTCGCGCCGCAGCAATTCCAGTCTTCCAGCTCCCGCAGTTCGACGCCCAGCGCCCGCGACGTTTCCAACGCTGAAATATGATAGCTGTGCGCCATCTTCTCCAGCGAGCAACCGGGGAAATATGCGTAACTCTTCATTCTTTGTCTCCCAGGGGGATGATATGCTTGATCATGCGCTTAAAGTTATCCAGCCGCTTAATGCGCGCCGGCAGCAGCGGCAACCGACCTTTGAGCATCAGCGCCGTGCCCATGGTGGCCTCCTGGATCATTTCCGGCAGGCCGTAGGTGAACATATACGTCGGGGCCAGCACCGGCTCATAAGACCGCCCCGTGCGCAGGATCATCTTCACAAAGGTCTCCGAGAATACCGGCCCAATCAGCCCCTCCTGATGTTCGGTTTTCCACACGGTGTAGCGCTTTAATCCGTACATCAGCTCCGCGATATCTATATTCCGCGGGCACCGCACGGTGCACTGGTAGCAGGAGGCGCAATACCAGAACGTATTGGCCTTGAGCACCTGTTCCTTGAAGCCGGCCCGGATCAGGGCGATGATGCGCCGCGGCGAATTGTCCATGAACCCGCCCGAGGCCACCGGGCAGGTAGCCGAGCAGGTCCCGCATTGGATGCAGGTATTGATCGGATTGCCCTTCGAGGCGTACAGCAAGTGGTTGATTTCCTCGACAAAGGACATCGGGTTTTCCGGCGGCGCCGCGCTGGGGGCGGCGGGTTCCGCTACCGCAGTTGCTGTGCTCATTTGCTTTTGGCCTTTCGCGTTTCGGCAGTCTTGAGCAGGCTCGCCACCTTATCCAGCAGAAGTTTCGGGTCCACCGGCTTTTCGACCAGCTCATCCACCTCCACAAAGCTGGGATGCACCGCCTGGCCGGGGAACAGAAACGCCATCTGCTCGCGGATCCCGGTGATGATCAGCACCGGCAACTTGCGCAATTTCGGGTCTTTCCCCAGCTTGCGGGCGATCATAATCCCCTCCGCGCCGCGCCCCATCATGACGTCCAGCAGCAGCAGATCATAGTTCTTGGTTTTCAAGGCTTGCAGCCCGTCCTTCGGGTTATGGACCACATCCACCGCGTACTTGGCTTTTACCAGAATGGACTTAATGCCCGCCACAAAATCCGGGTCATCATCAATAATCAGGAGTTGTTTAGCTTCGCTCATATTTAAACCTTTATACTGGAGTTGGACTCGATTGGACCACGCCCTGCCCCAACGGCAGGTAAATCGTAAAAGTGCTGCCCTGCCCCGGCTCGCTTTCCACGGTGATGGTGCCCCCGTGGACCTCGGTAATCCGCCGGCTGATGGCCAGCCCCATCCCGCAGCCGGTCGCGCCTTCGGGTTGCGCCTGGCCCCGCGCAAAATCCTGGAAAAGCCGCGGCACATCCTCCTTCGCGATGCCCACGCCCGTGTCCGCGACCGCAATCAGCGCCTCGGCGTTCCGGGTTTCGACCCGCACGCGGATCTTGTGGTTCGGGAAGCTGTATTTGACCGCGTTCCCCAACAGGTTCGTCACCACCTCGGTCAGGCTGCCCGCGTCGCCAATGACGGACGGCATCCCTTCCGCGACCGAGGTTTCGATCTGCAGCCCTTTGCGCGTCGCGTGCGGCTGGGTGTATTCCACCGCCCGGGCCACGATGTCGGCCAGGGCCACCGGCTGGAAGGTCTCCTTCAGCTTGTTGATGTCCACCGAATAGACCCGCAACCACGAATGAATCAGCTTCAGCAAGTCGTCCACCCGCGCCTGCAGGCGGGCAAACCGCTGCTGCTGCTCCTCCGCCAGCTTGTCTTCCAGTTCGGCGGCCAGCGCGTACAAGTTCTGCTGGAGGGCGCCCAGCGGCGATTTGAGTTCATGGGAGACAATGGCGGCAAAGTTCTCCCGCAGCATTTCCTTCTCCCGCCGCAGGGCGGTGGTTTGCTGCACCAGCCGGCTGTGCTCCAGCCCGCGCCGGGCAATCAGGCGCAATTCATCGGGCGTGAACGGTTTGGGCAGAAAATCAAACGCCCCCTTCTTCATGGCCTCGACCGCCGAGCTCACAGTGGCGTAGCCCGTGATCACAATCACCACCATCAGCGGCAGCTTGGCCCGGATGCGCTCCAGCACTTCCAGCCCGGAAAGCCCGGGCATCTTGAGATCCAGAAAAACCAGGTCCGGCTGCAGCTCCTCCAGCCGCTTCAAACCTTCCGCGCCATTGTTGGCCAGCGCGACGCGGCAATCGCGGCTGTCCAGAATCTGCGTGCAGGCATCGAGCACCACTTCCTCGTCGTCAATCACCAGGATGGTATGCTTAAGCGGCACGTGGCAGGTTCTCCTCTTCGTTGCTGACCGGCAAGCAAATTGTGAACGTGGCGCCGCGCCCCTCCTCGCTCTCCACGGTGATGGTGCCCTTGTGCTCCTTGACAATTCCGTAGCTGATGGCCAGCCCGAGGCCCGTCCCATGCCCCACCTCTTTGGTCGAGAAGAACGGGCTGAAGATCCGGTCCAGGTCCGCCTCCTTGATGCCGTGGCCCGTGTCGGCGAACTCCACCTCGACGGCCTGTTCCGCCGGCACGTGCCGGGTGGTGAGCGTCAGCCGCCCCCCGCCATGCATCGCTTCCGCCGCGTTCAGAATCATATTCATAAACACCTGCTGAATTTGCGACGGGTCCATGAAGACCGGCGGCAGATTCGCGCTCAGATGTTGCACAATCCTGATGTTGTGGAACAGCACTTGATTGTCAACCAACGAAATACATTCCTCCAGCACCCGGTTCACGTTCGACTGCCGTTTCTCGGGTTTCCGCTGGCGCGAAAAGTCCAGCAGCCCGCGGATAATATCCCGGCACCGGTCGGCCTGCTTGACGATCTTCTCCAGCGAGGCCCGCGTTCCGTCGTCCGCCGACGCCCGTTCCAGCAGCAAATGCGAATAGGTCACGATGCCGGTCAGCGGATTATTGATCTCATGCGCCACCCCCGCCGCCAATTGCCCGATATGGGCCAGCCGCTCCGACTGCATGATCCGCCGCGTCGTGAATTCCCGCACCTTTTCGTCCCGTTTTTTCAGCGCCGCCGCCATGAAGTTGAACGCGTCCGCCAGCTCCAGCAGCTCGTCATGCGAACGGATCTCAACCCGCGTGTCCAGGTTCCCGTGCGCCACCTGCTCCGCCGCCACCGCCAATTTCTTGATCGAAACCGAAATCTTGCCGGAAATGAAGGACGCCAGGCCCAGCGCGATCAGCGCGCCCACCACCGTCACGGCCAGAAACACCATCACCGCCCGATGCCGCAAATCCACATATTTCTGCTCCAGCAACCCGACATACAGCATCCCGATGATTCTGCCCGTCAGATCCCGAATCGGCTCATACGCCGTGATGTACCAATGATTCACCACAAAAGCCCGCCCAATCCACGGCCGCCCGTGCCGCACCACCTGCTCATAGACATCCTCCGCCACCCGGGTGCCCAGGGCGCGGGTGCCGTCCTCATTTTTCACGTTGGTGGAGATCCGCAGGTCATCCTGGAATATCGTCGCCGTCCCCATGTCTTTGCCCTTGTATTGCAGGTTCTGAAATACGGTCTGTTTGATGCGGTCCACAATCTCACAGTTGCGGTTCAGCAACACCCCCCCATATACAATCCCCAGCACCCGGTGCGACGAATCCAGCACCGGCGCGGCCGCCTTCAACATCATGCCGGACGATTCCTCCGTCGCCGCGCGCGCCCGCGCCTTCGGGGTCTCGATAAACTGGAAATGCGCCTGCTCCGCCAGCGCCGGCGACTCCCGCCGCAGGTTCTCGGCCGAGACAAGGCAGGCCGCCGCCACCGGTTCCGCCCGCTCCATCACCGCGCGCACCAGTTCGTCCTGCGACTGGTCATCGCCCACCACGCTGCCGGAGGTCGCGCGCAGCACCACCCGCCCGTTCCGATCCGTCACCCCCAGCACGTCCAGCTTTTCGCGCTCCCGCGTCCGCACCAGCGCCTCCCACGCCGGCCGCGTGTCGCCCGACAGCAACGAGTTCAGCAGCAGCACCCGGTCCGCCGTAAAGCGCACCACGTCGTTCACCGCCGCCAGTTTGTTCAGGTAGATCTCCCGCGCCGCATTCAAATCCGTATGCACCTTGGCCTGCGCCTCCGCGACGACCCGGTTCCCAATCACCCGCGCCCCCACCAGCCCAAAAACGCCGCTCACCAGCAAAATGATCAGCAGAAAACTCAGCACCAGCTTCGTGGCCATCCGCACCCGGAATAAACAGGATTTCCCGGACGCCGGCCCCCCAGACCGACCCCTGGTCAACCATCCTGCTATGTCCGATATTTTGCTCATACCAGCAATGCACTGACGCTATTGGGTCTCTATGCCACGGCACTTAACGCTAATCCCGTCTGAAGTTCTCAACATGCCTTGCTAAACCCTTTCCATTTTTTGTGCGAAGTTCCAATCCCGCCCCGCGGCCCCCTCATTACAGCGCTTTCCGCCCCTGCCGGCAGGGCCGCTCCCGCCGCCGAAAACCCCTCGCCGGAGCGAGAAAACGCGCGAGACGACGGGTTTTATCCGGCGCAGGAACCGGGAGCTGGCCGAAAAGCGCGGAGGAACGCCCTCTCTCCCCGGCGCGGATTTTCAAGCGCGGGCTAGGAACCGCGGCTTATCCGCGCCACATAGCTGCCGTCCACGCCGTCCACAAACGGCAGCAGCTCGCGCGTCCGCTCCAGCTTGAACCCGGGATGCTGGCGCAAAAACTCCTGCAAGACGCCCGCGTTCTCCTCCGGCTCCAGGCTGCAAGTGCTATAAACCAGCGCGCCGCCGGGCTTCAACCGCGCAGCGGCCTGGCGCAGCAGTTCCCGCTGTTGCGCCTGCAGCCGGTCTATCTCCTCCGGCTGCACCCGCCAGCGCAACTCCACCCGGCGCCGCATCACGCCGGTATTGGAGCACGGCGCATCCAGCAGGATGCGGTCAAACCCGGCAGCGGCGCCGGACGCCTCGAGGTCGGCGGGCGTCTGCGGCTGCACGCAGGAAACGCCCAGGCGCGCGCAGTTCTGGCGGATCAAATCCAGCCGTTCGGGGGAGGTGTCGTGGGCGAACAGGCGCCCTTCGTTGCGCATCGCCTGGGCCAGGGCGGTCAGCTTGCCGCCGGGCGCGGCGCAAAGATCAAGAACGCGCTCGCCGGGTTGCGCCCCCAGTTCGCTCACCGCCAGCAGGGTGCTGGGGTCCTGCACGTAAAACATCCCCTGCTGAAAGCTGGGCAGCCGGCTCAGCGGCGGATGCGCGCGCAGCTCGAAAACCAGGTTTTCCGCCAGCCAATCCCGGCGGACCAGGCCATACTCCACCTCCTCGGCGCGCCACTGGGCAAGAAGCCGGTCCGCGTCGGTCTTCAGCGTGTTGACCCGGGCAAAGACCCTCGGCGGCGTGTTGTTCCAGTCCATCAGCTTTGCCGCCGGCTCCGGCCCCCAACGCTCCCGCCAGCGCGTCACCAGCCATTCCGGATGCGAATACCCAAGATGCGGCTGCCGGGTTTTCAGCTCCGCCAGCAGGCGCCGGGTGGCCTCCTGCTCGCGCAAATAACCGCGCAGGACCGCATTGATGAACCCGGTTTGGGCGTGCAAGCGGCTGGCCCGGGCCAGCGCGACGGTCTCGTGGACGGCCGCATGGGGAGGGATGCGTTCGAGCCAGAAAATCTGGTAAAGCCCCAACCGCAGCAGGGCGCGCAAAGCGGGCTTGAGCTGGCGGGCATCCGTCTTGCGCGCGATCAGCCAATCCAGCGCCGCCTGCCAGCGGACGACACCATAAGCCAGCTCCTGGCAAAGATGACGGTCGGCGGCCGACAACCGCCCTCGGGCCAGCGCCGCGGCCAGCCGATTCTCAATAAAATCTCCCCCGGCCTCCCGCTGCAGAAGGCGCAAAGCTATTTCTCTTGGTTTTTCCGCGCGCACTTCGTTTAATAAATGGATTCTCCTCACCGGAAGCGAGTGTTAAGATATTATATGCGCGAAGAATTCGAAAAAATGGCGGCAGCGGGCAAACTGGAACGGCACCTCATCCCCGCCCTGGTGCAACTCACCGACACCGGCTTCTGCCTGCACCGAAGCTGGGGATTTGGACGCATCAAGACCCTGGACCCCGTCTTTGCGCGCTTCACGATTGATTTCGACAATAAGCCCGACCACTCCATGGACCTGGCCTTCGCCGCCGAATCGCTCAAACCCATCCCCAAAGACCATATCCTCGCCCGGAAAGCCTCGGAACTGGAAAATCTGCGCAAAATGGCCGCCACCCAGCACCTGGAACTCGTCAAACTGGTGCTGACCAGCCTCGATGGCAAAGCCACCGTGGAGCAGATTCAAAAAGCGCTGGTACCCGAAATCGTCACCTCCGATTGGCCCAAATGGTGGGAAACTGCCCGCCGCGAACTCAAAAAGGACGGCCATTTCCACGTGCCCCTCAAAAAATCCGAGCCCATCATCTACGAGGACGAGGAAATCTCGCCGCAACAACGGCTGATGACCGCTTTCCGAACCGCCAAAGGCCTGAAAGCCCACAGTTCCACCGCCCTCGAGGTGATCAAAAATGTGGACGATTTAACCGACCCGGCGGCGGCCGGCGCGGAAATCGTCGCCCTGCTCAACACCGAAATCGCCAGTCACTTGCGCACCCAGCCCGCCGTGGCCCTCGAAGCCATCTTTGTCCGGGACGACGTCCGGGCGGCCATCGGCCTGCAGCCCGCCGCGGAGGAAAGCACCCCCCAGACCGTCTGGACGCAGGCGTCCGAGCCGGGCCTGCTGCTGGAGCAACTCCCCAACGCCCGCCGCCGCCGGGCGCTGGAATCCTTCAAAACCAACTTCCCCGACCGCTGGCTGGACGTGCTGCAACTGGCGCTCAATACCGTCTCGGCCCGAACCTGCGGCGAACTGGCCGGCTTCCTGATTCAAAATAACCACCTCGAAGAACTCAAGGAAACCCTGGCGCGCCTGATCAGCCAGCACAGCGCCAGCAGCGAATTGCTCCTCTGGCTGGCCAAAGAACGCAACGACTCCTTCGCCGACATCCTGGGACCAGAAGTCTTCCGTGCCATGCTCACCGCCCTGGAGCGCGACCAGTTCAACGAACGGCGCTCCAACCGGCTGCGGGACTTCATCGTGGACGACCCCAGCCTCCTCCTGGAGCTCATCAGCTCGGCGGACTTCGAAGTCATCAAGGACCTCACCCGGGCGCTGCAGCTTTCCCCCTCGTTTGACGACATGGACAAACGGTCGCTGCTGGCGCGCATCGTCAAAAGCTACCCCACGATGCAATCCCTGATCTCCGGCGAACCAACCCGGCAGGAATCCACACTGGTGGTCTCCTGGGAAAGCCTCGAACGGCGCAAACACGAATATCACGAACTGGTCCAAAAGAAGATCCCCGCCAATTCCCGGGAAATCGCCATCGCCCGCAGCTACGGCGACCTCAGCGAAAACCACGAATACAAAGCCGCCAAGGAAATGCAGAAACTCCTCCTGCGGCGCAAAGCCGACCTGGAAGCGGAACTGGTGCGCGCGCGCGGCACCGACTTCGCTGGCGTGCGCACGGACGTCGCCGGAGCCGGCACCGTGGTATATGCAACCGACCTGGCCACCAACCAGTCGGAACGCTTTACCATTCTCGGCGCCTGGGACTCTGACCCGGAAAGGAATATCGTCAGCTACCTCTCCCCCGTGGCCCAGGCGTTGATCGGGCACAAAGTCGGCGACGAAGTCGAATTCGAAGTCCACCAGGTCGCCCACCGCCACCGCCTCGACGCTATTGAACCTTACAAAACCGAAGAACCCTCTCCGGCATAACGTCACGACTGTCGCTCGAAGCAAACGGAAATAAACCGTTAGTCATTCGGTAGTAGCTACTTAAATAGATTCTTCCCCTGGGCAGGCCTTTGCCCAAAGAATCCTTTTCCCGGCCGGTGCCCTGCTCCGCACACATCGGCCTTGGATCATTAACTATCTGATTTGACAAGGCTTCAGGCCCGCCTTGCAACCAGTGAAACGAGGGCGCAAGATTGGACAATACCACGTCAACGTTTCCGATAAGGCATTCGCGAAGCCAAAAGCCATACAAACGCCCTTCCGCCCTTGAAAAACCCACTTCCGCCAGCCTCAGGTTTATAACTAATTGCTTTTACTGAACTTATTACTCGCCACCCCGCCCTTTCTCATCGTTTCGACCTTTCCAGGCATCCGCAGCCATAACCCAGATGCCTTAGCTTTACCTTATCTTTAAACCGTGTACAAGGGGTGTACAAGGGATGCCCATCGGGTGTACTAGCTAAAATCCTATGAACTTCCGGTGAGCATCCCTTGTACACCCCTTGTACACGGCTTAAAGGCAGGGTAAATCAAAGGGATCTTCAAGGTGCGCCAAAGCCGGCATGATTCGGGTTTTGCCTCTATTTTACCCCCTTTTATGCCTGATCTATTGATTTTACCAGCGAAAGACCTGGGATCCAGCAGCCGTGCCCTTGAATTGGCCAGAGCATGTTAAATAATACTGTAGTTTCGAGGCAAAACCCTTCGCGGCAAGAAAAAGGCCGGAATCCTGCGAACAAGACTCCGGCCTTAGCCAAGAATTGGAAACGGGGCTCGCTGCCCTCAACGACTAGCAGTGCATCACTGTCCCTCCAGTTCGGCAACCAGCCTGGGCAGAAGAGTCTCCCTGGAAAACATGGAGCTGATTTTGGGCGGCTGGCGGACTAGCGCGGCGGATTCCCGACGAACCCTCAGGATCTGTTCCACTACTCTTTCCACGTCGCCGTGGTGCGCCGCGGCGCAAGTATAGTGGCCGTCCAGCGTGTCCAGGATTTCCGAAATGTGGCTGGGCGAAGGACCAATATACAGCACTGGCGCGCCTACGCTTAAAGCATTGTAGATCTTGCAAGGATGCACCAAGCCCACGAAGTCGTTGCCCATTACAACCACGTGGAGGTCTGCGGCGGACAGGGACCCCGCTAGCTGGTCTAGCGGCTGGTAGGGCAGGCAAATTATGTTGGAAAGGGTGCGGTCCGTTTTCTGCTTTTCCTGGATCTTTCTCCACTCGCTCCCGCCGCCGATGAAGCAGAAAGTCACGTCGGGGTTGGACGCAAGCTGCCGAGCCGCCGCGAGTAGTGTATCGAGCGGATGCACCGGGCTGTGGTTGCCCGAATACATGACCACGAATTTGCCGTCCAGGCCGTGCGCCTTGCGGAATCGTTCCCGGCCCTCGGCATCGAATGTCACCTCCGTGTCGTGGGACCAGGGCGGAATGACGAGCACCTTCGCCGGCGCGATGCCCTTGGCAACGATGCGCTCGCGCATGAACCGGTCGAGCGCGAGGATTTTACGGGCCTGCCGCAGACTGAAGCGCGAAATCCAGTCCAGCACCCTCGCGACGGGTGAGTGGGGGCGAAGCCACCCGGCAGCGATGGCCTCGTCGGGATTGAAATCCATGACCCAGTAAAAGAAGCGGCTGCGGCGGAGCCTGGCCAACCCGGCGCCCAGGAAAGAAATCAACGGCGGCGAGGTCAGGGTCACCACCACCTCCGGGCGGGGCAACCGCGCGAGCCGCAAAGAGGCGAGTGCCAGGAAACTGGCAAAATCCGCGGCCCGCCGCCATTTGGCGCCTTTGCCAAATCCGGTGGTTCCGACGCGATACACGCGGATCCCGCGCCACATCTCCTCTTTGGGAAACTGCGTTCGAGGTTGATCGTAGGCGCGCCGGCTGGTGACTACGGTTACTTGGTGGCCGCGCTCGACGAGGCGCAGGGCCACGTCGGTCAAGTACTGCCCGGTTGCCATGACGTCCGGGTGAAAGGTCTGGTTCAGGAGGAGGAAGGTCACAAAAGGATGCTCAGGCGCCGGGACGCCGGATAGATCCGGAGGCGGGGGCGGCGTCAGTGGTCAGCGATGAGCCTTCAATGAAATGAGGGCCTGCGCGACAGGTTGAATAGAATGGCGCACAGGATCAGGAAGAGGAAGACGATCGAATGCATCTGGAATGGAAAATCAAAACGCGCATGGATGAGGCACCCGCCCAGCGCCAGCCATAACAACATGACAAAGCGCCTCCCGCTGTAGATGCCTCCGCCGCCAAACCAACGCAGCAGCACCGTCGCAAAAGCCAGGGCAATCAACGCACTGCCAACCCAGCCGAACGTGATGCGCGTTTCCAGCCAGTCGTTGTGCAGTTGCGCCCACCAATTGGCCTCGGGGGAAATGCGGTAGAGCTTTGAGACGTTCTCGAAGGAGCCCGGGCCGGTGCCGAAAACGGGATAATCCGCCGCGATAGGCCGGGCTCTGTCGTAGTCGCGTTCCCGCTGCTGGAAGCCCTCGCTCAGCCTGGCCATTCGCGGCTTCAGCGCTTTCCATCCCAGCGAGTACCCCAGGGCCAGCGCGCCGACGAAGAAAAGCGCCAGAACGCCCAATGTAGTTGCGCGCGTTCTCCCGGCTGCCTGGCCGGACGCGGGAAGAACGAAATGCGCGGCGGCCAGGAGGAGTCCGACCAAGCCGAGCAGCCCAAGTGTTATCAGCGTGCCGCCGCGACTGGTGGAAATGATCGGGCATGCGGCCATGATGCCGCAGCAAAGGAGCACCACATAGTGGTCGTGGCGCCCAAATCCGCGCGACCGATGCAGCATCCACCAGAATCCGAGGCAGACCGGCCAAAGCAGGTTGAAGTATTGCGAGGCGTTCGCGTAGTAGGCGTACGGGCCAAACTGAGTGTCCGCCGTCTTGTGGATGTTTGGCCGAACAAGAAATAACAGCTCGCCGGATCCATGGAGCCGTTGAATGATTCCTTCCACGCCAAGCAGCCCGCCATTGATCGTCAGCAACCACAAGAGGCGGCGCAACCGGGCAGGAAGGAACTCTGCCTGGGCCACCCCGCCCGGCCCATTCGCCCGGCGCGCAGGCCGTTGTTCGGCCGCGGACTTTCCCAACAACCAATCGCGGATGGCCCAAAACGAGAGCGCCAATCCGAGGTAGCTCCAGAACGCAAACCAGGTCGCGCCCCGGTCGAAGCTATGGGGAAGCCAGGGGACATACTGGCGCCGGTAGGTGAAAGCGAGCGTTTCCGGATTATAGGCAGCACGCGCGTTTAGGGCGCTGATCAGGCAATAACCCAGAATCGCCGCTGTCAGCAGCGCGAGGATTCCGGTGAGTCTGGCGGGGGTGAGCAGTCCGCGGGCGGCACCAGCGCCCGGTGGCTCTGCCCCGCCGTCGGCCCAGCGCGGCGGCCGGTAGCCCTTGAGATGGCGTATGGCTAATTTGACGGCTAACAATGCCCCCAGGCAGTAGCCTGCGCTGTTCATGATCCAGATGGACCAGGGCTCGCTGGTGCCAAAAGCCCAGGGGCTGAAAATGACCATGGGGTAGATCAGACACTCGGTCAGAACTTCGCAGGCCTGATAAATCTGCACGTCCCGGGCGCGCAATGGGTGGCTCTTGTGGGCCAAACACGGGGCGCTTGTCGTGTTGGGAATCCTGTGCCCCATCAGTTTTGGCATTTGAGATTCGTGCTATCCGGGACTGCCTTAATCGGCTCGCGGGCGTCTCAAATCGGGCAGCGGGCGATTCAATGCTTTGGCGCAGGAGCTTCCACTCGGATCAGCTTCCCCAGTTCCTGGGCCAGAGCGGCTTTGGCTGCTTCAGGCCGGTCATACCCGGTGACCGCGAGTTCGAGAAAACGCTGGCCGTAGTTCCGGCTCCCGTCCAGGGCTGCGGCCACACGGCTCCCGAAGTCCTTCCGCCGATTGGCCAGCTTGGCGCTTCCGGTCGGGTCCTCGTAGATCCCATAAAAGACGTGAAGCAACCGGCCTTCGGCGCTGAACATGTAGTGCTGCATGACGACTTCGAGGCCCGCAATGGGAACCGTGATAATTCCCAGATCCGCCTTCAGGCTCATTCCCACAGCGGGGAGACACTTCTCCGGCCCGTGCGTCTTTGCCATTTGAATGGCCACCCGCTTCTGCAAAGAATGGGCGGGAAACCAACGAAAGTAGTAGAGTTCCCAGGGATTACCGTGGTCATCCACCCACTGGACATGCTTGTCTTCATCGGAACGGAATTGGCCGAGAATCTCGGGTGGGATCTTCACCTCGCTGTAATTGGCGCTCGGGGCCGGGGGACGCACCGACCATTCTACGCTGGCAGCCATCGAAGATTCGTGAGAACGATACCAAAACTCGGTGCCGACTTCGACGACAAGAAGCCAGGCGAGGAGGGACAACGAGACAACGGGACCACGGACCACGGGAATACTGGCCATTGGCCTTGCCGCTCCGGTTTCGGCTGTCAGCATTTCAGATTTCAGGTGTTCGGTGTCCCCCCTGAGCCGCCAAGCCAGGAGCCAGACAGAGAGAAAACAGGCAACGAGAATGGTGATGCTGGCGGGATCGTGCCAGGAGGAGACTGCCGCGACCCCCTTTACGAAGGCGACGCCAGTCAACAGGAGCGTGCGCCCTACGTTAAAGGCGAAGGCCAGGACGAAGCCCAGCAGAACCACTCCAAACCTGCGGACCGGGGCAAGGCGGTAGAGTTCCCCCAGGAACAGGGAGATCATCAGCGTGGCCTGGAAGGATCGGATGCCGCTGCATGCCTCGTCAACACCCACCATTCCGGCGCCGATCTCAATGACGTTGCCATGCTGAACGGCTGGGATTCCGAAGAGGCCAAGCAATTCGATCGTCGTCGCAACATTCAGCCGCATCAGAGACTGGATCAGGAAGTTTTCCACGCCGGAGGGCCAGGGGACGGCCACGAGGAAGAAGCAGATGGGGAAGACGAGCCCACGGGACCACGAGACCTCGGGGCCACGGGAACGGAGCACGAGCAGCGTGAGACTGATAACAATGAGGGTCCAAAGGAGGCTGGTAAGACGCCAGATCGGGTTGGCCTCGTGCAGGAAGCGTGTGGGCGCGTAGAGCAGCGCACAGACCAGCAGGCCCCACCAGATCAGCGAGCGGCCACCTCCCGGATTCCCCCCGGCATAATCCAGTCCCCCGGCCGCTGTTTGTAGTCCATAGCCTCGCAGCCCGGCAGCCCCATCGCCCGGTAATCCTTTCTCTACTTTCTGCTTTCTGCTTTCTGCTTTTCGCCAAAGCAGATAAAGGCACAGAAACGGCACCGCCCAGCCGTAGTGGTATTGCTCATAAACAGACCACTGTGCGCCAAGCCAGTAGATGAGAACCAGCCAATAGGCGGCGAGGGGAAGGAGATAGAGGAGGGAAGGGGCCACGGCCTACGGTGCCACGCTAAGGGCTGGGCAGATAAACCGCTGAGAAGCCGAAATCAGGCGCCTTGCCTCTTCGCCCGCCTCGTGCAGCGCCCGAAGTTGCCGAAACAAATCATGCACCACCCTCGCAGGTCAGCGTAATCCAACCGAACGATTGGCTCCCGCTCAAGGTAGCACACAATGCGAGAGTTCCCAAGCAAGGCCTTCATTGGGAAGTTGCGACTCAGCGATTGGAAGCCGGCCCCCGTGCTTCCACGAAACGGGACAACGCAAGGCAGAAACACAAGGGCAAAGAATGGCGGGCTGACGAAAAAGCTGAACGCTGAATGCCATATCAAAAGTCAGAGATCAGAGTTGGGCGTCTTGACGGTGCGGTCGCGGCGGGCTTTGGCGGGCGATCCTACGCAGACTTTCCACGCCGGCAGGTCCGAGAACACGCTCGAACGCGCCCCGACCACGGTGCCCTCGGCGATCGTCACCCCCGGCCCGACAAACACATCCGCGCACAACCACACTTGGTCCCTGATGACGATCGGCCGCGCAATGAGCCGGAAATCGGGCGACTCAAAGTCATGTGTGGCCGCGCACAAATAGCAGTATTGTGAGATGGTTGACTGCGCCCCGATCTCGATCGGTGCGACGCAGTAACAGTCCACGTCAGGCCCCAGCACTGCATACTCCCCGAGCGTGAGATTCCAGGGCCCCCAAACCCTGGTGCTGGGATAGATGCGCACCCCGCGGCCAACAGTAGCCCCGAACAGCCGGAGCAGAAGCCGTCGCCACCCATGCATGAGCCGAGGCGAGGGGCGGAACAGCAGCAACCACACGAGGTTCCAAAGGCCGCGCATGGCCAGATGCGATGCTCGGAAGGGGGAAGGACGGTTACTGCGGACGGTATAGTTAGAGCGCATGATGAGATTCCAATCGGAGGCTGAAAGCCCGTAAAGAGAGCGGATGCCGATGGATTCCTGCGGGATCTACGCTCTGACTCTGCATGACGGGGGAGAAAACAAAGACCGCTCGGTTCGCCTCCGTCCCCCACTCAGCCCGGAGCGGTCTGGTCAGTGCCCTGGCGCGCCCGCAGCGACGCGTTTACCCCGGGCCTGAGGTGCAGGCAGGGGGAGGCATGTTACAAATGCCTCCAGATCAATATTGGCTGTGCCTCTGCCACCCGCGCACGAACTTTCTGTCAGGAACGAGTATTCGAGCGGCGGCGAGATGAGACCAACTGGAGCAGGGGGAGTGCGCTAATCATCCCGAACACACGGAGGACGAGGAATTTCATTCATCAACCAGCGGTAAACCTGAATCAAATCGGCGCCGGCTTGCTGTGGGCTGAACCGTGCCGCCAGGCCCGCGGCCCGTTTTCCCATCTCCTGCCGCTGGGTCTCGGACATGGCCAAAGCCTCGCGCAGGGCTTCGGCCAACGGCTCGACGCGCGGCGCCACCCACCAACCCGCTCCCGCGCGCCGTAACTCTTCCCACGGGGTGCCGGTGGTGGTAATAACGGGGACGGCGCATGACATGGCTTCCACAATAGCATTACCGAAATTCTCAAAATCGCTGGGCATCACGAACAAGTCCGCCGCCGCCAGTGCACCCCACTTCTGCTTTTCATCGAGTTCGCCAGGGAAAACCACGCTGTCCCGGCATCCACACTCTGCGACCAGCGATTCGATTTCCTCACGGTGCCCTCCTTCATCGGGCCCGGCCAGGATCAGTTGCCAGGTCTCATGGGTTGGACCACTGCTCCACTGACCTCTCACCGCGAACCTCTGCACCTCCGCCCATGCCTGGACGAGCCGCGCCAGACCTTTTACCGGATGCAGCCGTCCAAGGAACAGGACGGTGCGTCGGTTTGGGCTCTTGGACCACGGAGCAGAGACGACCGAACCACCGACGGGCGGCGGAGCGATCGGGTTGGGGATGACCGCGACAGGGTTGCGCAGGCCGAAGGCGCGGATTTGCCGGTATTCCTGGTCGGATTTGGCGTGCAGACATTGTGCGGCGCGCAACGCCCGATCCTGGAACCAAATCCGGACCGGCACTTTCTTCCACCCATGATGGCGCAACGCCCCAGGCATGAGCATGCCACACGGCGCCAGCAAATGCGGCACTCGGCGTGTCCTGGCGAGGTATCCTGCCAGCCGGTGGGCGTCAGTCCATAACCCGTGGGAATGGATGAGATTGATCTCGGCCGTATGCGCCTGCCGCCACAAGGCGGGACTGCGGCGAAAGCCGCCCCAGCCTGCCGCCGGTTCCTGCACGTGCCTGACCTTGGAATCCAGCGGAAACGATTCACCGTCCGTGTCCCGCTTCGTGCTGTAAACCATGACCGAAAAACCGGCATCGGCCAGGAGACCGACGTAAGCCGCCATTCCGAGCACGGGCCCCCCCATAGCCGTGCCTGTGTAGGGAATGAAATGAGCGATGTGGGGCAAGAGGACTATTAGAGGAAAAGCTGAAACGCTGAAACCTGAAAGCTGAAATCAAGGTCTGCGTTTGGTTGCCATGGACGTGAAACTCGCAGGCAGTTCAACGGTTTCGCACAACAATTGATCGAGGGCTCCACCTTGGATGCCTCACCCATCACGCAACAATTCCAACCATAGTTACGACTCATGGCCTCTTGCAGCAGCCCGTCCAGCTTTGAGCAGAATTCCGAATTGGAGTGCGCTCGTGACACTTCCCGAACCTGAACTGCGACCGAAGTTCCTGAACGCAGCTTTGCTTTCCCAACACCCGCGCTTCCTCTGTTCCTTCGGCAGCTTTACATAGCCCCGGATCGTCACCGTTGTATATGCCTTGATTCGGCTCCGAGCTCTTCACTCGGGCTTACATGCCAACATTTTCGCGTTTCAGCAGTTTTCACCTCCCAACCGCGCCTTGATGGCCTACTGGTTGTCACAGGCCGTCCGGCCAACTCCGCACGCACGGCGGGCAGGCACATGGCGGCAACGCACGCCACAATCGCAGCCTTCACGATGTAGTTGAGCACCGCGCCAATGTCGGTTTCAGCTTTCAGCGCCCAGTGGCCGACGTAAACCAGGATGGCCCACCATATTGGCGATGCGTGAGCACGTCGAGCCACCCAGCGAAAGCCCAGTCCCAGGGCGAGCGCGTAGAGGCCGCAGCCCAGGATGCCGCCCCAATACCCGAAGTTGGCATACAGTTCGCCACCAAAACCCAAGTTCATGCTCGTGCCCTCTGTCAAAGTATAGCCGGCGAAGCACTGCATAAATTCTCTGCCACCAGCGAACTGCTTGTTAGGCGCCAAGATCCGTGGTAACATTGCGGCCTCAAAAGCCGAAATGATAGTTCTGCCTCGCGCGTACGGCTCTACGGATGGAACGTGGTGCAATATGCGGTCAATAATCCAGCCTTGATTGAACCGCACAATCATCTCCCCCACTGAGTCGTCTGAGTAGCCGCCAGTCAAAGCCTTGGTTGTGCTTTGGACCAGACACAATCCTCCCAGCAGCGGACTATTCCATTTGGTTAGCGGGATGTCCTCGCCAAAAACCGTCGCCCGCGCACTGCCTTGTCGGAACTGCCACTTGGCGTCGTGGAGAAAGAATACCCCTGCGCAGAGTAACACCAGCCACGTCAGGAATACGGGCATTCTCGGGCGCCGCACGAACAAGTAAGTCACAAAAAAACCAAGGGTCCACAAGACCAATTCGTGGAACATGGTCGCTTCGACGGCCAGGATGATCTCGGAAACGAACAGGAGCGCGATGCGCCACCGCCAACCTGGTGCTCCGAGGAGCATCAGGCCGATGGCAGCCAAAAACCTCAAGTTGGCGAGCAACAAGATCAGGAAGGAGAGCCCACCGAGTTGTGCGGAACCGAATGCGAGCTTGAGCGCAATTCCTCCCCACAACAGGCAATCCAACTCGCGAACCAGCACAGGCGCGCGCCGGCCTTCGGAGATGGGGCACCCGGACGGCCGCAACCCAAAACAGCTTGCGATCCAGCCCAGCGTGATCGCCAGCAATGCCGGGCCCGCATAGGAGAAATAATGGGCAAAGTCCTCGATTAAATACACGGGATTATTGGCCGGATAGTAGTAGGCTCCCCAGGGAGCGATGCCATATTGGGCCAGGCAAACGATGACCGCCAGGTGCGGCAGGGCGACCACGCTTCCACAGGAATAACCCATATGCAACACCGTCATGGCCAGCAAGGCCGCGACCAAGCCAGCCCAGGGCGAGAAGTCGTGCCACAGAGGCGTGCTGGCCAAGGCGGCAATAGCCCCGGCAGCGAGCACCACCAGCCATTGCATGCCTGACACCACGGTGGCGGGCCCGGCTTCGGCAGAAACCGCCGAGGCCGACGCGCTTCGCCCCGAAGCTGCGCCGTGGCCTCTGCCATGAACCCGGGGTCGCCGAACTGCAGACTTGGACGCCTCGATTTGCGAGTTTGGCGGCGAGGTTACCGGCAGCTCTCCATGCATATCATTCATAAAGAACCCGGGCTTTCACATATTTTATGGCTGTGTCGATGATCGGCCCCGCCAGTCGAAACCGGTTCCCTTGCCATGGCTTCGCGGAACATCTAAAAGCCAACATCGAACATCCAGCATCCAATGATTGAGCCAGGTTCGGTTTTAGCCGTAAGTCCAGCAACGCTCACGAACAGGAGTTTTCAGGCGTTCCTCATGAACAGTGAGGATTTCGCGGGCCGCTGGCAGGTAGGTGTAGCCGCCTGCGAGGCAGCGGCGATGGCCTGCAGTGGCCACCTTCAAGCGTTCATCGGCGTGGTGCAGGAACCAGCGAGCTTTTTCCGCCAAGTCGTCTGGAGAGTTGAAGACCCCGCTTTCACTTCCCGGTGCAAAATAGTGCTCCAGCTCGGCCGTATGCTCATGAAGCATGAATCCGCCGGCCGCAGGGATCTGCCAGGTTCGGGCGGTGACCTGATCGCCAATGCTAGTCCCGCCACCTGCTTCGCTCAGCAGCGCCAAATTGATGCGCGATAAGCAGTAGATGGCCGCTAGTTCATCGCCATACGCGCCCCGACCCTGCCACCGCTTCCGGACCAGCGCACCCGCCCGGGCCCAGCCAGGTCCCCAGACGCGCAAATCAATCCCAGCGCACCGCTCGAGCAAGGCTCGAAGCGTCTGTTCTTTCTTGGGGGACCAGCAGCCGACGAAGGAGACATCGCATTCATAGGCGGCCTGTGTTTTCCCGGACAGATGGATGGTCCGATGCACGTCCGGATCAAAGCCATGCGATACGAGGCGCAAGTCCTTGAGCCGCCCACGCAGGGCGGCATCTGCCTGGTGGAAGGACTTGGTCGTAAAGACACAGTCGTAAAGTGGCAGGCAATCCCAGATGTCTCGGCCATGATCCAGAAAACTGACATCCGGATAGAAGAAATAAGCCGGCAGCCCGGACGCGGAGAATCGCTTGACTGTGCCCGGCTGAAGAAACTTGCCTTTGAACACGAGCAGAAAATCAATCGCCCGGTTGTTTAGATGCCGGAGGATGGTCCGGTTGTATTCGCGCGCCAGCAATGGCCCCAAGGCTCGGCGGAGAATGCGCAGGGGCAGTGACGACCATTGGGAGGGTATGAAATCCTCGTAGTTGATCTCGATCACCGCGTGGCCGAGCTGCCGAAAGCCCACGGCCAGAGCCCGGGCGTCCGAACCCCACCAATCGGCGCCGAGAAAGAGGATCAGATAGTTTCTGGACACGGAGCTCGCCAAAGAATGCCGGACGGGGCTCATGGACGGGAACCAAGCCCCAGCCACTGGACCGAGACCGGCGCGCCGTTGGCGGCGCGTCGCATCAGGTCACCAATCACGTTCAGATAGCTTGAGAAGTCCAGGGAGTGAAGCATTCGGGTGCCGGCGGTCTGGAAGCCGTTTCGCACCGTGTCGTAGTTGGACGCGATTGACTGCAGGCACTGGATGAATGCGCCGACGTCCCCTGCAGGAAAACGAACGCCAGCGTTAAAGTGGCGGGCCAGCTCGCCCAGGCCGCCTGCATCCGCGAGGATTACAGGCACCTGAGCTTCTGCGGCTTCGCAGAATATGCGTCCGAAGGGTTCGGCGAAGCTGGGGATGGCCAGCAGGTGGGTCGCGGCGAATTCTGCGGCAACATCGTCGCGGTAGCCCCGGAACTCGATCCATTCCGTTAGCCTGTGCCGCTTGACCAGAGTTTTGATACGCAAGCCCTCTGCCGGAGTCGCGGCGTCGCCAACAAAGCGGAAATGAAAACGACGCAGGTTTGCCTGCTTCAGCAGCCGGGCAGCCTCAACAATGAAGTAATGCCCCTTTCCTTCACATACCCTGCCCAACACGGTAACCTCAAGCAAACCGTGGCACGGGCTCGGGAGAGGAAGGGGGCGGCGGAGGCCTTTGGGCTTGTAACCTAAGTAGACGGTCGAGCGCCGGCCTACGGGCACAGTGCAATGGTCGGCGATGAATTGCGAATTGCAGACGAAGGTCGAGACAAGATGGTGTTGGGCTGTGAGGCGGCTTACCCAACGGGCGTCCTCGAGCGTCTGTACTTGGCAGAGAACTGGAATGCGGAGCTGGCGGGCGATGGCGGCAGCAGGGCGCAAGATGCCGCCTTGATTGACATAAACGAGTGCCGGCCTATGGCGGAACCAGTGCCGTGCCAAACGAGCGTAACCGAGCAGCCTCTTCCAGCGAGACCGCTTTGCAGTAGTGGCGCCAAGCAGCTCCCGGCAGGTGACGCCACTTCGGCGCAAGTGCGCGGCCAACGGGGCGGCGCGAGGCAGGACGGCCTCGATCTGAAACGCGCCAGGGTCAAGGGCCCCGAGGATTTCCAGCAGGGCGAGCTCGGAGCCGTAGAGAAGTCCAGACGGCTCCAAGACGCTGACTGGAGTAGGGAGCGGCACGCTCATTCCCGACGGGTGGAGTCGGCCACGGCGGTTTTGATCCATCCCAAGACAGGCTCGAACTGGCGCTCGTAGTGGAATTGATCGAGGTGCAAGCTCCGTGAGTTCCGGGCCATGTCCTGCCGCACAGTATGGCTATTCAGCAAGGCGCAGACGTCCCGGCCGATGGCCTCGGGAGAACGCGCATCCACACAGCGGCCGCAGCCGCCTTTCTCGACAATGTCCGCGACACCCGGGCCAGTATTCGTTATCTGCGCGAGGCCAAGGGCCATGTATTCGAACCGCTTATTGATTGCGCCGGCGGAGTAGAGCCAATTGCGGGTCGTGGGTTGGATTAGAGCTATGCCGATGTCGGCCCCCGCCGCCAAAGCCAGCGCTTCGCGATGAGGCCGGCAACCAAGAAACAAGAGACGGTCCGCCGTCCCGACCTCCGCAGCAACCTGGTGAAGGCGTTGCTTAATGTCGGCGGAGCAGGGACCGATGAGAACAAATAGGCTTTGGGCCGGCCACCAAAGCATGGACGCTGCGGCCTCCAGCACTCCCTGATCCCATCCGACGCTTCCCAGATAGCAGACTGTCTTCCATCCGCTCTTGCCTTGTTCCGCCAATAGTTCTCCGAGCGGAGATGGCGGAACAGTGTCCATCCTCATTGGGCAGTTCATCACGACGGTGGGCAGCTTCACCAAACGGACGTCCTGCTGATAACATTGAGCGCGCCAGGCGTCGGAGAACACAACCAGGTCGGCCTCGCGGCTGAAGCGAGCGGCTCGGGCACGCCCCAGCCTCGGTCCCAATCCTTCGCCCGCTTCCGGATCCGGCAACTCATGGAAGTGGTACACGGTCCGGTGCCTGACCGCCTTGGGTTTGACAAAGACGCCAGCCAGGATGTCGTAAGCGAGTACGACTCGAGGGCAATAAACCTGAATTCGTGAGTGAACGGCGCGAGCAAACTTCAACCAGTTGGCCCACCGCCGAACGAACGATGGCAACGGCTCGGTTTTCGAATTCCAGGCCCGATGTACCTGCCAGCGCCGGACGGAGGGATGAAGTGCCGCCTCCGGAGAGTCTCCGCTCAACTCAAGGACGCCTACCCGCAGTCCCGCCTTCGCCAGAAGCGCTACCTGATTGAGGCTCGGCGGGTAATTCTCAAGCGGGGCTCGGAGGATGGTGAGGACGTCCATTCAAAAAGCTGGGCCAGAAGACCACGAAACCACGGACTACGAGACTATGCGACTCCTAAACAGAGCGGAAACCGGGAAGGTGTAAAACTACAATCAGGCTGCAGAGTTCTCTTTGAGCTGGGCCAAGAGATTCCGCAGGCGAGTCGCAACGACTTCCGCCGAACTGACGCGGCCAAAAAGGTCAAGAGCGGTCCTGCAACGCTGTTCGTAGTCGTGTGGCGACTCACGGAGGATTCTTAGCATGGCGCCCGCTAGTGAGGACACATCCCTGGGAGGAACGAGAATGGCGGCCTTCGAACCGTTGAGAAGCTCCGGTATACTGCCTACCGTGGTGGCAATGACTGGGACGCCGTGCTGCGCCGCTTCCAGCAGGACCAAGGGATAGCCCTCATGGTAGGAGGGCAAGACCAGACAACGCGATCGCGACAGAACGTCCATGGCCTCGATCCGAGTTGAGAAGAAACGGAGCGTCACGTTTTGCGATACGCCCAGTTCGCGCGCCAGCGTTTCAAACGGCTTTTCATCACCTGCCCCGCAGATTAGGACGTTCACGGCCGGGTACTCCCCGGCTACGATAGCTGTCGCCTTGATCAACTCACTCAGCCCCTTTTCGCTGTCCCGCCGCCCAAGGAAGATGAAGTCGGCCGCGAACCCGTTGTCGCGCAGTCCCATGGTCCCGCTGTCCCATTTCTGCTTTCTGCTTTCTGCTTTCTGCTTTTCGGACTCGTCTTCCACCCAGAAAGGCAATCGCAAGATGGGACCTTGGTACCCGTAGGTCCGGCGGATGTGTTGATCAATGGCCTTGGAAGGAGAAAGCAGGCCGCGGCAACGGGAGAGCAACCGGGCGGCTTCCCGGTCAACGAACTTGTTGCCCGGATTGGCGTTGGTTAGTTCCCAGATGAGAAGTTGGTTCGCGCTGGCACTCTTTAGGAGATATCTAGCCAGCAGCGTCACACCTGCCACGAAGACCAGGTTGGGTTGCTCGCGGCGAATGCGGCGACTTGCCTGCCAGGCAAGACACTGCCCCGGCCAATCCCTTCGGCAGCCTTTCAGCAGCCATGGCCGCACTACTTCAAATTGATCGGTGGATTCCTGTCCCGCCCATGACTCGTGTCGGGCGAAGCAGGTCACTTTCAGTCCCAGCCGTGCCAGTTCCCGGCAGAGCAACCAGGTCGCCAGGTAAGCCCCCGCCTTTCGCCCCAGAACGTCGCTGACGACAAACGCAGTCATCAAAACAAGACCTTAAATCAGGAAGCTGAAATCAGAGTCCAGAGAGCAGGGTAGCACGCTGAAACCTGAAATGCTGAAAGGGGACTACGGACTGCTGACTACTGGGCCACTGACCCCGGGACTGCTGCGGCGCGGGACAAAGCAGTGCTTGACGCGCTGGAGCCGGGAGATCAGGCAGTTTCTCCAGCTCCGTGACTTGAACACGATCCATTCCTGTTCATCGTGCCCTGTCGCGAGCGGTTCCTTGTATTCGTCGCCGCCCGGCATGAACTGGAATTCTTTCAGCGCCGGATTATTGAGGCAGTGGCGAATAACGGAAACAATGGTAACGAATCCTGGCTTCGCCCCCGGGCAGGCAGCGTAGTTCAACCCGGACTGATAGAAATAGACTTTCCCGTCGTGGACGAAGTTATATAGCAGGCCGACGGTCGGGCCCGCCGCGACGCGAACCAACTGGATTGCGCCTGCGGCGAACGTCCGCCGAACCAGGGTGCGGTGAAAGGAGACAAACCGCCTGGATGCGAAAGCGGTTCGTTCGCCCCGATGAGTCCAGGTCTGCCGACTCAACTCAGCGAGCTCATCGAGCATCAGCAGGGCCTCCTCCGCTGTTTGCGCCTGGACGACCGTAGTTGGACCATAGTCCTTGAAGAATCGCCGGATCCGCGTCCGCGTCTTCGTCCGAAGCACGCTTTCGTACGGTTGCTGCGAATCCCTGAGCTGGGCAAGGTCCAGGAAGTAGTTCTTCCGGATGATTCTCTCTTCAACGGCATCCGCGAACAAGCCCCGCAGCGCGTCGAGCGGCAGACCCTGACAGAAGCCATCGAGGACACATTCATCCCATGGCTGACGGCGGATGTAATCGTGGAGCGCCCGGCATACGCGCTTCTCCCAGCCCGCCAGGCAAAGGAGGTTGTTAAACTCGATGTAAGGGCTGTCGCCGGGGTCTTCCCCGCTGGTGTTGAGGAAGAGGCGTCGGAGCCGGAACGGGCCATGTCGGCGGAACCGGCGCACCACGAGACAGGCGGCGACAGCGACGGTGCCGGCACGGACTATGACAATCTCAACCGGCATCACCGCCGCAAAGGTCGTCAGCCATGATTCCACCCACGCCTGCGAAACGAAGAACGTGGCGTAAGGGGAGTCACGCTCCAACTGCTTCCAAACACTCGCCACCTCGGGCCACGCTGCCGCTGGCCGGGAAACGATGGAAAGATCCTTGGCGGCCTCCTGCTTGCCAGGATTGGCTTGGACTGCTGGATATCTCACCGTGTTGCCTCTTGCTGGGGCGTCAGTTGACCAAGACGCAAATCACCGGGGATTTTGCCCACGCGGCTGGCTAATGACGAGTTCACGCCGGCCCCCGTTTCACTCGGCCCTTGATCGTCTGGACGGCCTTATCCCATTGCGCGGCGAAGCCGGTTACCTGCGCGGCGATTTCTGGCACCTGAGTTTCACTGACGAAAAGGCGCGGAATGGCCAGCGGATCTTCGCCAGCCCTGGCCACGCCGACACGGCAGGTTACCGCCGTCTGGTGGCCGGCAGCGGCGAGCATTTGCCTTGTGCGCTGGTTGTAATCGCCAGCTTCCCCCCGCGGATAGGCAAAGTGCCGGCAGGCCTTGCCCAGCCGCGCTTCAATGGCCTGTTTGGCGGTTGAGATTTGAAAGCGGGCAAACTCCGGGTCCCGGCACAAACCAAGGATGCAATGCGTTTGCGTGTGGGAACCCACTTCGAGCACATCGGCAGCAGAGGCCAATTCTGTCCACGTAGCCAGACGAAAGCGGTCCAACTGGCTCTCATCCGATAAGGCATGCTGGGATTCGACAGAACTCCACCAGGAGTCCATTTGCTCCTGTGGCACTTGCGCCAGGATCGCCTGGATCAAGGCTGCGGGCCAGGAGACAGAATCATCTGTAGCTGCAGGGCGATGTTGGAGCAGGCATTTCTCGTTCGCCAGCCGCCGCAGCTCCTTGGCACGGGCGCTTGAGCCTGTCAACTGGAACCACCATGGGATGACTGCGCGTTCCATCCAGCCGGGGTTGACATAGACGATCGCCTTCATCCCGTACTTCCTCAGCAGAGGAACGGCATTCCTGACCACGTTGGCATATCCATCGTCGAAAGTGATCACGAAGCGCAAACCGGGCGCCGGTCGAGCGTGTTGTTCTCCGGCGCAGCCCGCCAATTCATCCAGTGTCGCGACCCCTCCCCAGGTCTTGAAGAACTGCAAGTGCCGCTCGAACAAGTCCTTGGAAGTGAAGAGCGCCTGCGCATGCTCCGACACGCCGTGGTAGGCCAGCACCACATAATGCGCGCCCCGGTAACGCCGCGCGGCGAGGCGCTTCGCCAGGCCGGTGCTGTACACAGCGGAAAAGGTTCCCGACCGCAGCTTCATCAGCCCACGCCCGAGCCTGCTGCCGCGCCGGCGAGACCTGCCGCCGGCCTGGTCAGCCGGGCCTGTTAAGGCGGTCTGCCTGTCAGCCTCGTGCATCATCGCATTACTCCCTTGCCTCCGGCTTGGGGGCTCAGGGTCGCATCTGGATACAGGTGAGGATCAAAAACGGCATCACGGTAGTAAGGTCCCCAATACTCCGCGCCATATCTCAAGGACGGCCGCAGCCTCCGGTAGGCAAATCTCGCAAAGAGGCCCTTTTCGCCCAACCATTGCGACAGCGCCCATTTTCGTCTCAACCGCTGCAGGTTTTTTGTCGCGGCGGCGATTTCCGAGTCTTCCAGCGGACATTGCGGGTGGTGCAGCAGTTGACTCAGCCACTCTAAGTCCGCCATCGAACGCGCAAAGTCACCTCGTTCACGGTGTTTGATCTGCTGACTGCCACGGCGATAGCCAGCCAAACCGCCATAGACCAGCAGGACGGGGGCGGTTCGGGCCATTTCCAGATGCAGCCGGGCGGGCGCTGAAGGGCAATCGGCTTTCAAGCCTCCAGAGGACTTCCACGCATCCCGACGATACAACATGCCGGTGGGGCTTTCCCACAGACTCACAGCACCAAAGTATTCCTGTTGGTAGGCTTCCCGCGGGGTCTGCAGCTTCGGAGCCAGATACTGAGGGGTGACACCTTCACAGGACTGGATTAGTCCCGCCTGGCGATGCTGTTTCGCAAAGTGCAACAGATGCTCCAAGCAGTGCCGATAGAGTACATCATCCGCATGAAGGAATTTCAGGAATTCTCCCCGGGCCTCCTGGGTACAGCGATTGTGATTGGCCCACTTGCCCAGCCGTTGCTCGTTCCGCAGCAGGCGTACGCGCGGGTCGCTCGCAAAGGATGCGGCGATCTCAGCCGTGCGGTCAGTGCTGGCGTCATCAACAATTATCAATTCCCAATTGCCGAACCGTTGGTCCAGGATGCTCTGAATGGCTTCGCCAATGGTGCGCTCGGCATTGTAAGTGGGAATCAGCACACTTACTAAAGGGGGAGAAGCTGAAAGTTGAGAGCTGAAAGCTGAAACCTTCGCTGAGGGACCACTGGCAATGGGACGACGGGACGACGGACTGGGTGAAAAGGGCTGAAAGCTGGGAGCTGAGGGCTGAGAGCCGGTGGGCTGTACGCAGAAGGCCTTCAGAACCGCACCAAAGGAGAGGCCGGCTTCCTTGACCAACCGCCGGGCCAATCCGAGTCTCATGTGGAGGATCGCGCCGATGACGGACCGCGCATAGAAGGTTCGCCAGCGCTGTGCAAAACCTTCTCGTTCCTGGGCGCTCAAGGGGCAATCACTGGCGGTGAGCGCCTCCGTGCGGATACGGAATCGTCGCCCCGCCACCTCGGCGATAGCTGCAGCACTACGCTTCTCGAAGATACTCTCCTGTTCGTCATGCTGGCGCCACCAATAGAGGCCGGGAGCAATGATCGCCACCCCATGGCGCCTGGCCATCGTCCGCCAGCATAGTTCGTCACTCGTGTGCCGGGCCTCGTTGAACCGCCCGATGGCCTCGAAATCGGCGCGCCGGACGATGGTGCCCAAGGGGCCAGCATCCAACAAACCTCCCCCTCCATAATCGTAAAGGTAGGCTTCGCGGGAGGAAAGCATCGCGGGCGATAATACCCCGGGAACCAAGGAACTAATGCCGAACCCGGCTTGGGGAAACAGTTCCATGGCGTGCACCATGGTTTGCAGACAATGCGGATAGATCAGATCGTCCGCGTCAACATATTTGAGGTAATTCCCTTTGGCCAGGGACGCCGCCCGGTTCCGATTGGCATAATCGCCCAGATTGCGCTCGTTTCGATAGACTTTCACTCTCCGGTCAGCCTGATATCGCTGGGCAATCTGCAAGGATGAGTCCCGGGAACAGTCATCCGTGATGATGAGCTCGAAATTGCGGTAGGTTTGGGCGAGCACACTTTCAATGGCTGTCGCCACATACTTCTCCCGGTTATACACCGTGATCAGCACGCTGACCATCGGTCCCCCGTTTATGTCGCCTTTCACCACTGGAATTCCGAATCCACCCTTCGGATCACCACCTCGGCCATACCCAGAAGACCTTGCTGTAGAAGGCCGGCGTGTTGTCCGCATACTGCTTCAAGATGCTTCAAGAAGCTTTCATGGACATAAACGCAGTCATGGCCGGGTAACTCCTTGATGAGAACATAACCGTGCTCCCCCAATGCTCTTATTGCGTTGATGAGTGATGAAGTCAAACCATCGCCAGGCGCCTGAGTGGCCTTCTCCACTTCTTCCAGAGATGCCTCGCAGTCAAAGAAGCGGCACGGCGCAGCACAGTCGGGCCGCTCTGAAAGCGGGCAATCTCACCGCACACGCGCAACCATTCCCGGAACCCGCCGCGGTCGATAGATTTCGGAAGCTGCCCGCAGAAATCCAGGGCCAGCTTGACGGCTCTCGGTTTGCGGATCGAAGCCACGAGGGAGGGGGGAAGGTAGCCGTCCACAATGTCAAACATCGCCCGCTGGGTCCGGCCGCGGGTGCCCCGGATGATGCTGAGCGAGGAATTGTTACCGGCAGATGTGCGATACTGCGCTCGGGCCGTGGCACAGAACCCCACCGGGTACCGGCTGGCGATGCGAATCCACATCTCCCAGTCCTCGCTGCAGTCCAGGCGCCGGTCAAACCCGCCGAGGGCCTCGTAAACCTCCCGACGCACGACCATCGCGGGAGTTTGAATGCGCTGCGCCTGAGCGATTCTGGGCAGCCAATTGTCCAGGATGTCCGTCTCCTCCAACTCCTTTCCTGTCTTACCCACCACTTTCCCTGCTTCGTCTATGTAGTCGGACTCGCAAAAGAACGCCCCTGCCTGCGGGAACCGTCGAAAGGCCGTTTCCATTTCCCGATAGAACCCCGGCAGGACAAGATCATCCCCATGCAACTGGTGGACAAGCTGACCCCGGCAGGCGTGCAGACCTGTCTCGTAGTTCCTGACCTTGCCGACGTTAGCCTGTTGCCGGAAGAACTGCACCCTGTTGCCGGCGATCCGATCTACGACCGCCGCGGGATCATCCCGATCAGAGCAGTCGTCTATGACCATTATCTCCATGCCCGCCGGGCCAGGATCCTGGCCGAGCACGCTTTGCAGCGTCTTTTCCAGAAACGCGGCGCAGTTGTAGCAGGGAATGAGAACGCTCCAGCGGGGACGCCGCATCCCTTGCGGCACCGGCTCAATCCGGGCGTGGTGTTCGTCAACAAACTGAGAATACTTCAGCACCTGGTGGCCTGGTCGGGTATACCAAGGCTCGGGGCACAGAAAAATGGCTCCTGGCGTCCAGCTAGGGACATGGTTGCGGACGGTTGGCGAAGAGTTCCTTTGGAGTCATTGAGGCTACCGATGCGTAGTCCATTGCTATTCGCTGCTTGCGGCTTGTGTCGATTTCATAGAGGCCAATCTTTCGAAAGAATCGGGGCGCGAAACCTGGCGACCGCAAGCGGTAATGAAGGGAGCGAAGAGGGCGCCATTTCGGCCGGCTGCCTCCACTCACGATTTTGGAGAGACCTTTCGTGACGAGGGCGCTATCGAAAAACCCGTGCGCCAGGTTCCCCGGGTTCTCCTTCGACTCCTTCTCGGTCTTGTGCGGTGGCACATAGTGGAGCGGTAGCGCACATCCTACGAGAGGAATGTCCAAGAGGACCGGGCTGAATCGCCGCAAGACATGAAAGGCAAATTCGTACTTGGCGTCGGCGAGGTTGTGTTTGCCAGCAATGCAGGCCGCCTCGTTCACCGGGTCCAAGGAAAGCAGCAGCAATTGAAGGGAGGGAAAGATCCGGCGGGCGAAGAAGCGATTCAGCCCGACCGCACCGAGAAGATCGGGTCGCTTATAGTTGTCCGTTCCCCACACGGTGGGAGTGTTCGGGATCCAAACCGAGACGCAGAAGTCATTTGAGTTCCAGTCGCCCTGGGCGATGCGGAAGCAACTCTGGTAATCCTCGAGCGTTCTCGGATATGATCCCGCCCAGTTCCCTCGCTCATCTCTTCTCGGTTCGTGCCGGTCGTGCCTGACACCGACGGCGCTGGCGAGTCTTTGTGCGATTTCCACATCGGGATGGTTGGCTTCCCCGCCCGTTCTCGCAATAACATCGATGGAGAATTTACGGCGAAAATGGTCGAGAATGGCGAAACTCAATCGGGAATCCAGTCCGCCGGTAAGGTTAATGTCAATTTTCTTGCCTGCGAATTTACGCGTCAGCTCGCCACAATAACGCTCGATCGCGGCCAAAGTGCGCTCATAGAAGGCATCCTTGTTGTTCAGGTAGAGGCTTTCGAGCCCGCTATCGTTGACTTGATACGGTTTGCGTTGGATGTGCAACGAGCCGCCTCGGATTTGAACTGCGTGGTGCGGCATCAGACGGCTGACGCCCTCTACAAAGGTGCCCTCCAATTGGGTTCGCGGTCCCCACTCGCGGGTGATGCACTCGTAGACAAAGCGGTAGTCGTATATCTCACCCAGAGCGGCCGAAGCCAGGCTCGGAACAGCCAGCAATACCAGGGATATCTCACTGGCCAGAACAAGACATCTTGCATCTTCGTAGGCAAACAACTGATGAAAGGACATCTTGGGTCTCTGAACGCTGCCATTTCCTTCGCCATCCCATGCTATTCTGAGGTAGTCCCCCGTGAGGTGGCCCGAAGCCTGCTCGTCCTTGATGCAGCAGCCTTTTGTGAGCGCATAGCCATCTGCACTGGGGGTGAGAAATGAAGCCGGCTCCTCATAGACGGGATTGTCGTACAGATAAAGGTATGCCGTGAACTGACTGTGCCTGGCCACGTGAATCCGATCGGCTTGGGTGGAGGGAGCGGATCTGGCTGCCAGGTCCGGATCAGTAGGGTCCGGCGCATCGAGCAATGCAGGGCGGGCGGTTGTCTTGCGAAACTTAATGAGGAAATGCATCGTTCGGCTCCCGCGTCCTTCTGGCTCCACTGATCATTCCAATAGAGAACTGTCTTCGAAGGGTGGTCTACTTGGTCGTCAAACTTCGGCGCGCCTTCTGGATTCCCCTGCGCAGAAACTGGGCAAAACCGTGCTGGAGGACCGGCAGCCAAACCCTGCGTCCGCCCAAGCCGGTTTGCAGCATAGCGCCCACCATCCAACGCGCCTGATCCAGCGAGAAACCACAGAGATAATCAGCCAGGTCTTTGGCCCGACCCCGAATGAAGCCATCCCGCATCACTTGCAGCTCGCCGTTCGCCCACATCCCGGATTGTGCTAGGATCAGGTAGGCCTTGATCCAATCCCGATACATGGCTTTGGACATTTGCCTGCCGGAGCCGGACGCGCTTTCTTCCCGCCGACGAATTTGGCATTCCACCGTCGGCGAGTGGACAAAGAGTGTTCTTTTCCACAAGAACAAGTAGAGCAACCAGTCTTCGTTACAGACCAGATCTTCCCTGAAACCACCCAGCGCGAGCAGCAGGTCTCGCCGAACGCACAAGGACGGCAGCGGGAAATAGCAGCCGCGCAACAATTGCGAGCTGGCTTCCTGGGGTCGCGGGCCAGGCCAGGTGAAGTTGCGTATGGAATGATACAAACGATTCCCGCCCAAATCCCCTTGCCCGACGAACACGCCGGCCTCTTTGTGGGAATGGAACGCATCATAAGCGTGGGCAAGATGTTCCGGCACCCAGAGGTCGTCGCTGTCCAGGAAAGCCACGAACTCGCCTTTGGCTTGGCGGATACCGAGATTGCGGGCGCCGGCCGGCCCTTTGTTCTGCGGCGGTTCAACCCGGATGCTGCAGAACCGTCCAGGAAACCAGCCAGCGCACCCTTGGATGGCCTGCCAGGTGTTGTCGGTGGAGCCGTCGTCTACGACGATCACCTCGAAGTCCTGGAAGGTTTGCGCCCGGACGCTTTCCAGAGCCTCGCTGATAAAGGCGGCGCTGTTATGCGCAGGAATAACGACGGAGAAGCAGGGCGCCGAGTCCCGCGATGACTCGACGGACTGCCGATCTGCCAAGGGAGCCGATGAGATCACGCTACCGGGAGGGGAAAAGGTGGTGAAAAGGAGCTTATCGCGGTTTTCCGGGGAGCCCCGGCCCACCCCAGCGTTAGAGGTTTCAGCAGATACGTGCCCAGGCTCTTTGGGGCAACGGAAATCCGGCAGAAGATGTAATGGTGCAGCAGAACACTTAAAATGGTACAACCCCTGATGCCATCCAGCTCCGGGATGCCCAGGCTGGACCGTGCCCGCCCGGTCTCGGGGGCAGCTCCGGCCGTTACTGAAGAAACAGGTCTCAACTTCCCCTGATGCTCAGGTGTAATCACAGAAGAAAGCGTGGCAGCACGCACACGTGAAGGAGTGTGGACATTTCAGCCCGCCCGGTTTACCCGCAGCTCCGCCGTGGGCAGAATTGAGGCGTTGTTTTTAGGCTTCCTGCGAACGCGAGCGCCTTCCAGTTTATGCTGGAAAGGGAGAGGCGCGCCTGCGGCCAGGGCGGTTTGTGGCACCCCCTGGCCGGCGCGCGCTAAACCCGGGCTCAAGCGCCGCAGCGGACGCGCCAAGCCAATCCATGACCGGAATCCAGCCCGGCGGCTCGGGGTTCCCCCGCAGCAAGGGCCACAGAGTAGCTCCCACATAGCTCCCACATGGCTCCCACATGGCTTAAACAAAGTCTTTAAGCCATGTGGGAGCCATGTGGGAGCCATGTGGGAGCTATGTAGGAGGGGGTCGCGTCCCGGTTTACTGTAAAATTGCCTGCATCCTGATGGCTTACGCGGCTCCATTTTCCCCCCTGCGCCGGCAAGATTGAGGGTCGGCAGCCGTCTGCCACGCCCACCATCCCCACCCCGTAGCACTTCTAATCCGGGGTTAGAGTTACGGCGGTATTGGGACAGCAGTGGGGCGAGGGGAGCGGCTGGAAGCTGAAGAGGGAGAAAACCCCCTCGCCGGCAGGCCTTCCGGCCATCCCCCAGGCAATCTGCTGGCCGTCCCCAGTGCCTGCCCATGAACCTCCGGATGGCCCTCCCCAGGTTGGATGTCACAACCAATTGTACCACAGCAGGTTGCGAAGAATGGCTGCTTTTGACCGTCGGCACACCCGGTTCAGGAGAGCAAGGCGCGTCAAAATGTCGGGGGATTCTCTCCCTATTTTGATGACTGAGCATTACCCACAACTCGAGCCAGGAGGATGTCTAAATTACCGGTCAACTAAAGGGGTTGTATCAACTCGTGGGCAGCGCCGATGCAAGCGCTGGGATTGAGGCTGATCTTACGTGGTCTTCCGCCTGCCTCGGCCATCCGATTTGTGCGGGTCGGAACGACCGTTGACACTTTGCTGTCGTCCGTGGGGCGGGCTGGCCGAAATAGTCCATTGCTGTTGGCATTCGCCGGGAGTCGGTGATGAACCGAAAAAGCGCCTATGTGCGACGGAGGCGCATCAGGGCTGCTTTGATCGGACCCCTTGCGAAAGCAGGTGTCAGGCAACGTAAGGCGTACCCAGGAAGGCTGGGATGAACCAGCAGCGGCGGCAGCTTCCGGATGGCCCGGCAGGCCAGTGCCAGACTGAGTCTGCGTTGGGCGTAGATGCGTTTTCTGGCTTCACCCCAAAGAGCGTTGGCCAGCCTTCGATTGAATCGCCGCACGGTATAAGGCTCTTCCGCGTTCCTCGCAACGCCTTGAAGGTTCGTGGCGAGCGCCACGGCAGCCCGACAATCCGTATCGACGTCCAAGCCACCCCAAAGGAGGAGGATCAACTCGCGCGCCTCGCGCTCGCTGATGGGGCGCCCCAGGTAATCCGTCAGCAATCCGCTGGCAACGCAGAAGATCCTGGGAACGTGCGCGTCGCTTCTTCCGGTCACGGAGCTTGAGTGGCGACGGGCCGCGACGAGCGGGGTAGCCAGATTGGCAAAGCGCGTAATGCGGGACAACCGTCCCCACAAGTCATAATCTTCTGCTCCAGCTTCAAACCCTGGCCGGTAACCGCCGGCTCTCAGAAGGACTTCGCGGCGGTACATCGTCGTGGTGTTAACAATGCAAGGGCCCAGCTTGAGGAAGAACTTGATCTCGCCATCGGTCAAGGGGAGGTCTTTAGATGTCCCTTGCCTGCGGTCGTCTTCGTCAATGTAGTGTACCACCGAGCCGACCACGCCAACATCCGGGTGCTGCTCCACGAAGCGGACTTGTTCCTCAAGGCGCGTGGGGTAATGAATGTCATCGGCGTCCGCCACCGCGATCAGGGGCGCGGAACACTGCCCAAGGCAACGGTTCCTGGTATAGACGAGGCCCCGGTTGGTATCGTTCCGCAGCGGCTTGATCCGGGCGTCCCCTTGCGCGTGGCGGGTGATAATTCGCCATGTGTCGTCCGTGCTGCCGTCGTCAACGACGATGAGCTCGTAATTCGAAAAGGTTTGCGCGCTCAGGCTGGCGAGGCTGGACCCGACGAACCGGCCGACATTGTAGGCGGCCACGCAAACACTCACCATGGGACTCAGTTGCATCTCAAGAGCGTGGTGCGGTACCGGAGCTTCAACCTGGAGTTCGGCGCCCCGCCAGCCTCCTGACACGACGCAACAGGGCGGAGGCCCCCAACGCTATTCGCACGGTGTTGCTGGCCATTAATCCCTCGTACTTGTCTTTGAAATCAACCAATCCCTCGATTGTCTCATGCTGATGCTCCAACGCATCCACCACCGCGGGGTGGAACACGGCCTTTTGGGCCTTTCGCCGTTCGCCCCGTAACAGTGCAGCATTTCGGACGTCGCTGCTCATCCCATGAACATTGTCATACACGCAAAGAACCTGATGAACGACCTGGTATGAGCATCCGGCCGTGAAGAACGCCCTTAGGAACAACTCATAATCCGCAGCCAATCTGTAATCCTCGCTGTATAAACCGAGGTGTTGGAACACGCTTCTTCGGTGAAGGACCGCCTGGTGGGCAATGTAGCCCAGAACAAGCACCTCCTGGGGGCTTCGGTTCAAGGCCCAAATCTCAGAGCCGTCTCGCTTGACCAGTTGAGCATCGAAGAAAACGAAGTCTTCAGAGAACCCGCGTCTAAAAGCGCCATCCAGGGTATCGCGGGAACAGAGGCTGTCGCCGGCATTCAGGAAGAGGACATATTCACCTTCCGCCATGCGTATGCCCTTATTCATGGCGTTATAGACGCCTGAATCCTTTTCAGACACCCATTTGGCAATCCGTGCCGCGTGAGCCGTGATGACATCACGGCTGCCGTCACTGGAAAGCCCGTCAACCACGATGCTCTCGAAATCGTGATTGGTCTGGGCAAACACGCTCTGCAAAGTCCGTTCCAGGCCGGCTTTGTTGTTCAGATTGACGGTTATTATGCTCAGGCGCATAAACCAGCGGGTTGGCACCGGTTAACGATCACTGTGCTCGGCCCACCAGCGGCGCAAAGGCGGCCGGGACCATCCGGGCGCACGGGCGGCTAAGGCGTGTCGTTTCTGTTCGCCGCCCGGGCTGCGTCGATCACTTCCTGCAGGCGCGCGATGTGCCGCCGGATGTTGAAATTTGTCCGCATGTGTTCCCGCGCATTTTGACCCAGGGTGCGACAGAGCGGCTGATCTTTCACCAGCTTGCAGAGGTAATTCTTCATCCCGGCAACGTCCCGCTCCTCGACCAGGAAGCCTGTTTTGCCGTGGACGACTTCGTCCACGATGCCGGCATGGCGAGTGGAAACGACCGGCAGACCGGCTGCTTGCGCTTCCAGAATGGCGACCGGCGTCCCCTCGACATCGCCCAGAGAGGTGGTCACGGAATGTTGGACGAAACAGCAGGCTTGACCGTAAAGGGGCAGGGTCTGGTCATGCCGCAGCGCCCCGGGGAAGGAAATGCTCGAGTCAATCCCCCAGGTCCTGGCCAGGCTCATGCAAGCTTCGCGCAGTTCGCCGTCGCCGACCATGACCAGCTTCGCGTCCGGACATTCTTCCAACAAGAGCTTGAAGGCCATGATCGTAAGATAGGGAGCCTTAATATCCGTAAAACGTCCAACCGCGAGGATCGTGCTCCGATAATCAGGCTGAATCTCGTAGAAGTATTCCCGCGGACCATAGGGGTTATAGACAATCTTGTCTGGGCTCGCCCCCAGCCGGATAAGCGCCTGCGTCATGAAGTTGGAGACGCTGATAATGCGGAAGGCATAGTCGAACATCTGCCGGTACTTTTCCCGGTAGCGCGCGAGGGTCGGTTCATTATGCGCGTCGAGGCCGTGAAAGTGAACAATCAAGGGCAGGTTGAGGGCGCGGGCGTCCGCGCAGATGTTTGCGCCATTCCATCCGAAATGCGCCAGAATCAGGTCCACGTTGTGCGCTCGGAAAAAGCCGGCCAGGCAATCCCGCGTGGCGGTGTCGGAACGCTCATGCCGGGTGACCACTCTCCAATATAGAAACTGCGGCAGAAGTGCCTTGAGTTTCTTGAGCAAGGGATGCTTGCCGTAAAAATAGCGTATTAGCCGGCCGTTGTAAGTGTAGTCGGGATGATAATTGTACAGGACTACCTTGTTTCCCTGCAAGCCCTCGAGCTGGGCGCGAATAAAAGTCTCGCTGAGCTTGTTCTCCTCGTAGTTGATAATGCAGATGCTTTTCATTTTGCCGTGTCTACGGAATTGGCTGCCCCAGCAGCCGGCGTCGCCACCTCCCCGCGGTGATGCGGGCCCGCCGGTAGAACCGCACCGGAAAGGGCGGGCGATGCGGGCGCGGGTCCTGGCCGCCGAAGCCCGGGTGGGGCGGAGGCAGTTTGATGCGCCGCGGAACTTGGATCGGGCGCCTGGGACCGCAGTTGTCATGCAGCGAGTGCAGCAATTCAGCCCACTGTCTTGCACAGGTCTGAATGGAGTAGCCATTCTCAATCTTCGCGCGGGCAGCCTGCGAAAGCCGTTGCCATAGACCTGGCTCGTTCCGCAGCCGCCGGATTGCGTTCACAAAGCTGTCGCCGCGATCCTCCACCAGCAGGCCGGTTACGCCATCCTCCACCAGCTCGGAAACCCCGCCGCTTATCCGAAGACAAACCGGAACAGAACCGCCCGCCATGGCCTCCATGAGCGCAATCGGAAGTCCTTCGTAATCCGAGAGCAGAACGATGATATCGCACTGGAGCATTGCTTCCCGAAGCCGGCTGCTGTCAACCCGGCCGACCAGCCGGACGGGCAAGCCCGCTCCTTCTGTCGTGAGAATCTGCTCTACCTTGCTCCTTTCCGGGCCATCGCCGTACAGGGAAGCCGCGGTGCCAGGCACGTCCCGGACGGCGCGGCAAAAGGCGCGAGCCACTTCGGAAATCCGCTTCGCCTCCTCCGCCAAGCGGCCCACGTAAGCCAGGCGCAGTGACGAGAAAGCCCGTTCAACCTGAGCTGGCGGAACCGGAGCGCCGCAGGGTATCCGGCGGAGTATCGTATGCTGAGGTTGCCGGCTCAATACCTGTTGCTCCGATTGGTGGGACATGCAGACCAAGGCAGAGAGACGAAACTCCTGGCGGCCAAAAACGAACTCGTCCTGTATTGCGCGATGATAGTCATCGGGAGCATAGAGTACACCCACCGTGGGTATGCCGCCCGCGCGCGCCCAGCGCCCGGCAAAGTAACCTGCCAGAACATGATTCGGCACAAAGACATCGGACGGGTTTTCACGCAGCCGGGCCAGTATCCATCTCACCCGATCCCCCGTAGAGTCATGGCAAGGAATCGCCGGACAGTCAAAACCCTGAGACCTCAATCCCAGAACAGTGGGGCCAACGCCACCCCAGGTCATAAATAGACACCGCGAGTCAATGCCATGAAGGCGCAAGGCAGGCAACAGACGTTCAATCCATGTGAAAGGGCCCCCCACAACATTGGGGCTGTCGTGCGAACAAAAGGTTACCCGTGTCATCCGGCGGCCTATTCTCTCTTCCTGATCTCTCTGGCGGGAACACCCGCCACAATCGTGTTTTCAGGCACATTGGAATTAACGACACTCCCTGCGGCCACCACCGCCCCATTGCCGATGGTTGCCCCCGGGAGGATTTGTACCCCGCAGCCAATCCAGACATCATCACCAATCCATACTCCGGTCTTTTGTTGATCCCAGGGCTGGTCTTGGATGGGCAATCCTCTCTTGCATTGATGGTTTGAAGCTATGATGCTAACTTGCTGCGAAATGAGGCACTTTTTTCCGATACTCACCCGCCCCCCGCACGCGCGGATGTTGTTCTGCTCGTTGATATAAGTGCTCTCACCGATGGTGAGGTAAGAGTTTCTCTCCTTCTTGCTTTCATTAAGCACACAGACGACGGTAAAAGCCCCGATGACAACCCCCCTGGCCGCGACGAAATCCTCTTCATGCTCCAGCGACAAGAGAGCCTCTCGATGGATATCGCACTGGAACCGAGCATTAATGCGAGCGATAGTCCTCTGTTTCTCGATTTCTGCGAACAGAAAAGAGGAGATCGAGGGCATAGCCCGCATAAGCTTCACCCCCGTTCTGCACAAGTACCAAGCCTTGCTTGCGGGAAGAAGAAGATTCATAGGAAGGAAACCTCACCGCGGTAGACCGCGTCCAGCCTAGGGGCAACGACACGCCAGTCATACTCCGCCAGCACCCGTTCCCGGGCCCGCTGCCCCCGATCAGCGTCGGCGAGGGCCGAGAGGGTCTTTGCGGCCAGGTCGTCCAAGCCGCCTTGCCGGTAGATAAAGCCGAACTCCCCTTGGCCAATGGCTTCCATACATCCCGCCTCATCCGGCACAACGACGGCCTTGCGGTGGGTCATTGCTTCAAGCACCAAGGTCGGCAGCCCCTCCCGCTTGCTGGTGACAACCAAGGCAGAGCAGGCGGCCAGGGCATCCTGGACCTCGCCGCGTGAAGCCGAACCATAGAAATACAGGTTTTCCGGGACATCCACTTCCCACTCCTTTTGCAGGACTTCCGGAGTCAGGCCGTGTCCAATCATCACAAACCTGTGGTGTGGCAGGCGTTGCGCCAGCCGCACGAAGTCGGCTGGGTTCTTGACCGGATCGTCGCGACCAGCGTAGAGGACGAACCGGCTCAGGCCTGTCTTCCGGATGAACCGGTTGGCATCGGCCCGATCACAGAGACTTACATCCACGCCATTTGGCAGGTAGATCGTTGGAATGCCGTGCTCCTTTTCGAGAAAGGCACTCTGCCAGCGCGAGACCGAAATGCGCACGTCGGCATGCCGCGCGTCGTTGAGGAGCACATGATTCATTTCCTTCTGCCAGGGCGCGAGTTCTGCCTTGGCGTGCTCAGGAAAGTAGTTGAGGTGATACGTGTGGACCCAGCGAACGCCTGATTCTTGGTGCTTTCGGCACCATTCAATGAACCACGGGAACACGTGCGAATGCAAAACGCGAATGCCGCGGGGCGCGAACTCCAGGAAGGATTGCCGCAACTCGCTTTGGAAGTCATGAATCCGCAAGCTGGCCATCAGCTTGTCACTGGGAGCCGGTTCGACCCGGAGTGAAGAGTAGCGACGGATACTTTGGATGTGGTTCCCCACCCCTCCTTGCTTGTCGAAATTCGCCCCGATCAAAACGTCGGGAGGACGTGACCGCAATTGCGCAAGCCATGAATCGAACTTCCGGTGTTTTGTCCTCTTCGAGGCTGCGTTCCTCCAACGAGACCATGCTTGCTCTGCACGGTACCGCAAACCTGGAACCAAAGTCCCTCGAAGACAGCTTCGCAAGAACCGCTTAGGCAAGGCGTCTTGCTGTCGGGCGGGCATAGACGAATGGATGGTGTCGCAAACCCAAGAGAGCGAGGGTCAGCATCCGCGGTCTTCAAGAGGTGACCGGTGAAACCCGGCTCCCACGACAAAGCCGTCGCGAATGGAATCGGCGATTCCCTGGAACACCCATCGCCCGTATCTGCCCACCATGAAGATACCGTGCTCCTGGAGGACCCGGAGCGCCTCCCTTCGCCAATCGGACCCCGGCCATTCCCAGGTGTAGGCAACCTCTATCCAGGTGGGGTCCACAACCTCCGGCTCGTCAATGAAACCCCACTCTTTCAATTCGTTTACCACCGACTGCGAGTAGGCGGCCACTTGGGCAGCATCGGGCCGTGCCCCGGCCGGGTATGCGCGCTCAACATAAACGCTGACTGCATTTTGTTCCTTTCGCGCGGATTGCGGCAGAAAGGAGCTGTCCACGTTGGAGTAGAAGCCAACGCGGTGGAATCCACTCTTTGCGTCCGGATTGTACAGCCAGTGGTGCCCGGGGCAGGCCGGCCCTTTAGAGGCCCCAATGTTGAGGACCAGCACGGAGGTATAGGGACAGGGCTGAGAGTCCACACCCAAATCGGCCATTGCCAGGGTTTGATGAAGCGGGAGAGTACAGATGAGATCCGCATACGGCTCCACACTTCCATCGGCAAAGAAGACCACACGGTCTTTGCGGTCAATCTTGATGGCCTTTTTGCCGTATCGCACACGACATCGAGCGGCCATGGCCGTGGTGAGGGCATCCAGCCCGTCGGCGGGGTATCCAAAGGTGGCGTTGTAGCCCACGCTGGGCGGCGCCTGAAAGGCTCCCTGGATGGCATGAGCCAGTGTCACGGGCGACTTGTAGGCATCCTGTGGGGCGATGGAGGGATAGAGCCCGGCGGTATATAGCTCGTGGAACGGGAAGAAGAACTTGTGGCAGAGCGCCTCGCCAAAGTTCTGGCGAAGCCACTCTTTCATGGTGCGACAGGCTCCGGGAACGCGGGCCATTTCCACCAAGGCCTTGCAGCGAAGCTCGGGGGGAACCTGACGCAGGTTGTTTTGGATCGGATAGTCCACATAGGCTTGGCCCGCGTGGAAGAACACCGCTGATTGCCGAGTGTAGCGTTTCATGCCTGCCTGCCGGCTGACAAAGCTTAGAACGGACGGGTCACCCCCAAAAATCCAGTGCCCCCCTCCAATCTCAAAACGGTATGCCTCGCCATCCGGCGGGGGCCGGTTCAGTCGCTTGGGCTCCCCCTTCTTCAAGTAATAGGAGCAGCAAATCCCACCTGGGTCAGACTCCGCTTCGAAGACGGGGGAACCGGAGGCAATTCCCGCCGCCAGGCCGGCAACACCGCCTCCCAGGATAACACATTCAGGCATAGAGAAGTTCAGGGTCAGTCGTCCCGGCAAGTGGCTCACGAAGGGAAGCGCGCCGCCCGGTCGAGGATTTCACGGTACAGACGAAGATGATTCTGCGCGAAAGCGCGCGGGGAGAAGAACTCTTCGTAAGCAAGGCGGATCTCCCTGCCCCGCTCTTCTCGGGCGGGATCATTGGCCATGGCCAGAAATCCTTGGACCAATGCTTCAACGCTGGCGTCAACCGCTCGAATGGCCGGCACCATTTCGGCAAGATCACGGTGGCCGCCCACGCGGGTCATCAACATGGGCCGGCCCAACGCACAACATTCCAGGGCCGAGAGGTCGAAATAGGCGTACCGACATGGAACGACGACAAAGTCTGCGGCAGAAACAAGTCCCCCCACGTCGTTAGTAAACCCTACGTGGTGAATCCCATCTGAGTTCTCTTTCGGCGCTGGGCCACCTGCGCAGACCAGGGTAATTCTGCCGGGGATGCGGCGATTGACCTCCTTCATCACCGGTTCCAGCAGATCAAAGCCCTTGTGAATGTGGTATCGGCCGACGTAGGCTGCGAGGAGGCTTCCCTCCCTTATGCCCAGACGGCGACGCCAGGCAGCCCTGTCGGCCAAAACAGGCGGCGGCGGAGTGCCGGTCCAGCAAGTCGCGATCCGCGACTCGTGAAGAGCCTGTGCCCAGGCGCCCCCAAGAGAGCGGTAGGCCTCGAACGCAGAAGAACAGGGAGCGACGATGATATCGGCCTTGCGGTAGAGACGGAGTTCTTCCCTGAGCAAGCTTCGGTACCTGCTGTCCCTCGCCAGCTCAGGCAGAAGGGCATTGGCCCCAGCGAGGCCGGCGACTTCCGCGGAGATGGGGGTAGGGCTGTGCGGCATGACGGCGATAATAGGCCCTTTCCTGCCCCGACGGCGAAGGGCTTCCGACGCGGCCAGAATGGCGTGGAAGATCACCACATCGGCATCCCGAAGGCCGCTTCGGTTCCAATTTGGGGGGGCACAGTATTCAACAAATGCATCCACCATGGCCCCAATCTTCACCCTTCCAGGATGCCACCGCTGCTGCAGATCCTGTTCGGTCCGTAATACGAGATCCGCGACCCGTTGGACCAAACCATTGCTGCCAACTCGGCCTCGGGCCAAGGCCTCCACAAGCCACATGTGCCGCCTCAAGGTCATCCGGTATTCATGTGGCTTGCCGGGTGACTCGAAAAAGCTCACGTCGAATTCCCCGCTGGAATGCTCCGCGAGCGCACTGCGCAGCCTGTAGGCATACCCCGCCGGCCCACCCGCCGTGCTCATCGCCGGCACCACATGGATGATTCTTGGCTTTCTTGAGGTCATCAACTCTCCAGGCACCCGACTCAGGTTCTTCCCTGGCGGAAGGCACTCCACACTTCGCGGCGTTTGGCTCCGGCCCGGATTCGTGCCCGGTAATAGGCGCTCATCAGGCGCTGGGTTCCGTTCTTCACGAAGTAGTGCCGGGCCAAGTCCCGCACGAGCTGCCGGGCCTCACCAGATCTGACAAAACCAAGCGGATGGCAGGCTAACGCGCGCAGCAAACGGAAACAGGCTTTGCCGTAAAGGCCTCTCCACTTGTACTCCCTGGCTCCTAAAAGGTTGTTGTCCAATAGCCCAAGCCGATGGATTGAAGGGTAGCGATTGCCAACGTAAGCGTGAATGGTTTTGAGGGTCTTTTCGACCGAAGCCAGTTTCGCCTCAAGCGAAATTCCCATCCACACGCCGCCGCTGTGGACCCGGTAGTGGGCCATGATCTCGTTGATGAACCCTATCCGCCCGCGTTCGGCCAACAGGACCCAGAGAGACCAATCGCCGCCGAGGAGATCCGCAAAAGAGGGGGGCGGTTTGCCCGCCAAACCGGCGCGATACACCACCGAGCACGACGGCAAATAGTCCGCTCGAAGAATATCCTCCAAAGTGCCGGATTCCTTTTGGACTGGTGAGGGGTAGGAACCCTTCTCCGGGTGATCCTGGTAGAACTCAATGATGCGATGGCCGCAAATGCTGAAATCCGGATGGCTGTCCATGAAATCGGCCTGCTTCTGCAGCTTTTGCGGCGAAGTCCAGTAGTCATCGCCTTCCAAGAAAGCAATATACTCGCCGCGGCAGGCCTGCAGCACGGACTGTAGGTTGCGGTGCATTCCCACGTTGCCTTCGGGCAAGAGGGGGCGAATGATGTGCGGATGGAGCTGGGCAAATGCCCTTACGATTTGCCGCGTTCCGTCGGTTGAGCAGTCTTCCCCAATGACCAATTCAACCGGAAAGGAGGTCTCCTGCATCAAGACGCTCTCGATGGCCTGCGCGATGAACTTTTCGTGATTGTACGTAATCATCGCCACGCTCACCTTGGGTCGGTCACAGGAAGTTTGGGCGGAGAGGGGAGGCACGAAGGGAAAAGCTGAAAGACTGAAATGCTGAAACCTGAGACTGAAGGCCAAACGTGAGGGATGAGGCGTGAGACCTGAAACCTGAGAGCGCTTATGGGCGTTGAGCCAGGGCCGTGCGGACCGAGGCGCTCTGCGCAAGGGCGGAGCGCAGGATCGCGCATATTGTTTGGATCACCTCGGGCGTCACCGCCTGGCCCGTCGGGAGCACCATGACGCGAGCGGCAATACGCTCGGTTTCGGGCAGGAGCAGCGCCGAGTTGGGCTGCAAGGAGCGGTAAGGCTCCATCCGGTGGCAACCGGGCCAGAAATACTTGCGGGCCAGGACATTCTCCGCATGGAGGACCGACACCGATTCGTCTCGACTCAGTGGCGCCACGTCCGGGTCCACCTCCGCCACGACATATTGGTAGTTATTCCGCTCGGCGGGGTCGTAATGAATGAGTGACACGCCGGGGATCGCGCGCAGGCCCTCCTGATATGCCAGGTAGTTGCGACGGTTGAGGGCGATGATCTCGTCAATGGAGTCCAGGGAAGTCAGCCCCATCGCCGCGCAGACTTCAGTCATCTTGCCATTCACTCCCAGGTAGACAACGCGGTCGTAGCCGGCGAACCCGAAGTTGCGCATGAGCCGCATCTTCTCAGCCAGCGCGTCATCGTTGGTGACGACGGCCCCTCCCTCGAAGGTGTTAAGGAACTTGGTGGCGTGGAAGCTAAAGACCTCGCACCGGCCGAAGGTTCCGACCATTTTCCCCTTGTGCGAGCAGCCGAAGGCGTGCGCGGCATCATACATCACTTTCAGACCATGCTTCCGTCCAATGGCTTCGATGGCCTCCGTATCGCAGGCGCGGCCCCAGACATGCACGCCGATAATGGCTGAGGTCCTCGGGGTGATTAACCGCTCGATCGCCGCCGGGGCGATGTTATGGGTGCCCGGATCCATGTCGGCGAACAGGGGCGTGATTTCCTGCCATTGCAGGGCGTGGGCCGTGGCGACGAATGTGTAGGAGGGGACGATGACCTCGCCCCGCAGGCCCAAAGCGCGGATTGCGATCTCGAGCGCGACCGTGGCGTTGCACATGGCAATGCAGTGGCGGACGCCGACAAGTTCAGCGATGCGGCATTCGAACTCCTTGACCATTGGCCCGTCATTGGTCAGCCAGCGGCGGTCCAGCATGTCATTGATCCGGGCCAACAGCGCCTGCCGGTCTCCAAGATTAGGACGGCCAACGTGAAGCGGAACCTCGAAAGCTGGCGTTCCGCCAAGGATGGCAAGTTGTTTCCCGATCATAGAAGGCTATCCCCTCTTTTCGCGCGCCGAAGCATTTGTGCGGGCACCCCGGCCACAGTCGCTCCGTCGGGCACGTCATGAATCACCACCGCACCCGCGCCGACGATGGAATCAGCGCCCACGTGTTTCTTGTCAATGATGGTTGACCCGATGCCCAACCAGGCGCAACGCCCGATAGTGACGCTCCCGGCGACGCTGGCGCCGGGGCCAACATGCGCACCGTCGTCCACCACGCAATCATGGTCAATGCTCGCGCAGGTGTTCACGATCACGTTCTTTCCGATGCCGCTCCCGGGGTTGACCACGGCTCCTGCCGCCACCATCGTTCCCACCCCCAACTTGACATCCGCAGCCACCACAGCCGCCGGATGAATGGCTTTGACCAGTTCAAAGCCTCGCGACTCAAGCAGGTTGCCCGCCTCCAGCCGGCGCCGGTTATTCCCGAAGCCCACAAATGCACGCCGAACACCACCGTGCAACAAGCTGTCCAACTGCTCCACCCCGCCTAACACAACCGAACCGAAGAAGGGCTGACCGCGACGCCCGGAATTGACCTCGTCAAGAAAACCGACGACTTCCAGCCCGGACAGGCGCAGAATATCCGCCACCACCTTCGCATGGCCACCCGCACCCCAGATGACTGCCTTCTCAGCCATGGGGCTTGTCAGTGTGCCCTCGGGCTGCGTGGTGACCTGACGACATGCAAATAGCAGCCATTTTCCAACTCAGCATCGTCTCATCGAAAGGGGGTCGCACGGGCCGCTGCCAATCATCCTTGGCCGGGTGCCAAGTCGAAGTTCCATTCCTCTTTGGCCTTGGTCGTGCGTTTCCAGTCATACTTACGCACTCCGGTTCCAAAGGAGCAGAACCGGCAGACCTCCGCCGGGCGCTCGATAAATTCCAGCACGTCCCACCCTGTCATCCCGGGCGCGTGAATGCCTATTGCGCCCGACTTCTCGGGAATCTGCGCAGCAAACACCCGGTTGTAGGTGGGGACGTTCGCGGAAAACGGGCAGAGGTAGAGAAGCCCTTCCTTGAGGAAGGGAGTGTAGTACATCTTGCGACAGGCGCGCAAGGCCCTGGCCGGATCGGAGTCTCCCCTGGGGTTGAGAGCCGCCCAGAAGGTGCTGGTCTTATTGATGACCAAATCCAGCTTCTCTTCTGTGACCAGCCGGCGCAGGTTGTCCTCTTGTTGTAGCATGGGAGGATAGAGAGTAATGGAAATGCTAATCCGATTGGCGCGGCAGCACCGCCAAAAGTCCTGTCCCATACTGGGCAGGAGGATCCCGTTGGTGACCAGCCGGATGACCGCCTGAGGAAACCACCGCCGTGTGGAGTCCAAAAACTCGCCGACCTTGGGGTGCAGGAGCGTCTCTCCGCCCAGCAGGTGGATGCTGGAGATGTTCGAGAAGAGCCGCGAGAGCTGGCGCATGTCCCGGTTGTGGCTCTCGGGATCGGCATACCAAGCCGGCGCCACATTGGAGAAATGGCCGCAGCCGCAACAGTTCATGTTGCAGTGGTCGGTGAGGTGCAATTCCAGGTAGGCCAAGGCCGGCTTGGTCATTCGCCGTTTGAGGCCCTGGGCCATGGCGCGGCCTCGGGAGGTTAATGACTGGTAAGCCGGCAGCGCAGTCACGCGGCGTTGAAGTCCCCAGCGGATTGTTCGTGTCGGTGAGGCGAGGAAATGTCTAAGGTTCATAAAGCTGATTTATGAGGCTGCAGCCAGCTCAGTTGTCCACGGAATCTTTGGCAGCACGGCGCAAGGTTCGCGTCCCATCCAGCCCGCTTCCCGCCGGGCCATGTCCACAACCGTGAAGGCGGCGAAGAACTCGTCCGCCCAATCGTGGCCGGCGCCGTCTTTGATCACGTAAAGTCGCAGGCGGTAATCCCCGCTGTTAAGCAAGTCGCCCGGAATCACACACCGGCTGACGTAGCGGCCAAGAGGGGCGGGGCAGCGAGCCGTAGAGGTGGTCAGCACGATGACTTCCTGCTGGTTGACCAGGTGAAAATTGAGGTGGAACACGGTCTCCCGCCGCACTCGGTGGTAGCAGATTTCAATGAGAACCGGCGTTTCCATCCGGATCAGGCCATCCGGGGTGGGTGTGGCCGGACGGACCCTTATCGCCGCCAGCTTCACGTAATCGTTGCCCGGCGCCTTCTGCACGTCTGGCCATTCTCTCTCCGAGGCCATGACCCGGCTTTGAGTCACGCTTTCCAGGTGTTTGGTGACAGCCTGGTCAACTGATCCCAGGACCTTGATCCGGCCGTCCTCCAGCAGCAGGCCGCGGGTACAGAGACTTTGGACCGCGACCATGTTGTGACTGACGAAAAGGACAGTACGGCCTTGATGGGCGACTTGACTCATCTTGCCGAGGCACTTCCGCTGGAACACGGCGTCCCCGACGGCCAACACCTCGTCCAGAACAAGTATCTCCGGTTCCAGGTGCGCGGCGACAGAAAAGGCCAGGCGCACATACATCCCGCTGGAATAGCGTTTCACCGGCGTGTCAATAAACTCCTCGACTCCCGAGAAAGCGATGATTTCGTCAAGCTTGCCGCGAATCTCGGCCCGGGACATTCCCAGGATTGCGCCGTTGAGGAAGATGTTCTCCCGTCCGGTGAGCTCAGGGTGGAAGCCGGTTCCCACTTCAAGCAGGCTGCCAATTCTTCCGTTGATTCTAATGAAACCGGTGCTGGGGGCGGTGATGCGGGATATGATCTTGAGCAGGGTGCTCTTGCCGGCGCCGTTCTTACCGATAATGCCCAGGATGTCGCCCTGATGAACCTCGAAGCTCACGTCGCTCAAGGCCCAGAAGATATTGCCTTCACGGCGTTCGGCGCGGGCATCTCCGAGCTTCAGCAGCGGATCGGGCTGGCCTCGCAGCCGGGCCCACGCTCGGGCGAAATCGTCTTTGAGCGTGCGGGAACCAATGACGCCCAGGCGATAGACTTTGCTCAGGTTGGAGACGCTGATGATGGGGGCACTCATGAAAAGCCGAAAAACTGAGACCGGAAAAGGGAGGTCGGAGACGGGAAACCCGAAACCTGAAGAGTAAGGCCGGAAGCAAAAGCCGATGACCTCACTCCTTAGCTTGCATCCTTGCTTTTACGTTCTTGGACATGGTTACGAAGATTGCGATCAACTCATCGGCTTCCTTTAGGAGCCATTCCAGTGACTTGGTTTGGACCTCACAATCGTCCCGTAGCAATTCAAGCCAAAGCAGGGTTTCGTCAGCCTCCTGGGCACATTGATCGGCCTTGGATATGAATTCGGCCTCCGATCGGGCACGCGAAGCCTCCCGGTAGTTGGCAGCGACAGAGGTTCCCGAGCGCAATGCCTGTCTTCCAAGCACGCGTATCTCTTCTCGGCTCTTATCCAGGCTGATGTAAAAGCGCACCACGGCGCTGGCAAACGCCGTTGCTCTCTTTCTCAATGCTTGCTTGCGTTCGTCCACGCGTCTTCAGATCTCAGGTTTCAGGTTTCCTCTCTCATCCCTCAAACGGTGTCCACAAACGTCCTTGCGGCCCGCAAATAGACAGTTACGCCGATGATGAGCAAGATGAGGAGAAGCAGGAGGCTGGCAGCTAGAGACAGCGGCTCGGGCGAGCCCTTGCCCAAACAGGCGTAGCGGAAGGTTTCGACGATGGACGCGAACGGGTTGGCAAGGATCAGCCAGCGGTATTTCTCGCCAATCACGGAGGCCGGGTAAACAATGGGGGTCGCAAACATCAGAAGCTGGGTGGAGAAACCGACTAGTTGGCCGAGGTCCCGGTAGCGGGTGGTTAGGGCGGAACAGATTAGCCCCACCGCCAGTCCGTAGCCCGCCAGCATCGCCACCAGCAAAGGCAAGGCAACCATCCAGGCATTAGGGTGGACGGAAGCGCCTCGTATTGCGAAGGCACCGGCCATGACCGCAAAAATGCCGCACTGGATGGCAAAGGAAATAAACGATGATATGACCACCGACAACGGGACCACTAGCCGGTGAAAATAGACTTTGCCAAACAAACCGACGTTGCCGCTCAGGGAGTTGTTAGTCTTGTACAGGCACGCGGTGAAGTAGTTCCATGCCACGGTGCCCGCCATGTAGAAAAGGATGGGCGGCAGTCCGTCGGTGGGGAGCCGAACGACACGGCCAAAGATGAGGGTGTAAGTCAGGGCGGTAAGGATGGGGTTGATGATATGCCAGAACAAGCCAAGAATCGTCTGCTTATGGACGGTGACAAAATCGCGCCAAACAAGCAGCCAGAGGAGGTCGCGATGCTGCCATAGGTCGCCCAGCCGCCAATCAAACCACCGGGCTTGGGGGCGGATCACCAAATCCCAAGCGGCGGGGGGCGAGGTGGAGGGTGGAGAGATCGGAGTGGGGGAGGGCATGCTAACTGTCTAAAACCGAAATTCAGAAAGTTGAACGCAGAAATCCAGCGGTCAGTGGTCAGAGAACACTCGTCAGAGCTGGAATGCGGACAGGCTGAAACGAAGAAAACTGGAATTATTCACGGATCACAGGTCAGGCACCGCGGACGCTGCCCAAGTGTCGGCGAGGGTGAGAAACGACGCCGAGGCCGGGTCCGGCGTTGCCGGGTTTCCCTCGGCATCAAGATAAAGGCAGCCCACCTCTTCGGCGGGAAGGTGTGGCAGCAATTGTTCGGCTGCGCGCGAAGCTTGGATCCAAGTTTGTTTCCAGCCCTGCAGGTCCACCGGCGTGGACAGGGATAGTTCGTGAAATTGCTCCGGCCGGAAGCGCGTCGTTCGCTGACATTCCTGCAAAATCATGAACGGGTTTACTCCCGGGTCTTTGCCAGCAGGTGCCCAGCACAGGGCGCCAAGGGAGAGGCAACGCTGGTGGAAAAACAGGATATCCAGATAATCTCTGGGTTCACCACGACCCATGAGCGCAAGCAACTTGTTGGTGGCGGCATCATAGAGGTTGAGCCGCCAGCCGGCTAGTGTTATGTAACAGATAACTCTTTACAATGTCGTTTGGCGTGGTATGCTGGGCGGCATGTGGAAATCCGCACAACCTCTCGTCATGGCTCCAGCGCAACAAAGACAGTTGGAAGCGTGGGTCAA